>Ga0247840_10000010_pt1 | contig 348654 bp, 338 predicted proteins | sample LaCruzMarch2015__FD_192404 | JGI IMG/M metagenome (GOLD analysis project Ga0247840, IMG submission 192404) | Freshwater microbial communities from meromictic Lake La Cruz, Castile-La Mancha, Spain - LaCruzMarch2015_17m | ecosystem: Environmental > Aquatic > Freshwater > Lake | place: Spain... | reverse complement strand
CGCTAAATACAACAGCAATTACCTGCATTCAGCACTGGGCTACAAGGCGCCTATACAATACGAGAACGAATATCGAAATAGCCAGATTACTCAGTTAGTTCCGGCTTGATTAACGGGGTGCATTACAGCTATCATACTCTATCTTATTTTCTTTATTGACATGCTTTGACCTTGATGAGAAAACAACTATCAGTACCACAACTATTAATCCGCCGAATAATATAAGTATCAGCGGCCAGTCTATGTACTTGCTTTGAACCGTTATCTGACGCCCATTTTTTAACGATGAATAATTGAAATTATAAGTTGCCGTGTCTCTTTGATAGGAGTCAGCATTTGTCGCGGTAATCTGTCCCGGCAGAGTTATAGACCAGGATAGATTGAACATTGAGTCCAATACCGCCGCTCCCATTTTAGACCATTGATCATCCGGATCGGCATTGATCGTATCCGGCGTCATGGGCGGTATAGTAAAGGATAGTGAGTAGTATTTAATGAAAAAATTGTCTGTTATGGTAAAAACAGGGTCTTTAATACTTGAAGCGTCCTGCCCGCTGTTTTTGACGAACACACTGGCGATATTACTGATATCCTCTTTCCGGAAAACCTTTGTTGCCGATATTGTTGTGGAGCCACCCTCGTTAGTCACATTAATCAGCCAGCCTTTGCTGATATAAGTCTGGAGCGGTAAGGCATTGGAAAGCGAAGTTCCCATCTGTCCGCTTCCCGTCAGAGAGATCTTTTGTATTATAAAGCCCGAGGGTTTAACGGTTGTGTAGATGTTGGCATCGATTCTGCCGCACGCTATAAGAGCAAGGATTGCGAATAAAACCAGTGCCAGTATTAATGCTGAAATGCGCCTGCCCATACGATCACCTCGGATATTAGTAACTGATTATATGCCTGGGAAATACGGATTACAACGTCGGATCTCCTTACAAGCGCCCACACTGCTTTAATCAACTCAAGAACGAGTATCCACAATCAGGTGGTACTTTGGAGGTCATCCACCACAGCACCTTCATCTCCCAGCTTATTAGCAACGCCATCAAGGCCAGGGGCGCGCAGGAGACGCTGATCGCCAGGGACATTGCCGAGCTGGTCGCGGAATCGATGGGACTATAATAGCTGCGCATTAACGGATTAATGAAAGGGGCCGGCACGCATTGCGTGCCGGCCCCTTTGCTATTTCCATTGTCAAGGCAATTTCGGGGTTTCCCTTTATAGTTTAAAATTTGTCTGTGGGTTTTTGAATTCAGGCATGCGCTTTTCCATGAAAGCGCGCCCGCCTTCCTCGGCCTGGCCGCAGGCCATGACGAATTCCATCAGTTCCGGCTCCAACGGGTAGAGATCGGCCATTTTCGCCAACGAGGCGGCGTTGACCTGCTTCTTGCAGATGCGTATAGCCATCGGTCCCCTGGCCCGTATTTTCTGCGTAAGTTCAAGACAGGCAGGCATGAGCTGGTCGTGCGGCACAACTTTGTTGGCCAGCCCGATGCGCCAGGCTTCCTGCGCGTCAATGGGGTCACAGGTCATGATCATTTCCTTGGCTTTGGCCGGCCCGATGAGACAGGTTAATCGTGGTGTGGCCCCCCAGGTAAAGAATATGCCCAGCGCAGTTTCAGGTATGCTAAAAACCGCCTTTTCTGAAAGTATCCTGAAATCACAGTTCATAGCCATGCACATGCCAGCGCCGACGGAGACGCCGTTAACAGCAGCAATGGTGACCTGCTCCAGACTCTCCATAGCTTGCATGAAATCCTGGCCAAAGAGTTGCCACACACGTTCGTTGGGCAGTTCAGTGTCGTAATGCTCCTGCATGGCCTGCATGCTGAATTCAATTCCGGATGAGAAGCCCTTGCCTGCGCCGGTGAAGATGACAAAACGGGTCTGCAGGTCTGACCTCAGCTTGCCCAGCAGGTCCTTTATCTCAAGCAATATTTGCTTGTTCAGCGCGTTGAGGATTTTCGGCCGGTTGAATGTAACGGTCATCAGGTCGCCCGACTTTTCAACTATCAGTGTCTCGTATTTCATGTTATCCTCCTAATTTAATCTAAAGATTCAATCAGTGACTTATAAACTTCGAAGCGGCGGTCGCGAAAATATGGGAAGGCTGAGGCAACGCGCTCAGAGTTCCATCTCTTTGAGATCGGGCGCCAAAACAAGTTTCGGCTCTGTCAAGGCCTGGATCTCTTCCACAGACCAGCCCGGGGCAGTTTCCTTAAGCACAATGCCCTTGTCGGTGATCTCCATAACGGCGAGATCTGTGATTACCAGATCGACGCTGTTGCGGGCCGTTGCGGGGAGGGTAAGTTCCCTGACAATCTTAGGCTTACCGTCCTTAGTTGTATGTGTCATAATAACGATGACCTTTTTTGCGCCCCAGGCCAGATCCATCGCTCCGCCTATCATAAGGGAAACTTCTTCTCCTCCAACGCTGTGGTTGGCCAGGTCGCCCTTTTCAGAAACCTGCAAGCCACCCAGGACGGTGTAAATGCGGCCGCTACGGATCATGGCAAATGAAGTGAGAAAATCGAAGTAGCTCATACCCGGGGCGTCAATAAAGAACCTGCCTCCAGCGTCAACCCTGCCATAGTCAGCTTCCTGCCAGTTATCCTCGGTTACCAGCGCACCGTAGCCCAGAGCCCCATTCTCCGTTTGGAATCTTACACCATCGGGAACGCACATGGCTAAAAGCTGGGGCATGCCCAAACCCAGGTTGCAACAGTCTCCTGGATTCAATTCCTTGGCCGCTCGCATGGCGACTACGTCTTCAGCTAAACGTTCTTTCATTTTTGTCCTCCTTTATCTGAAACCCCCAGAAGAACTCTGCGCAGGATAACATCTCCCATGATGAACTGCATGAGTTCCCTTCTATGTTTGTCACTCCCTACATCCCCTTCCTTCATCTTCACTATCCTGTCCACATAGACACCCGGCGTGACAATCGCTTCCGGATCGAGTTCTCCTTCCTCCACTACTTCATCGACCTCGACAATGGTAAGCTTTGAGGCCATGGCTATGATTGGATGGGATCCGCGAGAAGCCCCGTAATATACCAAGTTGCCGAAGCGGTCTGCCTTACGTGCTTTAATAAGACCAACATCCGGCCTGATAGGCTTTTCCAGAAAGTATTCACGGCCATCGATGACTCTCTTTTCTTTTCCGATTTCAACATCAGTACCGACGCCTACGGGGTTATAGAATCCGCCGAGGCCCATAGCGGCGGCGTGCAGCCTTTCAATCCAGATGCCGTGCGGTATGACCTCTGTTTCCAATTGGCCGCTCTTCACATAATCGTCGAGAAAACCCTTGTCAGCCAGGCCTACTGCACGTGCGCCGCCGATGCCCGGTGTAATCACCTTTTTAAGTTGGGGCAGTAAAGAAGTGGGCCCGGGTAAAAATTTCTCAAGCGCACCATGAGGAAAGAAATTGGGGCAGAGCAATGTAATGTCCTTGATATTTGTTCGCATAATTGCAGCGAACAGATGACATGGTGTGCCACAGAATCCCCACGTATGAGCTGCCATGATCACACCATCGGGGATGTCTGCCAGGGCTTCATCAGCACTGGCAAATACCTTTCCATCGTTCTTCAAAACAGCAACCTCCTAAAATAATTAAATTTGTTTATTCGCAAACGTTCAGATACAGATTTTAAGGTGCAGATTATAGTATAGATTTCATGGTTGTCGGACGAGCTTTAAAGGCCTCCCCTTTTGTGTATTAGTTATCCTGCAAATTATTGAGTTCTTACTCTATTTTATTAGTGTAATATTAGCCGGATTATTCACTATTATTTCAGGATGCCCTTCATACGTCTGTATTAAACCGGTTACCCTAATTGTATTGTATCCGTATTTCGATACTGGATCACCGAAACTTGACGTTGAATATGCCATAATAACAGTCGTAAATCCCTTCTTGTAATCAGAGAATTCATTTAAGAACACGTTTCCTTTTGATGATCTGAACGGATTCCCAACAAAATATTCCACACATTTGTATTTACCGATATTGTTCCAGGCATCCTGCGCCGATATACAAGCTGTTGGTGGTGGAGGATCGTAAGTTGGTGGTGTGTAGGGAGTCTGTGTGGTCTGTGAAGATTGCTGTGCGCAACCTACAATGAATAATAATAAAACAGATATCACTGTTATTATTTGTCTATTTGCTTTCATTGACTTCCCCCCGTTGATTACTAATGCAGTGCTTCCATATTCCGAGGTTTTCTTCCACAGCAGAACATTGTGCATCAATCATCATTTTTTCATATTTACAGTCAGGGTAGATAATGAATACCTGCGCCCACCCCCTGCGGACTAACTCGCAATTAACGAAGTACCCGTCTTCTGTGAATACGTACCGTAATAGCCTGCCGTATTGGTCTTTGTCAGTAACATCCTTTTCAATCCGTAACCTTTTGCCGGTCAGCAGTTTGATGTTCTCAGCTTTTGCTTCCGGTCCCCCGCATTCCAAACCAATTGTGGGATGGTGTAATTCAGGAGTATCGATTCCCAAATATCGGATGCGGTCGCCAGTATTTAATATTATTGTGTCACCGTCGATTACTTCCTTGACTGTGTAATATGAATTCTCCGCATCTATCTCTGGAATAAGTACGAAAACGAGTGTAAATATCAGACAAATAGTAAGTACAATTGATCCAGACAGAATAATAAAAATGGATTTTCTTCTGGCGCCCACAACCCCCGACATAATGACACGATTATACGCCTAAGAATTATACCCTACAATGGATTCTGGGGCATCATGATTGGATTGCATATAACCTGGATCAAAAGAGGACTGAAAAGAGGGATTTGGCTCCTCGGGTAGGATTCGAACCTACGACCTAGCGGTTAACAGCCGCCCGCTCTACCGTTGAGCTACCGAGGAATATGCACAGTTCCGGTCGTTGCCCCCGTCTTACCGGGAAAACGAGATATTATAACATTGCATCTCGGGCGAGAGCAAAAATATTTTTACGGCGTCCGTCCCATCAGCCTGGAGTATATATCTTTGACCTGCTGCATGGTCTCATCCAGCGTCCCGTCGTTGTTGACCACGAAGTCGGCGAACTTTGTCTTATCGCTCACCGGCAGTTGCGTCTTTATCCTGTTGCGAGCGTCCTCCTCGGGCACGCCCCTGACTATTAATCGCTTAAGCTGCACATCGGGTGAGGCGAATACAACGATGATTTTCTCCACCAGCAGGTGCGCGATCTCCGGTCCCGCCTCCAGCAGCAGGGGAACGTCCTTGATAATCAGCCCGTCGGGATCTATACGCTTCCTTTGCTCAACCCGTCTCTGGTCCTCTCCGAGCACAGCCGGGTGAACGATGGAGTTCAGCTTCTGCAACCTGGCGGAGTCGTTGAACACGATGTCCGCCAGCGCCTGCCTGTTTATGCTGCGGTCGTTGTTTAAGACCGCGTTGCCGAAAACGTCCACGATGGCCTGCCAGGCGGGTTTGCCGGGCTCGACCACTTCACGTGATATCCTGTCGTGGTCAATAACGAAGGCGCCCAGCTCCGCGAACATGCGCGCAACGGTGCTCTTGCCCGTGCCTATGGTGCCCGTAACTCCTGCTATTATCATTTGTGGTTATTGCCGGCCGAGCCGCAGAACCTGCCTGCTTTGAGCTCGGCCATCAGCTCTCCTTCATTGCGAATGTCGTTTTTAAAAATGGTTATGCACTTGCCCATCTCATCCAGGTGGTGGGCATCGCTGCCGCCGGAGGTCTGGAATCCCAGTTTGTCGGCAAGCTGGCAGGCGAAGATGTTGTTGCCCTCCATGTTACGTCCGTTGAATCCTTCGAGCGCGTCGACTTTATCGAACACGGGACGCTTGAGAACCAGGTCCGCAGCGGTCTGGAAGTCCGATAAGGCATGGCAGGGATATCCCCGGAAAGGATGTGCGGCGATCATGAAGGCATCCGACTTCATGCTGAGTTTGCGCAAGGTATCGATATCTATGACAGTGGTGAAATTGACGTTGAGGCCGAAGACCAGTATCTCGCCGCCCTCCTTTATCATTACCTCAACCCCGCGGAATACCGGGAAACCATGTTTCGTGCTGAGCGCCTGGATGTCAACCAGATCCCAGGCGCGGTCGTGTTCGGTGAAGCATAATCCGTCCAGACCCAGTTCACGCGCCTTAATAATAGCGTCTTCCGGGTCCAGCCTACTGTCTGGAGATAGTCGGCTCGTATGTATATGCAGGTCGATCTTCAATCTATGTGTTCACCGGAATATCTCGATGCCGGGTATCGTTAAAGCGGGATTGCCTTCCGGCAGCACCTGTCGTAATTGATTTGCAGGCGAATTATAGCAGCACTTACAAAATTTGACTACCACTCAGGCCTTGTCTATTATTGCATCATATAGGGAGGTGTTGTGATGCCTGGGCAAAAAGTGATCGTTACCGCCGCATTAACCGGGTCCGCTCATTTTCCAAGTATGTCGCCCTATCTGCCGCTTACACCCGAGCAGATCGTCGCGGACGGCATCAGGGCTGCGGAGGCGGGAGCGGCCATACTGCACATACATGTCAGAAACCCTGAAAACGGTATGCCCAGCCCCGACATCGAGCTCTTTCGCCGGGTGCTGACAGGCATCAAGGCGGATTCCAACGCCGTGATCTGCGTCAGTACGGGCGGCGGCATGGGTATGAGCACAGAGCAAAGAGCCTCACCGGTTACCACCTTCAGGCCGGAGATCGCATCTCTCAATTTCGGATCGATGAACTTCTCGGTCTTTCACGTGGCGGAAAAGGTCAGGGATTGGAAGTACCCCTGGGAAAAGCTGGGAATGCTGGCCAGCGAGGATTATATCTTTCCCAATACCTTTAAAACGCTGCGCGAATTCCTGACATTGTTCGCCGCCAGCGAAACCAAACCGGAGGTGGAGATATACGACCTGGGCATGGTCAATAACCTGGCGTTCATGATTGGGCGGGGACAAATCAAGTTACCCGTGCATATCCAGTTTGTGACCGGCACACTGGGCGGCGTACCATCGACGGTAAACAGCCTTGTCACCCTGGTAAACGCGACCAGGGACGCCCTGGGAGCCGGCAATTTCACCTGGTCTGCCATAGGCGCGGGCAGGTTTCAGATGCCCATCTGTACTGTGGCGATGGCTATGGGCGGGCATGTCAGGGTTGGCATGGAGGATAATCTATATCTGAGCAAAGGCGTGCTGGTTACGAGCAATGCCGAGCTGGTGCAGAAGATCGTACGCATCATGAGGGAACTCGGACTGGAGCCGGCCAGCCCCGCAGAGGCAAGGGCCATCCTGGGATTGAAGGGCCTGGATGAGGTAAACTACTAAAAGTTTACCACCTGAGAAATAAGTCACCGGTCGATTGAAATTTCAATGAATAATCTATAAAGTGTAGAGGGGTTTAAAAGCCCCTCTATTCTTGTCGTCAGGAGGAACCGATGTCAGCTTACCGCGATCTTATCTATGATGTTAAAGGGCACGTCGCCACGATAACGCTCAACCGTCCCGGGGCGATGAACGCCTGGTACAGGGGTATGAACGATGAGTTGAAACAGGCGGCCATCGCGATCGATAACGATCCGAATGTCAGAGTGGTGATCATTACCGGGTCCGGGGAGAAGTCGTTCAGCTCAGGCATAGACCTCAAGAAAATTGCTGCCGGCGAGACCTTCATCACGGGGCCCGACATACGGGACTACTACGACGGCATCAGCAAGCTGCGCAATGTCTTCACCATGTATGAGAAACTCGCGGTGCCCGTGATCGCTGCCATCAACGGCTACTGTTTAGGAGGAGGGCTCGAGCTGGCCCTGGCCTGCGACTTCAGACTGGCGGTCGAATACTCCGTTTTTTCCCTGCCGGAGGTACAGCTCGGCATCATACCCGACCTGGGAGGATGCCAGCGGCTGCCCAGGGCGGTTGGTATCGGAAAGGCCAAGGAGCTGATATACACGGGGAAAAGGATAGAGGCGCCGGAGGCGTTGCGCATAGGCCTGATACAGCAGATATATGCCAAGGGGAAGCTAATGGAGGAAACGCTCAAGATGGCCAACGAGATCGCCGGCTATAATCCGGTGGTCGTGCAGGCCGCCAAGAGAGCCTGTAACGTAGCTATGTCATATCCGCTGGAGATCGGGCTGAGCTTCGAGACTACATCGTCGGCCTTTACCATGAACGATACCCAGCATGGTACGCGGCCCTTTTCCATAAAATAATAGATAAAGGATCAATGAGGTGAGTTGATATGTCCAGCGTGGTAGCGGTGTGCAGGAGCGATACCAAAGGCGTCAGGAAAACGCCGGTCGACAGTGGTGTATTTAAGATTGGAGTAGGATTGGAGGGGGACGCACACGCCGGGGGCGATGTCGTGAGGGAGGTGAGCCTGCTGGCCCTGGAAAGCATAGGAAAGATGAACAGCGGCGGACGCGAATTCAAGCCGGGGGATTTTGCCGAGAACATCACCACCAGCGGTATAAACCTTCCATCTTTGCCCATAGGCACGCGCTTGCAGGCCGGCAGCGAAGTGACGCTGGAGATAACGCAGATCGGCAAGAAATGCCACAGCGGATGCGCCATCCTTAAAGAGGTCGGGAACTGCATCATGCCCAAAGAGGGGGTTTTCGCCAGGGTCATAAAGGGGGGCACCGTCCGGCCCGGCGATATGATACAGGTGATCAGATAACTATCGTGCCCTTAAGGTAGGGTACAGCTTTTCCGCCTATCTCCACCCTGTCACCCAGATCCCTGCAAAACAATTCGCCTCCCCGCTTGGAAAGCTGGTAGGCATGCAGCGCATCTTTCTTCAGGCGCTGTGCCCAGTAGGGGATAAGCGTGGAATGGGCGGAGCCGGTGACAGGGTCCTCATTTATACCGACGGCCGGCGCGAAGCAACGTGAGACGAAATCCGCCTCATCGCCCGGGGCGGATACAATTATACCCAGGCAGTCCAGCTTCTTAAGCAGTCCGAAGTCCGGATCGATCGTCAGTATATCCTTTTGTGAGCGATAGACAGCCAGGTAATCGCGGGACAGGTAAAGCTCTGTCGGCGCAAGACCGAGCGCACGGTTGAGCAGGTCGTTTGCTGCTGTTTTAACTGCTTTCAATACAGGGAAATTCATTTTAAGCAGGTCGCCGTCCCTTTTAACCGTTAGTTCCCCGCTTTTTGACGAGAAGGCGATCGTGCTGGAGCCGTGGTTGCAATAGTTGAATATGATGTAGGCGGCGGCCAGAGTGGGGTGTCCCGCCAGCTCGATCTCCACCGCTGGCGTGAACCAGCGTATCTCGTATTGTGTCCCTTTACGCACGAAAAAGGCGGTCTCCGACAGGTTGTTCTCCTCCGCGATCTTTTGCATCAGGACATCATCGATCCATTCGTCGAGCGGGCAGACGGCGGCGGGATTGCCTCCGAACACGTGGCTCGTGAATGCATCGATTTGATATAGAAGGATCTCCATCATGCCACCTCCTGCAGCTAATACCTGACGGATTATAACCGAATAATTTATAATGTGTATACTCGTCATATATGTACAAAGAGGCTCATAAATTTCCGTTTCGTATGATGATATTAGAGCAAATAAAGGAGTAAATCATGGAGTCAAAATGTGCAAGCTGCCCGATGAAGAAAAAGGCTGAAGCTAATCCCAAGGCCATTATGAGCAGGATCTGGAAATGGCACACCACCTGGTGCCCGGGCTGGAAGGCCTATCAACAGGAACTGGCAAAAAGCAATCCTATCAAATAAAAGCTTATTCCCTATAAATAGCAGGGAATCACGCCGAACCCCCCCGATTGGAAGCTCAACAGACCATTTAGACACGTATTATTTGACAAGTGTATAGTATAACTTTATACTATACACTTGTAGGTTAATTTGATGACTAAAGCCGCTTTAATGAAAAGTGGGTTGTTGCGGGTGAGTGAGGTTTCCAGGGCGGCTGGCGTTTCTTTGCCGACCATACATTACTATGTCCGGGAGGGCTTGCTTATCCCGGCGGTTAAGACAGCTCGCAATATGGCCTATTACAGCCGGGAGTGTATCGAGGATATCCGGCTGATCAAAGAGCTTCAGTCAAAAAGGTTTCTTCCTTTATCCGCAATAAAAATGATTATTAATGCCAGACATGAGGGCCAGGATATCGACCATTTGATCGAGATGCGTTCCTTCCTGGATGATATATTTCAGCCTGTGGGAAAGGGGACATCCATGAGCTTATCTTTGGACGAATTGATCGATGCCACCGGTCTATCCGCCACTGATATCCATACCCTGGAAGGACTGGGTCTGCTGATGCCGGTGGAGACCTTGCAGGGCCGCTTCTATGATGATATCGACGTGCGTGTAGCCCGGATCGTCAGGGAGCTTGCCGAGTTCGGATTGTATCCTGCCGACCTGGATGTATACAGGCAGTATGTCGAAGCGATACGTAATGAGGCAAGAACGATACATGAAATGATGCATAAAAATCAGGGTATGAAGAATGCGCCCATATTTAAAATCGTCGATTCCCTGAACAGCATGAAGTCATGTCTTGCCCATAAGATCTACCGTCAAACTGTTATGGAACAACATTGATTGATCTGAGCACTCAAATTAAAAGGAAAAAAGAATTGACATTACATCGTGCTGGATTGAGACACAATTCGACCAAATATGTGAGGTTGGATACCCGGTTGTGCCGGGCATGCTGGAAATGTAGCGAAACATGCCCCAATGGCGTTATCGGCAAAGTCGATCTGCTTTTTCACAAACATGCCCGTATAGACCGCGCTGACAAATGCAGGGGATGCAGAAAATGCGTGAAAGCTTGCCCGAAGGGCGCCATCACCGCACTGAAACTAAGTAAACAGGATAAGGTATTGCTATGAGAAAGATTATCGGTATCGCCATGCCTATACTGTTGATACTGGTCGTAGTGACCGGTATAGCGGAGTCCCAGGATTTCCATGCAGGACGTTCGCCGGTAGCGCATATCTTTATAGCCGTACTGTTTATCGTGGCGATGTGCGTACATGCCTGGTTGAACAGGAAGGCGCTGATCAAATACTTTAAGGGCATGGACAGATGCTGAGGAGTCGTGAATCGCCGTGATGATTACAAGATATAAATACGAGCAGGGAAAGAATAATGGCTGGCTGCCGAGCCAGGATTCGAACCTGGGCAAACGGATTCAAAGTCCGTCGTGCTACCACTACACAACTCGGCAGTTCGATTTTAAGGTTATCACAGAGGTTTAAAGACGGTCAATGTGGAAAAATTTTTAAAAATTTTAATTTTTGCCTAAACCTCCCGCACCCCGGTTGCGTTTTATAAGTATCAAACAGAAAAATAAAGCGCAGGAGCAGGAAAATGACAAAGAATAAAATGGCAGAGATGATCAATAAGGACGGGAAGTCGTTTGCACTGTTTACCGGTATGCTGCTGGACGGAATTCTGCTGATCACCCTCGTGGTATACACCGGAATGGGCTTCGCGTTTTAATCATCGTAACTACCGTATCGAACGATACAATTGCCGCCACCCGCAAAAGGTGACGGCAATTTTTTATTTTCTTGCAGGAGATTTTGTTTGAAATAAGCTGGTGCCGAAGGTCGGACTCGAACCGACACGAGAGTTGCCCCTCAACAGTTTTTGAGACTGCCGCGTCTACCATTCCGCCACTTCGGCCTGGCCGGTCTTTGGGTGGTGCCGAGGCCCAGAATTGAACTGGGGACACGTAGATTTTCAGTCTACTGCTCTACCGACTGAGCTACCTCGGCGCGAACGATATTGTAGCCTTTGAGCCGATATCCTGTCAATTCTGTTACACTCGTTTTAGTCTGAAGGCAGGCAAAAGTTTCTCATATTTAGTAAGATGTTAATAATGCAGCAATATTATTGTCCCTATTGCCGATCGCCGGTAGCTGCGGGCGAGAAGGCCTGCCGCAAATGCGGTCAGCTCCTGTCATGGACGCCGGCGCCAGCCGGCCAGAGTCACTATGATAAACGGATGGACGATAATACAAAGGACGCGCCAAAGAAATCGTGGTTATGGCCGTTGCTTGCTCTGATCGTGGTTATCCTTCTGGCCGGCGCGGGTGTCTACTACTTGATGCGCATGATGGAAACACCGCCGCTTACATCGGTTGTGGATAACACGACGACTGCTGGTACGGAAGGTTTAATTGTCCCCGATAACAATGCGCCCGTCATCAGCAATATCAGCGTGGATAATATATCCTACAATGCGGTTGTGATTAAATGGAACACCGATGAGCCCTCCACCAGTCAGGTTATCTGGAGGACAGGTGACAACAAGATATCCGTCACGGACGAAAAGAAGGCCATGGTCAATCAGCACGTCGTGGAGCTGACCGAGCTTAAAAACAAGCAGAGGTATTATTTTAAAGTCAGGTCGGTCGATCTCTCACACAATGCGGCTATCTCTATAGAAGACAATTTCGATATCGGGCTGTCACACGGTGTGGCGGCTATCAGCGTGGCGGGAGACAGCATGAAAACGGAGGAGCTGCAACCCTCAGTTTTCCGCACGATTATCAGCGGAAAGGTGATCAACACGGGTGAAGTGCCCGTCCGGGCCAGGGACATCGAGATATGGATAAAGATCACCGTTGCGGGTAAAGCCGGGACCAGCGATATAAAAGCCGAGATCAATCCGACGCCCGATATCCTGAATCCCCTTTATGAAACCAGCTTCCGGGCAGTAGTGCCTGACAGGACAAATCCGAATTATATCATCACAGCTACAATAGCCAGCCAGCAGGACTGATCAGCCTGTCCGACGTCAGGAGCGTTTGCTGCGAGAGGCGTCCGCGATCATGACGACGATCAGAGTACCCACAATCAGGATGAATACCGGAATCATCACCAGACGGATATTGGGATAATCCGCCGTCCAGTAGCGGACCCAGACCTTTCCGATGATATCTTCATCGGGAACCAGCCAGCCGGTGTGAGAATCGTTGCTGTGATTGCGGTTATCACCCAGAACGAAATACTGGCCCTCCGGCACGTCCCGCTCGGGCATAAAGTAGTTGGGCGCGTCCCGGATATAAGGCTCCACCAGCTTTATACCGTTTACGAAGACCGCCCTGTCCCTGATCTCAACCGCATCTCCGGGCACAGCTATCACCCTTTTGATGAAACATGAGGGATGCTGTGAAAAAAAAGGATCGAACGTGGGTTTGGGATCGTTGCCGGGAGCGTAGAAGACTATTTGATCGCCCTGGCGGGGCTGGTTGCCAAAGGCGTAGCCCAGCTTGTTGACGATGATCAGGTCTCCTTCCCGGAAGGTGGGAAGCATAGATATGTTGAAAACCTCAAAGCTCTTGATGGAGATCTGAAGTCCGAGGAAGATGATGGCCGCGATCAACAGGGTGAAGATGAACTCTCTTAGTACCTTCAATTACGTGTTCCTGACAGTTGATTTGGATAATTATATGCTATAAGCTATGTTTGTGCTAATGAAATAAACTTTTTACACACGTATTTCGTTATTTATTAGATTCTGTATTACAGTCGAATATACAGCAAAATTATTTATTCAGGAGGTATCAAGTAAATTGAGGAGAACAGCAATCATTCTGGCGGCAATCATGTTGATCACAGTATCCCTGGTGGGATGCGCACCGTCGCCCGCTGTGGTATACCAGGGAGGTGTACCCGCAGCTGGGACAGCCATCGGTTCGGGCGGGATTATCGTAAGCCAGCAGAACCTCGGCCTGTGGGTAAGCGGCCTGGGCAAGACGACCGGGACGCCCGATGTCGTGCTTCTGACGCTCGGCGTTGAATCACAGCAGAAAACCGTGGCTCAGGCGCAGAAAGAGGCCATCGATGCCATGAGCAGCGTCATGCAGGTACTGAAGGACAGCGGTATCGCCGACAAGGATATGCAAACAAGCCAGTACAATATCCAGCAGGTCACGCGCTGGGACGAAAATCAGAGCACATACATTGTTGTGGGCTACAGGGTGACGAATTCGGTTGTTTGCAAGATCAGGGACATCACCAAGGCCGGGACTATCATAGATAAGGCCGCGGTTGCCGGGGGCGATCTTATCAGGATTAACGGAATAGATTTCACGGTAGACGACCCCACCCCTTACTACAAGATCGCACGCGAGAAGGCGGTCCAGTACGCGATGGAGAAGGCCAAGCAGATCTCGCAGGCATCCGGAACCAAGCTGGGCAAGGTGCTGTATGTATCCGAGGACACCAGCTATACACCACCCATGGTCGGGAATTACGCTATGAAATACGCCGCTATGGATTCGGCAGCCGCTGCTCCGACTCCCATCAGCGCCGGAGAGCTTGAATTCCAGGTGACCGTCACCATGGTCTATGAATTAAACTAAGCTTAACATGAGAGTGACTGGCTTCCTTATGTGTCACATAAGGAAGCCAGTTCTTTTTGCTAAGGGAATGTGGTGATGTTAAAATTGACCCGTATTTGAACCTGCTGTTGATTGCATGCATTCAAAAATAGACCTGATATCCTCTGATTATTCTATTGGTTCAAAATACAGGATGTTATTACGGATATGCTGAGCCGGCCCCTTGATTTTATGGCCTATGCCCTGTCCCTTGCAGAGCTGGCGCTGGGTTACACCAGCCCCAATCCTGCTGTGGGAGCTGTGATCGAAAGGGACGGACTGGTAGTAGGTATGGGACATACCCAGCAGCCGGGGATGGAGCACGCCGAGGTCATGGCGCTTAACCAGGCCGGCGAGATGGCCCGGGGAGCAACCATGTACGTGACTCTTGAGCCTTGTTGCCATCACGGCAAAACCCCGCCCTGCACCGAGGCTATCATTAATGCGGGCATCTCGGAGGTCAATATCGCCGTGGCTGATCCCAATCCGCTGGTTTCGAGCAAGGGGATTGAGTGTCTGAAGGTGGCGGGCATCAAGACAAGTATCGGGGAGTACGAGCAGAAAGCCAGGGAGATCAACGAAGGTTATTTCAAGTACATAAAGACTGGCATCCCCTTTGTTATCGCCAAGTTCGCCATGAGCATGGATGGCAAGATTGCCACCAGGACGGGCGATTCCAAGTGGATAACCAGCGAAGAAGCGCGCAACTACGCGCATGGACAAAGGCACAGCGTCGATGCCATCATGGTCGGCGCCGAAACTATAATTACCGATGATCCCCAGTTGACCGCCCGCGGGTACAGTGGCAGGTGCGGACGCGCCAAGCTGCAGCCGCTGAGAGTGATAGTGGATGGCAGGGGGCGTGTTCCGGCCACGGCCAGGGTGTTCTCGGAGCCGGGTAAGACCCTGGTGGCATTGGCTGAAGGGCAGTTCGACAGGGGGATTCTGAAAACGAAGCGGGAGGGCACGGAATATATAGTGCTCAAGTCAGACAAAGGTTTGATCGATATCGCCGAGCTCTTGAAAGCACTCGGCCAGAAACAGATTACCACGGTTATGATCGAGGGCGGCAGCAGGCTGCTGGGCTACGCGTTCGACAACCACCTGGTTGATAAGGTGCTTGCTTTTATCGCGCCTATTATAATTGGTGGTGAAGAGGCCAAAACCGCGGTAAGTGGCCTGGGTGTGGATAAGGTGAAGAACGCGCTGCAATTGAAGTATATTAAGATCGAGAAATTCGACAACGAGCTGATGATCAGCGGGTATACCTGAGGACTAAAATATGTTTACAGGGATTATCGAAGAGATCGGTTCTGTGCAGAAACTCAGCGCTAAAAGCCTGGCCGTACAGGCCACGGAGGTTCTGGTCGGCACGGCCCCGGGGGACAGTATCTCGGTCAACGGAGCGTGCCTGACAGTGATCGATATCGCAAAATCAGCTTTCACGGTGGAGATCATGCCCGAGACCCGGAGGTTGACAAACATCGGGGATTTACACGTGGGTGATCAGGTCAACCTGGAACGTGCGCTATCGGCCCAGGGCCGCTTCGGCGGTCATTTTGTGCAGGGTCATGTGGATGCCGTGGGCAAGGTCGCGTCGATGGCGCCCGATGGCGAGGCCATTATTCTGAGTGTCAAAGCGACTGAAGATATACTAAAATACCTGGTGAAAAAGTGCTTCGTCGCCATTAACGGCGTCAGCCTGACGGTCACGGAATGCAATACCGCACAGTTTTCAGTGTCCCTCGTGTCTTTTTCACGACAGAAGACCAATTTGGGGACATTGAAGCAGGGGCAGAAGGTCAATCTGGAAGTTGACATAATCGCTAAGTATATCGAGAAATTTTACCATCCTGGCAAGCAAGAGGGTATAATCAGCTTGTTGGACCAGTATGATTATCTGAAAGCGAGGTAAACTCAATGGCGTTATCACCGATACCCGACATTATTAAGGATATATCCGCAGGCAAGTTCATCATCATTGTCGATGATGAAAACCGCGAAAATGAAGGCGATCTGGCTATAGCGGCCGAGAAGGTTAGTCCCCAGTTAATCAATTTCATGGCCACTCACGCCCGCGGGTTGATCTGTATGCCCATCATAGGCAAGCGGCTGGATGAGCTGCAGATTCCGCCCATGGTACAGGAGAATACATCTAAATTCACCACGGCATTCGCCGTGTCGGTCGAGGCAAAAAACAAGACCACCAGCGGTATATCCGCGTTCGACAGGTCCGTAACGGTCAAAGCGGTCCTGGATCCCAGGACGCGGGTGGAGGACATCGCACGTCCGGGCCACATGTTCCCCCTCAGGGCCAGGGAGGGTGGTGTACTGGTGCGCGCGGGGCACACCGAGGCTGTTGTGGACCTTGCCAGGATGGCAGGGCTTTACCCGGCGGGAGTCATCTGCGAGATTCTCAAAGAGGACGGCTCCATGGCCAGGTTGCCGCAACTCGAAGTGCTGGCGGAAAAATATGGTATCAAGATCGTCAGCATTGCCGACCTGATAACTTACCGGAGGAAATATGAGAGGCTCGTCCAGAAAGTGGCCGAGGCAAGGTTCCCTACGAAATACGGTGATTTTACCATTATGGCGTACAAGAGCACCGTCGATACCGACGAGCACGTAGCGCTGGTGCTGGGGGATGTTACTGACAGCAAACCCGTTCTCGTCCGTGTTCACAGCGAATGTGTGACAGGCGATGTGTTCGGCAGCCTGCGCTGCGATTGTGGAGAGCAGGTGCAGATGGCCATGAATGCAATAGCCAAGGAAGGCAGAGGCGTTTTCCTCTACATGAGGCAGGAGGGGCGGGGGATAGGGCTGCATAACAAGCTTAAGGCTTATGAATTACAGGACCAGGGGCTGGACACCGTGGAGGCCAATATCGCCCTGGGCTTCGACGCTGATTTGAGGGACTACGGCATCGGCGCCCAGATACTGGCAGACCTGGGTCTGCATGATATACGCCTGCTGACCAATAATCCCAAGAAGATAATCGGGTTGGAAAGCTATGGGTTGAAGGTTGTCGAAAGCATCCGGCTGATAACCGAGCCTACCGAATATAACAAGAGTTACCTGAAAACCAAGCAGGAGAAGCTGGAGCACCTACTAACCATCGATGATTAACACAGGGGAAATAACCGAGGAGGTCTTAGATGTCTAAGAATTACCAGGGTATGCTGTCAGGCAAGGGCCTTAAATTTGGTATCGTAATCTCGCGCTTCAACGAGATAATAACCGGCAGGCTGCTGGAGGGCGCCCGGGACTCGCTGCTCAGGCACGGTACTAACGAGCAGGATATCGATATCGCCTGGACACCCGGCAGCATGGAAATACCCCTGGCAGCCAAGAAAATGAGCGAAACGGGAAAATACAACGCCATTATCTGCCTCGGGTGTGTGATAAGGGGAGGTACCCCTCATTTTGAATACGTCGCCGCGGAAGTTAACCGCGGCATTTCACGTCTGAGCCTCGACAGCGGTATCCCGGTCATACAGGGCATTATTACTGCGGATAATCTGGAGCAGGCTATAGAGAGGGCAGGCGCCAAGGAAGGAAACAGGGGCTTCGCGGCGGCCAACAGTGCAATTGAGATGGCTAACCTGATCAAGAGCTTCGGCTCTTAACTGTTAATCAACTATCCTGTAAACTTTGTCGCCGTGACGCACCTTGTCTGATACCTTGATCCCAATCGCGTCGCCCGCTTTGGCGACCGGAACGCTCTGGTTGTGTATTTGCATGGAGTCTACGATTACCTCCATGTCGGTGGTATGGCCTTTGATGTGAATTTTATCGCCCACCTTTAGCTCGCCGGTCAGCTCAATCGCCGCCACCACAGGCCGGGCGAAGAAATCCACGATCAGGCCGATCTCTACTTCTGCCACGGTTGCACCTCCGTATTCGACTCACTGCTATCTGCTGTGCTTTAAGTATATTTGTAGATGGCCGATAAATCAAGACGGTCCGTCTCTGCCGGCGGCGCGTTTTAATATTTGACAGTAATTGAGATATTGGATAGATTATACTAATTCCATGGTTCACATTCCGTGTCCATGATCCGGTTTCAAACGCAGTGTTTTTATGATGAGGGAGGCTTAATTATGCTTGCAAAAGTCATGCGACTGATAATAGTAGCGCTGTTCATCCTGTCCCTGGTTTCGCCGCTGTTTATCTACACAGGTTCCGCCCTGGCTGCGGGCATAACCACGAGGCCGGGCGCATTGCTTCCCTTGATGGGCGCCGATGGCCAGAGCGCTGAAAAGCTGGAGATGTCATGCCAGTACCCGGTGCTGAGCAGCAACGCAGCATTGACTTACTCCTATAGCATCAATATCAACTACACGGGGGGCAGCGGATCGAAAGTCTTCGATTTAAAGGCGGTCGTCCCCGAGGGATTCGGTTACGCGATAACGCCGGGCTACGGTGAGGGTCAGGAGATAGCTGCCATCCGCATGGACGGCAGCAGGGGCTACCCCGAGACCGTCAAGCTGTTGGTAAGACCCTACGCGTGGAAGATCCCTGTGCCGGGTGAATATCCCATTATATTCGAGGCAGCCTCCGGCGACCTGAAATCAGACATTGAATTGAAGGCCATAGTCACCGCCAGCTACGATCTGAAGTTGACGACGCCGGACGGCCGGCTCAACGCCGAGGCAACGGCCGGTCAGGAGAGCAGTTTCACTATAGTTGTGGCGAATAGCGGCACGGCGGACCTGGAGAAAGTAGAGGTCGGTTGCCCGGCCGGAAACAGGCCCAGCGGCTGGACGGTTACCTGCAAGCCGGAGAAGCTTGACATGCTCAAAGCACAGGAGACCAAGGAGGTGCAGGTAACTGTGAAGCCGGCCGAAAAGACCATTGCCGGCGATTACGTTATCACCATTCAGGCCGAGCCTGAATCGAAAAACGCTTTTGCCAGTCTGCAGATACGCACCACGGTACTCACGCCGACAATCTGGGGATGGGTCGGTGTGGGCATAGTAATACTGGTGGTTGTAGCGCTGGCAGTCATATTCATCCGCTTCGGACGCCGCTAACGGGTATATATGAGCGACAACCTGATAATCGAGACACGCGATTTAACCAAGGCCTACGGCAAGTTTACGGCCGTTAAAAGCCTCAACCTTTGTATAACGGAAGGAGAGGTTTTCGGCCTGCTCGGGCCCAATGGAGCTGGCAAGACCACTACCATACTCATGCTGATGGGCTTCTGCGAGCCGACGTCAGGAACGGTGCTGATCAACGGATATGACCCTTTGCGCGAACCTATCAAGGTCAAGAGCGTGGTCGGCTATATGCCGGAAAAGATAGGTTTTTACGATGATATGACGGCCCGGGAAAACCTTGAGTATACAGGCCGCCTCAACGGGCTGAGAGGCAGCAAACTGACGGCCAGGATCGATGAGTTGTTCGAGGTAGTCGGACTGAGAGACCGGGCGAACCAGCCTGTGGGTAAATTTTCGCACGGCATGAAGCAGCGTCTGGGTATTGCCGATGTAATGATCAAGCAGCCCAAAATCGCCATCTTCGATGAACCGACCTCGGGCATAGACCCTGAAGGCACGGACCAGGTGCTCAACCTGATACGCGCCATGGCCCGGCAGAAGGTTACGGTCATTATCTCCTCCCATCAGTTGCACCAGCTGCAAAAGGTATGCACCGGCGTAGGGATCTTCTCCAGGGGACAATTAATAGCCACTGGGCCGGTGGACAAGCTTGGCAGGGAGGCGCTGAGAAAGGGCAATTACAATATTATCCTTCCCATCGCACAACTTGCGGAGCGCGTGCGCTCCGAGATAAGCAGGATACCCGGTGTCTGCAGCATCGATAGTGTCGCGGACAGCACTGTTGTCGCAGCCGATGAAGACATCAGTGCAGAGCTTGAGCGTGTGGTGCTTGAGCTGACCGGGCTCAAGTTACAGATGAAGGTCGAGGAATTCGAGCTGGAAGAAATATACATGAAATATTTTGAAGGTTCCTGAATATGAACGGCTTACTGGAGATTCTCAGGAAAGAGCTGGCTGACAGCTTCAATAGCAAGAGGTTTATCATCCTGTTTTTGCTGGTATACCTGGCTGGCATAGCCACAATATATATAGCGGCCCAGAACATCAGGGCGGCCGTCGGCGATTCGACCAGCAACATCTTTTTAAATCTTTTTGTCGTATCGGGGAACAATTCGCCGTTCTCCTTCCCGCTGTTTATGTCCATTTTTATTCCCATCATCGGCATAGCCCTGGGTTTCGATGCGATCAACAGCGAGAGGACCGGGGGCAACCTCAGTCGGATTCTGGCACAGCCCATCTATCGTGACAGCCTGATCAACGGCAAGTTCTTGTCCGGTCTGACCGTGATAACCATACTTATCGTCAGCGTTGTGGCCATAGTGGCCGGGCTCGGGCTGCGGCTGATAGGCGTGCCGCCCGAGGCGGAGGAGATACTGAGGCTGTTTATATTCATAATAGTGAGCATCCTGTACGGGGCTTTCTGGATGTCTCTATCGGTGCTCTTCTCCGTGCTTTTCAAGAAGACCTCCACCTCGGCCCTTGCCTCCATTGCGGTCTGGATCTTCCTTTTCCTTTTCATGGGCATCATCGCCAACCTCATCGCCGGGGCCGCCTTCCCCGTAAGCCAGGATTCTACGGTCGCCCAGGTGTCTGACTACGACAACCTCTACCGGATGATCAGCCGCATCTCACCGGGAACACTCTACGCTGAAAGCATTCAGGCTATACTTCTTCCCATGATGGGCAACAGCAGTCCCACCATGATGATGATAGGTATATATTCGGGACTGATGCCGTCACCTCTGCCTCTCAGCCAGAGCCTTATGCTGGTCTGGCCCCAGCTTGTAGGGTTGGTGGCGCTGACCGCCATCTGTTTCGCCGTGGCCTATATCAAGTTTATGCGCGAGGAGATCAGGTCAACATAAGATGATATTAAGAGCTTTAACCGTAGGTTTCATAGCCACCAATTGCTATATAGTTGGATCGGATACTACCAGGAAGGCCATGGTGATCGATCCCGGCGCAGACTCCAAGACCATTTTGAAATCTCTCAATGCCGATAGACTACTATTATCGCTGATAGTCATAACTCACAGCCACTTCGACCATATCGGGGCCGTGAAAGCCATTAAAGACGCCACAGGAGCCAGGTTCGCCGTCGGTGGGGGCGCTGCAAAATCGTCGCCCGGAGCGTTTATCAAGCTGGTGGCCGCCATGTCCGGCGGATCTGCCAGCATACCCGAGCCGGACCTGTTCCTCTCCGAAGGGGATAAGATCGACATCGACGACCTGCATTTTGAAGTGCTGTTTACTCCGGGGCACAGCCCGGACGAGATCAGCCTGTACGGCCACGGCATACTGTTCAGCGGCGATACACTTTTCAATGCCGGCATCGGCAGGACCGATTTCCCCGGCTGCAGTTACGAGCAGCTCGAGCATAGCATTCAGACCAAGTTATACACGCTGCCCGATCAGACCGTCGTATACCCGGGACATGGTCCAGCGACTACAATTGGGCGTGAAAAAAGGGGCAATCCCTTTATCAGGTGATTGCCCCTTTTGCATAAGCTGGTTGATGTGGATTAGACGAAGAGCGGGCAGAGGACCAGCGTGATAGTGGCGAGCAGCTTTACCAGCACGTGAAGTGAAGGTCCGGCAGTGTCCTTGAAAGGATCACCGACTGTATCGCCGACTACGGCTGCCTTGTGGGCATCCGAGCCTTTGCCCAGGATATTGCCCTTATCATCCTTGAGCTGATCATCTTCGATCATTTTCTTGGCGTTGTCCCAGGCGCCGCCGCCGTTGTTCATGAAGGAGGCGAGCATGATGCCTGCGATCGTGCCAATCATGAGTAGCGCTGCCACTACCTGAGCAGCGTCCCACGTGTAGAACTTGCCGTTAGCCAGCGGTATCGCGGGGAGGTACTTGAAGAGCAGGCCAACAACCACCGGCGCAAGCACTACCAGGAGGGCCGGGGCGATCATCTCTTTGAGGCCGGCTTTGGCGGTGATATCAACGATCTCACCGTAGTTCGGCTTCTCGGTTCCGGCCATGATGCCAGGGTGCTCGCGGAACTGGGTGCGCACCGCGTCTATGATTTTGCTGGCGGTCTTGCCGACCGACTTGATGGCCCATGCGCTGAAGAGGTAGACAAGCATGGCTGCGATCAGCCCGCCGACGAAGACCTCGATATTGGCGATGTTTACTATGTTGAAAGTACCGGTCTCACCGAACCTGAGGAAGGATACCCTATCCAGGTAAGCCTGGAAGAGCAGGAAGGCGGCCAGGCCGGCTGACACCATGGCGTAGCCCTTGGTGAGGGCCTTGGTCGTGTTGCCGACGGCATCGAGCCTATCGGTGATCTTGCGGATCTCGGGGCCGGCGCCGGCCATCTCGTTAACGCCGTTGGCGTTGTCGGTGATGGGGCCGAAGGTGTCCATGGAGAGCACGTAAGGGCAGGTCATGAGCATGCCCATGGTGGCCACTGCCGTACCGAAGGCGCCTCCGCCTTTAACTCCGCTGAGTTCTCCGAATACGAAGGACAGTACCAGCGCGGAGCCGATTACCATGGCGGTGGCGAAAGTGGTTTCGAAGCCAACTGCTACCCCTGCCACGATGTTGGTGGCGGGGCCGGTCTTGGAGGCCTCGGCGATATCCTGGACGGGTTTATAGCGTGATTCCGTGTAATATTGCGTCACGAAAATGATGGCTATGCTGGCGATTATGCCTACGACGCCTGCAGCGAACAGCCACCAGCTATCGAGCATGAAGTACACGGTGATGGCCAGGCCGACTACGGATAGGGCGATAGCCACGTAATACCCGCGGTTGAGGGCGTTCATGGCATTCTCGTTCTCTTTGGCTTTTACGATCATGAGGCCGATCATGCTGGCAAACATGCCGAATCCGCGCACGACCAGCGGGAAGAGGATCCATGCCACGTTGCCTGTAGCAACGTATGCAACGACACCCAGGATCATAGCGCCGATGTTTTCGGCGGCCGTGGATTCGAAGAGGTCGGCGCCGCGGCCGGCGCAGTCGCCGACGTTGTCGCCCACCAGGTCCGCGATCACCGCAGCGTTGCGGGGATCGTCCTCGGGGATACCGGCTTCTACTTTGCCGACCAGGTCTGCGCCCATGTCAGCGGCTTTGGTATAAATACCGCCGCCGAGTTGGGCGAAGAGGGCCACGAAGCTGGCGCCGAATCCGAAACCAACGATAAGATGCGGGGCTAATGCTGGTGTTTCGGCTCCGCCGAAAGAGAAGAATATTACGGTTACACCGATCAGGCTGAGGGCTGTGATCAGGAACCCTGATACAGCGCCGCCATGAAGCGCTACCCGCACCGCCTCGGTCAGGTTCTTCTGAGCGGCGGCCGCGCAGCGTACGTTGGACTTAACTGCAACGTACATGCCGATAAAACCGGAGATGCCAGAGCAGATTGCGCCGACCAGGAAGGCGAGTGAAGTGTGCCAGCCGATCGAAAAGGGATCATAGCCGGCCTTCTGTAGAGCTTCCTCCGGCGGTAGAACGCCTACGATTACTCCGATTATGATGGCTACTACAACCGAGTAGATGGCGATGGTGCTGTACTGTCTCTTAAGGAATGCCCAGGCACCTTCAAAAATCATATCGCCGATTTCTTTCATCTTCGGGGTGCCCGTCGGCCGTCGCATGACGTTGATCGCCAGCCAGGCGGCAAATATCACCGTCACTATACCGGCAATAGGTACGACCCAGAAGATCGGGGGAATTTGTACCATAGTACCTCCTTATTTGAATTTTAATTGTGGCCACAGCCCTTTTGGGCACGCGCCCACCAAATGTGGGATTGTACCAGCGGGAACGACTAAAGTCAACCAGAATCGGGTCGGCAGAAATGCCTAATCTTTGGCCTGTTTTGTTTCACGGGAGGACAATTGCGATATGAGTTTGGCCTCTATGATGTAGATAAGGTATCTCGACTGCCTGATCTCATCGGCGGGTATCACATCTTTGAGCTCGGGAAGCTTGGTCAGCTCCTCCAGCACGCGCAACCCTTCCTGGGCCCTTTTTGCATTGGCCCTGACTATAGAAGATAGATCGCTGTGTTCCTTTTCAAGATCGCTGCCGGCGCCGATGTCACCCTCGGAGTCCCTGCTCAGCAGCAGGTGGATGCCCAGGTTGCGCGCCAGATTGTTGACCTGGTGACGTACGGACTTGAGCCGGCGGGTGGAATTTTCATCCTCTAGGATGAACCTGGAGACGTCTTCCAGGACGCGCAGCCCCTCGCTGACGCGGTTGATGTTGGCATCAACTGTACGCAGAATCCGAGCTTGCACTGTCCAGGTCCCGTAACGAGTCGGATAGCACACCGTCCCTCGCCTTGTCGATGCTGTCCTGTATCTCCGCGGGAATCTCCATGTTCATACTTTTAAACTGCTTCTCCAGGCTCCTGCCGATATTGCGGGGGTCTTTATAGTAGTCTGCCGACATGCCCGGCCCCGGCTCACCGCTCTCTTCGTGAACCGTGGCTGTCGACTTGACCACTGCAAAGCTGGAGAGAATCCTGCGCAGGCCGGTCCCGCCGCATACCGGGCAGGCGGGGTCCTGCTGTATGGCTGACGGACGCATGAAGATGCCCACCTTCTTTTTGCAGTTGTGGCAAATATACTCGTAAATCGGCATGTTCTGGCTCCTGTGAAGCTTATCGCTCAGCCTGTAGGTTCTCCTCCCTCTGCAGGAGCGGACGGCGCCTCACCTCGCTCCATCCTTTCCAATGTCTCCTGGTATTCCGGGGCGACGGGCTCGCCGCCGCTCATCTTGTTGTTCCACGCGGCCAGCGCCTGGGGGTCGTTGTTCATCATGCCGCGCATCATCTGCGAATCTCCAAGTATGTCATCATACACGGCCTTGTATGACTTTTGCATCATGAACGTAGAGAATCTGCGCTGCAGCGATTTACCCCCGCATTTGGGACAGGGGGGGGCATCGCTGTTGAAACGCGGGAGCAATATCTCCTGACGCGTTTTGCAGTCGGGGCACCAGTACTCGTAAACAGGCATATCTGTCTCCTCGGTTTTATGATTGTAACACATGTTATCGGACTTGTTAAAAAGGGACGCGGGCGGGTTTGAAAACCCGCCCCTTCATTATTTTCTGTAGGGACGTACCTTCAGGTGCGCCCGTATAAATTGACTTAAGTGCTTTTACTCCACTAAAATGCTTCGAGGAGTTTACCTGTGAACAGCAACGATATACGCCAAGCCTTCCTGAATTTTTTCGTCGAGAAAAAACATAAGGTCATATCGAGTTCATCACTGATACCGCACGGCGACCCCACGCTTTTACTGACCACCGCCGGCATGGTGCAGGTCAAACCGTACTTCCTGGGACAGGCCGTGCCGCCCGGCCGGCGGCTGACGTCGTGCCAGAAGTGCTTCAGGACGACCGACGTGGACTCCGTTGGCGACAGCAAGCACCTGACGTTTTTCGAGATGCTGGGCAACTTCAGCGTTGGCGACTACTTCAAGGAGGACGCCATTAAATGGAGTTGGGAATTTGTCACTAAAAGGCTGCGCCTGCCCGCAGAAAAGCTCTGGATAACGGTTTACCTTGACGATGACGAAGCGCATTTCATCTGGCGGCAAATCGGTATCCCCACCAATAAAATAATCAGGATGGGCGAGAAGGAGAATTTCTGGGGCCCGGCAGGTGATAGCGGTCCCTGCGGACCCTGCAGCGAGATACATTACGATTTCGGCAAGGAATCAGGCTGCGGCAAGCCAGATTGCGATCCATCCTGCAGTTGCAGCCGGTTTTCGGAGATATGGAACCTGGTATTCATGCAGTACAACCAATCTAAAGATGGCAAAAGGGCGCTCCTGCCCAGGCCTAATATCGACACGGGGATGGGACTGGAGCGCGTGGTGGCCGTCTGCAACGGCAAACCCTCCGTGTACTCCACGGACCTGTTCGACCCGCTGCTCAAGAAAATATGCCGTATCGCCTCCGTGGCCGAGGGAAAAGACGAGGCCACCGACAGGATGATCAAGGTCATCGCGGAGCATAGCAGGGGAGTGACGTTCCTGATTGCCGACGGCCTGCTGCCTTCCAACGAGGGCAGAGGTTATGTGCTCAGGCGCATACTCAGGCGCGCCTGCTTCATGGGCAGGAAGCTCGGTCTGGACAAACCTTTCATGGGCGAGATGGCCGGCGTAGTGATCGAGAAAATGGGACCTGTCTATCCAGAACTGGTGGCGAACCGCAAACTGGTGCTCGACGTGATCCGAAACGAGGAGGAAAGGTTTAACGATACGCTTGACGCGGGCATAAACCTCTGCGAGAAGGCTATCGCAGATGCCAAGGCACAGAAGCGGGATTGCCTGTTGAACGAGGACGTTTTCAAGTTCTGGGATACCTACGGCTTCCCCCTGGAGTTGAGCGTGGAGATCGCGCAGGAGCATGGCATCAGTGTGGACAGGGAGGGATTTGAAGCTGAGATGGAGAAGCAGCGGGAGAAGGCCAGGTCGACCCATAAGTTCGGGGGAGGGAAGGATGAACAGGACGTATTTTCAAAGCTCGGCCCGACTCTGGAGATAACTGAGTTTGTGGGATACGAAAAACTGGCCGCCCGGGCGAAAATCCTGCAGATAATCGATGAGAAAACTGCATCCTATATTAATAATGCGAATGAGGGCACTAACATCATACTCGTTCTCGATAAAACCCCGTTTTACGGTGAGATGGGAGGACAGGTCGGCGATAGCGGAAGCATCGTGTCCGGATCGGGCGAGTTCCAGGCAAAAAACTCAATAGCCTATTCCGGGGGCGGCATAGCCGTCTCAGGGCGGGTCAAGAAGGGAACGATCGCGGTTGGCGATATTGTGGAAGCCTCGGTCGACGAGGAACGCAGGAAGGATATCGCCAGGAATCATACGGCAACGCACATACTGCAGGCCGCGTTGAGGAAGGTGTTGGGCAGCCACGTAGCCCAGAGGGGCTCGCTGGTTACGCCCGAGCGGCTGCGCTTTGATTTCACGCACCTCTCGTCCATCAGCAAAGAAGAATTGAAAGAGGTGCAGTCCCTGGTCAATTCAATCGTCAGACAAAACCTGCCGGTTTCCACCGACGTATGTTCTTACGACCATGCTATCAGCGAGGGAGCTACAGCCATCTTCGAGGAGAAGTACGGTGATACGGTCAGGCTGGTTAAGATAGGCAAGCCGGCCTTGAGCGCAGAGCTCTGCGGCGGCACGCACGTCAAAGCAACGGGCGAGATCGGCTATTTTCTTATCACGGGCGAGTCCAGCGTGGGCACAGGCCTGCGCAGGATCGAGGCCGTCACTGGCCGCGAAGCTGACACACTGATCAGGCAGAGGCTCAATGCCCTCGACCAGGTCGCCGCAAGCTTGAAGGTGTCGCCGCTGGAGGTCCCGGCTAAAGTGGCAGACATTCAGGTTGGACTTAAAGCCAGTGTGAAAGATAAAGAAATGCAGCAGCGCATGCGTTTAAGATTTGAGATCACGGAATTGCTCGAAAAGAATCTGAAAACCATCGCCGGTATCAACGTGGTTTATACCGAGGTAACGTCCGCCCCCATGTCCGCTCTCATGGAGATGGGTGACCTGCTGAAAGCGGGAATGGGCAGCGGCGTGGCCGTGCTGGCCTCCGTATATGAGAATAAGCCGTTTTTCATTGCCACAGCCACGGCTGATATTGTTTCAAAGGGTGTACATTGCGGGAAATTGATCAAGAAGATCTCGGCTATAGCCGGCGGCAGCGGTGGTGGCAAGGCGGATATGGCGCAGGCAGGGGCCAAAGACAGCGACAAGATAGGCCAGGCCATGGATGCTGTGCCGGCGGCGATCGAGGAGTTGCTTAAAGCCGGCCATGCCTAGAATCATGGGCCTGGACATCGGCGACAAACGTATAGGTGTCGCTGTATCCGACCCATCCCTGATACTGGCCAGCCCTCTTAAGACTATAAACAGAAAGGACGACGAGTCAGCCGTGTTCGAGATAAGGGCACTGCTGAAACAATATGATGTCGGCAAGCTGGTAATAGGCCTTCCGTATCTAATGGGTGGCTCGGTAGGCGAACAGGCCCGGAAGGTGATGGAGTTCGTCGCCGGATTAAAAGAGCAGGTCGACGTTGAGACCGTCATGCAGGATGAGCGGTTTACCTCCGTCACCGCCAACTATATGCTGCGGGAGGCAGGGAAAAAGCGTGACCGCCTGAGAAAGGAGATCGATGCCGCCGCTGCCACGGTCATACTGCAGTCGTACCTTGACGAGATTGCCTCCGGTGGTCAAATTTCGCAAGAGGAACCTCCTTCTCTATAATTAATTGGGTTTAAAAGCATCCCGTGTTATCAGATTACCTTAACGTTCTCAAACCGAGGGAAACCAGCCTGCTGGTTTTTATCGGCGCCTGCTCGGCCATCGTGGCATCCGCAGCAGTTGGCGGAGCTTTTCCCGTCGCAACCTTTATATTGATAGTTGTAGCCATAACGTGCGGCAGCGCGGGGGCCAACGGGCTGACCAACTACCTTGACCGCGACGTAGATGCGCTGATGGCCCGCACGTGTAAACGGTCGCTGCCGTCGGGCAGGATCAAGCCGCCCTGGAAAGTGCTGCCGATGATTGCAGTTTTGATACTAGCGGGGCTGGCGCTGGCCTGGGTCCTTTCGCCTGTATGTTTTGTTATCGGCCTAGTCGGCATGCTGGCATCCGCTATATTGCGCAAAACCGTCTCGTGCACCTACTTCGGCATCATCGCCGGCAGTTCTCCCGTGCTGATCGGCTGGTATGCCGTCACCCAGCAGCCGGCCATAACCGCGATGCCGGTGCTGTTTTTCTGTTTGATAGCCGCCTGGACGCCACTGCATGTGTGGACGTTGATGCTGGCTAACCGCTCCGACTACGAGGGCGCCGGGCTGCACTATTTTCCGCTGAGCTGGCCGGACAGGAGGGTGATCATTCTGCTGGCCGTGCTGTCGCTGGCGCTATCGGCCGCCGGGATTCTCATCTACTTCCTGTCGGGATTCCTTCACTGGTTGTACCTGACCGTCACGGTGTTGATGAGCCTGCTGATGGTTTATGCCAGCATACGTTTGCTTATTAAGCCCAACTCCCGCAATGCCTGGATGGTATATAAGTTGTCGGCCTTTCCCTACCTGGGCATTATCTTCCTGGTAATGGTGATCGATTCATGGGTACTATGATGCCGGCGCGCAGGCACGTGCTGGACTATGCTTTTTATCCCGGGCAAGTAGCGATAGTTGGGGCATCGGAGCAGACGGTTTCTTTCGGCTACCATTATCTCCGGCATCTGATCGGCTACGGTTTCAAAGGTGAGATATATCCTGTCAATCCATCTAAAGAGTCCGTGCTGGGAATAAAAGCATACCACAGTGTGGCGGAGATACCGGACGATGTTGATTTTGTTATCTGCTGCCTCTCCGCTGACAGGATACTGTCGCTGCTGGATGATTGCGCCAAGAAAAATGTAAAGGTCGTGCATCTTTTTACGGCACGTCTGAGCGAGACCGGCCGTCCGGAAGCGGTGGAGATGGAAAAAGAGATACAGATAAAAGCTGCCCGGCTGGGAATCAGCCTGATAGGCCCCAACTGCATGGGTATTTATAACCCCGAGACCGGGATCTCATTCTCTTACAACTTGCCGATGGAATCCGGCGAAGTGGGCTTAGTCTTTCAGAGCGGTGGTGCGGCGACGCTGCTTATACAGACAGCGGCATTGCTGGGCATCCGCTTCAGCAAGGCTGTCAGTTACGGCAACGGCCTTCAAATTGACGAAAGCGACATCATTGACTATCTGGCGGACGATCCCAAAACGAAGATAATAGCCGCTTATTTCGAGGGGATAAAAAACGGACACAAGTTCCTTAACTCCATCAGGCGGGTTGCCCGGAGTAAACCGGTTATAGCTATAAAGGGCGGCAGGGGCGCAGCGGGCGCCAGAGCAGTAAGCTCACACACGGCGGCTATCGCCGGTTCACGCAGCATCTGGGAGACCGTCTTCAATCAATATGGAGTGATGGAGGTGCGGGACCTGGATGAGATGGTTAATCTGCTTTCCCTGTTTTCGGGGTTGCCGCAGGTAAGAGGACGCAGGCTGGGGATCATAGGTGGAGGTGGTGGCAAGGGTGTTATAGCTGCTGACCTGGCTGAAGAAGCCGGCCTATCTGTTCCTCCGCTTTCCCCAGAGATGCGGAGTCAGTTGAAATCCGTATTACCGGCCATCTGGGATTGGCTGAGCAATCCTATAGATTTCTCTATCTGGGGCGACGATGCAGCGAAGGCGGGCGAGGTCCACCGTCTGTTTTTAGAGAGCCCGGATTTCGACTGCATCATCATGCAAGTTTCCGATGATAATCCCATGGGAGACGATTGGTGGCCTATTATCCTGCGAATGGAAGTGGATAGCATCATCGCCATGAGCGAGCGCCGGATAAAGCCGGTTGTCGCCATATTAAGTTCCGCCAAACCGGGATTTGATGACCTGGAGAATATCCGATGGCGCACTGTTATGGAGCAAAGGTCCCGATTGACCGCCAGAAAAATTCCCACATTCTGCAGTATTGCCGAGGCGGTACATTCTCTGGCGCAGTTTATCGATTACTGGCAGAAAAAGTAACAGCGAGTCTTTGTTGTTGAATTATATGTCGGGACAGATATTCGAGATCAAGGCTGAATGCGGCACCGGCGGCGCCAGGATTGCCAGCCTGGCCACGTTGCACGGGACTGTTACCACACCGATCTTCCTGCCCGTAGGCAGCCAGGCCACGGTCAAGAGCCTGACCACTGCGGACCTGGAGGAGATCGGAATCAAAATGATTCTCTGCAATGCCTACCACCTCTATTTGCGGCCCGGCATAGACGTTATCGAGAGGGCAGGCGGATTACACAGCTTCATGAACTGGAGTGGCCCCATACTGACAGACAGCGGTGGATATCAGGTCTTCAGCCTGTCCACCCTGCGCAAGGTGACCGACGAGGGTGTCGTGTTCCGCTCACATATCGACGGCAGCGAGCACAGCATCACACCTGAATCCGCCGTATCCATGCAGGAGAAGCTGGGTGCGGATATCATCATGGCGCTGGATGTGTGTCCCGAGAGCACTGCCGCCAGGGAGAAGCTGGATAAAGCCGTGGCATCCACGGCCAGGTGGGCCGAGCGCTGCCGCAATGCCCATTGCGATAACGGGCAGCACCTTTTCGGCATCATACAGGGAGGCACATACCCGGACCTGCGCAGGAAATCGGCGGAGCAGATCGTATCGCTGGATTTCCCCGGCTATGCCATCGGCGGCCTCAGCCTGGGCGAACCCAAAGTGCTGATGTGGGAGGTTGTCGATGCAACCGTACCGTATATGCCTGTCGACAGGCCCAGGTACCTGATGGGCGTAGGCTCGCCGGAGGATATAGTAGAGGGCATTTCAAGGGGCATCGATATCTTCGACAGCGCCCTGCCCACGAGGGTGGCGCGCAACGGCGCCCTGTATACGCGAAAAGGCAGGGTGAACATCAGGCGTTCTGTTCACAGGGAGGACATGGGACCGGTTGAGGAGGGCTGCGCGTGTTTCACCTGCCGCAATTACACCGCCTCTTACCTGCATCATCTTTTCAAGTGTGAGGAGTTGCTGGCCTACCGGCTGGCTACCATGCACAACCTCTTCTTCATGCAAAAGTTGATCGAGCAAGCGCGGCGCGCTATTTCCGATGGCGTCTATGATGAGTTTAAGCGGAGTTTTCTCGAATCTTATAAAACCACTGACGAGGATAGGCGCATAGAGCAGAAAATGGCGGCGCTGAAGGGCAAAAAGGCACGTGTTTCTACCAATCAGGACTTTTAACGATGCATCTTTAGTGGTAACATACAGGCTCGGCGTTAGTATCCATATCTGACTCGTCTAATTGATTATGACCGAAAAAGAAATCATACTCAGCATCAGGGACCTCTCGCTCTGGTTCGGCGGCGTCAGGGCGCTGACGGACGTCAGCCTCGATATCCGCAAGAACGAGATACTGGCCATCATCGGCCCCAACGGCGCAGGCAAGACCTGCCTGCTCAACTGCATCAATGGTTTCTACAAGCCGCAGAAGGGTGAGATTAAATACAAAGGCAAAAAAATAAACGGCATCAAATCGGATCATATCGCCAGGATGGGCATCGCCCGCACGTTCCAGAATATCGAGCTGTACGCCGGGCTGAGCACACTGGATAACATCATGGCGGCCCGGCACGTGCTTATGAAGCAGAATATCTTCAGCACCTTCCTCTATTTCGGGCCGGCCCACCGCGAGGAGATCGAGCACAGGAAGACCGTGGAGGACATCATAGATTTCCTGGAGATAGAGCATATCAGGAAATCCATTGTGGGCTCGCTGCCTTATGGGTTGAGGAAGAGGGTGGAACTGGGCAGGGCGCTGGCGCTGGAGCCGCGTTTGATCCTGCTGGATGAACCGATGGCGGGCATGAACCTCGAGGAGAAAGAAGACATCGCACGCTTTATTTACGATATCTTCGAGGGGCAGGGCGATACTTATCCCGCCACGCCGGTGCTGCGCAACGGCGTCGATTCGATCGTACTGATCGAGCACGATATGGGCGTGGTCATGGATATTGCAGACCGCATCGTAGTGCTGGATTTCGGACGCATGATCGCTGATGGCACCCCCGCCGAGATAGCGCAGGATCGGAAGGTCGTTGCAGCCTACCTCGGCGAGGGATAGTGTTCAAAAGTACGCGGGCACGCCGCGCTTAAAGCCATCTTTTGCGGCGCTTATAATGCTTGATCTCCTTGTAGCTCTTCTTTTCACCTGAGGCCGAGATGCCGATATAGAATTCCTTCACGTCTTCCCTTCCCTTCAGGTAATCGGCTGAGCCGTCCAGCACAACGCGCCCGTTTTCCATGACATAACCATAGTGCGCTGTGTTGAGGGCCACTCTCACGTTCTGTTCGACCAGCAATATTGAGGTGCTGCGCTCTTTATTGAATTTACGGATGATGTCGTATATCTGTTCGACGATCATCGGGGCCAGGCCCAGTGAGGGCTCGTCCAGCATCATCAGACGCGGAGCGGCCATCATGGCGCGCCCTATCACCAGCATCTGCTGCTCACCTCCGGAAAGATACCCCGCTGTGTTCTTTCGCAGGCCCTCCAGTCGCGGAAAATAGCCGTACACCATCTTCAGGTCGGCCTTAACCTTCTGCGCACTGGAGCGCGAGAAGGCGCCCACCAGCAGGTTCTCCTCGGCGCTGAGGTGACCGAATACGCGCCGGCCCTCCAGCGCCTGCACGACGCCCATCTTGCCTATATCGACAGCGTTCTTCCGGTCGATCCTGATGCCGTCCCACTCGATCGTGCCGTCGGTGATCTCGCCCTCTTCGATCCTCAGCAGCCCGGATATGGCTTTGAGCGTCGTAGTCTTGCCGGCGCCGTTGGCGCCCAGCAGGGCGACTACCAGGCCGTCATCCACCGAGATGGAGATGCCGTGCAGCACCTTAACTACATTGAGGTACGATACCTCAATGTTATTCAATTTCAACATTGCTGAAGCCGATCTATTCTATTTTGCGAACCAGTCGAAGTTCTCATAAAGGATGTTGGGAGCGTCCACCCACCCTGTCTGGGAAACCATCTGACCGTCGTGAATCTGGAATATTTTCACGGATTTTGAACCGCGCTTGTCCACTGGATTGGAGAAATCAACCGGGCCGTGCAGCCCTTGCACGTCATAGGTCTTGACGTTCATGAAACCGTTCTTCTCAGCCAGTTCCCAGGCCGCGGCGTCGCCCTTGACCAGGGAATCACCGCCCGATACTTTAATGGCCTGACGAAGTATCTCGGCGTTGATCAGGCTCGAAGCCCAGCCGATGAGGTAATCGTTGTTGCCGGCATACTCCGGGTGTCTTTTATCGCAGTATTCCATCATCTTGGCCATGCCGGGCACGTCATCTCCCCAGTTTACAGTGGGATAGACGCCATAGACACCCTGTGTCACATCTTTGCCGGCCAGGTCGATCAATGCCTTGGTGAAGCTGGCGTGGGCGCATCCCACGGTCGTCCCCGGTATCATCTTGAGGTCGTAGGCATTCTTCAGTATGACTGCGGTTGGGGCCGGTGTGCTGGATATGAAGAGCACATCGGGATTCTTGTCCTTGATCCTGGTCAGCGCGTCAGTCTCGGATATGGTGGTAGCAGTATGTTCCTCGATTGCCACGATATCGATACCCAGTTCATCGGCGGCCGCCCTGGCGGCATCCCTCACACCGTAGCCCGTGGAATTGTTCAGCAGCATGAGGGCCATCTTGGGTTTGCCCTCACCCTTCCAGATGCTTTGAATGTAGTACCTGGCGAAGGCAGCCCAGTCATCGCCGTAGTCGGGTAGCTGCGCGTAGATATGCTTGGGGGGATGGGTTAATGACGGGGAGCTGAAGCATACCATTCCAGGGAAGCCGGCCCTGTTGGCAGCTTCCTTGGACGCGTTCATATCCTTGGAGGATACTACTGTAAAGAACGCACAACCATCATCCATGAGCTTTTTTACGATGGTAGTGGCCTTGGCCGAATCATAGTTGGTGTCATACCACACCGGCTCTATCTTGTATCCCTCGACACCGCCCAGTTCATCATTGATGTACTTGAATGCGTCGAGCTGGCCCTGGCCGATAGGGGCCCCTTTCTCGGCGGCTGCGCCGGTAAAGGGGACGCTCAGTCCAACCTTGATCACCTTTTCGGTGGCAGGTGTGGTTGGGGTGGGAGTGCAGCCGGGCAGGACGGAGACGGCCAGAGCCGCAAGCAGCAGCAAGGCCAGGGGTACGGTCATTCTACTTCTTCTCACGTTAACCTCCTTTCAATTATATAATCAAGTCCTAAGACGTTATTTTATTATTTGAATATCAGTATGAGAACGGCCACATCCTGTATGAGGCCTTGAACAACTGCCAGCGGTGCGCCAGGCCATGCGGCTCGAAGATCAGAAAAACAATCATGGCAAGCCCGAACACCAGCGGGCTAAGCCCTGTGGCAAAGCCGGTGGGCAGACCGCTGAAGGTCTGTTCGATCATGGGCGATAAATATATCACGAGTTGTTCCAGCAGCCTGATAAAGATCACTCCCAGTATCGGTCCGATGGCAGTGCCGAGGCCGCCGATGATCAGTATGCCTATATACAGGATGGACTGGACGAAGGTGAAATCTTCCGGTGTGATATTGCCGCGATACTGGGCATAGAGCGATCCCGCAATCCCTGCGAAGAAGCATCCCAGGAAGAAGGCCAGCAGCTTGTAAGCGAAGACGTTTATGCCCATCACTTCCGCCGCCAGGTCGTTATCCCTCACCGCTATGAACGCACGGCCGATGCGGCCCCTGGCCAGGTTGGTGGCGAACAAAACGCTCAGCGCAGCCACCGACATAATGAGATAGAACTGGCTTGCCTCGTTGTCGAACCTGAGCGGACCGATCTCAGCCATGGGGACGCTCATTCCCATCGCTCCGTGGGTCACGTCGGTCCAGTGGTTGAGTATCCATATGATGATGAACTGGGCGGCAATAGTAGTGATCGCCAGGTAAAATCCTTTAACCCTCAGCGATGGCATGCCGAACAGCAGCCCGACCAGGCCGGCCGAAAGGCCGGAGAGAATCAACGATGCCAGGAAGGGAAGGCCCAGGCTGTTGCTCAGTATCGCCGTGGTGTATGCCCCGACCGCCATGAAGCCTGCGTGCCCGATAGAGAGCTGCCCGCAGTAGCCCATCAGGATGTTCAGGCCGACAATGGAGACGACGGTGATGCCCATCAGGTTCATCACCTCCAGTCCCGACCTCGGAAGGTATAAGGGCATGGTGGATAGCAGCACCAGGAAGAGTATGAACAGAGTCCACTGCGTCCTGGTACGAATAATGGCCGTATCCGTGTTGTACGAGTAGTTGCGTATTCCACAGGGCAGACTCATGAGCTATATCCTCTCAATTCTCTCTTCACCGAAGAGGCCGTAAGGCTTGATCAGCATGACGATGATGATTATGACGGACGGTATCAGTTCCTTGATACCGGGGCCCAGCAGCGGTGTCAAATAACCTGCGCCTATGTTTTCGCACAGTCCGATGATCGGGCCGGCCACCATGCAGCCGATAAACGAGTCGAGTCCACCCAGTATTACAACTGAGAAGGACTTAAAACCGGTTTCGACCAGGGCGTTGGTTATGCCGCCTATGCTCGATATGAGTATCCCGCCGATGGCCGCCACCACGCAGGCAAAGATCCAGGACATGGAGAAGATGCTGGTGATCGGCACGGCGCAGGCCTGTACGGCCAACTGGTCGTCCGCGCTGGCCCGCATGGCGATGCCCATCTTGTGGTACTTGAAGAAAAGCGAGAGCAGGCTGAACAGCATGAGCGAGATTCCCGCCGCCCACAGGTACTCCTGCGAAATGACGGCGGTACCGATGGTCACAGGCTCCTGCGGGAAGAGGACCGGCAGCCTGGCGATACTTATCGGCCATGCCATGGTAACGACGCCCTCCAGGAAGTAGCCAATGCCCAAAGTGACCGCGATGAGGGACAGTATAGGCTGCCCGATCATCGGGCGCAGTGTAAACCGCTCGATCATCCAGCCCAGAAATATGGCAAACAATATGGTGAGTATTATGCCGGCCCAGATCGGCAGCTTGAAGTCCACCAGCGTGCTGTAGGTAAACCAGGACGAGATGAGCACCAGTTGCCCCAGCGCCAGGTTGGCCACACGGCTCGATTTCCATATAAGAGCGAAACCCAGGGCGATGAGCGCATAGATCATGCCCACCGCCAGGCCTGTCAGGGTGTACTGCAGCAATTGCGACATATCAGATGTCCCAGATCCTTATCAGTGTGGATACGTTGCCCTTTCTTCCGTCGCGATAGGTTACCGACGCATCGACCTTGAGCGAATCTTCATTGCCGTAGATGGCATCTATAACAGGTTTATATCGCATCTCCATGAACTCGCGCCTGAGCTTGCGTGTCCTGGTAAGCTCTGCTTCATCGGGATCGAACTCCTTGTGCAAAAGCATATACCTTTTTACCCTGGAAAGCTCCGGCAGGTAGCTGTTGACTCTCAGCAGGTCCTTTCTGATCAAGTCCGCCACCTCCTGCTTCTGCGAAAGGTCGACGAAGGTGGTATAGGGTATACTGTTGCGCTCGGCCCATTTGCCCACCATGGCGAAGTCGATATTGATCATTGTTGCTACGAAGGCCTTGTCTTTCCCGCCGATCACCATAGCGTCCTTGATATAGGGGCTGAAGCGCAACCTGCCCTCGATATACTGCGGAGCGTATTTGGCCCCGCTGACCAGGCTGCCCATATGCTCCAGCCTGTCCAAAAATACAAGGTGCCCTTTATCGCTGATATTAACTGCATCGCCGGTATGTACCCAGCCGTCTTTCTTTATCTTCGCTGTCTTTTCCGCCTCGCCCAGGTAAGCAGTAAAAGTGCAATCGCTCCTCACCAGCAGTTCGCCCTCGCTGGATACTCTGACCTCGACTCCCAGTGCGGGCCGTCCCACACTCTGGAAATCGATGTCTCCTTTTGTATGCGAGGAGATAAAGCCGGCCTCCGTGCTGGCGTAGGTCTGCCTCAGCTCGATGCCCATGGCATGGATGAGTTTGAAGGTATCGAGGCTGAGCACCGAGCTGCCGGTCACGGCGAACCTTACATTGCTCAGCCCCAGGCGATCTTTGAGCGGCCTGAGCAGCAGCAGATGGGCCAGCCGATAGAGGGTTCTCCAGAATAGTCCCGGCTTCACATCATCGAATTTAAACTCCGCCATCTTATATCCGACCGGCATCAGCAGGTGGTAGAAAAACCGCTTGAGCGGATGAGCATCGGTTATCTTAACCTGTATCTCACTGACAAGGCTCTCCCATTGCCGGGGGCCGTAGATAGCGAAATCGGGGCCGACCTCGCGTGTGTCCTCGGCGATTGTGTCAGGCTCCTCCGCGAAATTGAGGCGAGCACCGGTCAATAGATGGGGAATGGTGGCAAAATAGCTGTCGCCCACCCAGGCGGCCGGGAAATTGGATACCAGGTCGTCGCTACCGTCCAGCGGATAGACGCTGACAAATCCCCGCGCCGTATTGACCAGGGCCCTGTGTGTCAGGAGGGCCCCTTTGGGCAAACCTGTGGTGCCTGAGGTGTAATAGATGAAGGCCGTATCGTCGGGACTCCCCGCTGAGATGTTTTGTTCAAATAAACCGGGCCCGGCCTCCTCGAAGGCAGCGCCCATCTTCATTACCGTGTCAAAGCTAAGCAGACGGGGATCATCGTAGTTGCCCAGCCCCTTGGGATCCCAGTAGATGATTTTTTGCAGGGACGGCAACTCGTCGCATATCTCGAGGAACTTGTCGGTCTGCTCCTGGTCATTGACCAGCGCGTATCTGGCCCCTGAGTGGTTGGCGATGTATTTGAGCTCGGAGGGGATGGAATCTACGAAAGAGCCCGTGGCTATGCCGCCCGCAGCCTGCGCAGCGAACTCTCCCCAGAACCACTCGGGCTCATTATCGCCGATGATGCAAACAACGTCGCCTTTCCTCAAACCGAGGCTCACCAGGCCAAGGGAAAAGTATTTAACCCGGTTATAGTAATCTGTCCAGCTATAACGATGCCATATGCCGCGTCTTTTTACGCACATGGCGGTCTGCCCGCTCCACCTTCGGTGGTTGGCTTCAATGAGTTGTGGAATTGTATATGTGTCGATCATGTGAACTTAAGGAGGGCGGTGGCCTGTCGACGGAGACCGCCCAAATCAGAAGAGTCTAAACATCCCTGCAGCTTTTTTAAAGCCGTCGAGGGCGCCTTCGAGCGTGCTGTGATTGACGCAGTAGGAGATCCTGAAATATCCGGGGCTGCCGAAGCCTCTGCCCGGCACCGTCATTACGTTCATTTTCTGCAACTCATGAACAAATTCCACATCATTCTCTATGGGCGTCCTGGGGAACATGTAAAACGCGCCCTGCGGTTTTACCACCGTGTAGCCCATACTGGTCAGGTTATTATACAGAAAATCGCGCTTCTCCTGGTACTCAGGTATGGACACAGTCACGTGCTGCAGATGCCGGACGATATTCTGCATCAAGGCGGGAGCGTTGACGAATCCGAGTATACGGTTGCAGAAGATCAGGCCGCTGATGATCTCTTCCCTGTTCTCCATGGCCGGGTGAACTGCAATGTAGCCGATCCTCTCGCCCGGCAGGGCCAGGTCCTTGGAATGCGAAGTGGCTATCATGCTCCTGTGGTAAGACTGCAGGATGGGCACGTATTTAAGGCCGTCATACATCAGGCTGCTGTAGGCCTCATCACTGATAAGGTATATAGAGGTTTTCAGTGCCTTCTCCCTGCGCTCCAGCACATGGCCCAGTCTCCTGACAAACTCCTCGCTGTAGACCACCCCCGTAGGATTATTGGGAGAGTTGATGATGACCGCCCTGGTCTTGGCATTGACCCCGCGCTCTAGCAGGTCAAGATCGGGCAGGAATTTATCACCGGTGGGGATAACGACCGTTACGCCTCCGTGGTTGTCGATGTAATTATCATATTCCATGAAATAGGGCGCGAATACAATCACTTCGTCGCCCGGGTTCAACAGGGTCTTGAGTATCACGTTGATGGCGCCGGCTGCGCCCACGGTCATTATGATGTCCTGGAAGGCGACATCCATGTTGTTTTCCTGGGATACCTGCTTGGCCACCGATCTCCTGGTCTCCTCGTATCCGGCGTTCTCCATATAGCGGTGCATGCCGGCCATGGGATTCTCGCTGAGTTTTCTCAGGACATGCTTGAATTCAGCGGGAGGCTCGACGATGGGATTGCCCAGAGAAAGGTCGAAGACGTTATGCTCGCCGTGCTTCTTCTTCAGGACGGCGGCTTCCTCGAACATGCGCCGCACCCAGGATCCTGCTGCCATGCGTGTGCGGACGTTATCAGATATTGACACCGGCTGCTGCCTCCCTTCCCGCTTCAAAAGCGCGTTTATTCAAATCCAGTATTTTGGCCGGCAAATGCCGGGCGATGCCCTTTTCCCACTGCTCGTCGGTGATCTTCATCGGCAGGAACCGTGATAAGTATCCGAGCATGAAGATATTCAGAGTGCGGATATCCCCCAGGTCGGCCACCTTCTTATTTCCCTCGACCAGGTATACTGTGTCCGTCACGTTGCGGAAAGAGCCGAGTATGGCCTCGTCCGCCGGGTATACCTGTGTACCCAGCGAAATTGAGAGAGGTGGAATGGCCAGATTGTTGATGATCACAGCGCCGCCCGGCCTCAGGTAGCCGACCCACCTGGCAGCCTCCAGTTTCTCAAAGGCCATCAGTATATCGGCTTCGGAAATATTGATCAGGGGTGACCACACCTTCTGACCGATGCGCAGGTGGCTGGTCACGCTGCCGCCGCGTTGCGCCATGCCCAGCGTATCCGTCTTCTTGACGTCCAGGCCGATGTCCAGCGCCACGTCGCCCAGTATATCGCTGGCAAGGATAATGCCCTGGCCGCCCACTCCCACCATCAATATGTCCAGCTTGCCCTGGTCCAGGCTCTTCATTTTCCCGTATTCTCCTCCGGACTAATAGCCTTCTTGGGGCAGAGCTGCTGGCATATGCCACAGGCGTCTCCCATACAGGCGCTGGCTTCGATATATATCTTACCCTCCTTCTTCTGGATGGCCGGGCAGCCGATCATCAGGCATACCCCGCAGTCGTTGCAGGTATCCTGGTCGACATAGCGCTTGTTCTTGCGCACCCTGTTGGTGACCGCGCACTTTCCCCTGACAATGACCACTGACAGTTGCCCGCCGCCCAGGGCCGAACTTATGGCGGACCTGACTGATTTAATATCAAATGCATCCACCACCTGTAAATTCCGTACACCGGCGCCCTCGACCACTTTTGCGATGTCGACCTTCTGGGTAACATTCCCCTGCGCGGATTTGCCGGAGCCGGGATGGTCCTGGTGGCCGGTCATGGCCGTGGTGCCGTTATCGAGGATGACCACGGTTATCTTTGCATCGTTATAGATTGCGTCGATGAGGCCGGTTATTCCCGAGTGCATGAAAGTGGAATCGCCTATAACGGCGGCCACTTTGCTCGTGACGCCGGCCTTGACCAGGCCAATGGCCTGTCCGATGCTGGCCCCCATGCAGGCCGTGGTGTCCATGGCCCGCAACGGCGGGTAGGTGGCGAGGGTATAACAGCCGATGTCGCCGGTGATGATGAGGCCGGATTCCTTCTCCGACCTGCCGGCGGCATCAAGCACCTTGGATCTTTTCCCGATAGTGCTGAGCACGAAAAAGGCGCCTGCATGCGGACACCCTGCGCACAGCAGGGGAGGGCGTCCTGGCAGGTTGCCAATAGTCGCGGTGGCGGCAGCAGGAACGGCAGGGGGAATGATCTCCGACTTTGCCGCTGCATGCCGCACTGCGCCGATATTCAGTTCCCCGAATCGGGGGATGTGCTCCTTGCCCTCGACCCTGATGCCCATTGCCTTAATGCTGTCCTCAAGGAAGGGGTCCAACTCCTCGACAACGAACAGCTTTTTCACCTGGCCAGCGAAACGCTGCAGGAGTTTGGGAGAGAGGGGATAAATCAAGCCGAGCTTGAGGAATGAGGCCCCGGGGAACACGTCCCTGGCATATTCATAAGCGACGCCGCTCGATATGATGCCCGTGCGGCCGTCGCCTTCGATAACCTGGTTGAGCGGGGTTACTTCGGCCAGCGCGGTAAGCTCGGCCACACGCCTGTGCATGTGAGGCACCCGCAGGCGCGCGTGTCCCGGCAGCATGACATATTTCTCCACGTTGTGGTGAAAATACTTGTTCCTCTCGGCCCTTACCGCGCCCATGTCTAACTCGACGACGGACTTGGAATGCGCCACCCTGGTGGTTATCCTGAAAAGGACGGGAGTATCGTATTTCTCGCTTATTTCGTATGCCGCGGCCATGAAATCGTAGGCTTCCTGGCTATCGGAGGGTTCGATCATGGGCACACGGCCCAGCCTTGCGAAGTGCCGGTTATCCTGTTCGCCCTGGGAGCTGTGTATGCCGGGGTCGTCGGCGGATACCACCACCAGGCCCCCGTGCACGCCCGTAGTCGCCGCTGCCATAAAAGGATCAGCTGCCACGTTGAGGCCTACATGCTTCATGGAGACCAGCGTCCTGACGCCGGCGTAGGAGGCGCCCAGCCCCACCTCCATGGCGACCTTCTCGTTGGTTGACCACTCGGCGTAAAGGTCCTTATAACCAGCTATGTTCTCGAGTATCTCGGTGCTGGGTGTACCGGGATAGGCCGTGGCCACCCTCACCCCGGCATGGTATGCGCCCAGGGCGATAGCCTCGTTGCCCGAAAGAAGTTTTCGGATTTTGCTCATGATGAACCCGGCATCGCACCTATTTAAATTTGAAGTCTAATTATAATGGCGCAGGGCAGATAAGTTCAAACCTGTCCTGAAACGTTAAAACACCTGGGGCTTTTTCTTGAGTGTTTCGATCAGCTTGTCCAGGGGGATGGCAGCAAGCGTAAGGCTCTGCAGTCCGCCCGCCGAGAGGTGGATGGCCAGCTCGGCCGCCTTCTCATTGCTGGGCGCGTCGATAATATGCACAAAATCATATTGGCCCAATAACGCGTACTGGGCCAGGATTTTTACCCCCATATACTCGACTTCCTTGTTCAGTTCCTTCAGCCTTTCGGGGTATTCCTCAATCGCCTTCCTGCCGTCACCGGTCAGAGTTGAGAGCATCAAATATATGGCCATCTCTACCTCCACATAAATATTTAAGCGGTTGCCTGTCTAATATAATGTACTCAAAGTGGTTTTACCAGGGCACCGTTATTTTATCATTTAACGCCTTAATTCATGTAATCAACGACACAATAGCCAGCCGAACCTGAATTGTCATTCTGCTGCGGGACTTGACAGGTTTGCAGCATTTCATAGTAATATAATATACTGTCTCGGATTTGCCGCTGTGGCAAGCGATGAAGTAAGTAAAAATAGATGCACGCTAACAAATATATCTACCGAAAGTGACTCTGGATGAGCTGCCGGATCTTCCCGGCGGCACTGGAGTCACGAATCCACCCCTGCTGGTCCCATTGCGCACGGTTGTCCCCGCATTATTAATCTTAGTGGAGGTATATCTATGAAAAGGACGGCGTTTATTCAGGTATTAATAGCATCGCTGCTGGTCATTGCTCTGGCAGCCGCCTGCGGCCCGGCGCCCGCAGCACCCTCGGAAAACACTTCAGCGGCACCGGCGGTCACCGATAACAAGACCTATGAATTTACATACAGCGTTTTCTTTCCCCCGGTGCACAAGAACGCCCTGCTGGCCCAGAAGTTCGCTGATGAAGTAAATGCACGCACCAACGGCAGGGTCAAGATCACCGTGTTTTCGGGCGGCACGCTGACCAAGGCGCCACAGGTATATGACGGCGTTTTAAACGGTCTTTCGGATATGGGGATGTCCGTGGTCTCATACACCATGGGACGCTTCCCGGCAGCCGAGATGGTGGAGCTACCTCACGAGTACCTGAATGGTTATGTCTCGACTAAAGTAGCCAACGATTTTTATAACGAGTTCAAGCCCAAGGAATTCGACAACGTACATGTACTGTATTTTCATGCCCACGGCCCCAGCGTCATATTCTCGGTCAAGAAGCCGGTCAGGCAGCTTGAGGATCTGAAGGGCATGGTGATCAGGTCCACCGGCGTCGGCGCCAGCATCGTCGAGGCGCTGGGTGGCAAGGGATACGGCGCGGCCCAGGGCGAAGCCTATGAGCTGATGTCCAAAGGGACCATCGACGGCAGCTATACCCCGCGGGAGACACTGGAGGGATGGAAGCAGGCAGAGATCGTTAAATACGTCACGGAATGCCCGGAAGTGGGCAGCACGGCCAACATGTATGTGGTCATGAACAAGGACAAGTGGGACAGCCTTCCGCCCGATATCCAGAAGGTTTTCACGGACGTAAGCAATGAGTGGATCGAGAAGCACGCCAAGACCTGGACCTGGTATGACATATCGGGGCTGCAGTTCTTCAAGACCTTCGAAGGTCGTGAAGTGATAGAGCTGTCCCCTGAAGAGGCCGCAAGGTGGGTGCAGGCCACGCAGTCGCTCAAGGCTAACTATATTGAGGAAAGGGATGCCAAAGGAATGCCCGCTGACCAGTATGAAAAATACCTCATGGAGAGGGCGCAGTACTGGGCCGGGAAATCACCCACTGACCAGGAGTGCATAGACTTCGTCAACATCGAGTTCGCAAAATAACCGGATACTACAAATAGCCTGTAGAAGTGGTATGGCGGGTGTCACCCGCCATACCACTTGACAACTGATGTATAACAAGTTTGAAAAAGCCGTAACCAGCATTGCGGGATGGCTTAACTGGGTGGCCTGCGCCGGCCTGGTGGCCATGGTCGCACTTGTTCTGATAGATATCTGCGGGAACAAGTTCTTCAAGGTGCCGCTCACAGGTAGCATCGAGCTGGTAAGCTTGCTCAGCGTCGTGGCAATCTCCTTCGCCATCGCACAGACCCAGGTAGCCCACGGGCACATCGAGGTCGAGATGCTCGTAAGGAAATTACCACGCATGTCACAAAAGGTGATCTCCACCATCGTGCATTGTTTCAGCATCTGCCTTTTCCTGATCCTGACCTGGCAAAGCTACACCTACGGTTTGGCGCTCATGGACAGCGGGGAAGTCTCCATGACGGTGCGTATACCCTATTATCCCTTTGTCTGGGGACTGGGATTGTGCAGCCTGGTCGTTGTACTGGTTCTCATAATGCAGATGATCAAGATGCTGAGGGATTCTTAATCTGATGGACAACATAGCGCTCGGCATTATAGGCGTGGTCGTCCTTATCATAATCTTCCTGCTGCGCATGCCGGTAGGCTTCGCCATGGCCTTTGTCGGCCTCATCGGGTTCAGCATAGTTGTTACACCGGCAGCGGGCATGAATCTGGTCGCCCGCGACTTCTTCGATATTTTTTCATCGTATTCGCTGACCGTTATACCCATGTTCACCCTGATGGGATGTATAGCCTCCGAGTCCGGCATGAGCAGGCGACTTTACGATGCAGGCTACGTGTTGTTCAGTAAATTCCCCGGCGGGCTGGCTTTAGCCACGGTTATCGGCTGCGCCGGATTCGCCGCCATCAACGGCTCGACCAGCGCAACCGCCGCCGCTATGGGAAAGGTCTGCATCCCCGAGATGAAACGCTACAAATACGACAACTCAATTGCTACGGGGATCGTAGCCGCAGCGGGCACGCTGGGTATCATGATCCCGCCCAGCACCATCTTTATCGTCTACGGCATACTAACGGAGCAGTCTATCGGAAAGCTGTTCATGGCTGGTATACTGCCCGGGCTCCTGATCGCCGCCCTGTTGATGGTCGCCGTAGCCATCATCTGCATGCGCAACCCCAAGCTGGCGCCGGCCGGCGAGGCATCCACCTTCAAGGAGAAGATGGAGGCGCTCACCGGCATCATCGAGATGCTCTTTCTCTTCTGCTTCGTGATACTGGGCCTCTTCTTCGGATGGTTCAGTCCCACCCAGGCGGGCGCCGCAGGCGTGGCCGGGGCCATCCTCATCGGCTTGATAACCAGGACGCTTACCTGGGCGGGCTTTGTCAATGCTCTCAAGGACAGTGTGCGCGTCACCTGCTTTGTTATGGTGATCGTGGCAGGGGCCACCGTTTTCGGTCATTTCATCGCCATAACAACCATACCCATGATGCTATCAGGGTGGGTGGGGTCCCTGCCCATACCGCCCGTGGCCGTCATGGGCATCATCATCATCATCTATATGATCGGCGGGTGCTTCATGGATTCGCTGGCCCTTATCACCCTCACCATACCCATCTTCTATCCCGTGGTGCTGGCGCTGGGCTTCGATCCCATCTGGTTTGGGGTTATCATCGTGCTGGTGACCGAGATCGGTGTTATCACACCGCCCGTGGGATTGAACGTGTATGTCATTAAGGGAATTGCCCCTGACGTGCCGCTCGAAACGATCTTCAAAGGAATCACGCCCTTCCTGGCTGCACTGGTCGTGGCCGCGATCATATTATTAGCCTTTCCGCAGATAGCTACCTTCCTGCCGAGCCTGGCCAGATACTAGTTGGGATACCGGTTGTATAGTGAGGTGATGAGATGATTACGATACCGGAGATGTTGGCCAGAAACTCCAGGATGTATCCGGACGATTGCGCATTGGTCGAGATAAAGCCAAGCCGCAATTACCGGCGGGAGATGACCTGGAGGCAGATGGATGATGAGGCCAACCGGGTCGCCAACGCGCTGATCGACACTGGAGTTAAGAAAGGCGACCGCGTCATCCTGTGGATGATGAATTCCATTGACTGGTTAATAGCCTATTTCGGCATATTGAGGAGCGGGGCCTGGGTGGCGCCGCTCAACTTCAGGTTTACCGGCAGCGACTTCCGGTACTGCGCGGAGATATCAGTCGCCAGGTTTATGATCATCGGTGAAGAGTTCATCGAAAGGGTTGATGCGGTTAAAAAGCAGCTTCAGGGTATAGAAGGGATACTCGCTCACGGCGACAACCTGCCTGGATATATGACCGGTTACCGTTCGTGGGTAGACCGGCGTCCCACTTCACAGCCCGGCATCGATATAAGCCGGGACGAGGCCTGCAGCCTCTACTTTACCTCGGGTACCACGGGCGCGCCCAAACCGATACTGCTGACACACGATAACCTCAGATGCGCCGCTATAACCGAATATGCCCATCACCACCAGGAGAAGTCGGACAATTTCGTGCTCATTCCGCCGCTGTATCACACTGGATCCAAGATGCACTGGTTCGGCAGCCTTGTCACCGGGGGCAGGGCGACCCTGCTAGGGGAGGTCAGCCCGCGGAATATATTGGAGACAGTGCACAGGGAACGCGGCACAATCGTCTGGCTGCTGGTGCCCTGGGCCCACGACATACTGGTGGCGCTGGAAGACGGGCAGGTAAAAAAAGAGGATTATGACCTGAGTTGCTGGCGTCTGATGCACATAGGGGCGCAGCCCGTGCCTCCTTCGCTGATCAAACGCTGGATGGCTGCCTTCCCTGGCATGCAATACGATACAAACTACGGCTTAAGCGAGTCCAGCGGCCCGGGTTGCGTGCACCTCGGCGTGGAAAACGTACATAAGGTGGGTGCCATCGGAAAAGCGGGATTTAACTGGGAAACCAGGATAGTGGGTGAGAATGGGGAAGTGCTGGGGGCAGGGAAGATCGGTGAGCTGAATGTGAGGGGCGAAGGTGTGATGAAGGAATACTACAAAAATCCGGAGAAGACGGCTGAGGCGCTGCGCGACGGTTGGCTCTACACCGGGGACATGGTCAATATGGACGAGGATGGGTTCATCTACCTGGTCGACAGGAAAAAGGATGTTATAATCACGGGCGGTGAAAACATATTTCCGGTCGAGGTGGAGGACGCCATCCATAATCTGGATACGGTAAACGATGTGGCTGTCATAGGGATTCCCGATCAAAGGCTGGGTGAGATCGCCATAGCGATCGTGGACCGTAAGCCGGGCGCAAGCGTCAGCGAAGAGGATATTATTCAATACTGCATGAATAACCTGGCGCGGCACAAGGTGCCCAGGAAGGTGATCTTCGATACGGTGCCCAGGAATCCAACGGGCAAGATCGAAAAGCCGGGATTGCGCACAAAATACACGCCGGTGAACAACGCCGTCTGACCATTCCCACTGCTGCCTTTCCCCACGTATGCAGACCTATCCGTCCGGCTCCTGACTTTGTGAAGTATAAACGTATTAAGATATAATTTTACCCTCAGGAGGGTATTTTGCTTAAAAGTCATAATTGCGGTCAATTGCGCGCGTCCAATGCAGGGGAAGATGTCACCCTGGCCGGATGGGTACACAGGCGCAGGGATCTCGGCGGGCTGATCTTTATCGATCTGCGCGACCGCGAGGGCATTACCCAGGTGGTATTCAATCCTGAACTCGCCCCTGACATCCACGCCGCTGCCAACGGCCTGCGCAATGAATATGTGATCCAGATTCGCGGGAAGGTGTCTCGCAGGCCGCAGGGTACCGAGAACTCCAAACTGGCCACCGGTGAAATCGAGGTGCTGGCGGCCGGTCTGAAGATATTCAACACGTCAAAAACGCCGCCGTTTTACATAAATGAAGAGGTGGACGTGGACGAATCGGTGCTATTGAGATATCGCTACCTGCACCTGAGACGGGCGGGTATGCGCGATAACCTGCTACTTCGGCATCGCGTCATCAAGTATATGCGGGATTTCCTCGATGCGCGTGGTTTCGTGGAAGTAGAGACTCCGATCATGATCAAGAGCACGCCAGAGGGCGCACGGGATTACCTGGTGCCCAGCCGCATCCATGCCGGCAAGTTTTATGCCCTGCCGCAATCACCGCAGCAGTTGAAGCAGCTGCTGATGGTGGCGGGCATCGAGAAGTACTACCAGGTGGCACGGTGCTTCCGTGACGAGGATACGCGGGCCGACAGGCAGCCCGAGTTTACTCAACTCGACCTGGAGATGAGCTTTGTCGACGAGGAAGACATCCTCGTATTGCTGGAGGATATGTTCACCGGGCTGGTGGAGACCGTGACGCCGGATATGCGCCTGGTCAAGCCATTTCCCAGAATGTCCTACGCCGAAGTACTCGACAGGTATGGCACCGATAAGCCGGACATACGTTTCGGGCTCGAGCTGCGAGATATCTCGGACATAGTGGCGTCCAGCCCCTTCCTCGTATTCAAATCGGCCATCCAGGAGGGCGGCAGGGTCAGGGGCATATGCCTGCCCGGATGCGCCGGCTATACGCATAAACAGATCGACGAACTGACGGAGCTGGCCAAATCGTACGGAGCCAGGGGATTGATCACGCTGGCATGGATGCCCGGAGACCCGGAGGAGAGTGTTAAAAACGCCAGCATCGAAAGGATCAAGTCTGTAGCCGCCAAACACCTGGATATCGATAAGCTAAGACAGATTCTGGGCAGGTTCGATGCCGGGCCGGGCGATCTGATGCTGATAGCGGCAGGAGAGCCGGGTTCGGTGAATAAGGTGCTGGACGAGCTGAGGCGCGAGATGGGCAGGCGTTTGAATCTGTGCGATCCAAACCTGATGGCCTTCGTTTATATTACGGATTTCCCGCTGTTTGACTGGAATAGCGAGAGGAAAATGTGGGACTCCATGCATCACCCTTTTACCTCGCCCTTCGAGGAGGATATATCCCTGCTGGACACCGATCCGGGAAAAGTGCGCGCCCGCCACTATGACATCGTTTGCAACGGGTTCGAGCTTTCCAGCGGAAGCATCAGGATACACAACCGGGCCATGCAGGAAAAAATCTTCGATATTCTCGGATACTCCAGGGAAGAGATCGAGGCCAAGTTCGGCAATTTCCTGGAGGCGCTGGAGTACGGCGCGCCGCCGCACGGCGGTGTCGCACCCGGCATCGACCGCTTCATTATGCTGCTTACGCACAGCAAGAGCATCCGTGACGTCATCGCCTTCCCCAAGAACCAGGCTGCAGTGGACCTCATGACGGATGCGCCTTCATCCATATCGGATGAGCAACTCAAGGATCTGAACCTGAAAATAATCGAGCCGCAGGTTTGACCGATACCTTTTTGAAGACCCATTTTCCAATGTTATAATAACTCAAGGTGAAAGGTTAATATGAAGACTACAACAGAAAAAATAGAAAACTGCCAGATCGCTTTGAACGTCGAGATGGAGGGATCTGAGACGGAGAAATACATGGGCATTGCCCTCGAACACCTGGCGAGGAGGGTTGTCCTGCCCGGCTTCAGGAAGGGCAAGGCCCCGGTCTCGCTGGTCGAACAGCACATCGGTAAACAGGCGATTCTACAGGAAGCGCTTGAGCATCTGGTGCCCGAAGCCTATGAGGAGGCCCTGAAAAACGAGTCCATACTCGCCATCGACCAGCCCAAGATAGAGATGGTGCAGCTCGATCCTATCATATTCAAGGCCATAGTGCCCACCAAACCCGAGGTTACTCCCGGCAACTACCGTGATATCAGGATGGAGATAGGCAAAAAGGAGATAGGCGAGGACGATATCAACCAGGTTATCGAGCAATTGCAGATGCAGTTCGGTACCCTGGTGCCCGTAGAACGCGCGGTCCAGTTCGGTGATATTATCACGCTGGATCTCGAAGGAAAGCGCGGGGAAGAGACCATCCTGTCGCGCAAGGATGCCGCTTATGAAGTCAGCCAGGGGTCCAAGTACCCGGTGCCCGGTTACGCCGAGAAGATCGAGGGGATGGTCAAGGACGAGGATAAGACATTTGACATTGCTTTCCCCGATGATTACGAGATCAAAGAGATCGCCGGGAAACAATACTCCTTCAGCGTGAAGATCAGAGAGGTCAAAGAACAGAGCCTCCCCGAGATCAACGACGATTTCGCCAAGAATGCCGGCAGCGAAAACCTGGCGGACCTGAGGGAGAAGATCAAAAATGGCCTGCAGACACGCGCCGACGACAGCCTGAAGAAAGAGTTTGAGCACAAGCTGATCACCGCGCTGATCGAGCAGAGCACCATAGATTTCCCTCCCGTACTTGTAGAGAGGGAGGTCGATCATTTAGTCAATGAGGAGGCCAGGAATTTCCCCGACGGGGTCAAGGGATTGGAAAGTTACCTGGTGAACGCCAAGAAGACACTTGAGCAACACCAGGATGAGCTCAAACCGGCCGCATCCGATCGCGTCAAGGCCTACCTGGTCACCAGCAAGATCGCCGAGCTCGAGGGTATAACGGTCAGCGATGATGAAGTTAACGAGTCGATCGAGAAGATGGCCGCGGAAGATCCCAGCAGGGCGGACGATGTGAAGGCTTTATTTAACCAGCCGAGGCCGCATGAGTCGCTCAGGGATATGATGGTCATCAACAAGGCTATGGATTATCTGACTAAACTGGTCACGGGACAGGATAATAATATTAACACGGAGGTAACTGATGGAAAGGTCACCACTTAACATAATACCAACAGTCATAGAGAGCAGCGCCAGGGGAGAGCGCTTCATGGACATCTACTCCTTATTGCTCAAGGAGAGGATCATTTTCCTGGGCAGTCAGGTAGATGACCAGGTGGCGAATGTTATCGTCGCACAACTGCTTTATCTCGCCAGAGAGGATCCCGAGAAAGACATAAGCCTCTATATACACTCGCCGGGAGGAGTTGTTACCGCAGGACTGGCCATCTACGATACCATGCAGTTGATCCAGCCGGACGTTTCCACCATCTGCGTGGGCTCGGCCTACAGCATGGGCACGGTGCTGCTGTGTGCCGGGGCGAAAGGCAAGAGATATGCCCTGCCCAATTCTACTATACACATGCACCAGGGCCGGGCTGGGACACAGGGGCAGATAACCGACATTAAAATCGCAGCCAAGGAGTTCGAGAGATTGGATGAGCTGGTGGCCAATATACTTGCCAGGCACACCGGTCAGTCGCTGGACAAGATACGCCAGGATACCGACAGGGATATCTATTTCGACACCAAGCAGGCGGTGGAATACGGCATCATCGACGACGTCCTCTCTGCTGTAGCCAAGAAAGAGAAGAAGTAGCTATTTGGATATCGTTCTGTCTATCTCAGATGTAAGCTCGTAGCCCGATATGGGTTGTCCGCTGCTGTCGAGCAGGCTTTTCCGGTCGTCTATTTTTATCCTGCCCTGGCTGAATGAACGGAGGGTGTGGATGATGAGCGGTGTCTCCCGGATAAAACCGCTCTTCCGTATCATCTTGAAAAGCGCATTGTCCTCGCCCTCGGACTTCTTGACCTCTTCCACGGAGCGCTCCCCCAGTGAATTCCAGAGAGCATCGAAACGTTCACCCCTGATCGGGTATCTGCAGAACGAGATTACCGGGCCCCTGTCCAGTTGAGGCGTGACCAGGTGTATCATGACGCCCGATTCTGCGGCCTTCTCTCGCATCAGTTGCCAGATGACCTCCTGCCAGGTGCCCTTGGGGCCTGTGGGCAACGCCGGATGCAGGTTAATCATGTTGAATTTGTTGCACATCTCGTTCCCCACGATCAGCATATAACCTGCCAGCAGGCATACATCTACCTTGAAACCCCCGAGCCTGGCTATGACCTGGCGGTCATATTCCAGTCGCCACCCGGGCAGGTCCTCGTCCTTTACTCCGATCTGCTGACGCACGCTTCCGGCAAACTTTTTAACCGAGGATGTCACCAGCGGTATCGAGTAACTCTCGACCTGGGCCAGGAATGCATCTGTCTTCTCGGATTCACCGGGCTCGCGGCTGCAGAAGACGAACTCGATATGTACGTCAAGCCCGCCATTGCGGATTGCGGAGACCACCGTATCCAGCAGTTTTTTAGAGCTGTCTCCCCGTGCCGTGGAAAACCACCCTATTCTGAGCATCCTTCTAAACCTGCTTGCTGAGCTTACTCAACCTTGCTGTGGTGGTGATCAGGTGTATCAGCGGGCTGGATTTTCTGCCATGGAAACTGGCGCCCGCCAGGGACTTTAAAAATTCCTGTGGACTGTTGAAATCAGTCATCTCGACAAAAGCGTAGCCCACCTCCGACGGGCTGTGGCCGTCGGATCCGAAGCTGATCAGCTTATTGTGCCGCGAGGCCAGGCTGCGGGCTTTTTTTTCGGCGCCGGGGAAAAGGCTGCGTGAATTGAATACCTCGATGATATCGACCCTGTCCGCCAGCTCCTCCAGCATCCTCGCGTTACGGAAGGCGGACGGCCTCACGTGATCATAGGGATGAGGAATACAGATCAGCCCGCCCTGTTCGCGAATTCGTCTCACGGCCTCATCTACGGGGATTTTATCCGGGATATCTTCCTGCAAGAACATGCCCATTATTTCCCCGTATGGAGTGCGCACCTCTTCACAGATTATGATCTTAAAGGGGGCTATTTTGCTGAGTTCCCTGGCTCCCAGCGTGGTGCCGTGGTCGGCTACAGCGATGCAATTGATGCCTTTGGACTGACAGGCTTCGATCAGTTGCTGATAGGACATATAGGAGTCAATCGAATGCCTGGTATGGACGTGGAGATCGGCCTTGATCAAGGGTTAACTGACCCTCTCCAGGTATTGGCCGGTCCTGGTGTCGACCTTGATAGTATCTCCAGCGTTGAGGAAGAAGGGCACCTGGATGGTGATGCCCGTCTCCAGTTTGGCCGGCTTACCCCCAGCGCTTGCTGTATTGCCCTTAAACCCGGGACCCGTCTCGGCTATTTTCAGCTCGACTGAGATGGGAAGGTCCACACCGATAGGGACCCCCTTGTGGGTGAGCAATTCCATATTCATATTCTCTTTGAGGTAATTAACGGTATCGCCCATTAGTCCTTTGTCTACAGCCGTTTGCTCGTAGCTCTCGTTGTCCATAAAGTGATAAAGGTCGCCGTCGCTGTAAAGGAATTGAACCTGCCGCCTTTCCAGAAAGGCCTTGGTGAATTTCTCGCTGGCCTGAAATGATTTCTCCACGATATGTCCGGCCTTAACGTCTCTTAGCCGTATCCTGATCTGAGCCGAGCCCCTGCCCATTTTAATATGCTGGTAGTCCAACACCTGATAAAGCTGCCCATCAAGCATGATGGTAATACCCTTTTTAAGTTCACCGGCGTCGATCATGTTGTTTATCCTCCGTTTAAACGGGACTTTTTACCCGCGGTGGTCAGGGCCAGCGCTTTACCCCCGGCAATAGTTACGGTATCTTCTATCCTGACTCCGCCCCATCCGGGCAGATAGATGCCGGGCTCGATTGTAAAGACCATTTTCTCCATCAGTATATCATCGGCGGACGGTCCCAGGCGCGGCCACTCATGAGCATCCAGACCGATACCGTGCCCGAGCCCATGCCCAAAGTATTCTCCGTAGCCGGCCCTATCAATCATATCACGAACGAGCTGATCCGCAGCGCCGGCGCTCATGCCGTCTTTGATTAAAGCTATGGCGGTTGTCTGTGCGCCCAGCACCGTGTTGTAGACGTTGTTGAACCGCTCATCCACCTTTCCGATCACGTAAGTGCGCGTTATATCGCAGCAGTATCCATCATGCCTTGCTCCCATGTCGATAGTGACGGGCTCTCCTTCTGAGATGGGCCTGTCCGTCGGCCTGGCGTGGGGAAGCGCTGAGTTCGGCCCGGAGGCCACGATTATGTCGAAAGGCAGCGGCTCGCTTCCCTCCTGCCTGAGGCAGCTTTCGATCTGCCAGGCCAGCTGTTTCTCCGTTAAGCCGGCCTGAATGGTCGGAACTATCTGCTCCAGCACTCTGTCTGCAATAACGCAGGCCTTGGTGATATCGGCGAGCTCTTTTGCGTCCTTGATAGCGCGCAGCTTTTCCACCAGGCCTTTGACGGGTATGACCTGGAAATTGATTTTGGCGGACTGCGCAGCCCGGCAGACGGACTGGTAGGTGGTCAATGACAGGTGGTCGGGCTCGACGCCGAGCCTGTCGATATCCATGCCGGTCACCAGGTCGGCCAGCCAGTTGCCGATATCTCCCTTAATATATAAGACTTCGAGATCGGACGTCTGCTTCCGGGCCTGCTCCACGTAGCGGAAATCGACCGCCAGGCATGTTTTCTGAGGCGATACGATCAGCCAGCCCGCGCTTCCGGCAAACCCGGAGAGGTAGCGCCTGTTGCTGGCCGAGCCGATGAGCGCGCCGTCTATCCCGTTTGAGGCGAAGGTGTCGCGCAAGGAAGACAGTCGGTTCAAGCTCTTGCTCCCGATATCAACAAAGGTGGTCCAAGCCGATGGTCACTATGTCAGGCCTTCTTTTTTCGGGCAGTGTAGGTTTTACCCTGGCCGAAGATCTTTTTCGTCGTTTTGCATTCCGGGTATTTGGTGCAGGCCAGGAATTTGCCGTAGCGGCCGGTACGTATGACCATGGCCTCGCCGCAGTTGGGACATTTCTCATCCGACGGCTCGGGGGCAGGGCCGCGGTTGACCGCCACATTTTTCTTGCCCGTGCAATTGGGAAAATCCGAGCAGGCCCAGAATTTGCCGAAGCGGCTTGATTTTAATACCATCTCCTTGCCGCATTCAGGGCACTTCTCTTCCGACTTGATCACCACTTTCTGCAGTTTTTCCTGGGCCCTGGTCAAATCGATCTCAAAGGGGGCGTAAAACGACTTTATGACCGATTGGCGGTCCATCGTCCCCTTTGCTATCTCGTCCAAATCCGTCTCCATCCTGGCCGTGAAATTGTAATCGATGATATTGGGGAAATTGCTGACCAGCAGATCGTTGACAATGATGCCGATCTCCTCGGGTCGCAGTTTGCCGCCATCTTTATAAACATATTCCCTGTCCATTATGGTGGAGATTATCGGCGCATATGTGCTGGGCCTGCCGATGCCTTTTTGTTCCAGTGCTTTAATCAGCGTCGCCTCGGTATAGCGCGGCGGCGGCTGTGTGAAGAACTGCTCGGGAAACAGGTCAACCAGGTTGAGAGGCTCTCCTTCCTTCAACTGCGGAATGGCGGCAGACTTAAAGTCATCGAACTCATCTTTCTCCTCGTCACGCCCTTCCGTATACAGCGCCATGAAACCGGGGAAACGCATCGACGAAGCCCTGGTGCGCAGCAGGTATGTCGTCTTGTTTTTACGGCTTTCAGCTTCGATATCGACGGTCAATGTATCGAATATCGCTGCTGACATCTGGCTGGCTACGGCCCTTTTCCAGATCAGATCATAAAGCTGGTACTGGTCCTTATTGAGGAATTTCTTGATGCCGGCCGGGTCACGGTGCGCCCTGGTCGGGCGTATCGCCTCATGCGCTTCCTGCGCCATCTTGACTTTTTTAGTGAAGAGCCTGGGCGACGAGGGCAGGTACTGCTTGGAGAAATTTTCAGATATGTAGGAACGTATCTCCTCGATGGCGGAAGCCGCTACGTGCGTGGAGTCGGTCCTCATGTAGGTTATCAGGCCTGTATCGCCTTCCTCGCCGATGGGTAATCCTTCATAGAGTTGCTGGGCGATGACCATGGTCTTTTTTGCGGTGAAGTGCAGCTTGCGCCAGGCCTCCTGCTGCATGGTGCTGGTAATAAAGGGTGGGGAAGATTGGCGGGGGACGTCTTTCTTCTGTACCGATTTTACCGAGTAATCAGACTCGCGCAGGGCGGCCATGACTTTCTCGCAGTGATCGGTATCGGGTATATCCAGTTTTCCGTTGCCTGCCAGGCCGACGAGTGAAGCCCTGAAGGATACGGCCTTTTTACTCCGCTGCGCCAGTTCAGCTTCAATAGTCCAGTATTCCACCGGGACGAACTGCGTGACCTCTTTTTCGCGGTCTACGATCAGCCTGACTGCAACGGATTGCACCCTGCCGGCGGAGAGTCCCTTGAGGACTTTCTTCCAGAGCAGAGGACTCAACTTGTATCCGACCAGGCGGTCGAGTATCCGCCTGGCCTGCTGCGCGTCGACCATTTTCATGTCGATGGGACGGGGATTTTTAAACGCCTCCTCGACTGCTTCCTGGGTGATCTCATGGAATGTCACGCGCCTGAGGGGTATATTGTCCTTCTGCAGGTTGGCGGCTTTGATGAGGTGCCACGATATGGCTTCACCCTCGCGGTCAGGGTCTGTGGCCAGGTATACGGCTGAGGCGCTGTTGGCAAGTTCTTTGATCTCTTTGAGCAATGCCCTTCTCTCCGGGATATTCTTATATTCGGGCTCGAAGTCGCTGTCGATCAATATGCCCAGTCTGTCGGAAGGGAGGTCGCGGACATGTCCCATGGATGCCCGTATGACATAGTTCTTGCCCAGTATTTTGCCCAGTGTCCTGGCCTTGGCAGGTGATTCAACTATTACAAGTTTCACAGTCATATTCTTCTCGATAATACATTAATTAATACTTTAGCCGGCTGTTCAATGCATAGGTCATGCTGCCCGCTTGCCTGACCAATCCGTTCAGCTCCATGATGGCCAGGCAGCCGCTGACCGTTGATATATCCAGTCTGCTGGCCCGGCAGATCTCGTCGATGTGGACCGGTTGATCGGAAATGTATTTTATTATAATCGATTCATTCCCGCCGGGGGAAAGACGGTCATTCATCTCGATCTGATGTGATATCACGGGGAGGCGCAGCTCCTCAAGTATATCGAGGTGGTTCCTGACCAGCTTGGCGCCATCCTGGATCAGCCTGTTGGGGCCGCGGCTCATCCCGGAGAGTATGCTGCCCGGCACGGCGAAAACCTCCCTGTTTTGATCGACGGCAAAGCTGGCGGTGATAAGCGCCCCGCCCTTTTCCCCCGATTCCACCACCAGCACACCCAGGCTCAGGCCGCTCAGTATCCTGTTGCGCCGCGGAAAATTCTCCGGTTTGGGCTTGGTCCCCAGGGGGTGTTCGCTGATCAGCGCACCGTTCTCAAGAATATCTTTTGCCAGCTTGAGGTTTTCCGGCGGGTAGACGATGTCCAGGCCACAGGCGAACACCGCGATGGTCCTGCCGTTCGATTCCAGCGCCGCCCTGTGAGCAATCGTGTCAATGCCCCTGGCCAGTCCGCTGATTATAGTTATGCCGTTCAGTGCGAGATTGCCTACGATATCCTCGGTGACCTGCCGTCCGTATGCTGTAGCCTTTCTCGTGCCTACCACAGCCACGCTGTCAGCATCCGCGGCATGCAGAGCGCCGCGAACGTACAGGACAGCGGGATAATCGTGCGTTTCCTTAAGCAGCGCCGGGTAGTCCGGCGATTCAAAGGTGATTACTTTGATCCTGTACTTCTCGATGAGCGACAGGTCCTTATCGAGGTCTATACCCGGACGGCTGGCAACAAGGTTGTCTGCCGTGCCGGCGTCAAGGCCCGCTTTCAGCAGCTCCGTTTTCGGCGCGGACCAGGCATTTTTGAGCGATCCGAAATGCTTTTTAAGCAGCATCAGTCGCACCCTGCCGATGCCGGGCACCCTGGTGAATCCGATCCAGTATTTGATTTCGCTGTGTTCAGGCATATAAATCGAGGTATTTTAACACAAGCACCCGCAATGCAATAAAAGACAGTCGGGAAGAGATTGTTGACGGGTGACTTGATGAATGAGCAGGAATGTGGAGCGGCCGGTTAAACCGGCTCTTCGCCTTTGATCAACCTGTTGATCTCGGGGATGACGGCCTTTGCCGCTTTATAGCCAGCCTCTATGGCCTCCTGGCCGCGGTGGAACTCGTAGACCTCGATATTTCTGACGTCGGGCTCGATCATGATATCGGCCTTCAATATACTGGCGCGCACCATCTCGTATTCCATGAGGTAGAAGGACTGTATGAGCGTATTCATCATGCCGGGCGTCCTGGTTGATTTCTTGTTGCCCGTCAGTCCCAGGTGGATGCGTTCCCTGGGGTTGTTGAGCACGTTTACAGCTATGACAAAGGTTGCACCCATAGATTTAACCACGTCCGCCGGCACCGGGTTAAGCATCCCTCCGTCCACCAGGTAGCGGCCCTCGTAGTTCACCGGCACGAATATAACGGGAATGGAGATGCTGGCGCGCACCGCCTTCATAAGCGATCCTCTGGTGATGACCACCTGTTTGGCCGAGTGAATATCGGCGGCGACGGCGGCGTATGGGATCTTGCAATCGCTGATGTCGCGGTCTCCGATGATGGGCTTGAGAAATTTTTCCACCCTGTTGCCGCTTAAGAAGCCCACACGAATAAGGGTGAACTTTGGGTCCATCAGATGCGTAAACTTGCGCAGGTTGGTAGTGAGCGCTAGCTCCTCAACGTCCTCTATCTGCCCGTCTGCGGCATAACAGGCGCCGACCAGTGCGCCCATGCTGGTTCCGGCGATCATATCGATGGGTATATCGGCGTCGCGCAGGGCCTTGATAACGCCGATATGCGCCAGGCCCAGCGCCGCGCCGCTTCCCAATGCCAGACCTACCTTCATTTCGGGATTCATAATATTATCTGTTTGCCACGTCCAAGTGTAATATGGCGGAGAGGATGGGATTCGAACCCATGGTAGCGGTGAAGCTACACGCGCTTTCCAGGCGCGCCTGTTAGGCCACTCCAGCACCTCTCCTAATAATAAACATGGCGGAGAGGGTGGGATTCGAACCCACGAGGCTCTCGCCCACCGCTTTTCGAGAGCGGCACCATCAGCCACTCGGTCACCTCTCCGCTGTGTGTCTATTATATCATTCCGGATTCGCTTGAAAAAACTGCGATTGCCGGGCCGTCGCTGCGCTACGTGCTCAGCAATATAACGTAGAAAGGCATGATTGAATAGTTCACGCCCCGGTGATATCATTTCAGTCCAATCCGGCATTTAGGATTTACTGCTGCTGAGGAGGTATGGCAATGTATAAAAAAATAATGGTACCGCTGGACGGCTCACAGATCGCTGAATGCGTGATACCTCATATTGAAGCAATCGCTAAAAAATCCGCAGCCAAAGTGGAGCTGGTTACCGTGATTGAGCCGCTGGATATCCCTACCAGGGGGCAGATCGCGATTAGCGATGACGAGATCAAGCAGATAGAGGCAGCGGGCAAGAAGGAGGCCAATAAGTACCTTGATCAGGTATCCGACCGGCTTACCAAGGCGGGCATTAAAATCGATACCGTGATATTGAGCGGCAAGGCGGCTGATCGGCTAACAAGGTACGCCGTAAATAACGGTGTAGACCTGATCATCATGGCCACACACGGACGTTCCGGCATCTCCAAATTATTCTGGGGCAGCGTGGCGGAGAAAATACTCAGGGCCACAGATATCCCCGTATTATTGATCAAAACGGCAACTTGTGAAATGGATTCCTGATAATCAAGCGCCGGGTTCGTGTAGAGATCAAAGATTTTGTCAACCTGAGTTTATACTCTGATTAAGCAATGAACAGCAACTTTTTTACTGCGCAGGTGCCTGACCAGCCTGTAATAGCCATAACCGTGGGGCTGTCCCTGGTTATACTGGCCGTGCTGATACTGCCGTTTGTCGTAAAGAAGGTTGAGGAAAACCTCGAGATCTTCTTCCTGGTCATGGGAGTCTTCGCCGTGACCATCTCAGGTCTGTGGAGCCAGGAACTGGTGATCGAAGCGCTCAAAGCGCCGGTAGTGATCGGCAACGTACCCATCGGCATTTTTCAGGTGGTGCTGGTCTTCGGACTGCTGATACACTTCTTTAACAAAGCGTTCTGTGGGGGAGTCCTGTCGATTGCTTCCAGGCTGGGTTGGAGGTGGTTTGCCTTTCTTATGATACTGGTCTGCGGGCTTCTGTCCAGCCTTGTCTCCATCATAGTCACCGCAGTGCTACTCTCCGAAATAATCGCGGCCATTCCCCTGGATAAAAAGGAGAAGACCAAGTTCGCTGTGGTGGCGTGCTTCGCCATGGGGCTGGGTGCTGTACTTACCCCCGTGGGTGAACCTCTTTCGACCATTCTGGTTTCCAAGCTGTCCGGTCCGCCCTTTTATGCTGATTTCCTCTTCTGCCTGCGGGTGTTCGGACTATATGTGATACCGGGTGTTGCAGTCATCGCCCTGTTCGGCGCCTTCTATGTCGGCAGGCATATCGACGTCCGCAACTTCAAACCCAAGGGGGAATACAATGAGACTCTGAAGACAGTGATACTGAGGGCAGTGCGCGTGTATTTCTTCGTGGCCGCACTGATACTGCTGGGGGAGGGCATGAAGCCCATCATAGTCTGGTATGTGGTACACGTGCCCGCGGCCGCACTTTACTGGATCAACATGATATCGGCGGTGCTCGATAACGCAACACTGACAGCCGTAGAAATAGGGCCGACCATGATGCTCTCACAGATAACGGCCATCACCATGGGCCTGCTGGTAGCGGGAGGCATGCTGATACCGGGCAACATACCCAATATCGTGGCGGCAGGCAGGCTTAAGATCAGCATGAAAGAATGGGCAATTATCGGCATACCGATCGGGCTGGTAATCATGGTCGTCTACTTTTTCATACTGCTGCCGCTATTCATCAACCCGGCGGGCGTTTGATTTGCCAAATAAAAAATAAACTTGATATACTTAACAACCTATTGCGGACCCGGAAATGGAAGATGCCTGACTAATCGACTTCTGTGCCCCTGTAGCTCAGGGGATAGAGCACCGGCCTCCGGAGCCGGGTGCGAGGGTTCAAGTCCCTCCAGGGGCGCATCGAACCCCAATTTATTAAAGTGTAGATAGATGAAACAAGGTACAACTATCGAAATTCGCTGGCACGGCCGCGGAGGCCAGGGAGCGGTTACGTCCGCCGAGTTGACCGCGCTGGCCGCCATGCGTGAGGGCAAGTATGCCCAGGCCTTTCCCAGCTTCGGTCCTGAGAGGCGCGGCGCACCTGTGCTGGCTTTCAACAGGATCAGCGAGGACACGCCCATTCGAATCCGTTCCGGGGTAGTAAAACCGGACATTGTTATAGTGCTTGATCCCGGGCTGGTGACATTGATTAACGTGGTGGACGGATTGAAGCCGGGTGGGGCACTGATCGTCAATAGCCCCCGGTCCATCGAGGACCTGAAGCAGGAGTTCAGCGGAGACTGGAAGCTGGCGGTGGTCAATGCGTCTTCCATCGCCAGAGAACTGCTGGGAGTAAATATAGTTAATACAACCATGCTGGGCGCCCTGATCAAGACCACGGGCGTTATCAAAATGGACTCCTTGAATGAGCCGCTGGCAGAGAAATTCGGCGCCCGCTCCAGGGCTAATTTAGATGCATGCAACAGGGCCTTTAACAGTACAGTGCTGGGCGAGATAACGACAGGCGGGCCCAAGAAAGAGAAAAAATTCCATGCTGAGAAGCTCCCCAAATGGAACGAGTTGCTGGTAGGATGCGTGGTCACGGATGTGGGTAATACCAAGCGATTCTGCACCGGAGATTGGAAATCGCAACACCCTGAATGGAATGATGCCGTCTGTATCAAGTGTGGCATATGTTCGCTTTATTGTCCCGAGTTCTGCATCAGCCAGCAGAGCGACGGCTTTTTCCGATCCAATCCGTTCTTCTGCAAGGGGTGCGGTATCTGCGCACAGGAGTGCTGGACCAGGGCGATCAAGATGGTTGAGGGACCTTAATCATGACGTCGAAGCGCATCGGTATTGAATCATCCCTGGCAATCGCTGAGGCCGTTAAACTGGCCAACACCGATGTGATTGCCGCGTACCCGATAACCCCCCAGACTCACATAGTGGAAGGTCTGGCCGAGATGGTGGCCAACGGCGATCTCGATGCCGAGTACATACCGGTCGAGTCGGAACACTCCGCTATGAGCGCATGCCTGGGCTCCAGCGCCGTGGGCGCCAGGACATTCACCGCCACCGCCGGCCAGGGCCTTATACTCATGCATGAGGTGCTGATGGTAGCGGCCTCGATGCGCCTGCCCATCGTTATGACGGTGGCCAACCGCGCCCTCTCCGGACCGTTGAATGTCTGGGGTGATCAATCCGATGCTATGATTACCAGGGACGCCGGCTGGATACAGATCTTTGTAGAAAACGGCCAGCAGGCTTTCGACCAGGTGTTATGCGCCTTTCATATCGCAGAGCACCCGGACGTCCTGCTGCCCACCATTATCAATGTTGACGGTTTCCATGTCTCCCATGTGATCGAGTCCGTCGAGATACTTGACCGGAAGACTGTCGACGGATTTTTACCTCCCTATAAACATCCATATGCGCTGGACCCGGATAATCCTGTGACCATGGGCTGCTTCGCCACGCCTAACATGTATGCAGAGACCAGGAAGGACCTGGATGCAGCGGTGCGCAATTCCAAGAAGGTGATACTTGAGGTTTGGCGCAAGTATGGTGACCTGACCGGACGGCACTATAAGCCGGTTGAGCAGTATAAAGCGGACAGGGCTGAGACTTTGCTGGTGCTGGCGGGTGGCTACTGTGAAAATGCCATGGATGCCATCGACAAAATGCAGAATGAGGGTAAAAAGGTCGGACTGGTCAGGATCCGCCTGTGGCGTCCCTTCCCGTACGAGGATATGGTACAGGCATTGTCGGGAGCAAGTAATGTTATCGTCCTGGATCGGGCCATATCGCTGGGAGGACCGGCGCCGATCTGTTCGGAGATTAAGGCGGCTCTCTATTCGATTGACAGGCGACCGCATATTGCCAGCTTTGTCGGCGGACTGGGAGGACGTGACGTTTCACCTGCGGATTTTGAAAAGATAGTTGATCTGGGACTGGAACATATAAAAGCCGGCCGCGAGGACGAAACGATTATGTACGGAGTGAGAGAATAGTGGAAACTCTCAGCATTTATGTCCCCAAACTGGTCACCAAAGGTGAGTATATCGCCTCAGGTCACCGTGCATGCTCGGGATGTGGCGAGGTGCTGGCTGTGCGTTACGTATGCAAAGCGCTGGGCCGCAATACCATCATCTCCAATGCCACGGGCTGCATGGAGATCATCTCATCGCCGCTGCCTGAATCAGCGTGGGAGGTCCCCTGGATCCATACGCTCTTCGAGAACGCCTCGGCCGTGGCCTCGGGCATCGAATCCGGCATAAAGGCCCTCAAACGCAAGCACGGGTACACCAAGGAAGTAAAGGTAGTAGCCATGGGTGGGGACGGCGGCACGGCGGATATCGGCCTGCAATCGCTGTCGGGCGCCCTTGAAAGGGGACATGATTTCCTCTATGTCTGCTATGACAACGAAGCCTATATGAATACCGGCATTCAGCGCTCCAGTGAGACGCCCTTCGGCGCCTCCACCACCACGGCGCCCGCGGGAAAAAATAGCCTGGGGCAGCATACCTGGAAGAAGAATATGGCCGCCATAGCCGCGGCCCACAATATACCGTATGTAGCGACGTCATGCTCCAGCTATCCGTTTGACATAATGTCAAAGGTTGAGAAGGCGGTCAAGATCAAAGGGCCTTCATACATCCACATTTTGTCGGTCTGCCCCACCGGCTGGCGCTGTCCCTCCAACCTGACTATTAAGATGGGCAGGCTGGCGGTCGAGACGGGCATTTTCCCGGTGTATGAGATCGAGGACGGCAAGTATAAGCTGAATATCGACCTGCCCAATTTGAGGCCGGTCGAGGACTACCTTAAGCTGCAGGGCAGGTATCGTCACCTGACAAAGGACAACACGGCCATAATACAGGCAAAGGCAATAGAAGAGTATAACAGGATCAGGCAGCTTTCGGGGCTGAAGGCCATAAAATGAAAGATAAAGTAGCCGGGATTATCAAGAAATACGACAGCGACAGCAGCCAGCTGGTGTCCATTCTGCAGGACATCCAGGCTGAGTATAACTACCTGCCGCGCACGGCGCTGGATAAGCTGAGCAAGAAGCTTGATATACCGCAGAGCCATGTATACAGCATGGCGACTTTTTTTCGTGCGTTCAGCCTGAAGGAAAGGGGCAAGCACATCGTGAATGTCTGCCAGGGCACGGCCTGCCATGTGCGCGGCGCTGACCTGATACTGGAATCGCTCGAGCGCCAGCTCGATGTCAAGCGCGGCCAGACCACGGCGGACCGGGGCTTTACGCTGGAGACCGTGAACTGCATGGGCTGCTGCGCCACCGGCCCGGTGGTCAAAATAGATGATGAATTCTTCGGGCATATGACCAACGATAAGGTCGAGCCCATGTTAAATAAATTTAAAGAATAGTACTGATGGCAAGCAAACTGAAGACCGCCAAGGCGCTGGCTGCTTTACAGAAGAAGCTGGCAGAGGAGATAGACACGGGCAAGCTCCGCATATCGCTGTGCAACGGCACAGCCTGCAGGCCGTACGGCAGCAACCCTGTGGCGGAAGCATTCAAAGCGGAGATCGAGAAGCGCGGCCTGGCGGACCAGGTCGAATACAAGATCACGGGCTGCCATGGTTTCTGCGAACGTGGCCCAATCGCCATCGTCGAGCCAGGAAATGTGTTCTATCAGAGGATCACGATATCGGATGTATCCGAGATACTCGATAACACGATCCGGAAAAAGGGTCCGATCGAGAGGCTGCTCTTCAAGCAGGAAGCAGCCGACCAGGCCGTCGGCCGGCAAAACGATATCCCCTTTTATACCAGGCAGCAGCGCATCGTGCTGGGAAACAACGTCAGGATCGATCCCACCAGTATCGAAGATTATATCGCCATAGGCGGCTACTCGGCACTGTCCAAAGCTTTATTCGAGCTGCAGCCCGACCGGATCATACAGATAGTCAAGGATTCCGGCCTGAGGGGCCGCGGTGGCGGCGGATTCCCCACGGGCAATAAGTGGGAGACCTGCCGCAAGGCCCATGGCGATACCAAGTATGTCATCGTCAACGCTGACGAGGGCGATCCCGGCGCATACGCCAACGAAGGCCTGCTGACCGGCAATCCCCACAGCGTATTGGAAGGGCTGCTAATCGGCGCTTTTGCCATAGGATCTCACCAGGGCTATATCTATGTGCGCAATGAATATCCCCTGGCGCTCAAAAACATCACGCTGGCTATCGAGCAGGCTGAGGCACTCGGGTTGATCGGGAAAAATATACTGGGGTCCGGATTTGATTTCAGCGTGAGGGTCAACAGGGGCGGCGGCGCTTTCGTTTGCGGAGAATCGACCGCCCTGATGGCGTCGCTGGAAGGAAAGACCGGCGAGCCCAGGGCCAAGTATATTCACACCGTGGAAAGGGGACTGTGGGACAGGCCGAGCTGTCTGAACAACGTGGAGACCTGGGCCAACGTGCCGCTGATCATCAACAACGGGGCTGAATGGTTCAGCGGGATAGGCGCCCCCGGCAACAGCGGCACCAAGATATTCTCGTTGACTGGAAAAGTGAACAATACCGGATTGGTAGAAGTGCCCATGGGCATCAAGCTCAGGGACATTATATTCGATATCGGCGGCGGCATACGCGGAGGTAAGAAATTCAAGGCCGTGCAGACGGGCGGGCCTTCGGGCGGCTGCCTCCCCGAGAAGCTGATCGATTCTCCTGTGGACTTCGATTCACTGATAAAGGCCGGCTCGATGATGGGATCGGGCGGCATGATCGTGATGGACGAGGACAATTGCATGGTGGATACAGCCCGCTATTTCCTCACCTTCCTCGAGGAGGAATCGTGCGGCAAATGCGTGCCCTGCCGTGAGGGCGTCAAGAGGATGCGCCAGATCCTGACCGATATCACCGAAGGCAAGGGAGAGCTGAGCGACCTTGAGCTTTTGACCGAGCTTTCAGCCCATCTTAAGGATAGCGCATTGTGCGCGCTCGGCAGCTCGGCCCCCAACCCGGTCCTCACCACCATACAGTATTTCAAGGACGAGTACGAGGCGCATATCAAGGACAAGAAGTGCCCGGCCGGCGTATGCAAAGCCCTGATACGTTTCAGCATTGTCGATGAGAAATGCCCGGGCTGCGGCAGGTGCGTTAAACCCTGCCCCTCCGAGGCAATTACATTTACGGGCAAGAAAAAACCCGTCATACTGGACCAATCCAAGTGCATCAAGTGCCGCACCTGCTATGATATCTGCAAGATGGGAGCTGTGAGCATTGAGTGAGCTGGTAAACCTGACCATAAACGGCAACAAGTATACTGCTGAGAAGGGCAGCATGGTCCTGCAGGTTGCCCGGGACCACGGCATCAGGATCCCCACTCTCTGCGAACACGAAGCCATCGAGCCCTTCGGGGCGTGCAGAATATGCATCGTCGAGGCAACACGTGGCAACAGGACACGTATCGTAACCTCCTGCCTCTATCCTGTAGAGGAGGGGCTGGTCGTGCAGACGGATTCACCGCGCATCATCCGCAACCGCAAGATGCTGCTGGACCTGCTGCTGGCAAGGTGCAGCGAGAACAAGGTTATTAAAGAGTTGGCCGCCGAATACGGCCTGGAAAAGCCCTCGTTCCGTGAGGAATACTGGGAGAAGCACGATTGCATCGTTTGTGGCCTGTGCGTCCGGGCCTGCGAGCAGGTGGTCGGGGTGAGCGCCATCAGCCTGGTCAACCGCGGCGTATCCAAGGAGCCCAAGCCGCCTTTCCTGGAGAAAGCAAAGGCATGCATCGGCTGCGGCTCCTGTTACTATGTTTGCCCCACCGGTGCGGTGAAGATGGAAGAAAAGAACGGCGTCCGCTATATCTACAATTGGAAGGTTGAGTTCAAGCTGAAGAAGTGCACGAAGTGCGGTATTCAGTGGGCGCCCGAGGCGCAGCTTGAGTATATCCGGAAGAAATGGAAGCTGGAGCCGGGATTCTTCGATATCTGTCCAAACTGCCGTTAGCCGGCCGCTTCGCGAGGCGGCATATTTCTTGACTCTGTATTTTCCTCAATCTATACTTTTGTCCTGCGGGGTGTAGCGCAGCGGTAGCGCGCATGGTTTGGGACCATGAGGCCGGTGGTTCGAATCCACTCACCCCGACCATAGATATGGATTTCGGTCATTTGACAACCTGGTTCGTCAAGAAGCAAAGTACTAACTGGATATAATAAAGACTTCATGGTCTTTGAGGCGGGAGAAGGTCAGAGTAATCTACGTTTACCTGACTAAATACGGGAAAGCGTCCGGGGGTAACCGGAACAGCCCGTAAGCTGAAGCAAATGCCGTTACAATCCCAGCAGCCTGGCCGGGTTGTCTTCTGTCATGGCCCTGAGCGTTTTCTCCTTGACGCCCAACTCCCTGAGCTCCCGCAGTAATTCTGCCCGTTTCAAGAGTGGATAGTCACTACCGAACAGAGACTTGCTTTCCAGCGCCCCGCTGATATAGCGCATGACATCCTGCGGGATATATTTAGGCCGCCAGCCTGCGATGTTGAAGTAGACGTTGGGATTGCGCTGGGCTATGGCAAGCGTCTCGTAAAACCAGGGGAACCCGAAATGGGCGATGATGATTTTCAGGCGGGGAAAGTCCACTGCCACATCGTCGATGTGTACCGGTTGCCCGTACTTGAGGCGGATGCCCGTATAGAACAGTGTACCGGCGTGAAACAGGACCGGCAATTGCCGGTCCTGCATTATTTCGTAGAGCGGGTAAAGTGCCGGGTTATCGGCATACATTTCAATGAGGTTGGGGACGATCTTCAGCCCCTTCAGCCCCTGCGCACCCAGGGCATACTCAAGCTCATCGGCAGCCAGCTTGCCCTTGTGGGGGTCGACGCTGGCAAAACCGATCAAGCGGTCGGGGTATGCAGCCACCGCTCCGGCCACCATGTCATTGGTCACAGCATAGCGGTGGGTGGTGACCGCGTCGATAGCCACCACCACTGATTTGGCTACCCCTGCCTCATCCATGTCGGCTATGAGGCCGGGCAGGCCGCCCCCGGCGATATTGTGGAAGATGCCGCCGTAACCCGCCACCAGATGACCAGGGATGCCGTCAATCGCCTCCTTCGTAGTGAGCTGTGAGTGTGTATCGATGATCATATTTCCTGTTACTCCCGTATGCTGATGCCCCTAATCGTAGAGGCCGTCCAACCGGTCCTTAAACCGCTTGAGTACCACGTTCTTGCGTGTCTTCATGGTTGGTGTTATCTCGTCCAGTTCAGCCTTGAGGTCACGCTCCAGAAGAACAAACTTGATAATCTGTTCCTGTTTAAAAAGGCCGCTGTTTAGGTTGTCGACAATGCTCTGGATGAAAGTATAGGTGCGGGGATCCCCGGCCACCCTGCCGTATTTTTCCTCGTCGCCGGCTTCCTGGGTCAAATCGATGGCCAGCTTCAGTGCAATGGTCGCTATCATGGTGGGCTCCAGCGTTAGAAGGGCGGTGAGATACTTGCAATTATCGCCATATATCACCACCTGGGAAAAGTAGCCGGAGTTTTTAAAATGGCCTTCGATGCGCTGCGGCGCAATGTTCTTGCCGCCCGAGGTGACGATGATGTCCTTTTTCCTGCCCGTGATGGAGATGAAGCCATCCTTATCCATGGCGCCGATATCGCCTGTCTTGTACCAACCGTCCGCAGTGAAGGCCTCCTTGGTGGCTTCAGGATCGTTGAAATAGCACTTCATTACGTTGGGCCCGAAGTTTTCGATCTCGCCGTCGGCGGCCAGCCTGGTCTTGCCGGGCTCGCCTTTCCATCCTGTCATGGGGAAGGGAACACCTACCGTACCGGGCTTAACCTTTCCGGGATAGTTGGTGATGGTGCCGATGGTCTCGGTTGTACCGTAAAGCTCATAGACAGGTATGCCGGCGGCCCAGAAAAACTCGGTCACCTCTTTAGGGATGGCCGCGCCGCCGCCGTAGAAGAACTTCATGTTGCCGCCCAGCACCAGGTGCAGGAAGGCGAATGGGTCGTTTTTCATTACCTGCTCAAATTCCTGGAGAGCTTTTTCACCGGGGTCAATCCCGAAAAGCGCCTGATCTACACGAACGGCTTTGGCAACTGACAGGGAATGCTCGAAGGCCTTAACAGCCTCCGGTCCCTTGGCCGCCGCGCCCGATACAAACATGGAATAAATTTTTTCCAGCAGCCGGGGAGCGGTACGATTGACGTGCGGCTTAATTTCAGCGAAATCCGACACCAGCAACTTCATGTCGCCGCGGGAATATCCGATCTTGACGTTGCCCATATTGAGCAGCGCAAAAAAGCCGCCAAAGCGCTCGAAAACGTGTGCCATGGGCAGGTAAGAGAGATCGGTCATGCCCGGTTCGAAGGGATAGACGTTGTTAAAAGCTGTATAAACAATAGATGCATGGTCATGCAGGGCGCCCTTGGGGTCTCCGGTCGTGCCCGAAGTGTGAATGATGGTTGCGTCATCCGCGGGTTTAATTGAATCTACCATCTGGTAGAATTTATTCTCGTGCACTTTTTCCAAGGATTTGCCTGAGTCAATCAATGCCTGCAGGGGCATACAAAGCGGATCACTGCCTGCATCATTATTGATTACGATAACCTTCTTCAACTGTGGAAGGGAAACTTTACCCGATAATACAACATCACGCTGTACAGGCCCCTCGACAAAAACATAACGGGCATTCATGTTCTTAATAATGAAGGCAGTGTCTTTTGCCAGCAACGTCGGATAGATAGCTCCGGTGACCCCGCCAATGGAAAGGATAGCCAGGTCGATCATGCCCCATTCGTACCTGGTATTGCTCATGATACAGATGCCGTCCCCCCTGGACACCCCCAGTTCAATAAGGCCGCAACCTATCAGTTTCACACGTTCCCCATAGACTCGCCACGACATTTCCTGCCATTCATTGCCGTCGTGGAATTTGACGAAGGGAGTATCGCCGTTCCCCCTGACTCTGTCCTGGAAAATCTTTACTATGGTAGTATCCTGACTGTCCATGCACTCGTACCTCCCTGAAATTTAATAATATAGGTAATAAACTAAACAAAATTGACAACAATATATTTGTTGTTGTAACATATTGTAAATAAGATAAACTATAAAGTCAAGAGAAGAAGAAAATAACATGATCACCGCAATTATCTTTGCTGAAAATGCAGGGAGAAAGGCAGCAAAATGAAACTTGTGACGGATTCTGTACAGTCTAAACTCGAAATCTATAAACGTATCGGGACCGGCCTGGCCTTCATCCTCTTCCCGCTAATATTTAGCTTTGCCTTTGCCATTCATCCCGGTTTGCTGAATCCGCACCTGTTTTCCGAGAAGGAACTCATTATGAGAGCCTACGGAAATGATTTCCTGGCCTTTGGACATGTGCTGGTCCTGTTATGTACGCCCCTTTTGATTGTTGTAGCTTTGCAGTTTATGAAACTGCTGGACCGCGGTCTTTCTGCCTGGGCCGGTTTCATTGGTGGAATAATTGCCGTTTTAGGTGCCGTGATGCTGGCGGCAGATAAGGGCGCGTTTTGCCTGACTATGAGTGCTCTTAATACCCTGCCGGAAACTGAATTTTCACAAATGATGCCTGGCTTGTTGGCCATATTTTCAAAGTCGGGATGGATGGTATTGCTTTGGGGTGTTATTTGTCTACCGGTCGGTTTTGCTATTCAGGCTATTGCTCTGCTCAAGACCAATGTTATTCCCCGCTGGCAGAGTGCGTTGTTCTTAATAGGCGTATTACTGGTAGGCACCCCTGACGGCCTTGAAATTGTTAATTTGACCGCCTCCATCCTGATGGCCATTGCTATGGTCCCATATGGGATCCGGACCATCGCAAATAAAGACTCCTTCGGGATGCAGGCCGCATAATTTAAGGATACAACTTAACTGTATTGACATCAGAAATATTGCGTATTAATTTTAAGTAAAGTAACTACATATAAAGTCAAGATAATGAAAAATATTTTATCAGTTAGAGAAAACGTACATGTGCCTGATATAATTAAGCTCATGGACGACGAGCAGAAGTACAAAGAAGCGATGGACAAGTTCCAGCGTGTCATCAACCGGTTCCGGGAGATCGATAAAAAGCCCCGGGATTTCGGCACGGGTGACAAATTGTTCCCGTCGGAGATACATACCATCGCTGCCATCGGTGAGCACCCTTCGATCAATGTCACGGACCTGTCTATCGAGATGGGCGTGACCAAATCGGCCATCTCGCAGATAGTTAAGAAGCTGGAAGCGAAGAGATATGTCAGGCGGTACAGGGAAGAGGACAATAATAAAGAGGTGCTGTTGGACCTTTTGGATGACGGAAAGATGGCTTTCTGGGGACACCGCAGTTACCACATGGCCATGGACAAACCCATCATCCAGATGCTGGAATCCACAACTGTGGAGCAAATGGGGTTCTTTGACTATTTTATCAACGAACTGGATAAATACGCACAGAACGTGATTAAAGAGAGAAGTTGAAGACAATTTTGGTGCGTTCTGATGTTAAGTAAGTTAACATTAATTTGTAAGGGGGTTGCATGAATTTAAAGCGTGTGGAGACTGATGTACTGGTGGTGGGAGGTGGAGGCGCCGGCTTCCGTGCAGCTATTGCCTCTAAGGAGAAAGGTACCGATACCGTGCTTTTAAGCAAGGGTCCGCTGGCGCGATGCGGCGCATCTCCCATGGCTGGAGCGGATTTCACCCTTGACGGCAACAGCATGAACAAACTCGGCCGGGAAGGTGACCCCAACGACAGTATGGGAAAGGTCTTTAATGATATTGTCAGCCAGGGTTATTTTTTAAACAACCAGAGGCTTGTTGATCAGTACGTTAAGACAGCCCCGAGGCTGTTGAACGATCTGATGGCGTATGGGCTGGAAATCCTGATGTCGGACCAGCGGATGATATATGCCCACGGTACCCATATTATGGACGTCCTCCTGAAGAAGGCCAGGGAAGCGGGTGTGAAACTTTTTGAGGATGTAATGCTGCTGAACCTGCTGACCGTTGACGGGAGGGTGAGCGGCGCCCTCGGCCTCGATATAAAATCAGGCCAGTTTATCAGTTTCAATACCAGGGCCGTGATCATGGCCACCGGAGGCTGGCACAAGGCTTTCTGGCCCAACACTGGCATGCGTGACCTATCGGGCGAGGGCATCGCCATGGCCAGCCGCGCCGGTGCAACAATCGGCAACATGGAGTTCGTGACCTTCTGCTGCAATGTTATGTACGAGCCGCCCATGTGGATGGGAAGCATCGCCCCGTACCTGACCGGGCTGATTTGCGGCGGGAAGCTGACCAACAGCAAGGGCGATGACATCCTGGCATCCTATGATCCCGACCTGGTTAAAACCGGCACCTCCACCGAGTGGAACAAGAGCTTCGTATCGTATGCCAGCAGCAGGGAAATACGCCAGGGTAATGCCGGACAAAACGGCGGCGTCTATTACAGCAGGGGACAGGTGTCCTGGGACATGTTCAAAATGGTGTGCGAATTCATGTTCCCTAACTGGAAATATAAGGCGCTCGACCTTGCCCCCTGGGCAAAGATGCTGGAAGAGGACAGGCCTATCGAGGTAGGACCGGCCGTCGAATTTTTCGATGGCGGTATAGTTGTCAACGAACGTTTTGAGAGCAGCATAGAAGGCCTATATGCCGCAGGCGAGTGCGCTCTGGGCACATTCGGGGCCAACCGGGTGTTCTCGGCCATTACTGAAATGCTGACCCAGGGACTCGACGCAGGTGAAAATGCGGCCGCGTATGCACTCAGGAACAAGGCCGCCCCTATAAATGAAAAGGTGATCGGCCGGATGGTTGAATCTGCCGAGAAGCCGTTATCCCGCAACGAAGGGCTGACGCCCGGCGCCGTGCGCAGGGAAGTGCAGGTGAAGGCACACCGTTATCTCGGGCCCATCCGCAACCAGCGGGAGTTGCAGGACTTCCTGGAGTTCCTGCAATCGGTAAGAAAGGAGAAGTTGCCATATCTCAGCACAGTAAGCAAGGGGCATGTATACAATAAGGAGTGGCTGGATGCCATTGAACTGGAAAACATCCTGTATTTGCTGGAGGCTTCCACGCGCAGCGCATTAGCCAGGACCGAAAGCCGCGGCGTGCATATACGTGAGGACCACTTCTATACCGATAATGATAACTGGCTGAAAGAAAGCCTGGTCCAATATAAAAACGGGAGGTTCGAAATCAGCCACCGGCCGGTAACAATCACCTCGATGACACCCCCGACTGGCAGGTTGCCATACCTGGAGATGATGAAAAAGATGATGCAGATGCATTCGGACACCGGGGGCAAGCATTGACGGTCCATTATTTGGGCAATAGAAATAGTGCAGGGTGAAGAGAACCATGAACGAAAAAAAAGTGCAAATCAAAGTACTGCGTTATAACCCCGACTCCGGGGACAAAGGCTATTACCAGGAATACGCCGTACCGCTGGTAAAAGGGATGAGCGTTATGGGAGGCCTCGATTATATCTATCAGAATTTGGATAGCACACTAGCCTATTACGATCATGCCGGTTGCTCACTGGGTATCTGTGGCAGGTGCACAGCCAGGATCAACGGCAAAGCCGGGCTGCTCTGCCAGACGGAGCTTAGCGGCGATGTTGTGATCGAGCCGGCCGTTAAAGAACGCACGTTGAGGGACCTGGTGATAGTGCGGGCAACAAAATAGCAGATGAGGAGGGCCTAATGAATACTCAGGACCAGCATCCATTGCTTTTCGGATTGATCGCAAGGAGTATTGTCCGGGACTGCGGTGGCGAAGGTGAAAAAGCGCTTTCCGCGGCAATGAAACACTATGGCTACCGTCGTGGCAGGCGCATGGCTGATAAGGCCAAGCAGCACGGTTACGCAACCGGCCTGGACAGCTACTTGCTTTTCGGAGAATTCGATGTCTGGAAGGTGGGCAACGTGAGTAAGATAACGCAGAAGAAGCCGTATACCGAAGTGCAAATGAGCAATTGTCACTGGAATACGGTATGGAATAATCACGGGTTGTCGGAATATGGCAAGTATTATTGCCGTGATATCGACGTGGCCATAATGAGCGGATTCAGCAATGATGCCGCACGGCTGGAAGTCCCATCTACAATGAGTGAAGGCAGCAACGTATGCATTTTTAAATACATCGACTGGCCTTTAAAGACCGGCACCATGCTGCGCTACATGTTTAATAAGAAGAAATTTGCCAAAATCGCCGTCAAGCCCTGGGACTACCATACTGCAGATATCTATCAGGCACTATCGGAAAAGCTGGTCCCGGCACTGGGTAAGCAGGCAGGGGCCAGCCTGCAAAGTGCGCTGGCTGAGTTCGAAAAGAAATGCGGCCCTGAGGCGCGCGAGCGGATCATGAAAATAGTCGGGGAAACAGATTTCAACGTTGCATGAATAATCACCCTGTATATACGATAAAAGACATCCTCCGGCTGGAGGTGGCGCCGGCGTTGGGCTGTACCGAGCCGGCCGCCGTTGCCTTGTGCTCGGCCGCGGCCGCCAGTTTGCTGCCAGCCGGGGAGATCACCCTTATCGAAGTCTGGCTCGATCCCAACCTTTATAAAAACGCCATGGGCGTAGCCATTCCCGGGACTATGGGTGAATACGGCATCGACCTTGCCGCCGCTCTAGGAGCTTTTGGAGGCGACCCCACCAGCAAACTGGAGGTCTTCCTCAACATCGACGATAGCACAATTAAAAAGTCCCAGGGCTTTATCGCGGGCAATGGTGTAATAGTGAACCTGTTAGAGAGGCGGCAGGGGATTTACATTAAAGTCAGGATTGCTGCGGGAAATGACCGGGCCGAAGCTGTCATCGAAAGCGTGCATGATAATATCACTTCGTTAACGCTCAATGACAGACAAATCGCGGAACATCCTTTGCTGAGAGGTTCATTGAGCGCCCATGACACCGTACAGGGATTGGAAGAGACACTGAAGGAGCTTTCACTGGCTGACCTGGTAGGCCTACTGGATAACCTGGACGAGGAAGACCTGCAATTCATGGAAAAAGGGGTGGAATTCAATACGGCGCTTGCCAGGCGAGGCATGGCCGAGGGGTCGGGATTGGGCATCGGCCGTACCCTCAGCAGGCTGGTGGAAGAGGGATTGCTGAAACGTGATATGGTGCTGGACGCAAGTATGCTGACCGCTGCTGCCTCTGATGCCAGGATGGCCGGTGTAAAGCTGCCAGCTATGAGCTCGGCAGGCAGTGGTAACCACGGTCTGACCGCGGTCCTGCCAATCTGGGCGGTCAAGGATTACCTTGTCCTTGAAGATCACAGGCAGGTATTGAAGGCGATCGCCCTCAGTCATATTGTCACCGCCTACATAAAAGCACACACAGGCCGTTTGTCAGCCGTCTGCGGTTGCTCGGTCGGCGCAGGTGCGGGAGCGGCTGCCGGCATCACCTATCTTATGAACGGCACGCTCGATCATATAGCTGGAGCAATCAAGAACTTGATAGAGGACCTGGCAGGTGTAATTTGCGACGGGGCCAAGGCCAGTTGTTCTTTGAAGCTAGCCACCGCTGCTAGGACCGCCGTGCAGGCATCCTTGCTTTCCCTGCACGGTATAACAGTCCAGCCTACCGACGGTATTGTTGGCTTTACACCTGAGCAGACCATGAAAAACATGGGCGACTTGAGCACGCAGGGTATGATCGAAACCGACCGTACCATCCTCAAGATCATGCTGAATAAAAAATTTTCGAAGATACAGCCGTGATGGATATTATAGGGAGCGGATGAAGTGAACATAAATGAAGATATACAGCGACTAGTACCAGCTATGGTCCAGTGGAGGCATTACCTTCACTCCCATCCTGAAACGGCCTTTGAAGAGAAGGGGACGAGCAAATTTATCGCTGCCAGGCTGGAGGAATTCGGCCTGGAGGTCCATACAGGCCTGGCCGGGACCGGCGTGGTGGGCACACTCCGTAAAGGCCAAGGTTCCAGGGCCGTTGGCTTCCGCTCCGATATGGATGCCCTTGATATAGAGGAAAAGACCGGGCTGGCCTACAGTTCGGTCAATGTCGGCAAGATGCACGCCTGCGGGCATGACGGCCATACGGCCATGCTGCTGGGTGCGGCGAAATACCTTGCGGAGAACGGTAATTTTAACGGGCGCATATATTTCATCTTTCAGCCTGCCGAAGAAAACGAGGGCGGCGGTAGGCTTATGGTAGAGGACGGGCTGTTTGAGAGATTTCCCGTCGATTCGGTTTTCGGCTTGCATAGCTTCCCCATACTGCCGGTGGGTTTTTTCGCCATTCGCACTGGCCCGATGATGGCCGCTTTCGACATTTTCGATATTACTGTGAAGGGCAAAGGGGGGCACGCAGGACTGCCAAATCTGGTAAATGACCCGGTGGTTGCGGCAGCTTACCTGATTACAATGCTGCAGAGTATAGTCAGCCGCAATGTCAACCCGGTTGACTCGGCTGTGCTCAGCGTCACCATGATCAATGCGGGCACCATGCATAACGTGATACCTGACAGGGTGAAGATTGCCGGCACCACGCGCCATTTCACAACTGAAGTCCAGGACCTGGTGGAGAAACGTATGTGTGAGATAGTGCAGGGCACAGCATTGTCGCACGGGATGGAAATCGAGCTTGAGTACCAGCGCCGCTATCCCGCTGTCGTGAATAATGAGCAACAGACCATGCAGGCCATCGAAGCAGCGGCCAGCGTAGCCGGCAAAGACCACGTCCTGACCGGTCTGCCGCCCAGCACCGGTTCAGAGGACTTCGCTTTCATGCTGCAGCAAAAACCCGGAGCTTATATGGTCATCGGGGCAGGAAACCCTTCCCCTGGCAGCATGCCGCACCAGGCGGGTTTCGATTTTAATGATGATTTGCTGCCTATCGGGGCCAGTTACTGGGTCAACCTGGCACAGCAACTCTTAGCCTGAGTTAATAAGTCATGTCAGTACGCACAATGAAAAACGGGTAATAGTTAAGCAGATTAATAATAACAGGAGGTATGATGGCAAAGGAAAGTTCGCAAGGATCACAGGAAAAATTCAAAGAAGGAGGCGTCCACGCTTATGTAACACTGGTAGTTTTATGCCTTCTGTTCATGGTTAATTTCATGGACAGGCAACTTATCTCGGTAGTCCTGGAACCGATGAAAAAGGACATAGGGCTGACCGATACCCAGGCAGGGGTGATCCAGACCGTTTTCCTGCTGTGTATCGCCCTTTTTTCGTTTCCCATCGCCCGCCTGGTGGACCGGTGGAGCCGGCGCAAGACCATCGGTATTATGGCCATCCTATGGAGTGTTTTCACTTTTGTTACCGGCATAGGACGTAATTTTATACAGGTCACCCTGCCGCGTACACTGGTTGCTGTAGGTGAGGCAGGTTTCTCCTCCGGTGGTACTGCATTGCTTTCCACGGGGTTCCCGGCGAATATGCGCAGCAAAATCCTGGGTATTTTCAATATGATGATGCCACTGGGTATGATCGTGGGCGTTGTGCTGGGCGGTTACCTGTCGGCAAATTTCGGGGGCTGGAGGACGCCATTCTACATCTTCGCTATACCAGGTATGATTCTAGGCATCATTGCCTTCTTCTTACGGGATTATAAGACGGTTGACAGCGTGACTTCAAAAGAAGGGCGGGGTTTCTTCAAGGATGCCGGACGGCTGCTAAAAATCCCCACTCTTAAATGGATGTATATGGGATATGGTCTGCACAATTTTATGGTTTACGCGGTGCTGGCCTGGATTCCGGCGTTATTTATGCGCACGCTTGGTATTGCTGAGGATAAAGCGGGAATGATAACCGGACTCATCGCTATAGCTTCTGTAATCGGTGCGCCTTTGGGTGGCTTTATTGCAGATTCCTGGCAAAAAAAGAACGGCCGTGCCAGGTTGTTGCTGCCGATGGCAGCCAATATCCTATCCGTAACCGCCATCGTACTGGGGATGCTGGCGCTTTACTTCAAGTTGTTCACTGCAGCCTTTATAATAATAGGCGTCTGGGGTTTGGGCAGCGTGCTGGGCGTTGGGGCTGTAAATGCCGCCAGCCAGGATGTGGTAACACCCAACTATCGAGGTACATCATGGGGCCTGGCAATTTTCTTTATGTATGTGCTAGGCGGATGGTCTCCAGTTGTAATCGGCATTATATCTGATGCCCTTGGCGGTGGCGCCACAGGACTGCAAATCGCAATTGGTATTGCATCAGCGATCAGCATTCCGGCGGCATTATTCTGCTGGCTGGGTTCACGGCATTATGTGGCAGATATGGAAAAGGTTAAGAATGCGATGGTGGTTGCAGAGTAGACTGTAATTAAACTCGGGGAGATGTCCTATGCAAACGTCTGCTAAATTAGAAAAATTTATGGCTTACCAGGTACCTGCACTGGATCAGAAAATAAAGGAAATAATAGGAGATTTAAGGTCTCCTATTGATAAACTGGAGCGGATTTATTATTTCGTAAGAGACTCTATTCTCTTTGATCTGCCGGCGGACTACTTCGTCTCCGCAGGGCAGGTGCTGACTGCAGGCCGCGGAGCGTGCATGAACAAGGCAGTCCTCCTCGCCGAGATGGCACGGCGCGCCGGCGTACCGGCGCGCCTGCACTTCATGTGGGTCAGCAAGGAGGCGTTGCGGGACCTTGTGCACCCCCTGGCCTACCGGTTCTGGGCGGACCCGTTCTTACATACGTATCCCGAAGTTATGATCGATGGTTCATGGGTCTCGATGGAGCCAACTATCGATATTGGTCTATATAGGATCCTCTTAGGGAAAAGCCTGAATTTCGCAAGATACCCGGAACACCGTAATATCCCCATCAATTTTTCCCCGGCAGGAGTGGTAGGTGTACAGCAGTTTGCAGTGGTGAAGGAAAGTCCACCGGTATACGCTGATGATCTCGAGCCACTGCGGCAGAATGTCGAATCGCTGCCGAAGATTAAGCAGTTACTCATGCCCTCTGTTCTTAGAATGTCCAGCCATTGGCTGAATGAGAAGGTCAGGAAATGAAAGGTGAGAGCATAAGTTTTCATCAGAACAGGTAACTGCGGAACAGATATTCAGCGGATGTTTCAAACAGAATATATCAGGAGATAAAGTGGATTTGTACACGCAAATTGACCTGTCCGTGCAGATATTATTGTTGTTAGAAATCCACGTATCCCCAGATATTGTGGTAATCCATGTCAGCGACATGGCGGGGATCAACTGCACCTGATCTAAGTACGTGAAAACCAAATTAGATGTTACATTGACTATTTAATAGCTATATTGATAGTCTTATACCGAAAGGAGGCAAGCCGTCACTGCCTTTTAGCCAGCTTGTTTTGGGACCATGAGGCCGGTGGTTCGAATCCACTCACCCCGACCATTCTATTGAAAGTGGCCAGAAGATTGTTAGGGCGGAACTAGATGTATTTTATATTTTGCACGGTTGTCATACTCGTTGTCGTAATCGCCGGTGTCGCTATCTACGGGAGCCTGCGCATTCATCCTCCTTCCAGAAAACTGCCCGTACAGGGCCAGGAATTTCCCGATGGCTTTCTGTGGGGGACCGGCGAGGACGCCTACCAGCATGAGGGCGGGAACCTGAACAATGACTGGGCGCGCTGGGAGTCGCAGAGACCTTCACCCATAGAGAACGGCGATGTCTGCGGCCGCTCCGTGGATTTCTACAACCGCTATGAGAGAGACTTTGAGCTGGCCAGACGCGACGGCCAGAATGCGCATCGCATCGGCATCGAATGGAGCCGTGTGGAACCGCACATGGGCGTTTATGACGGCGACGCCTGGAAGCACTATGAAGCCATGCTGGTTTCGCTGAAAGGCCAGGGCTTCACAGTATTCTTTAATATCTGGCACTTTACGCTGCCTCTGTGGGCTGCGGACATGGGGGGCTGGGAAAACGCCATGGTAATGGAGCGATGGGAGGTTTTTGTCCGGGAATGCGCGGTCCGCTTCGGCAAGTATGTTGACTACTGGAGCACCATGATCGATTCACAGATATATGCTCTGTCAGGATACGGATTGGGGGATATTCCGCCCAACAAAAAGGACCTGGCGCTTGCAGTGCAGATTTACCGCACGCTCATCCATGCTCACGCGAAGGCATATCACATCATCAAAGAACACGGGGTGGTTGAAGAAAACGGTGTGCTGAAAATTCCCAAAGTCGGGATCATCTATTTCTTTTTCCATTACCAGCCGAAAGGCTTCTTCATGGACCGCGTCGTTGTCAATCAGACAGACAGGATATTCAACTGGAATTTCCTCGATGCCATCCACAGCGGCGTTATCGATATAAACATTTTAATGGGTCCCTCGGTCAGGGAAAGCAACGATATGCTGAAAGGCACCCTGGACTGGATAGGCGTCAATTATTACACGCGCGAGATCCTTTCGTTCAATCCGCTGAAACCTGGAATGATCAACCGCACAAGTTATTCCGCGTACCCGGTGACCGATATGGGATGGGAGATATACCCGGAGGGGATATACCACATCTGCAAAACGGTAGCACGCCGTTACGGGAACATCCCTATCATGATCGCCGAAAGCGGGCTTGCAGATGCAAATGACGACCGCCGGCCGGGGTTTATCCTGGACCATCTAACCTGGGTGCATTGTCTGATCGGGGAGGGCTGTCCCATCTTCGGCTTCACGTATTGGAGCCTTACCGACAACTGGGAGTGGGCCAGGGGATTCGGCCCGAAGTTCGGGCTATACCGGGTGAACATGGATACACTTGAGCGGACCGAAACGGCATCGGCGCGCCTCTACCGTTTCATCGCGCAGCATAACCGCCTGCCGGAAGCTCAGGAAGCAAAGAGCTTTTTACCGGACTAAAGTAACCACGGTCGGGTTATTCCTTCAGGTAGGCTATGCCGTCTTTTTCCCGGATGGGATAGCGCAGAAAGACCAGGAACGAAATTATTGCTACTACACCGGCAGTCAGCGAGATAAGCTTGAGGCCCAGTTCGGTGGGCTTCAAATCGCCGCCCGCGTACATCAAGGCCGCTGCCACCGCGATGGAAATCCCGATGGCGAACTTCTGGAAAAGGGCCTGCACTCCCACGTATATACCCTCTCTCCGCTTGCCGGTGAGTTTCTCATCGTAATCGATTACATCGGCCAGCAGGGCGAAGGGGAGCACCATGATTCCCGCAACCGGTATGCCGATCAACGCCATCACCACCTGGGACTGCAGCATTTTATCGCCGAAGGGCAACACGCCGACCAGGCACAGTAGCGGCATGGTTACGACGGCGCAAGCCAGCGTTACAAGGAATATGGCATATTTACCATACTTTTTAGCCAGGAAATTGAATACAAAAAAGAAGATGATATTGGTCGCCAGGAGAGGCGCCATGAGGAGCGTCACCTCGCTGTCAGGCATGCCGAGGACATACTGGGTCCAGAACGGCACCAGGAGAATCACCATGTTCAGGGAGAACCACAGGAATGCCGTGGCGGCCAGCAGGTAAACGAAGGCGCGGTTTTTGAGCGTTGTCCTTGCCCAGTCGAATATCAGGCCGAATCGCAGCTTCTCACGAGGCGTCCCGTCACCGTCCGACGGCTTTTCCTTAATGGCAAACATGGTCGGCACGAATGAAATAATAATAATCCCTCCGGTCACTATCCCGATGCCTATCCATCCAAACGTGTCCTTGATAGGGCCCATGACCGCAAAAATCAAAGTGCCCACCATTAAAAAGACCGCCTGCATGGTCGAGATATTCACGCGCTCCTTTAAATTGCTGGTTATCTCGGGCAGCAGAGCCAGGTAGGGGTTGGCCAGCAGCGACCAGCATATGAAGAATAGCTGGACCAGTATGAATACGTACACGGCATTGAGCCAATTCATCTCATTGGGAAAGGGTGGTGTCCAGAGGAGGAATGTGACCAGCGCCGTCGGCAGCGTCATGACCATTATGAACGGAATGCGCCGCCCGAGCTTCGAGCGCCAGTGGTCGCTGATGAAGCCGGCTATCGGCTCGGTAACTCCGTCCATGACCCTGCCGATCAGGAAAATGATCGAAAACAGGGTTACAGCCACCAGGGCTGTGTCCTTGCTGGGTACGTAGAGCTTCATCAGCCATTGCGAGATCACCAGGTTCGCAAGATTGAGAGCCATACCTCCCATGGAGTACGAAAGCTTTCTACCAAATGTGAGCTGCTGCATAAAGCCTCCTTCTTAAATCCTGGATCTCCCATTTCATGTCAAACTAGGCTATCGTTTTGGCAAACACTGGTCAGCATAATAAGCCTCTGCAACGAAGCTGTCAACGCCGCTGTTCACCTTCATCGAAACGCAGGAAAAAGAAATTGCATTTGGCTTTTGTAAGGAATATTCATTGCACTTGACACAGTTCATGAACGCTGTTATTATTTTGAACCAGATTCAACGTTACAGTTTATTTCCATATATTTATCACAGTTTTGTCACAGGGAGGTTGAACGGTCATGGATGTGATCGAAACAAAAATCGACACCACATCGGATGAGTACCGCCGGAATTACGACTCCATGGTGGCTCTGGTCTCCGAGTTGAAGGAGGAGCTGCGGAAAGCGCGGGAGGACCGACCTCAGAAGGCCAAAGACCGCATTGCGTCTCAGGGAAAGATGCCTATCCGCGAAAAGCTGGAGCGTCTTTTAGACCGAAATACCCCCTTTCTGGAAATAGCGCCCCTGGCTGGACGCGGCATGTATGACGGCATGATCCATGGGGGTGGCCTGGTGTGCGGCGTAGGGATTGTCTGCGGGAAGGAAGTGCTCATCACTGGCAATGACGCGACCATCAAAGGCGGCGCCACCTACCCCATGACCATGAAGAAGACGCTGCGTGTGCAGACGATGGCCATGCAGAACCGTCTGCCGATCATCACCCTGATCGATTCGGCAGGAGGATACCTGCCGATGCAATCCGAGGTGTTCCCCGATATAGACGATGGGGGAAGGATTTTCTACAACCAGTCGATCATGTCAAAGATGGGGGTCCCTCAGATCACGGCTGTCATGGGGCTATGCACTGCGGGCGGGGCCTATGTCCCCGCCATGTCGGATGAAACCATTCACGTCAAGGGGATAGGGGCAATCTTCCTGGGCGGGCCGCCCCTCGTCAAGGCCGCAACGGGAGAAGAGGTGACCGCCGAGCAGCTCGGGGGTGTGGACCTGCACTGCCGGGAATCAGGGGTCTCAGATTATTATGCCGAGAGCGATGCGCACGCCATCGAAATCGTCCGCAATATCATGGAATGTATGCCCGCCAGGGAAAAGGCACGTCTGCCCATGCACGAACCGAAACCGCCCCTGTATGACCCCAAAGAAATATACGGGATCGTCAGCAAGGAATTCAAGGTGCCCTATGACGTGCGCGAGCTGATCGCACGGATTGTCGACGGAAGCGAGTTCCTGGAATTCAAAGAGCTCTTCGGCCCGACGGTGGTCTGCGGCTGGGCCTACATCCACGGATATCCCGTGGGTATCATCGGCAACAACGGGGTACTCTTTCCCGACAGCTCGATGAAGGCGGCGCAGTTCATCCAGATCTGCGACAAGCGGAAGATACCCCTCATATTTCTTCAGAACATTAACGGATTCATCATCGGCAGGGAATATGAGCGCCAGGGTATCGCCAAGCACGGTCACAAGATGGTCATGGCCCAGGCCTGCGCAACTGTACCCAAGTTCACCGTCATTGTCGGCGCATCCTTCGGGGCGGGGAATTACGCAATGTGCGGCCGGGCCTATAATCCACGATTTCTCTGGATGTATCCCAATGCTGAGATCGCAGTGATGGGGGGCGAACAGGCCTCGGGCGTCCTGGTGACGCTGCGCAAAGACCAACTCGCCAAGGAAGGGCTGCCTCCCATGACTCAGGAGGAAGAGGAGGCTATTAAAAATCCCATCATCGAGGCTTCGAAAAAAGAAAGCAACGCCCTCTACAGCACGTCGCAGCTATGGGACGACGGCATCCTCGATCCCCTGTATACTCGTGACGCCCTGGGACTTGCCATTTCAGCCTCACTGAATGCGCCCATCCCCGACGACGTGTTCGGCTACGGCATATTCCGGATGTAATTAGATGAAGGCACAAGTTCATAAAGGTGGCTCTCCCATGTTCAGGAAAGTACTCGTGGCAAACCGTGGCGAGATCGCCCGGCGTGTCATGAATACCTGCCGCGAGATGGGAATCTCCACCGTAGCCGTGTATTCCGAGGCGGACCGCAAGGCCGTGCATGTATTGAAAGCCGACCAGGCCGTCTTCCTGGGTGATTCGGAGCCGGCCGAAAGCTATCTCAACATAGACAAGATCATCGCGGCAGCCAAACAGACCGGGGCTGAGGCTATCCATCCCGGCTACGGCTTCCTGGCTGAAAATCCTCTATTTGCCGAACGATGCGAACAGGGGGGGCTGGTCTTTATCGGCCCTCCCTCGCGCGTCATACGCGAACTGGGAGACAAAACGGTTGCACGCCGCACCGTCGCGGGAAGTGGGGTGCCTGTCATCCCCGGCATGAACCGGCCCGAATCGGATTTCGAGGTCCTTGCCCGGGAGGCGGGAAACATAGGATACCCGGTACTCATCAAGGCCGCCGCCGGAGGCGGAGGTAAGGGTATGCGCGTCGTCACCTCGCCCAAAGATTTTCAGGAAGCCTGCGCTTCGGCATCGAGCGAGGCCAGGAGGGCGTTCAGCGATGGCTCCATCTACCTGGAAAAGTACCTTTACCGGCCACGGCATGTGGAATTCCAGATCGTCGCCGACATGCACGGAAATGTTGTCCACCTCTTTGAAAGGGAATGCTCCATACAGCGACGTCATCAGAAGATCATCGAGGAGACACCCTCTCCCATCATGACACCCGAGCTGAGGGAGCGCATGGGCGCTGCCGCTGTTGCTGTGGCCAGGGCGTCCGGGTACGTGAACGCAGGCACGGTGGAGTTTCTGGTGGACCAGCAGGGAAAATTCTATTTTCTTGAGGTCAATACACGCCTCCAGGTGGAACACCCTATCACGGAGATGATCACCGGCCTCGATCTCGTGCGTATCCAGATGGAAGTTGCTTGCGGGAATCCCCTGGCACTCACTCAGGAAAACATTCGCAGCAGGGGGCATGCCATCGAATGCCGGATTTACGCGGAGGACCCGGAAAAAGGATTCTATCCCTCCCCCGGTAAAATCGTCTACATGGAGGAGCCGTCAGGGCCCGGCATCCGCAACGATTGCGGCATCTACTCGGGCTTCCAGGTGCCTGTGGAGTACGATCCCATCCTGTCAAAATTAATAGTCTACGCGGAAGACAGGAACCGGGCGATAAAGCGGATGATCCAGGCGCTTGAAGGCTATGTTATTCTCGGAGTGAGCACGCCCGTGCCGTTCCTCATCGACGTGCTTAAATCCGAGGCCTTCGTGAAAGGGGATACTTTCACGGATTTTATCGATACCCATTTCAGCGACTGGAAGCCCAACCGCTGCGATGTGGACGCAGCCTGCGCGGCCTTCATCGTCGACGAACTCTCCCGTGCCGGGAAGGCAAAAACCGCGGCATCACAGGGGAATGCCGATCAGACGCCATGGCAAACGCTCGGGCCCTGGGGGCGGTAAGTGAAAGACAGTATTAAGATTAAAATTGAGATTAAGATATGGAATACCGGCTTAAGATAGGCGAAGATACGATCTCCTTTCAGGCTGAAAAGAAAGGAGACCACAGCATCGCTCTTTCTCATGATAACCGTCTTCTCGATGTTGAGTACAACATTATCTCAGAGCATCACCAGCACCTGGTCGTAAACGGTAGTCCGGTAAATGCCTTTATCGCACGGGACGGGAACAACAAGATCGTAATGATCAGAGGGATATCCTATTCCATCGGGGATGCCGATCTGCTCGATACGCGGGCCAGGGGAAATAGGAGAGCTCAAGTAATTCCGCAGGAGATCACGCCGCCCATGCCTGCGGTGGTGGTCAGGATACTGGTTTCTCAGGGAGACAGGGTGAAACAGGGCGACAATGTGATCGTTGTCTCGTCGATGAAGATGGAAACGACGTTGACCGCTCCCTCAGACGGGAAGGTGAGATCGGTGAACGTTGCCGAGGGAGACAAGGTGATGCCCGGCCACATACTGATCGATATCGACAAGGACGATGTAGCCTCAGCAAAAGAGGAATCGCCACCCGGCTGATAGACGACAAAATCATATATATGAGGAGGTTATAGATGGAAGACCGTCACTTGCTTTACCGCGTGGAAGAAGGAGTGGCATACATCACGATTAACAGGGAGGCGCAGAGAAACGCCATAACGCCCGAAGCGCTGGCCCTGTTCCACGAATATCTTAACGAAGCGGAAAAGGACGAAAAAGTTCGCGCCGTCATGGTTACCGGCGCCGGCGAAAAGGCGTTCTGCACAGGGGCGCAACTGAGTATGGGGGTCACCACCGGGGTCAAGGATATCTTTGCCAGCTATGCAGACCTCCTTAATAGAATAGCCGGTTTCCCCAAACCGACCGTTGCCCGGGTCAAAGGATTCTGCCTGGCAGGCGGCATGGGATTCATGCTTGCCTGCGACATCGTAATCGCCAGTGACGACTCCAAATTCGGGACACCTGAGGTGAACGTCGGCCTGTGGCCCATGATGATCGGCGCACTAATATTCCGCAACGTGCTCCAGAAGAAGGCTATGGAGATGATCCTGCTGGGAGAACGACTATCAGTTCAAGAGGCGCTTGCCATGGGGCTGATCACGCGGGTGGTCCCTGCAGCAGAGCTTGACGCGGAAGTAAAAAAAGTGCTCGGCAACCTCACTTCTAAGAGCCCTATCGGGATGAGAATGGGGAAACAGGCCTTTTATGCCGCGGCAAATATGCCGTTGAAGGAGGCCCTTAATTACCTGTCGGAGAAGATCAAGGAGGTTGCCGGTACGGATGACGCCAGAGAGGGAATAACCGCCTTTATGGAAAAGAGGCCGCCCAATTTCACCGGGAAATAACAGGGGACTATCTGTGATACCGGGGTAACTGCGAACACATTTTAAATAAACAAACCGCATAAGCTTCACACTATGAAAGAGATGGAGGATTGCCATGAGTTCTGACAACAGGAAAGGGAAGGACAGAGTGATTATTGCCAACTGCAGCGGCTTCTTCGGGGACCGGCTGGCCGTCGCCTCGGAGATGGTACGGGGAGGCCCCATCGATGTACTTACAGGCGATTACCTTGCTGAGCTTACCATGGCGCTGCTCTTCCGCCTGAAATTAAAAAACCCTGAGGCGGGATATGCTCCGACTTTCCTCAAACAGATGGAAGAGATTATGGGCGAATGCCTCGACAAGAAGATCAAGGTGGTATCCAACGCCGGCGGATTGAATCCACGCGGGCTTGCACAGGAGCTTAACAAGATAGCTGAGAAACTGGGCCTGCACCCCAAGATCGCGTGCATCGAGGGAGATGATCTCATGGCGCGGCTCGGTCAACTGCAGGAGGCTGGGGAGGCCTTTATCCATGTTGATAAAGGGGTCGCGCTGAAGGACGCGGGCATGACTCCCATTACCGCAAATGCCTATCTCGGCGGTTGGGGCATCGCCGAGGCCCTTGAGAGGGGCGCCGATATCGTGGTAAGCGGCCGCGTGGCCGATGCCTCGCTGGTAATGGGTCCCGCGGCCTGGTGGTTCGGATGGAAGCGCAACGATTGGGATAAGCTTGCGGGCTCAGCAGTGGCCGGGCACATCGTCGAGTGCGGCGCCCAGGCTACGGGCGGGAACTATTCCTTCATCGAGGAGGTGCCGTCGTTCCTCAAGGTCGGCTACCCCATAGCCGAAATATTTGCTGACGGCTCATCGGTCATCACCAAGCATCCCGGAACGGGAGGCCTTGTTTCCGTGGACACCGTGAAGGCGCAGCTCCTCTATGAGATCAAGGAACCCACCTATTTGACCCCCGATGTTTCGGCCCACTTCGATACTATTAAAATGTCCCAGGAGGCGCCCGATCGCGTCCGGATATCCGGTGTGCTGGGCAGCCCGCCTCCCGATACCACCAAGGTGTGCATCAACTGCCTGGGCGGATACAGGAATTCGCAGACCGTTGTACTGACCGGACTCGATATCGAGAAAAAGGCCAAAATATTTGAGGACGCGTTCTTCGACAATATAGGGGGGAGAGGGCAGTATGCCGTCCAGCAAGTACAGCTTGTCCGGTCGAACAAGGATAACCCCGAGACCAACGACGAGGCCTTTGCATATCTCAGGATATCCGTCATGGACCGCGACCAGAAGAAGGTCGACCGGTTTTCCGCGCAGATCGTCGAGCTCGCGCTGTCTAACTTCCCCGGTTTCACGTTAACAGCCCCGCCGGCAAAAGGGACTCCGGCGATCTTCCACTGGCCGGCGCTCATTTCACAAAGCCAGGTTACCCAGAAGATCATGATCGACGGAGAGGAATTATCGGTCGTTTATGTATCGTCCGGGGCTGCGGCGCCGTCTCCAAAAGCGCAGAAAGTGCCGATACCACCTGCGCCGGCCGGCAAGAAGGTAAAAATACCCTTCGGCCGTATTTACGCCACCCGCTCCGGAGACAAGGGAGGCAATGCAAATCTCGGTATCTGGGGAAAGACGCCCGAAGCGTATGCTTTTCTCAGAGAGTTCCTGACTACCGAAAAACTGAAGGAGCTCCTCAAGGACATGCGTGAATATGAGATCGAACGCTATGAGATTCCCAATCTTTTCGCCGTCAACTTCTATATCAGGGGTGTCCTCGGCGAAGGCGTGGCCGCTTCGATGAGAAGCGATCCCCAGGCCAAGACCCTGGGCGAGTACCTGCGCGCCAAAGTTGTGGACGCGCCGGAGTCTATAGTTCCCTGATCACTACAGTTCATCGTGGATAAAATATTGCCGGAAGGCAGGAAGCTGCCCGGCAGAAAAGGAGGTTGTTAGATGACAGTATACGATGAAAAACCCTGGATCAAGTGGTACGACCCACCATTAGGCGCAGAGATAAAAGCCGTGGATGAGACATACGTGGATATGCTGGAAAGGGGGCTGAAATTCCGGCCGGAGGTGGTGGCCTTCCATTTTCTGGGGGTCACATTCACATATAAAGAGCTTGACAGACTCTCGATGAGGTTTGCGTCATATATCCGCAAACAGGGATGCAATCCGGGAGATGTGGTGGGCATCAATCTTCCCAACCTCCCTCAGTATATGATCGCCCTGGCAGGGGCTCTGCGCGCCGGATGTGTGGTCACCGGCGTCTCTCCCCTGCTCACTCCCAAGGAGATGGCCTACCAGTTGAATGATGCGGGCGCCAGTGTGCTGGTAACACTGGATGCGATCTATGAAAACCGCGTGCAGAAGATAAAGAACGATATTCCACACGTTAAATGTATCGTTACAACCAGTATTGCGGACTATCTCCCTCCACTCAAGCGCGTCCTGGGCAAATTATTGAAGAAGATTCCCTCCGGAAAAGTGGAGCCGATCACGGGAAAAGAGGTGATATCTTTCAAAGGTCTTATCGCGAATACTTCGCCCGATATTTCTAAGCCGACTGTCAAGCTGGATGATACCTGTCTGATACAGTATACCGGCGGCACTACCGGCACTCCCAAGGGCGCGGTCCTCACCCATCGGAATATGGTTTCCAATCTCACACAGGGAAAACAGTGGCTCGATCTCCAGATGGACGGCGGCACCGTCTGCTCCGGCTTCCCCTTCTTCCACATGGCGGGACTCTATTTCGGCATGGTCTCCATGTCGCTGGCCTTCACCCAGTGCCTGATCCCGGACCCCAGGAACACCAAGAATATATGTAAAGAGATCTCGGAGCACCCTCCGATGATGATGCTCATGGTCCCTTCCCTCTATCAGATGCTGATGGACGACCCGGCGTTTTCCAAGATCGATTTCTCTTCCTGTAAGGCCTGTATTTCCGGCGCATCGCCGTTTTCTAAGGAGGCCATCAATGCGCTCGAGTCTATCGTGGGCCTGGGTAAAGTGGTCGAGCTCTACGGGATGACCGAAGCAAGCCCGATCATCACGCTGAATCCCTTAAAGGGGAAGAAGAAGATCGGCTCTGTGGGGATCCCCCTCCAGAGCACCCTGGTCAAGCTGGTCGATGTGGAAACGGGAAAGAAAGAGGTCGCCCTGGGTGAAGTAGGGGAAATCATAGTTCGCGGACCCCAGGTGATGAAAGGTTATCACAACAAGCAGGAAGAGACGGATAATACCCTGAGAGAATTCCAGGGCGCCAAGTGGCTCTATACCGGCGACGTGGCGAGGATGGATGAGGACGGGTACTTCTATATCGCCGACAGGACAAAAGATATGCTCATTGTAGGGGGATACAAAGTGTTCTCCCGCGAGGTTGAGGATGTGCTCAGTGAGCACAGGGCAGTCGAGCAATGCGCGATCGTAGGGATAACCAACCCGGAGCGGCCCGACAGCCAGATCGTTAAAGCGGTCATCCAGCTCACCAGGGATGCTCAGGCAAAAGACCAGGAAGAGGTCAAAAAGGACATACTGGAACATTGCAGAGAGAACCTGGCGCCCTATAAGGTCCCCAAAATGATTGTATTTATGGAGGCGATACCGCTTACCGCGGTGGGTAAAGTGGATAAAAAGGCTCTCAGATAGGTGCAGCACACCAAATCCCGTCGAGAGAAAAGGAGAATAATCAATGTATTTCAACGAGACGCATGACGCTTTCAGGGCATCGATAAAGAAGTTTGTGGACAAGGAGATCAATCCCCACATGTCCGAATGGGAAAAGACAACAGCTCCCCTTCACGAGCTTTTTAAGAAGATGGGCGACCTCGGATTCCTGGGCATTCGCTATGATCCGAAATACGGGGGAGGTGGACTGGATTACTGGTTTGAGACGGTCATGCTGGAAGAGATCGGGCATATCAAAGGCATGGGTGTTTCAACGGCCATCGCCGTCCAGACGAACATGGCCACTCCGGCGATCGCAGCATCCGGGAGCGAGTACCTCAAGGAGACCTATCTGAAGCCGGCCATCGCCGGAGATATGGTCTGTGCTATTGCAGTGACTGAACCGGATGCGGGCTCCGATGTCCGTGCCATGAAGAGCAAAGCGGTGAAGAAAGGCGACTACTATCTGCTGAACGGGTCGAAGACATTCATCACCAATGGGGTACAGGCGGATTTCCTCACCCTCCTGGCCAGGACCGATGAGGGAGAAGGGTATCATTCCTTCGGGCTCTTCGTGGTACCGACCAATCTTAAAGGTTTTGGGGTGAGCAAGAAGCTCGATAAAATCGGACTCTGGAGCAGCGATACGGCAGAGCTCTTTTTTGATGATGTCAAGGTGCCCGCGGAAAACCTGATCGGCGACGACAGGGAGGGTTTCATCATCCAGATGAAGCAGTTCCAGCATGAGAGGTTCGCTGTGCTGCCCGGGAGCTGTTCGGCGATACAGGATATGATTGCCCTGACGGTGGAATATCTACGACAGCGAATCGTATTCGGCAAACCTCTCATCACGAAGCAGGTACTGAGGCATCGGCTGGCGGACTGGATTACCAGGAATGAGGCCCTCAGGCAGCTGACCTACCATATCGTCCGGATGAAGACGGAAGGCCTGGACGCAACGCGGGAAGTCTCCATGGGCAAACTGCTGGCCGGACAACTGATCTCAGAAGTTGCCAGCGGGTGCCTCCAGATGTTCGGCGGTATAGGGTTCATGAACGAGACACTTATTTCGCGCTATTTCCGGGATGTCCGGGTCATGTCCATCGGCGGCGGCGCGGACGAAGTCATGCTCGAGATCGTCTCACGGATTGAGGGCTTTTAACGCGGCGGAGCTTTGATGGCCAAGTCGAACGATAACAATAGTCTGCTTTCACGCAGTGCATTAAGGCGGCTGAGAGAAAAAGAGCAGAAGTACAATACGATTCTCAAGGCTGCCGAGACTCTCTTTGCTCAGAAGGGTTACCACCAGACAAGCATTGAGGAAATCGCTGATTTGGCCGAGGTTTCCACGGGCGCTGTATATTTCTATTTCAAGAACAAAGAAGATTTGCTTATCATATTGATGCAGGAGATAGGGCATCAATTGAGGAAACTGCTCGCCGAGGAGTTTAAAAGGACCGGATTTTCCTTTGACAGGTTTAAGAATATCTCGTTTGCCTATATCAGAAATTTCTGCGGGAGTCACCCGGAGTGGATCGCAATATTTTTCAGGGAGTCCGTCGGTCAGAGTTTGGAAGTTGAAGAGCAAAGGAGGCAACTGTTCATCAACCTTACGGATGATATCAAGGAGGCGTTTGTTCAGATAAGCAGGGAACAGGGGATAGATCCGGTTGACGACTTTATCCCCGAGATGGTTGCCGTATGCATACTTGGTATATACGAGAGAATAGCCTGCTACTACTTTCTGTGGCAGAATCCACCGGAGGATATCGATACCATAGCACAGAGATCCGTATCGTTCATGCTCGGGGGGATTAGCAGCTTGCTTAAAGATTGAGAGATCACTATAGTTGATTGATTATAAAACCATAAGGAGAAGCACCGTGAAAACAAGAATTACCGAGATGTTGGGGATCCAGTATCCGATCTTTTTATCCGGAATGAGCTGGATCAGTGTTCCCGAGATGGTGGCCGCAGTTTCGAATGCGGGTGGTCTGGGCATCCTTGCCACAGGCCCCCTTGATAAAAATGCGGTTCGTGAAGCCATCAGGCAGATCCGCAAGCTTACGGATAAGCCCTTCGGGGCCAATTCAGCCCTGATGTTCCCGGGCGCCGCGGAATCCGCCAGGGTGCTCCTTGAAGAGCAGGTACCGGTGATCAATTTCGCGCTGGGCAAAGGAGACTGGCTGGTTAAAGAGGCCCATAAATACGGCGGCAAGGTAATAGCCACCGTGGTGAACTCCCGTCATGCCAAGCGGGCTGAAGAGTATGGGTGCGATGCCGTTATCGCCACGGGTAACGAGGCCGCAGCCCACGGTGAGTTCGTCACGACGTTCTGCCTCATTCCGAGTTTGGTGAATACCCTTTCCATACCGGTCGTCGCCGCCGGTGGAATTGCCGATGGCCGCGGCCTGGCTGCAGCGCTGGCGCTGGGCGCGGAAGGCGTGGCCATGGGCACCAGGTTCATGACCACCAAGGAAAGCCCGCTGCACCAGAACTACAAGGACCTTTCCCGCACCAAGGATGTAACGGATACACTGTATTCCAAGCGTTTCGACGGTCTGTATTGCCGTGTCCTCAAGACCGATACTGCCAAGCGTGTAGAGAAAAAAGGTTTGGACCTGCCCGCTGCATTTGTCAACGGCCAGGACATTGCCAAGATGCTTAATCTGCCCTTCTACAAGCTCTTCATAGGCGTGACGCTTTCCGGGTGGAAGAACGCCAAACAGCTTGCCTACCTGGCGAATGCCTCCCATGCCTTCCAGCTGGCTACGGAAGAGGGTGACCTTAAGAAGGGAGTGCTGCCGGTGGGTCAGTGTACCGGCCTGGTCAAGGATCAGCCAACGGTCAAAGAGCTGTTCGAGAGGATGGTGCGGGAGGCGGAGGCGGTTGAGAAGCGGATGGCCAGCGTCTTCGATTGAATAATCAATCAAACTCCTATAGAATATGTTAATTTTCATAAGGAGGTAGCACCATGTCCAAAAGGGTCGGCATTGTCGGTGCGGCTGTTACGCCCTTCAAAGCCAAATGGAACGAGAAGACCTATTACGAACTTGCGCAAATGGCCACCCGTGAGGTGGTTAAGGATGCCAGGATCCCTATTAAGGATGTCGATGCCGTTTTCTATGCTATCTATAACGATATCTTTGAACGGACCTGCATCCCCGAGCACCCTCTGCAGGGCCTGATCGGAATGCAGGACAAATTCGGTATGCGCGTCAGCACGGGAGGCGCAACCGGAGCTTATACCATATCTGCGGCGCATGCCTACCTGGCGGCCGGCAGGTTCAAGACTGCCCTGGTGCTGGGTGTGGAGAAATGTACCGATTGCTTCGATTTTCTCTCCATGTCCGCCACGCCCGAGGTGATCAAAACCATTGGCTGGTCGGGCGACAGTTTCTTCGAGCAGCAGCTGGGATGGACGGCAGCCGACAGCTATGCGGAGGTGGTGCTGGCCTATATGGATGAACACCCCAAAGACCTCAAACCTCAGGTGACGGCTAAGATATCGTCACTGCTCAGCCAGTACGTTAAAACCAATAAATACGCCCAGCGTCAGCATGACCAGGTAACGCCCCAGGAGGTCATGAATTCACGATTAATTGTCTATCCTTTCAAGGAACTGGAGATATGTGTATACACGGAGGGCGCCGCGGCCCTGATTTTAGCCGAGGAAGACACAGCCAAAGCGATCTCAAAGAATACGGGCAAGCCTGTGGTCTGGATCACCGGACTGGGCGAAGCCAATGAACACTCTTTTGCAGGGAAAAAGCAGAAGGTGATGCCGCGCATCATGTCGGACTACCTGGCTTCACACCGCGCCTATAAAATGGCGGGTATCAAGAATCCCATGAAGACTATTGATATTGTGGAGCTGCACGACGCTTTCGTACACCAGCTCGAGATCACCATGTCCGAGTTCGACCTGGTGCCGCGCGGCAATGCGGATGCCCTCATCGACGACGGCCTGATGCTTCCCGGCGGCGAATACCTCGTCAATCCCTGCGGAGGCCTGATTTACTGCGGCCACGCCGTGGGCGCAAGCAACGTCATGTCTGCATGGTCGGCGCGCAATGAGCTGATAAAGCGCAAGATGAAGACCGCGATTGTGCACGGGACGGGCAGCACTATCGCCCAGTACACGGCTGTCTGCATCCTGGAACATGACTAAGCGAGGAAGGAGATAGTTAAAATGGCAAAGATAAAAGAGAAAGTTATAGCTCCGGAATATATTCCCGACAAAGGGTCGCATGTCCTGACTATCGACAAGGAAAAATATCTGATCGTCAATGACGCCATGTATACCTTCTATCAGAGGAGCAAGGGTGAGTTTTCACAGTTCTTTCTGGGTCTGAGGGACGATAAAAAATTGCTCGGTTGCAAATGCACCAAGTGCGGCCTGGTGAGGTGCCCTCCCTTCCTGACGCACTGCCCGGACTGCGATTTCGCTCCCACCAAGATGGTTGAAGTCGGACAGGTGGGTAAGATGCTCAGCACCCCGCCCATCACGTATTTCGCCAACTCGCTGTTCCTCAAAATGGCGCCCTACGGCAGGGGACGTGTCGTGCTGCAGGGCGCCGATACGGCGCTTAGCGTTAATGTATACACCACCACCGGCATACTTGCGCCCGGCATCATCAAGAAGGGGACCGAGGTCAAGGTCATTTTCAGGGACGACCGCAACGGCGAGATCAGCGATATCTTCTGCGTTCCCACCAGGGAGCTGACCAAAGCCCAGGTTGCCAGGAAGGGCCTGCTCTCATCCCAGATCAACTGGGAGAGTGCGGTTGAGCCGACCTTGAAGAAACCCACAGCGGCTGAAAAGGATACCTATAATAAAGCCCTCAAAGAGATCAAGTCCGTGATCAAGATGATGAACCAGACCGAACGAGCACGCAAGGATATCGCCGGCTGGAAGCGCAATATCCAGGTTAAAACCACCGGCGGTGAATTCGCCATTATCATCAACAACGGCGATATCAAGCTGGAAGAGAAGAAGCTGACCAAGCCTGATTTCGTTGTGGTGGCCAAGAATCCCAAGACCCTGGCGGACGGAATGGCTTACCGCGGCGCCATCACTGATTCGATCATCATGAAGCGGCTCTGGATCAGCAAGAATATTGAGTTCACGACCATCTTCAAGCTGGACCGCATGGCCCGCTCAGTGGCTCGTTCTAAGAAGTAGCTCCGCTACGTTTAAATTTACGCTAAATAAAGGACCAGGGGTCATCGACCCCTGGTCCTTTTATACATACTAATTGATTTATTTTGCCACAACGGGACGCGCTTCGTAGAGCTTGATCGAATCGGTCGTGCATTGAACGGCGCATACGCCGCATCCGAAACATTTTTCAGGAATAATCCCGGCCTTCATCTTCTTCTGTCCGGCGACTTTTATCATCTCGATTGCGCCGAAAGGACACTGCTCCACACAGTCCTGGCATCCGCTGCACGACTCCACGTCCACCCTGGCCTCGAAGCGGCTCCTGGCTATGCCCTTTTCCACTCCGCCGTAGGTCAGCCACGGCATCATAAAGATGCAGCAATCGGGACAGCAGTTGCATATATAGTGCCCGATCTCAGGGGTATTGGTTACACTGTGGACCAGGCCGCCCTCCGACGCGGCTCGCAGTATTTTTTTAGCCTCGTCCCTGCTTACCTCGCGGCCCGAGCCGCGCTTGATTGTATATTCCGCGCCCTTGTTGAGCTGCAGGCAAACCTCGCTCGGCCTTTCGCACTTTTGAGCCATACGCCGGCAGGGGCACTTGACCACAGCGATCCTGGCAGTCCTGTCGATTATGTTCTCGATGTCCTCGTCCGGCAGGAGTTTATCAGGTTCCGCGATGGCCGCCCGCGCCGGTATAACCCTGGAAACGGGATTGATAAAATCATTCACCCATTTGGCGACGTCTTTGTAGAGCTCATTCTCTGAGAAATCCCACCAGGCGTCCAGCAATTTCCTGCCCCATAGCTCGTCCGACCTCATATCGCTGCCCGTGGCGTCATGCAACTGGAAGATATCGCGCGCCGGACGGTAACCCTTGGATGACTCGAAAATAACCCCCTTTTTAAAAAGGCCGGCCAAAATAGTCTTTATGCTCTCGACGGGTTTACCTGTCTTAGCCGAGATCTCCTCCGCCGGGGCGGGCAGCATATTGGCTATTACGACCTCATCCTCTTTCATCAGGACCTGCAGCACCTTCCTGAATCTATCCGATGCCTGGTAAGCGTATTTACCGGCAAACTCAGTATAAGGGTCACTCATCATAACCTCCTGTTTATCAACCGATCCAGGACGCCTGAGCGGGCTATATGGTCCTGATTACCGCCACCACCCTGCCCTGGATATCCACGTTGGCCGGATCAGTGTATATCGGCTCCATCTGCGAGTTGGCCGGCTGCAGCCGGACGCGGTCCTCTTCCCTGTAATACCGCTTGAGAGTGACCTCCTCTTCCTTTTTCAGCCAGGCCGCGACCATGTCCCCGTTCTCCACGTTTATAACGGGCTCCATTAAAACGATGTCACCGTCATCGATGAGGGCATCTATCATGGACGTACCTTTTACCCTCAAAGCAAATACCTCTTTGTCCCGCGTTATCTCGCCGGACAGCTCCAGCGTATCCATCGCCTCCTGGCGCCAGGTGTCCGCGCTCATCACGGGCAGGGGAGTGCCGGCGGCGATAACGCCCAGAACGGGTACGCGTACGGTGCTTCTGCGATCTGGAAGCTGGATGCTCCTGAACACATGGGAATCCCTTTCGATCTGGTGCTCGCTTTCTAGGAACTTAAGATGATACTGTACTACTGCCGTGGAGCTCAGGCCGCAGCCTTTCTGTATATCGCGCACAGTGGGCGTGTATCCGTGCTCGTCAAAAAAATTCCTGATGAACTCGATGATCTTTTCTCGTTTTTCGCTGGGCCCTGCTTTTCTCATACATTCAATCCGATTGCGTACATTTGTTCTTGTATCCAGTTTATACAATAGGGGCTACGCATGTCAAATGTCTACGAATGACGAGAAATCGTAACTGAATAATGTTAGCGGGATGGTTAGCAAAATTATAGGGCAGGCCTGAAAGCCTGCCCTATGAAGCTCAATACCTCGCGCCGGGTGTTCAAGATGATGTTATATTCTACGCAGCCGTTCTGCGCTGGCGCAGGTAGACGATTACCAATGCCGCAAATATCAATATGAAAGCCGCAAATGCTATGGCGAATATAATATCGTTGTCATTGACATCATTCACTTTCAAGGTGCCGGCCTGTATATTGTTGACGCGTACGCTGTACTCTCCCGGCTGTGAAGGTGTAATGGTAAATGTCACAGGCGTCGTGCTGCCGCTGTTCACTTTTACTCCCTGTGAGGCGGCTACCTCGCTGTTGAGATAGACTCTGACGAGGGCCGTGCCGTTGACCACGCCCATATTTGTCACGTCGGCAGTGACTGTGACCGGGCTGCCGGTTCCTACCAATGAGGCCGACAGCCTCGCTGCCGTAACTTGAACGTTCGGCAGTTGCAACGTGCCCGGTGTGGTTATTGTTGTTAGTGAAGAACCGTGGGAAGTGGTCCCTGTATTAATGCCGGGTTGCTGTGTTGGCGGCTGAAAAATAAATGTTACGATGTCGCCATATGCCCATGTGCCAGACTGGTTTCCCTGCGCTCTTGCCCTGAACGTATAGGTGCCAGCCGGCATGTCGCCGGGTGGGGTTTCGAGCATGGCAGGAGTGCTGAATGGACCTTCGGAAGTCATCGTGGCCAAAGTCCAGGTGCCGTCGGCCGGCCCCCAATACTCGATGGAGGGGGTTACCGACGTATCAGCGGCGCCCAGCCCGGTCAGGTTGCCGGTCAGGTAAAACCAGGATGGACTTACATATACACCTGTTCCTGTGGTCACAGTTGATCCAGCTGTGAAGGTCACATTGCATGTGCTTACGGTCATATCGGGCGCTGCCAAGAAAGCTGAGCCGACCGTGGCGGTGCCGGGTGTAGTGGATGATATCAGTGATGTAACGGCATGACCGCCGGATAATGGTGCTGTGTTGCTGGTTAACGTGCCGGCGGTGGTAGCGAAGCCCACAATCAATCCATCCGGAATATTGCAGCCCATGACCTCTTCATCAGAGTTGTGCGTGCAGTCCAGGTCGATTGTGGAGGTGGAAGCGCCGTCGGCCACGATTGTAGCGGGCGTAGCAGACAGGTTCATAGACGCCCAGGGATTGTAAATCGGCGGCAATGTATGCCCATGTGTCAATATATTATCGCCCGTGCCCGGGCCGCCTCCGTCCATGTTGGGTCCGCTGTTGTCCCCCCAGTAATTATTGATAACGTTAAATACTCCGTCAGCTACAATATTCAAACCGGCCGTCGTACTGCCCATTATGGCATTGCAGTGAGCAGACAGGTCATTATTAGCCTCGATGCCGATCGTATTATGATAGAACAGATTGCCCGAAACAGCTTCCAGCGGGCAGGCGAGGTACAGCCCACGACCGTTGTCATAGATCAGGTTATCATACACCGACTCCCAGGTGGATGTGGCGCTGTTCAGGGCAATACCATCGGCGCAATCGAAGATCTCGTTACTGGCTATATAACCGACGGCCGTGGTCCCCGAATCTATTACACCGGCCTGGAATCCATATATCGTGTTATGCTGAATGAAAGTACTCTCTACAGTTTGATACTGGATACCATTTAACGCTGCCGTTCCATGAAGCTCATTGCCAACTATATTAACGGTCCGGCTATCTGCAGCAACTACCCCATTCCCGACCGATAACAGCAGGTTATCAATCAATACGCCGGTATCTGCATGATCCAGGCTAACACACGCCGCAGCGGGAACCTCAGCGTTGATCTCGTTATCGCGGACCCTGACCAAACCGCCGTTACATTCCACGCCCGAGCGGACAAAATCAACGAGCAGTGAATTCTCAACAGCGATAAACGAATCTTCCCATATTGCGATATCGATATCGGCGATATTGTTATTGAATGCTCCGGAGACGCAGCCGGAATCGAACCCGATTAAGTTATCATTGTATACATTATCGAAAACCACCGTTGCGTAATAATCGGCGCCGGCTTTCCTGGCGCCGGCCGCATAGACAGTTAGTGTGCTGACTGAGACATTTGTTGTGTCGTGCGCCACGATCACATAATCAAAAACAGTGCCGTCTCCAGCCATGTAGTTCGTTCTGGCGCCGTCAGCCGGAGCTGCGATAAAAGTACCGTTGGGTGTCGGTGCGACGGCCGTGCCGAGCAGTGTAAGAGACTGAGGGATTACCACCTGCTCCGTCCATGTGCCCAGGCCGATGCGGATGGTATCACCGGCGCCCGCCCGGCTGATAGCATAACTGATCGTTAAAAAGGCATCCGCACCCGGACCGGTACCGTGAGTGACATCGTCCGTGCCCGCTTTATCCACGTACCAGGTAGCCGCGCTGGCGGGCGCAGGCTGCACAAAAACCGATCCTATTAAAGCAGCAAATACCAGCAGCGTGATCACAAGATGGACTGAAAGCTTTGCGGCCATTAAACGATTCCTCCCGATGTTTTCATGCCTCAATAACTGAACGACTATGAATCGGCCTATTCTAACATCGACCACAACCATCGTCAATGATATGTGCAGAAAAATGTGCAGAAAAAATCGGGGCCGGGTATTATGAAATCAGTGCTATAGCCTGAAAACGATGTGTTTCCGCCACTTCTCGGAGGATGTGGGGAAGTCGGAGCGGTAGTGGGCGCCGCGGCTTTCCTCCCGTAACAATGCAGCCTCGGTCATCAATCTGGCGTTGGTGACCATGGTGTTCAATTCGTATGAGAGGCGGTCGGTAGGCACGGGCAGGATGCGGTTCCAGGCTGAGAGGGTGATGGCCGCCTGGTACAGCCCGTTGACGTCGCGCACGATGCCGACTTTATCCCACAGCATGGACTGAAGGTTCGTCAGAACCAGGGCAGGCGCGTCCTTGTAAGGTTCCCTGGACGGCAACTGATACGATTCGACAGGCTCTGTTTTTACTCCTTCGGCCGACTGCTCCAGCTCCGACCTCTCGATTATCCTCTTGCTGAAGATCAGCACCTCGAGCAGGGAGTTGGAGGCCAGCCTGTTGGCGCCGTGCACGCCTGTACAGGCCGTCTCGCCTGCGGCGAAAAGGCCCGGTATATTGGTCTCTCCCCAGGTGTTTACGCGGACCCCGCCCATCAGATAGTGGGCCGCAGGCGCGACGGGTATGGGCGTCCTGGTGATGTCCAGTCCGTGGTCCAGACAGAAGCGGTAGATGCGAGGGAAGCGAGTGGCAATCTTGGTGGCGGGCAGGTGCGTTACATCCAGAAAAACCCTGTCGCTGCCGGTCTTTCTCATTTCAAAAAGTAAGCTCCTGGCCACGACGTCGCGCGGAGCGAGGTCTCCACTGGGTGAATAATCCGTCATAAAGGCACGTCCCCCATCGTTCCTCAGCACGCCCCCTTCACCGCGCACGGCCTCGCTGATGAGGAATGGCGAGACGCCGGGCAACCTGAGGGCGGTGGGATGGAACTGGAAAAACTCCATATCGACGATCTCTGCGCCCGAGTTATAAGCCAGGGCGATGCCATCGCCGGTGGCGGTGTCACCGTTGGTCGTGTATTTGAAAAGTCTGCCCGCGCCTCCGGTCGCCAGGATAACGAACTTGCAGGCGTATTCCTCGATGATGCCGCTGCGGAAATCTATGGCTTTGATGCCGCAGACGCGTCCGTTGTCGAGCAATATCTCTGTGGCAAGGCAGTATTCCAGCACCTTGATGGGCGATATGCGCACCTGCTCGCTCAGTGTGACCTCTATGTACTCGCCGGTGGCGTCTCCCCCGGCATGCAGTATGCGCGATCTGGAGTGCGCCGCCTCGCGCGTCAGCGCAACCTCTCCCTCCTGCGTATCGAACGGCACGCCGAAGCCGATCAGGTCGGCAATACGGTCGGGCGCCTCGTCGACCAGTATGTGTACCGCCTCCTCGTCGCACAGCCCGTCCCCCGCGGCGATGGTATCCTGGAAATGGAGCTCGGCTGAGTCATTCTGGCCGATGGCTGCGGCTATCCCGCCCTGCGCGTGCCTGGTATTGCAGTCCTCGATGCCGCCCTTGGTGACGATCAAAACGCTGCCGCTCTCTATGGCCAGCAGCGCGCTGTACAGGCCGGCGATGCCGCTGCCTATGATAACGTAGTCATAATAGTTCATATCTCTCCGACGGACTTATCTCGATCGTTTTCATTATAACAATAATCCGCACAAAGGTACGTCAATCCAGTGGGACCGATAGAGGCGCTTAGAAGCTTTTCGCGGCTGCCGGAATGCCCTGCAGCGCCCAGGGGCTTGCGGTGGTGATCTCCACATTCACAAGTTGTCCTCTGAGATCGCGCTCATCCTGGAAAAACACCAGCCTGTCGCTGCCGGTGCGGCCGTACCATTTCCCGGCCTTTATGCCTTCGACCAGCACCTCGGCGGTTGCGCCTATCAGGTCCCTGTTGATCTCGGACTGGATACCCGCCTGCAGCTCCTCTATTGCATGCAGCCTGGCCAATTTAATCACCGGAGGGACATCGTCGGCGAATTTGGCGCAGGCGGATGTGCCCGGCCGGGGAGAATAAGCGGCAACGTGCACGGTATCGAAGCGCAGCGTCCTGACAGCATCATAACTGCTATTGAACTGCTGCTCAGTTTCACCGGGGAAACCGACGATCAAATCGGTGCTGATGGCCATGTTAGGGACAGCCTGCCGGATGCGGGCCAGCAGCGATAGATAATCGCTGCTGGTATAACCGCGGTTCATCTTTTTAAGCACCTCGTCATCGCCTGCCTGCAGGGGCAGGCACACGTGGCGACAAACCTTGGGCAGACCGGCTATGGCCTGCAGCAGGCCTGTGCTCATATCCTTGGGATGGTTGGTCAGGAACCTTATCCTGAACAGCCCGCCGAGGCCGCTCAACATGAAAAGCAGTGCGCTGAGATCGGTCCCCGGCGTGAGGTCTTGTCCGTAGGTGTTGACATTTTGCCCGAGCAGAACGATCTCCCGGGCGCCCCCTTCGACCAGCCCGGCCGCCTCGGCCAGTATCTGCTGCGCGGGGCGGCTCGTCTCCCTGCCGCGCCGGTAGGGCACGATACAATAGGAACAGAAATTGTTGCAGCCCTGGATTATCGGTATATAGGCGCTGACGGGAGAGGCCTGCTGAAAGACTATTCGAGGCAGCTCCGTGTCCCGTTCCAGAATATGGCTGCACATCCAGTCTTCGAAGTCCTGCAGCCGGCCGGGGCCGAAGAAGTGGTCCACGAAGGGGAAATCACGCTTCAGCTCTTTCACGTCCTGCCCCACAAAACAGCCGGTCACGGCGATACGCATGTGGGGCCTTGCGGATTTGATGCCCCTGACAAATCCCAGCATTCCCCTGACTTTATCCTCCGCGGACTGCCTTACCACGCAGGTATTGAGCACAACGATATCGGCCTCGCGTGCGTTGCGCACAATCTCAAACCCCAGCGACTGCAGGTTGACTCCGAGGGCGGCCGACTCGGCCCGGTTCATCTGGCAGCCGATGGTCCAGATATATGCTTTCATCTGCTCATCCGCAAAAAAGACAAAGGCCTGATTTCAACGTTTCAGCCTGGTTTATCGCCTGGGCAAAGCGTAAAAGGTGCGTTCGCGAGGTCTGCGATGGTGATGGCTGGCGGAGGGAATGGGATTCGAACCCATGACCCCGGTTTCCCGAGGCAACCGCTTAGCAGGCGGCCGCACTAGACCACTATGCGATCCCTCCAGATGGAATGTATCAAGCTGATGGCGTCATGCAATATAGCATAGTTTCAATCACGGTTTCAAGCAAATCAAATACGCGCGTGATTGTATAACCGGCCTTGAACTGATAATATTTTGCCATGGCGGTAACAGTTCACGTGGTTGATATCCGCATGAAGAGGATCAAAGGCTGTTCCATCAGGCGTGCCTGGATCAGGCAAACAATACTGGATGCGCTGGCGACTGAGAGGACGGCCGGCCCGCTGGAGATCGATTGCCTGATAACGGACGATCCGGGTATAAGGGCTTTGAACCGGAAATACCGCGGTATCGACGAGCCTACCGATGTGCTTTCCTTTGCCCTGGACGAGATAGGGGCGGGCGGCGCTGCGTTCCCCGCAGTCCCCGGAGGCGTGGCCGGGACGGGCATACTGGTGGTCTCATATTCCACGGCGCTGGCGCAGGCGGAACGAAACTGCGTCACGGTGGAGGAGGAGACGCGCCTGCTGCTGGTGCATGGCGTATTGCACATACTCGGCTATGACCATAGCGGGCGTGACGATTCCCGGGCGATGCGCAGGAGGGAAAGGGAGATACTGGGTGTGGTCGGAAACCGGTCCGGCGCTAAATATTGACTACTCTGGGCTTCACGCGGTGTTTCTCGGTTTTTATGATGCCGGCCACGGCTTCGGCGGTGCGTTCCAGGTCGTTATTGTTATTCACCACGCAGTAATCGAAGAGGGGAAGGCACTTCAATTCATACTCTGCTTTACTCATGCGCGCGCTGACCGCGACCTCGGAATCGGCATTCCTGGCTTTTATCCTTGCAAGCAGGTCCTCGAGAGACGGTGTCAGCAGGAAGATGAAGACGGCATCCGGGATCTTCTTCTTGAGCGTGGTCGCTCCCTGCACGTCCACCTTGATGATTACATCCTGGCCTTTCTGCAGGGCCTGGCGGGCCTCCTTTTTCGGCACGCCGTAGAAGTTGCCGTAGACCTCGGCGTATTCGAGAAAGTCTTCCCGCTCAATCTTCTTTAAAAAATCAGCGCGCTTTAAGAAATAGTAGTCGACACCGTCTACCTCGCCCGGACGCTCCTCCCTGGTGGTGGCGGTGACCACGTAGTGGAACTTGACCCCGATTTCCTTTATCCTGGCGATGGTGGCATCTTTGCCCACGCCGGACGGCCCTGATAAAACGATTACCAGGGGATGTCTGCTGCGATGGTGCACGGTAGGCATACAACAGTTTAATACGAATGATGCGAAAAATAAACATGCCCCGGCGGATATCCTTGAACAAATAACTTCGATTGGATATACTCAGGCACGGGTGGAAGTAAACGTATCAGAATTTGCTGTAAATATCTTGCCAAGGAGATAGAGCACTATGAAAAGATCGATACGCGATGTCGAAGTGACAGGAAAAAGGGTACTGGTCAGGGTGGATTTCAATGTGCCGCTGGATCCCAAAACCAATGAGATTATGGATGACAGCCGTATCATAGCGGCTTTGCCGACCATATGGTACCTCATAGGGCGTAAGGCAAAAATAATCCTGTGCTCGCACCTGGGCCGGCCGGACGGGAAGGTGGTCGAGTCTTTACGCATGACCCCCATCGCCGAACGGCTCTCTCAGCTTACCAACCTGCCCATTTACACTGTCTCGGATTGCATCGGCCCCAGGGTACAAAAAGCGGTGGATAAATTAAAAAGCGGCGATATCCTGCTGCTGGAGAACCTGCGCTTTCATTCTGAAGAAGAGGAAAACGACCCCAAATTCTCGGCCGCCCTGGCCGGGCTGGCTGATATATACGTGGATGATGCTTTCGGCACGGCCCACCGCGCGCACGCTTCCACCTACGGTGTGGCCAGATTGCTGCCGTCCTATGCCGGCCTCCTCCTGGAAAAGGAGCTGAAGGTGCTGGGCAATCTGCTGGACAATGCTCAGCATCCCTTTGCCGCGCTGCTGGGCGGGGCCAAGGTAAGCGACAAGATAAAACTGATCAGCAACATGCTGGGCAAGATCGATATATTGTTAATCGGAGGTGGCATGGCGGCCACCTTCCTTAAGGCGCATGGGTACAGCGTGGGATTATCGGCGGTCGAGGAGGACAAGATCGGTCTGGCCAAAGAGCTGGCGTCGAAGGCGGGCGCGGGACACGTTGAGCTGGTGCTTCCGCCGGACGTCATAGTGGCCGATGCCATCAATGACAGCGCCAGGTACGCCATCGCCCCGGTTTCCATGATACCTGCCGATAAATACATCGTGGATATCGGGCCTCAGGCCAGGGAGCTTTTCACTGAGAAACTTAAGCCCTGCCGGACCGTGTTCTGGAACGGGCCCATGGGCGTCTATGAGATCGAACAGTTCGGACGGGGTACAAGGTCCATGGCGGAGCTGCTGGCCAACTTGCATGCGAACACCGTGGTGGGAGGTGGCTCCACGGCTGAGATAGTAACCGAGATGCGCCTCGGATTTAAAATGACGCACGTTTCCACGGGCGGCGGGGCCAGCATGAGCTTCATGGAGGGCAAAACGCTGCCGGGCGTGGAGGTTTTGCAGGACGAATAATATGCGCAGACCATTAATCGCAGGCAACTGGAAGATGAATACCACGGTCGATGAGGCCGTTTCTCTGGTATCCGCAATGATCGGCGATCTGAAGGCCGAAGCTGCGGTGGACATCGTTTTGTGTCCACCTTTCATCTCTCTTCACAGGATAAGCGAAATCGTCGCCGGCACACCTCTTAAGCTGGGCGCCCAGAATATGTATTTCAGGGAGAAGGGCGCCTACACCGGTGAGATCTCGCCGCTGATGCTCAAGTCGATGTGCCGGTACGTGATACTGGGGCACTCGGAGCGGCGTCAGATCTTCGGCGAGACGGACGGGCTGGTCAACGAGAAGGTGAAGGCGGCCCTGGCGGCCGGCCTTACCCCCATCTTCTGCGTCGGCGAGACACTGGAGGAAAACGACGCGGGTAAGACCGGGGAAGTGCTCACCAGACAGGTTACGGAGGGGCTGAAAAATATACCCGCCGGGGTAGAGATGGTTATTGCATATGAGCCCATCTGGGCCATCGGCACCGGCAGGGCGGCAGCCGGCGCCCAGGCGGGAGCGACCATCGGGCTGGTACGTACAGTAACGAGCGGCCTGCTGGGAAAAGAAGCAGCGGAATCGACGCGCATCCTGTACGGCGGCAGCGTAACAGCGGCTAATATAGCCGAGTTTGTCAGTGAACCGCAGATCGATGGCGCTCTGGTCGGCGGCGCAAGTATCAAAGCGGTTGATTTCACGGCCATCGTGAAACAGACGGCGTCGCTCAAAGCGGCATCATGAAATGCCTGGTCGCGGTAGTGGGGCCAACGGCGGTCGGTAAGAGCAGGCTGGGCATCTCAATAGCAAAGCAGTTCAACGGCGAGATAGTCAACGCCGACAGCCGGCAGATATATAAGTATATGGATATAGGCACGGCCAAGCCCGGGACGGCGGAAAGGGGAGAAGCGCGGCATCATATGCTTGACATAATAACGCCTGATCAACCGTATAGCCTGGCCCACTTCCAGGAGTCGGCTTTACGCTGTATATCGGATATCCAGGATAGGGGAGCGCTGCCGGTACTGGTCGGCGGGAGCGGGCAATACGTATGGTCGCTGCTCGAGGGCTGGCGCATACCCGCCGTGGAGCCCGATCCGGTTTTCAGGGAGGAATTGGAGCGAAAGGCTGAATCGGACGGTGTCGACAATCTTTACCGCGAGCTGGAGAGAATAGACCCTGCGTGTGCCGCAGGGATGCTTCCGCACAACCTGAGGAGGATCATCAGGGCGCTGGAGATTTATCACAAGACCGGCCTTCTGCCGTCGTCGCTGCGGGGAAAAAAGGGCCTGCCTTACCCCGTTCTGATAATCGGCCTGACCACCCAGAGGGAGAGACTGTACAGCCTGATCGACAGGCGTGTGGAGGGAATGATAGCCGGGGGATTGGTTCAAGAGGTTAAAGATTTATTGAACAGGGGATACAACAGCGATCTTCCTTCCATGTCCAGCCTCGGCTACAGGCAGATGACCAACCACCTGGCCGGACGGATGGGCCTGGAGGAGACGGTGCAGGCCATAAAATATGAGACGCACCGCTTTGCGCGCAACCAGTATGCCTGGTTCCGTCTTTCAGACATTAGAATAATCTGGTTTGAAACAGGAGACGGGTTTGTTGAACAAATCCTGGAATCTACACGGGGGTTCCTGAATACCGCCGCATAGTGCTGAACCCGTGTCACGAGATAATATTCGAAGGGAGCGAAAGATGAAGCTGGAAGACATCAAGAACATAACATGGAGCGACTATTCCGAAGACTACCTGATAGATCACCCGTTGCTGTCCCCGATACTGGCCGATCCCACCTTCTCCTTTCCCGAAGATTCCCCGGACGGGCGCTGGCATCTCTTCGCCCATTCTATCTGGGGCATACACCATTTTGTTTCATCGGACGGAATAAAGTGGAAGGATACCGGCGTTGCCATCTCCAGCGGCATGAGGCCCTTCCTTTACCATGAGTCCGGAGAATATTATCTTCTATATGAGAAATACCGTCCGCTTTCGATAATAATGTCCTCTGTCAAAAGCTGGAAATGGTACTCGGAAATCGCCGTTGTGCGCTCCACCGACCTCAAGAAATGGTCGGCGCCAAAATCGCTCGTCAAACCGGAGCTACAATGGCATAAAGCAGGCGGGAACAGGTCGGTCAGCAATCCCTGCCTGGTGAAACGGGGAGACACCTACCTCCTGTATTACAGCGCCTCGCTAGTCTACATTCCGGATTGCGGCTTCAACGAGCCCGATTCCATTGCGCTGGCCACTGCCGCACATCCGGAGGGACCGTATAAACTTATGGACAAACCCGTGATCGAGGTCGATAAAAGCGACCCCTGGCGCAACCTCAGCAGCGGATCGATAAAGGCTATATTGTGCGATGACGGCCTGGCCGGATTTGAGAATGGTATTTACTGGGATGAAGCAAAAAAGCAGAGCGGGTCGGCCATTATCGTGCTGAAATCGCAGGACGGGACCAGGTGGGAAAGATTGTTGCAGGAGCCCGTGCTCAGGCCGACGTCCGGATGGCGCAGCAGCCATGTCTATGCCTGCGATGTCAGGTACCGGCGGTCCGAAGGCAAATGGTACATGTATTACAACGCCCGCAACGGCTGGCCGGTGTCCGAGGGACGGGAGAGGATAGGTTTGATGGTCGGTGTAAGCGCATAGCAGGGCTGAGAATAGCCTTTGATTTGCCCGTTGATATATACTATATAGCTATGAATTTATCCAAGCGCATGGAGAAAATACCGCCCTACCTGTTTGTCGAGATAAACAGGAAGATCGCTGCAAAGCGTGCACAGGGAGAGGATGTCATCAGCTTCGCTATCGGCGATCCCGACATACCCACCCCTGAACATATTATCAACAGCCTGTGCAGGGCGGCCCGGGACCCGGTCAACCACCGTTATCCTGAGACCTACGGCATGCCTGAGCTATGCAGGGCCATCGCCGGCTGGTATAAGTCGCGCTTCGGTGTCTCACTCGAATGGGAGCCCACCAGCGAGGTGCTGCCTTTGATCGGCTCCAAGGAGGGGATAGGGCATATGTCCTTCTGCCTGCTGGACCCCGGCGATGTGGCCCTGGTTCCCGATCCGGGGTATCCGGTTTACTCTGTCAGCACGCTGCTGGCAGGCGGCGAAGTGCACTACATGCCCTTGCTCGAAGGGAACGGATTCCTTCCCGATCTCGATGCCATACCTGCCGATGTGCTGAAAAAGGCTAAAGTGCTGTGGATATGTTATCCCAATAATCCCACGGGGGCTGTGGCTGAGCCGTCCTTCTTTGAGAAGGTTGTGAAGTTCGCCCGCTCCAATAATATCGCGGTCTGCCACGACGCGCCCTACACGGAAGTGGCCTACGACGGCTACCGGCCGCATAGCTTCCTGAAGGTCCCCGGCGCAAAGGAAGTGGGCGTAGAGTTTCACTCGCTGTCCAAGACCTATAACATGACCGGCTGGCGCATCGGTATGGCCGTGGGCAATCGCAAGATGATAGATGCCCTCTTCCGCTTCAAGTCCAACCTGGATTCGGGTATACCCCAGGCCATCCAGCTTGCCGCCGTCGAGGCGCTGACGGGCGACCAGGGCGATATCCCGGCCCGCAACATGAAACTGCAGGCCCGGCGGGATAAGATTGTGGATGCGCTGGAGATTATAGGTCTGAAGGTAAATAAGCCCAGGGCCGGATTTTATATCTGGGCCAGGGTGCCGCAGGGCTACACTTCGGTACAGTATGTGACAGAGTTGCTCGATAAAATTGCCGTAGCGGTTACGCCGGGCACAGGGTATGGCAAGACCGGCGAAGGCTATGTACGGCTCTCCATTACCCAGCCTGATGACCGCTTCGACGAGGGAGTGAGGCGGCTGTTGACGCTCAAAAAGAAATAGCCGGCCCGTAATCTCATCGATGTCAAAGACGACTTATAGCACGCAACAAAGAAGGGAGCGTGCTGTACTTGTAGGTGTGGAGGCGGCCAGGGGACGTGACGGCTGGTCCATCGAAAGCTCTCTCGACGAATTGAACCAGCTTGCCGGGACGGCCGGGGCGGATGTGGTGGGCAGGCTGACGCAGAAGCTGGAGAGGCCGTCGTCGACGCATTATATCGGCTCGGGCAAGATGCAGGAGCTGATCGAGCTCAAGCAGGAGCTGAATTACGACACGGTCATTATTAATGACGAGCTTGCACCCAGGCAGCAGCGTAACCTCGAAGAAGCCCTGGAGGTAAAGGTCATCGACAGGACTGCCCTGATACTGGACATATTTGCCGCCAGCGCCAGGACGAGGGAGGGAAAATTGCAGGTGGAGCTGGCACAACATGAATACCTGCTGCCCAGGCTGGAAGGGCAGTGGAGTCATCTGGAAAGGTTGGGAGGCGGTATCGGCACCAGGGGTCCGGGTGAATCGCAGATCGAGACCGACCGCAGGCTGATCAGGAAACGCATTAACACCATCGAAAAGCAGATCGAGGCGGTGAGGCGTCACCGGGAGCTTTATCGCAGGCAGAGGAAGAAGTCCAACACACTACTGGTAGCCCTGGTGGGCTACACCAATGCCGGCAAGAGTACGTTGCTGAATGCCATCTGTCAGGCCGAGGTGGTGACGGAGAACAAGCTTTTTTCCACGCTTGACCCGGTTACCCGGAGGCTGAGGCTGCCGGACGGGCGCAACATTTTACTGACGGATACGGTCGGATTCATACATAAACTGCCGACGCTCATCGTGGCAGCCTTCCATGCCACGCTGGAGGAGCTCGACGAGGCGGACCTGCTGCTGCATGTTGTTGACATAACGAGTCCAGAGGCAGTCAACCAGAGTCTGACCGTGGAGGGCATTTTACATAAGCTTAAGCTGGATCAGAAACCGAGGATCACGGTTATCAATAAATTCGATCGCCTGGTGCAGAGCCTTGAAGAGGCGCAGGCCGTTTATTTAGAAGTGAAGTCTCCGCCGGAGTCCACAATCGCGGTTTCAGCTTTAAAAAACTGGAACCTTAATAATCTGATAGAGATGATAGGTAAATTTCTCGCTGATAAGAATCCGCTTGAGCCGGGAGGGCAGGGGTATTAAGTTGTTTCGCTTCGGTCCGCTGGAAAGCGAAAAGCCCGGAATTGTGGACGGATCGGGCGTGCTGCGCGACCTTTCGGGGATTATAGACGATTGGGACAGTACCACCATCGCCGACGGGACCCTGCTGGAGCGAATAAGAAAGATGGATTACAGCGGTCTGCCGAAGGTAGCTGCCGGGGAACGCCTGGGCGCACCGGTGGTGGTAACAGGAAAGCTAATCTGTATCGGTTACAATTCAAAGTTGCACGCCAAACAGATGGGCGAGCATTTAACGGAGGAGTCGGAGCCGGTGGTATTTCTTAAGGCCAACAGCTCGGTGTGCGGCCCGAACGATCCGATTTTACATAACCGGTATACTAAAAAACTGGACTGGGAAGGGGAGTTGACGGTGGTCGTCGGAAAAAGGGGCAAGTACATTTATGAAGGTGATGCCGCCGGCCATATCTTCGGTTACATGTGCGGACAGGACCTGTCGGAACGCTACTGGCAGTTTGATACCAATGACAAACAGTACACAAAAGGCAAGAGTTTCGACAATTTCGCACCCCTGGGCCCGTTTTTAGTGACATCGGAAGAGGTTGATGACCCGTCCGGCCTGCATGCGGTATTAACCGTAAACGGAGTAATCAGGCAGGATTTTTACACCAGCGACTATATCCATAGCCCGGCAGGAATAATCAGCTACCTGTCCAAATTCTTTACGCTTTATCCGGGGGATGTCATCTTGCTGGGGTCCCCGCCGGGAAACGCAAAATCCTGGGGAGATAATTGCTGGCTGAAACCCGGCGACAGGGTTGAGTTCGAGATCAGCGGCCTGGGAAAACAGAGCCAGGCCGTGATCGATGAGCCGGAAAGCTCGTAAGGGCCCAGGGCTACTATTTAATCCGGTTGCCATGTCGAACACTGTACGTTTTACGCCACAGAGAGACTGTATTATAATAAAGCCATGGACGTTTCAGATGGATCTGACCTGCGCCGTCTGGTCGACAATTATCTGGAGTACCTGGTAGTTGAAAGGTCGCTGTCGGTTTTGACGGTGCGCAACTACCGTCATTACCTGACACGTCTTCTTTGCTGGATGGAGGAAAATTCCGTTCCCCTGTCGCCCTCAAAAATCGATATGGATCTGGTCAGCAGGTTTCGTCTTTACCTGGCCAATCTAAAGGACCGGGACGGTTCGCCGATACAAAAGACCACCCAGACATACCATGTTATCGCCCTTCGTTCCTTTTTACGCTACCTGTGCACCCGCCGCGACCTCCCCGTGCTCAATCCGGACAAAATCGACCTGCCCAAAACCGAATCACGCGTCATAGAATTTCTCAACGCCGACCAATTAGCCCGCCTGCTCAACAGCCCGCAGATATCCGACGAAATCGGATTGCGGGACAAGGTCATACTCGAGCTGTTTTTCAGCACCGGTTTGCGCGTATCTGAGCTGACAAAATTGAACCGCGACCAGATCAATCTGGATACCCAGGAGTTCAGCATCAAGGGCAAAGGCAACAAAGTAAGGCTGGTCTTCATATCGGATACTGCCGCTGGATGGCTTAAGAGGTACCTGGCCGTTCGCAAGGACGATTACCGTCCGCTCTTTATCCGTTACAGCCGTGACAGGTCAGAACTTAAGCAGGGTGAGAAGATGCGCCTGACACCCAGGTCGGTGGAACGGATCGTCAAAAAGTACTCGAAAAAGGCCGGCCTGCCCTTCGATGCGCATCCGCATACTTTGAGGCACTCCTTTGCCACCGACTTGCTGATCCAGGGCGCCGACCTGAGATCGGTGCAGGAGATGCTGGGCCATGAAAGTATCCGCACCACCCAGGTGTATACACATGTCACCAACAAGCACCTCAAGGAAGTCTATCGAAAGTACCACAGCCGCAAGTGAATACATTATGTCAAACACTTCACTGCCAGGGAGGGTATAATGCAGGAATATGAAGCCGTAGTCATCGGTGGAGGTCCCGCCGGGTTGACCGCCGGACTTTACCTGTCCAGGTATGGTCTCAACACGCTTCTGCTGGAGCGCGGCCTGCCCGGTGGGCAGATCGTCAACGCCGGCCGCGTGGAGAACTACCCCGGTTTTCCTGCTGGCATTTCGGGCATGGATCTCGCCCAACTGATGCACGACCAAGCCTTAAAGTTCGGCCTGAAAATCACGACCGCCGAGGTTAGCGGGCTAGAACAGGAAAAGAAGTCATTCAGGACTGTTACCGACGATGGCGACTTTCTGTCGGGGGTGGTGGTCATTGCGTCCGGCTCGAACTACCGCAAGATGGGCATTGAGGATGAGGAAAGGTTGACCGGGAGGGGTGTTTCCTACTGCGCCACCTGCGACGGATTCCTCTTCAAGAATAAGGATGTGGCGGTGGTGGGCGGCGGAGACACGGCCGTATCGGATGCTCTTGAACTGAGCCAGCATGCCCGGCGTGTTTATGTTATTCACAGGCGGGACCAGCTGCGCGCCAGCCAGGTGGTGCAGCGGGCAGCCATGGCCAATGCCAAAATCCAGTTTGTATGGAACAGTATTGTTGTTCAACTGGAGGGCGCGGAGAAAGTGAGCGGGATCGTTCTCAAGGACGTAAAAACCGGCGGCACGTCGAAGCTTGAGGTCTCAGGTGTCTTCGTGGCCATCGGGCTTATCCCCAACAGCGACCCTTTCCGCGGGTTTATCGATCTCGACGAGGCGGGCAACATTCCTACCGATGAGTTAATGCGCACTTCCATTGCCGGCCTGTATGCGGTGGGCGATATCCGGAAGAACTCCGCGCGCCAGGTCGCCGCGGCGGTGGGCGATGGCGCAGTCGCAGCCAAATCGGCTTTCAGCTATCTTAAGGGTGGTTAAATAATCTGGATTGTTAGAAACGAGATAGGTAGAATTCCGGTTGATCAGGCATTATATTGTGGATCGAGTTTGAAGTCTTTTTCTTTGAAAAGTTTAAGACAGGCATCCACAACCTCTGAGTCATATAGCCTGCTCTTGTTATTTGATATTTCCTCTAATGCCGCACCTATTCCCAGAGCCGGTCTATAAGGGCGGTGAGATACCATGGCTTCGACGACATCAGCTACTGCCAGGATCCTTGCGCCCAGTATGATATCTTCCCCTCCCAGCCCCTGTGGATATCCCGAACCATCCATTCTCTCCTGATGCTGCAGGATCATTTGAGCTACACAATCAGGAAACTCGGTTGTCTTGATTATCTCATAACCGGATTGCGGGTGGGCTCTAATGATGCTGAATTCCACTTCCGTCAATTTACCGGGTTTACTAAGTATCTCTGCCGGAACCGATATCTTGCCGATGTCATGTAATAAAGCCGCCGTTCTAATTTCGTTGGTTTCTTCCGCCGCTAAACCCAGTTCACCGGCAATGGCACAGGCAAGCTGACTGACTCGTCTCTGATGGCCTGCGGTATAGGGATCTCTCTTTTCCGCCACACTGGCAAGAGCCTGAACCGTAGAATCCAGCATTCTCTGTACTTTAAAATAGCTCTTCTCCAGGTCCTTCTCCATTCTCTGACTCTTGACACCGAGCGCGATGTCGTTGACTACTTCCGTCAGGAAACTGACCTCTTCATCTAAAAAGGCATCCCTGGTATCGGAAATAATGGTGAGCGCTCCAATTGTCTCGCCCTGATGCATGATAGGCAGGGCTAACCCCGATGCAAAACCCCTCCTGCGAGCTTCTTCTTGCCAGGGCTTTTTGTCATATTTTTGGAAATCTCTTATCAAAAAGGGCTGTCCTGTTTTGATAGCCATGCTCGCTGCTCCATTGCCAAGCTCAGAATCATCCCAGGTTACTTTAATCGATTGAAGATATCCATTCCCAAGACAAGCCTGGGCAACAGGTTTTATCTCGAACGTTCCCTCCTCTACCAGACCTATCCAGCAGAACTTTACCAGATCTACTCGCGATAGTATTTCACAGATCATTTGGTATAATTCCGATTCATCCTTTAACCTGATCAGGCATTCGTTGACTGCTCTGATTGCTGTCTGAAAAGAGTATAGTTTTCTAATCTTATTATCCGCTTCCTTGCGTTTTGTGATGTCTTCTGCAACCTTGACAAAATGAGAAAGCGAGCCCTTCCGGTCTTTAACAGGTGCGATCGCAGCCTCTTCCCAATAGAGATCGCCATTCTTCTTGATATTCGGGAACTCACCATGCCATTCCTGACCGTTATTAAGCATGTTCCACATTTGCTGCATTTCTTCCGGCGATTGTATGCCTAAAGCGGCCACGTGCAACCCGACGACTTCCTGACTGTCATAACCGGTTGTCTGTGAGAACCTGGGATTAACGTATTCAATATTACCTTTCGTATCTGTGATCATTACTATCGCAGGACCATGTTCCACGGCACTGGATAATTTGCGGATCTCTTCCTCGACTTTTCGACGCGCGGTAGCATCCCGGAACATCCCCATTAAGTATGTTTTTCCACCAAATACCACCGGAGATGAATTAACGTCAGCATAGAAAACACTGCCGTCCTTTCTCTTTACCGGGATGTCCAGAATCAAAGTAGCTTCTTCCCTGGTCTGCATTTCGAACTTTTCTATGATTTGCGGCACTTCTTCCACGGGATGAATATCCATCAGTCCGATACTCTCTATCTCTGCTTGAGTGTAGCCCAGCATGCGACAAATCGCTTTATTACCGGTGAAGAACTTCCTGGTCTCAGGATCGGCAAGGAGTATTCCATCTACCGCGAAGTCAAAAATAGCCTTGCATTTTTCTTCCGATTCCATCAATGCGCTTTCCGCCTGCTTGCGCAGGGTAACATCGCGGAAGATACCCTGCGTGCTAACCGGCTTATCATCTACGAAGCGGCAATGTGCACTGCCTTCCACAGTTATCGGCTTCCCATCCCTGGCTACAAAGACGGCCTGTATGTCACTGACGTTTTCACCTGAAATGACCTTCCCAAATGTCTGCATACAGTGGTTCATCGAATCGGGATGGACTATGTCCCAGATCATCAGATTGACAATCTCCCCCTCACTGTATCCCAGCTTATCTCTCCAGGCTTTATTTGTGTAGAGGAAGCGGCCGTCAGGCGCCACACTCTGGATCATATCACTGGTATTATTGAACAGGTCGCTGTACCGTTCTTCGCTCAGTCTCAACTCTTCATTCAGTCGTTCACGTTCCTTTACCTTCTCCATGCTGGCTAAAGCGTAGGCGATATCACCTGCCAGTTCCTGAAACAGGCTCTGTTCTTCTTCATCATTAACCATGGTCAGTGGAACATAAGTCGATATTACACCATAGACTTTCTGCTCATATTCCAGGCGAATAATGAAGCCCTTACCACCGCTGAGGGATTGTCCGAACAGGCAATCCTGTCCCTCGCCCATAATAGTCTCGCACAGAGCAAAGGGCGCTTCCTGTTTCAGAATCCTGTCAACGCAGGGCGGGAAATTGCCATGGCCGAGCTGCTTCAATAAAGTGTTTTTAGTCTTTTCATTACCTGCGCCAAAAGCGGAGTCAAATCTTCCTCTTTCATCCAGCAAGAGTATCCAGGCAAACAGGAAACTGCGATTCTCTACCATTAAGTCGCAGCTTTTCTTCATCAAACGCTCACGGTTCTTCTCCCGTGTGATAAGCTGGTTGATATTCCTGAGCGCCAGCAATGCGGTGTTCAGATACTTGATTCTTTGCTCATCTTTCTTGCGCTCGCTGATATCTATAGAAAGGATAAAGACACCATCGGGCACCGGCTCGATTCTCAGTTCAAACCAGCCTATGGTGCCGTCGGGAAAGACAAACTCATTCTCCATTTGGTGAGCAATCCGTTTCTCCATGCAACGCCGTATCACGGCAAATACTTCGGTGTTTTCGATGCCGGGCCACATATCCATATATATGCGGCCTAATAATTCTTCTTTTGGACGTCGATTATGCTTTTCAGCGGCATCATTCAGGTAAAGGTATCGCCAGTCATGACCAATTATCTGGCAACCCTCGAGCAGATCATCAAGTGCGGTATTATTTTTGCCGCACTGCGGTTTAAATGGAGGCTTCGCTTCTGGCTCCGCTTTACGTCTCTGCCTTGTAGACATGGGAATCTGCCATCCTCATCTTCCCAACTATTGATAATCCCACGGTAACTGCCACCTCCTGTTTAATCTATACTACTTATGTTAACCATTGTCAAATAAGTCCGGAGGCGCTGATAGCATTGGCGGGACGGGACGTGTCAGAATAGCAGGGTGGCGGCAAAATCGGCTTTCGGCTATCTTAAAGGTGGTTAAAGAATGGTGGGCTCGGCAGGTTTCGAACCTGCGACCAATCGGTTATGAGCCGACCGCTCTGCCCCTGAGCTACGAGCCCCCTTGACTGAAACGCCCTCTGTTGCAGCAATGGCTGCCGGGCAATTTCATAGTATAGCACAGCCTGTTGTAGCAGTGAAGATACAGTATAATACAGCAATTATCGCTATTTAAAGGAGACGGCTGCAATGAGACTTCAATGGTTGGGCACGGCCGGTTTCAAGATCGAGGATCGGAATAGTCATTTCCTCATCGATCCTTACCTATCGCGTGTCTCGCTGTCCAGGCCGGTACAGACCCTCAAGCCGGAGGATATCTCCGCCGCGGGGCAGATCTTCATCTCCCACGGCCATTTCGACCATCTTTCCGACGTGCCCGCCATTATGGCTGCAGGCCAATCGTCGGTTTACTGCTCGCAAACGGCCGCTGCCACCCTGATGCGGGATGGCGCCGACAGCGGACGTATACATGCCATTACAAGTAACGGCTTCACTGCCGATTTTGGCGGCTATCGTGCGCAGGCCTTCTTCAGCCGTCACGTAAAATTCGATGTCCCCCTCATAGCACGCACCCTCTGGCGCATGGGCCCGGCGGGCTACAGCCGCATATCCAACGCCGGCATATCGCGCAGGTACCCGCTGGGACAGGTATTGAGCTGGCGCTTTGACATCAACGGCTACAGCATTCACCATTTCGGCAGCGCCGGTTCACCTCCGGAAGAGCTGGAACGTCTTGCAGCGAATCCGCTGGACCTGTTGCTCGTGCCTCTGCAGGGACACACACGCATCTGCGACATCGCCCTGGAATACGTGCGTGTTTTAAAGCCGCGCCTGGTCATACCACATCACCAGGATGATTTTTATCCGCCAATTTCCACAGCCGTAGACATCAGGCCGTTTGTAATGAAAGTTTGTGAGAGCTGTCCGGGCACCGAGGTAAGGGTACTGGCGATGAACGAGATGATTGTGCTGTGACGACATATCTTGTTATGTAAACTCTTAAGACGCGCATACCCTGTTGCGCCCTTCGCCTTTGGCCCTGTACATGGCCGTATCCGCTCTGGAGTAAATATTACCGATGTTTGCATCGTTTTTCGATGATTCAACCAGCCCCACACTCACACTGAAATGGATCGGGGCTCCCGTACCTGCATTAAGCCGGCACTCGCTGCAGGTGGTACGTATGCGCTCCGCGATCTCCACCGCCACTGCTATATGTGTTTCTATCAGCAGCAGACAGAACTCATCGCCACCCGTCCTGCCGAAAACGTCCGATTGGCGAACCTGCGATGCGACCAGGGCCACCAGCTTTTGCAGCACGTTATCCCCCTCGCTATGCCCGTAGCTGTCGTTGATATTTTTAAAATCATCGATGTCGATCACCATCAGTGAAAACGGTTTCCCATACCTGGTAAACCTGCGCAACTCCCGCTCACCCTGCTCGAAAAAAGCCTTGTGATTCACTATGCCGGTCAGGCTGTCACGTGTGGCCGCCATTCTTAGCTCTTCCTTTACCTTCTCTTCCGCCACCTGGGTCGCGTACTGCTTTCGCCTGTACGAGTAGAGGTGGTGCGAAATTATCAATCCAACGATATTAATAAATACAAGTGATAAGATCTCCACCCTTATCCATGGAAGAGTCAATTCCTGAGCATTTATCGCTAAACATACAAGGCAACCTGCAGTGAATAACAGTGCAAGTATCACACGGTATAATAGCCTTAACGGCACACCCAGGTAGATAATAACGAGGACTACCAGGTCTGCCAGCGCGTGCCCTGTATAGCTGGCTGGTCTTGTGAAAATGATGAGGAGATTCAAGGCAACTCCGAATAAACCCCAGATGAATATATTATTATCGTAGCTTTGGGGATCCTTAATGCGCCGTACATACACAATCAAAGCGATACTGTATGCAATGAAGATAGCGCGTAATGCCATGAGGAAGCCGAACATGGCCGGTTCCAGGGGAAAGACGAAATCATTGGGTATAGTCAGTGCGGTAAAGATCGCCAGCATCAGGATCCCCACCGTGGCCTGCTTGCTGTCATCGCGAAGTGTATACAACCGGTAGCCCTTCTCTAATTCCCCGTCAAGCCGGCCGTCCAGGTTCGGCCATTTAATTCCAAATATCTTCAAAACGACTGCCCTTTAACAACTAAATCAAAAAAGCATATCACAATTTTTCTATCAGCACAACGATATGTCGTAGAGGTTCATAGCTTACGAAGACTTATTAAGTATCGAGAACCGGATAATAATAATCATTTTGGAGGGCGTTATCAAATCCGGTTTATGCGGCGTACTTGACTGCAACGGCAAAGATAATTAGAATATGTAATTAGCACTCAGGATAATTGAGTGCTAATTTTAAGATTAATTGTAGCTTCCGGAGAGAACGATGCCGATATATCAATATTCCTGCTCAAAATGCAACACCAGCTTTGAGCTCCGACAGGGATTTAATGATGATAGCGTAGCGGCCTGCCCCAAGTGTAAGAGCGAGTCGAAACGCCGCTTTGTGCCCGTGCCCATTATCTTCAAGGGGTCGGGTTTTTACGTCACAGACAGCAGGAAACCCTCGGAAGCACAGCTTCCGGCCAAGATACCGGAGACAACCAAAGAAGTGACCACGACCAAGGAATCGGAATCAAAGCCGGAGCCGTCCAAGCCGGTTGCCAGCGAGACGCCAAAACCCTAACCCTTCCTGCCGCTGTTGATTACACTCGTTTTCCTGTGTTAAACTCGGTATACGTCCCTGTAGCTCAGCGGACAGAGCGGCTGCCTTCTAAGCAGCGGGTCGTGGGTTCGAATCCCCCCAGGGACGCCATTCACGTTGCATGAGCCCCTTAGCTGTTTTTCCCAGCCAGAAAGGCTTATCTACGAGAAATACGATAACCGACACTATCAGTAAAATAATCGTAAAAATACACTTTGTGAATTGCTCTGTTTGAAACAGGGATGAAAATAGATTGATTCCGCAATGAAAAAGGAAGGTAACGATAATACTTCTGCCATTCTTATAAAAAAGCCAGTTCATTAAAAATGCCGCGGGGAAAATTGAAATGAAGAAGTTCGCTGCATATATAGCATTAGCCTGTAAGATTTCATAGTGGTAATATCCTTTGATGAAGAACAATGGGATATGCCATGAAGCCCAGAGTAGAGCAAAGATCAGAGTCGAAACAAATAGAGTCCTTCCCACTTTATATAATCTGTCGACGCCGTAGCCCCTCCACCCTATTTCTTCAAACAAGGGAGCCATAATAACAACGATTAGCGTCGTGGCTGCCTGACCGCCCGCAAAGGAGAAGCCGGGCGATAAAGCGAATTGTTCAAGCGGCGAACGTAATCAGAAACGTCAGTAAATAAAATTTGAATGGTTTGTACTGGTAGTTGAGCATCATTGATCTTGTCCTTCTTCAATATCCCACAGGTCTTCCCAACCTCTGCCACCCGCAGGTACAGGGAACTCCTTCAGTTCGACCATGCTGTTTCCCGGGAGAACCGCCCCTTTCATCGTCTTTTGCATGATGGCTCCTTCATCTGAAATGATATCGAGGGTCAAAGCATAGCGCAATACATTTTATCATTTAAGGTTGTATTGATTACTGTGACGCTTGTGTTGATAAGGGCAGCCGCGCGCGGTAATATATGACAACCGATACGGACTAATTATGAATCATCCTCCTGAATCATCGCTATCGCTGGATCTTCGTTCATCCGACGGCGGATGCTCTCATAAGTTCCTTTCCCAGGATGGATGCACACTGCTTTCAGGGGAACCTTCTGGTGACATCGTCCTGCAGCTTCAGGGAAACCCGAATCGCACGGCTCGCTATATCTCCGCCTCCCGAATGGAAGCAAAGCTCGAGCGATCCGATCTGACCGTGGAGACGTCTTTCACCAGGGCTACAGACGCGCCGGGATTCGATGTAATATCGCGGCTGACCGCCCTCGAACCGTTGCGTGTCGTAGCCTTCGGCCACAAGTATATCTTTCCGCCCGGCGCCGACCGCGCACCGGATGCCCCGCTCGACTATGCCTGGGTCCCCTCGCTGAAGTCCCGACCCGGTGACGTGATCGGTGACCACGTATTTCGTTCACCTTGCCTCATCGCGCGGCATGCCGGCGTTCAGGTGGTCCTGGTGCCTCATCTGGACCTGCTGGGCACCGGACCTCTGCGCGCAGTCATGAACTTCGACCTACCGCGAAAGGGAAAGGGGGCTGACCTCGCACCTCAACTCAGCTACTCGCTGCAGAACTATAAGCCCCACGGACATGTCTACTACTCCCCGACAGGCGCCCCGGCCACCCTGCAACCCGGGGACACTCTCCAGATCGGATACACCCTGATCTTCGATCTCGAGGCTGGCCATCATGCCTATCAGTCTGTCTTGCGTTTCCTCTGGCAGCGCTACGGCGAGAAGAATCTCGCAACTTCGATCGGTCCTCAAGTCCTGCCGTTCGAACAATACGCACGGCTGTCATTCGAAAACACCTTCGAGAGCTATGGCCTCTGGCGCGGATTCAGCCTGTCCGGGAAGGAGTGCGGCGGCATCTGCGGACGCATAGTACGCCCCAATCTCAGCGAGGGCGCGAAGAAACTGCCCAACGATACCACACTGGGCGTCGCGATGAACTACCTGTTCACGCCGGCACTCTCTCTGCGGAACAAACTCTCTCTCATAAGATGGAACGCACGCGGCATTCACCCCCACCACTGGAACACGATATTCCTGAATAATATGCGGACTTCCTTCGGCCTGATGTACTATGCCCGGACCTGGCGAAACCGCGAACTGGAGGAACATGCCCGCGCTATGTGGAACCTTGCCCTGGCCGCGCCTGCCGCGGCGGGTATCTTTCCCGCTATTTTCACGGGTGACGGAGAACACCCCGGATGGGTGCCCGGCTCACGCGTGTGGCGTTACACCAGCGCCTATCACACGCCCGATGCAGCGGTGACGGGTTGGTGGATGCTCGCCGCCGACCGCTTCCTCAATAAGGATGATGCGCTTTTCCGAGAACGATGCGAAGGTCTGGGCGACTTTTTCCGTCGTTCACAGCTTCCCTCAGGGGCCGTCCCGACCTGGGTCAAGGTGAGAAAAGACGGGACTCCCCTGCCCGAGCCCACCCTGGCCGAGAGCGCATCCAGCGCCGCCGCCGGAATGTTCCTGGTCTCCCTCTTCAGGACGACGGGCAAGGAAAAATATCTGGATTCTGCGCGGCGCATCGCGGATTTCATTATCGAGAGTGTCTTCCCACAGCATGCGTGGTTCGATACCGAGGTCTTTTTCTCCTGCTCGCCCAAGTCGCTGTCATGGAAGGACGCCTCCACCGGCATCCCACCACAGGGCGCCCTCTGTATCTCCTGGACCGCCGATCTACTGGGTAATCTATATCTGTGCACGCGCGAGCAGCGTTACCTGACCTACGGACGCGCCGCACTGGACACACTGCTGCTGTTTCAGCAGATCTGGAACGCGCCTTTCCTGGATGTGGACACCCGAGGGGGATTTGCCAGCATCAATAACGATGCCGAATGGAACGACGCGCGCCAGGCCCTTTTCGCCCCCCTGCTGATGGAATGGTACGAGATCACAGGAGAAGCTGAGCTGTTTCAGCGAGGAATTGCTGCACTGCGCGCGGCCTTCACCCTTATGTATCTCGAGGAACATCGCAAGGTGGCTCCCGCCAACGTTCGACCCATGACGGCGGCCGACCGTGGCGCCTTCGCTGAGAACTACGGCCATGCGGGACTCGACGCCAAGATCGAGGGATACGTCATTCCCGACTGGGGAGGCGGCACGGCCGTCGCTGCGGCGGCGCTCGCTCAGGTCCGCTGGGGAGACCTCTACGTCGATGCCGCACGCAGCAACGCCTTCGGCGTCAATGGATGCCGTGTCCGGCGCGCGGACATTCAAAGCTCATCGTTTAACATAGATATAGATGAACTCTACGATTCTCTGCTGATCATGAAATGCGCGGGCGCCACAACACATAAAATCGAAGTGACTATAAATGGCAGATCCCGCGGGACCCTTGCCCGCTCTCTGCTGGAGCAAGGGATCCCCCTGTAGAAACCTGATGAATTATTTCTATACATTGCTTGGATCTCTCTGCATCCTGGTTGCACTGGTTTTAATCACACTTCTTCTTCGAAATAGAAAGATACTCTCCACTCAGCATCAAACGCTCTTCTCCCGTCTCGTAACGGATTTTTCCCTGCCTGCGCTGATATTTGTAAACCTCGCCAGGCGCTCTTTTGAAGTTGAAAAACTGCTGCCTGCGCTAATCATGCTATGCACAATCCTCATAGCCTGTTCCCTGGGCTTCGCCGCCGGCAAGATATTGAAAATGGACAGGAAATCACTGGGCGCATTTGTCCTGGTATCCGGTTGGGGCAGCTCATCCACCCTTGGTTATGCCTTGATTATGCAGGTCTTTCATAACAACCATGCAGCAATGCAGGACGCGCTGGTAATAAGCGAACTGGGCGCGGGTGTCCCGTTATTTCTACTGGCTATCCCCGTCGCCATGTATTTCGGCCAGGAACATCCTGACGGCAAAAACGTGCTGGCTTCGACGGCTGATTTCTTTCGCTCACCGATATTCATCGCTGTCGTCTTAGGCATCGCCTGTTCTTTCCTCAAATTGCCCTGGCATGATACAGCGATGAAAACCGTCAACACCCTATTAACTATCATCGCCGCTTCGCTGGAGATATTTACGGCGTTTGCCATCGGTTTGATGCTGCAGAAGATACCCGTCAGGCATCTGTTGCCTCCTATCGCAGCTCTTTTCTGTATAAACCTGATCGCCGAGCCTTTAATAGCCCTGGCAGGCGCACATTTATTCGGCTTGCCGCAACTTGAGGAACAGGTTCTGGTAATTGAGGCGGCCATGCCTGCCGGCGCTGTGGCGGCGGTGGTCGCCGCGCGATACGGTTGTAATGGAGGGCTCGCTTCAGCGCTAACTATCGCGATGTACGTTCTGAGCCTTGCGACGATCCCGCTGATCTATTTATTGATGATGGCTGTAGCGTCATAAATAGACATAAACGAATTACGCCTGATAGAATTATATCGAGGGTGCAACGAGGAAACGGGCCGTAGCAGTGTAGCGGGCATTGAGGAGGGGTGGACCGATGAACCAACTTACGCATTCATGGATAGCCATCCGTTCAATCGCACTGCTGGAAGATAACAACGAGGACAGGAATCTGGTGAAACTGTTGAAGCCTCTAGCCCGGCTGGCGTCGATCGGCGCCTGGGTCCCCGATGATATCGACGCGAAAAGGGGCGGTTCGGGCAGCAGCACGGACAACCACATCCTTAAAATGGCGCCGTATCAACACGACCCCGCTGGGCGTTTCGTCTGCCGCAAGGCCGACCTGCTGAAGCATATAGGTAACCACCGGAAGGCATATGATTTTCTGGTAAACGACAGCTCACTCGACGATGAATGGTGGAATAAGTCTTACAAAGGCGATGTCGACAAGCCGGGACAGCACCTGGCCAACCGCGCCATGGCCATGAGCACCATGATGAAAGACCTGCTACTGATGGGCAATATGACCATTGATAAATTAATTCCCGGTCCTATCCGTTTCGCACGCTATATGGCCAAAGGCGCCTGTACACAGGAGGAAGCCGCCGCGATGTATTTCTTCATGCTCAGCCACTTTATCGCCGACTCCTGCATGCCCTGCCACTGCGACGCAAGGAAATTGCAGGGATATGACAAGGGACTTCATAAAGAACTTGAGGAACACTGGGCAAAAGCAATCGGAAAGCAATTTGAAAAAAGCACTCTGCTCGGTAAGATACCTGAAATGACGCAGGAAGAGAGGGAGGTCGATGGCCGTGATTTGCTTGAGAAAGCGCGCCAGGTGGATGCAAAATTCGAACTGGATTTCGCAAAGGCAACCATCGATGACTTGCAGAAAGGTCACGATGTGTGGCTTGAACTTATATTCATTTGCCGGGCTTCTTTTTCCATTGCCAGTATTATTGCGCCGTACCAGCAATACCCTTACGGTAAAAGCCGGGCGATGGCTCCTTTTGATGAGCTCTTCGGCCAAAATCAGAGTTTGCTCAAGAAACTGGACATGACTACGATGTATGACGCGGTGTTAAATACGGCCATCGTCTGGAAGCATATCTGGAATAAGGTGTCGGTAGATTAGGCCCGTCAGCTCTGAAATCAAGCCAATTTGGGAAAATACTTATTTGTAATCTCCCGGACTTCATCGAGCCACTTGCTTCTCTGACCGGGTGCGCTGGTGACGATGACACCGAAGTTCTTGCGATAGAAATTGTCGACACCGCAAAGGCCGAAAACGCAATTTTTCCAGATCGTCTCCAGTGGATCTCCGAACACCGCACGTTCCCTTGCCTCAGGCGTATTTGATGTCGTGAAAACAATAGCCGCCTTTGCCTTAAGCAACCCGTGCGGAACGCCTTCGCCGCTGTCTCCCTCATTAAACTCATAGGACGTACCCGGGCGGATGACCCTATCGATCCATCCTTTTAACACGGCGGGGGGCTGCCCCCACCAGTTCGGATGTATTACGATGATGCCGTCGGCGGAAGCGATCTCATCAACGTGCCTGGATATTACCGGTGGCAGGGCCGCATCCTGTGGTATCTCTGAGGAAGGCAGTAGGGGAGGAAACTTCTCCTCGTACAGGTCATGAAAGACTACTTCATGGCCGCTTTGGCGCAAAGCCTGTACTACTGTCCCGGCGACGGCATGGTTAAAGCTCCCTTTTTCAGGGTGCCCGAGGATGACCGATATTTTCACAGTTTATTTTAACGTCCGGGGATTATTGAGTAATTTTTAAATTATACTTCAAGAGGTGGATGCGCGCGTTCGGCGCGTTTACCGCCGAAGGCATGTATAGTCCTTGTTCCCTTGATGAACTCCCCGGCGTGAGCCGTGCCCCTGTGAAGCATGTATTCTTCTCCGGCTGACACAGGGATTTTCTTGCCGTCGATGATGAGTGTATAACACCCTTGCACAACTATGAAATACTCGTCGTAGTCGTGGACGTGTTCAAGGGACTTCCCGTCTATGTCGCATTCCCAGAAGGCCATCTGGCTTCCGTCAACGCCGTCAAAGATATAGCCCAGGACACCCTTGCTCTGTGACCCGGAAGCTATTGCATTGGCCTGACTTTTCATAAACGCCGGAAACCTGTCCATTCCAGCCTCCTTTGCCCGACTTACTATCGGATCAGGCAAACAAATCACACATATGATACAGATATTTCAGGTTCAGGTGCTAATTATTATAGAAAAGCGAGATTGACGAAATACCGTCGCGCCTATAGACTGTGCTGAACAGAACTATCGACTTACATCCGAGAGGTACACCTTGCCTGGTGATAGAATACCGCCTCGTGGAGAAAGGCAGGCCGTACTATATAGGTCTGGATGCATAGGGTTGGTCTTAATATCAAGAGATATCAACGACGTATGAACAGTCCGGATATAACACACCAGGAGTGATAAAGTGATATTCGAAGAGGTAAGGGAGTTCTTAAATATTTTATCGTTATATGAAGAGCCTATCGGTATATATTACTCTGACCGGAAACCTGACGAGTGTATTACTCCTAAAAAAGCGCATCTGCCGACATGGGAAGAGGAGAAGCGCGGAGTAGCGGATTATAGTGAAGCTTTAAGCACCAATTCGTGTATTTTCCAGACGGTATTGCGCGCCAGAAAAACGGGTACGGCCGCCTGTTTTGACCGAGAGCATTATGGCTGTCTGGGCGGGGCTTTTGCACTTGGATTCAATAAGCCGCAGCTTGAGGTGGTGGCTCATTATGTGTCAACAGGATTCCCCGGTTTTCAAGAGGGGGAGCGCTATTCCAGTTCGCCGGAGTTGGCGAGACTCTTTTTTGATTACGTTGATCCGCAGCCGCCGCCGGCAAAATATACTATCTTTCAACCTCTGAGCCAATTTAGGGAAGAGGATGCACCCGATCTTATAGTGTTTTTCGAAAGGCCTGAGGTAATATCCGGACTGCATCAGTTGGCCGGGTTCGTAACGAATGATGCTGAAGTAGTGCGCTCTCCACTGGGCGCATGTTGTTTTAATACTGTGACCTGGCCGATAAAATATCTGAGGCAAGGCGAGATCAAAGCAGTTTTAGGCGGCTGGGATCCCTCATGCCGCAGGTATTTCCGGATGGATGAGATTAATTTCACTATACCGTATACAATGTTTGAAATGATGGTGAAACGCTGGAAGGAATCTTTTATGGGCATAAAAGGAAATTCAAGCTGGGAAATGGTAAGGAAACGCGTGCGACTCAGCCATCAAAAGTGGGGAGAAAAGGCGCCCGATTGGAATACAGACTGATGCCGTACTGCCTTTTCATAATGTGAATCTTAGTTACCCTTGAACCTTCCAGGAAAGAGTATTGCAATAGTTTTTCTGGTACGATAGAATAATATCAGGTCATCGATTAAGAGCAGTGCACAGGAGGGTGCAACATGAAAGGCAAATGTATATATTGGAAGCAATGCCGACTCTACGAATCCTGTATTGTGTGCAACGAGATGGAAGGTTTTGCCTATGGGCACCGTGCCGGTGGCTGTTACAGGGATATCTCTAAGTGCGGATCCACGAGCACCTACTGTAAGATCGATGCCGAACCCCAGCGGAAGGAAAAGGACCTGGCTTTACGCCCTGCGTAAGCCGCAGGCGAAGCCCGGTATTAAGTAACCAGTCTGCATATCAGTACTATCAGATTTCCAGATCTCCCCTGCTAGACTATTTGTATTGCACGCTCCTCATTACCTGGTGAAAGTCAGTTCTTCAATGGATTCAGACGCGTTGGTCAATTGGAAATTACCTTTCTCGGTTATCAGGACTGTGTCGGAATGGCGGTAACCACCCTTACCCTTGAAATAGATACCCTGCTCAATGCTGATTTTATGAGTTTTAGATTTATAGGCGGGTCACTGCTTTTTTAAGCCTGGACGCAGGATCTCAACTAAAAAGTCGCCCTTCTTCTTGATGCTAAACCTGTTGCCCGGGAGGCTCCAGCTGAATACCATGCCGCGAATCCAGTACAACAATACCTCGGCAATTTGTGACGATGCAATATCGTCCCTTATTTCACCACACGCCTGTCCTTCGATGATCAATCTATCGAGAATGTAGTACAATTGCCTCTTGTTCGGGATCAGTATATGCGCGGTATCGGTATTCAGCGTTCTTATAGCATAGCTCAATCTTATTAATCTCTTGTTAAATCGTTCCTGATATGCAATTACCGTCCGTATGTACTCCATTAGCTTATCCAGTCCAGGTTTCATGTGTGATACTTTGGCAAGAATTTCGGTGTCGTAGCCTTTATCGCTTACCGCCATTTGTTCCAGAACAATCTGGTCCTTCGATTTAAAATGGCCGTAAAACGCACCCTTGGTGACCCCAACTTTGCTGCAAATCTCATCTACGCTGACGTTTTCATAGCCTTCCTTTTCAAACAAGTTAGCCGCAGTTTCAAATAGTTTTTTCCTTAAGGCGATTGCGCGGTTGGTACGGACAACGTAATTCTTCTTACGCATCTTATAGCCTCCATCGATATTATATCAGCATATTCTCGGATGTATGCGAGAATTGAATGTGTGAAACTTTCCGCCCTTGATGATAAAGAGGAAGTAGAGATATCATCTACAAGAACAACCGCCTGAGCGTATACTGACAATCAAGGCAAATTCATCAGGAGCTGAGTATGAATAACAGCAAACAGGAATGGCAGGAGACGATGCTGGCAGCAGCGCTTAAGAAAACACCCGGTAGACGGGAGAAATTTGAAAACAGCTCGGGGATAAATATCGATCCACTTTACACACCCGAGGATTTGTCCGGCTTCGACTATCAATCGGCGTTGGGCTATCCGGGAGAGTATCCGTTTACCCGCGGAATTCAGCCCGCCATGTATCGCGGCAGGCTCTGGACAATGCGCCAGTATGCGGGTTTCGCCACGGCAGAGGAGTCAAACAAGAGGTACCGTTACCTGCTGGAGCAGGGACAGACCGGCCTCAGCATAGCATTCGACCTGCCGACTCAGATCGGCTATGACTCCGATCACCCCCTTGCCTCCGGTGAGGTGGGCAAAGTCGGGGTGGCCATCGATACGCTGGAAGATATGGAAGTCCTGTTCAGGGATATACCCCTTGATAAGGTCAGCACTTCCATGACGATTAATTCGACGGCCCCCATTCTCCTGTGCATGTATATCGCCCTTGCGCGCAGGCAGGGCGTGGATACAGCCGTGCTCGAAGGCACAATACAGAACGATATACTCAAGGAGTATATCGCCAGGGGCACTTACATCTTCCCACCCGCGCCTTCCATGCGTTTGATAACGGATATTTTCGCTTACTGTAAAGAAAATGTTCCACGCTGGAACACCATCAGCGTCAGCGGCTACCACATACGTGAAGCAGGCTCCACGGCCGCACAGGAAATAGCCTTCACCCTGGCCAACGGCATAGCCTATGTGGAGGCCGCCATAGGGGCAGGTCTGGATATAGACAAATTCGCCGGCAGGATATCCTTCTTTTTCGACAGCCATAATGACCTGTTTGAGGAAGTGGCCAAGTTCAGGGCGGCGCGCCGGCTCTGGGCGCGCATAATGAAGGAAAGATTCAAGGCAAAGGACCCGCGATCCATGATGCTGCGGTTTCATACGCAAACCGCCGGATGCACACTCACCGCCCAGCAGCCGTACAATAACGTCGTCAGGGTGGCCGTACAAGCTCTGGCAGCTGTCCTGGGAGGCACGCAGTCGCTTCACACCAACTCGTTTGACGAAGCCTATGCCACGCCTTCGGAGGCGGCGGTGACTATCGCGTTGCGCACACAACAGTTGCTGGCGCATGAAAGCTCCGTAGGCGATGTGGTCGACCCGCTGGGCGGCTCCTACTACGTCGAGTCCCTGACCGATTCGCTGGAACAGAAGGCTTCCGCCTATATCGACAGTATTGATAAGATGGGGGGCGCCGTAGCCGCCATTGAGCAGGGATATCAGCAGCGGGAAATACAGGAAAACTCCTACAAACAGCAGATGGCTGTAGATAGTGGCCAAACCGTTGTAGTGGGAGTCAATAAGTTCATCTCGTCGACGGCGAAAATATCGGGATTGACCAGGATCGATCCGGAAAAAGAAAAGACCCAGAAAAAGCGCCTGGCGGCCGTGAGGCAAAACCGGGATAATGAACGATGCCAAAAGGCTATGCAAAACCTGTCCAGGGTCGCGCAAAGCAGTGACAATACTATGCCGGCTATACTTGAGTGCGTCGAGGCTTATGCCAGCATCGGGGAGATATGCGATGTGCTGCGCGCCGCATTCGGAACGCATAAGGAATCCCTGATTTTTTAATAGCGACCCTGGCACCCCGACAAACCGCATCGCCGATTTCATAAAGGGTGAGGCGGGCGCCGGTCACCGCAATTGAAACGTACCCTTAAGAGAACAAGACAGGAGATATTGTAATATGGCAAAGCTTGATTGGGCATTGGATGAAAAGGTAGCGCTGGTGACCATGGACGAGGCTGACAATAAGCTTAACATCGACCTGGTCAAATCCCTGCTCGAGATGCTCGATAAAATAGAGAAGGAAAGCGAAGCCCTCACGGTAGTGGTTAAGTCAGGGCATTCACATATCTGGACCAACGGCTTCGGCATCGATTGGATAGTTGCCAGCCTGGAAAAAGGCAATAAGGCTGAGGTCAGGCAGTTTCTGGTCATGGACCTCGTGTTGCGAAGGCGGCTGCTCACCTACCCTCTCATAACCATAGCCGCCCTTAACGGCCACACCTTCGGCGGCGGGGCAGTGTTCTCCAGTTGCTTCGATTTCCGCTTCATGAGGTCGGACAGGGGCTTTTTTTGTATACCGGTGATAGACCGCCAGTACCCGATACTGCCCAGTACCCGGGCTCTGCTTACTAACGTATTTCCTGTACATGTCGTTAAAGAACTGATCCTGGCCGGACGCCGGCTGACCGGCCTGGAATGCGCGGCAAGCCACGTGGTTTCAGCCGCCTATGACAACGACGAATTGATGGATAAGGTTATGGCTTATGCCAGAGGACTGAACAAAGGCAGGGGTATAGTGGGAGAGATGAAGAAAGTGTTGAATGGCCCCATTATTGAACTCCTTGATAAGGACACCGGATCGATTAAGGAAGGTCAGATCGTAGTATAGTCTGTGCGCTTATGATCGCTGTGCTATACCCGCCATCCCATAAATACTGTTATTGAGTAAGACCAGTTCACGCGCATATTCGTCCTTATTCATCTTATCAAGGTATGCCAGGTCCGGATCTTTCTCTTTAAGCGCCTGGAGTATCGCCTCCGGCCCGGTCCCCCTGGCGATTTCCGATATTATAGTCTCGTGCCAGAGAATAAGCTTCTCTTTGTACAGCTTCAGCCGTCCTAAGCCGTCGTCGTAACAGCCGAAGTGCCCGTAACATATCTTATTCGGCTCAAGCTCTATTAGCCTGTCTATGGAGGCCATGGTCTCCTCCAGCTTGAAGGGAGGTGGAGTGGCAGGTCTTATTACGCCATTGACGCAGACCCCCGCCGCCTCACCCGCTATCAATATGCGCGTGGCGTTGTCGAAGAGGCTTAAATGATGTATGGCGTGGCCGGGCGTCAAATATATCTCCAGGACCGTCCCTCCACCTAGGTCGATTTGCATGTGGTCGGCTGCTTCTACTATTCGGTTACCGGGCACCGGCGCGATAGGGCCGTATTTCATAGCCAGGTCTCCCAGTGTCTTGAGGCTGGCGTTCCACAAAGCTGTGGGATCCACGAGGTGTGGGCGGGCCCGGCTATGTGCGATCACTGCTGCGTTGGGCAATTCAGTAATAAGCTCTCCGATACCTCCGGCATGGTCGATGTGGATGTGCGTGAGCACGACGTAATGGATGTCCTCCGGCTGCACGCCAGCCCTGGCAAGGGCCGAGAGCAGGCCGGATTTGGCCGCCGCGGGACCGGGATCGATCACCGCGTTCTTATCGCCCAGGATAAGGTAGCTCCCGATAAACCTGCTATAGCCGGGTATGGGGAGATGCGGGTCCAAAAGTTTCAGGTTTGATGCGATATCTACGACTTCGATGTCGGCGCTCCTCCACTACTGGTCCCGACAACTATACCATAAGACAGCGACCGGTTGCCGAAGGGGAGCCCCGAACGGCAAAATATCTTGATTCCGCGCATTGCCATGATCACAATTAATTTTGTACTCGGTCAAGGGCAAAAGCAGGAAGCTGGTCGCCAGGGCCATGCACACCATGGCCTCGGTGCCCGTATCCAAGATAGCCCGCGCATCCGGCCGGGCAACCGGGCCTGACGGCTGATCCCGCTGCACCCTGGCGCCGTCTTGAATTATCCGGCCCGTAAAGCTACTATGTCCTGGGAGGTGTCAGGCTGCTATGCAATTTCCAGAGAAAGGTATATCCATCAATGAACTGAAGGATGAGTTAGCTGCGCTCAAATCCAACGATATGGACTGGAAAAGCGCACGCGCTTTCAGCATGGTCTTCAGGGCCTCGGACGAAGTCAGCAAGGTGGTGGAGACGGCCCTCAGCACATTCGTTTTCGAGAACGGCCTCAGCCCCTTCGCATTCCCCAGTCTGCTGCGCATGGAAACGGAGGTAATCGCCATGACTACCGACCTGCTCCACGGCGGCGGCACGGCGGCGGGAAACATGACCTCCGGCGGCACGGAGAGCATCATCATGGCTGTCAAGGCGGCCAGGGATTACGCCAGGGAAAAGCGTCCTGAGGTGAAGAAGCCGGAGTTGATCATTCCGCGCTCTGCGCATCCCGCTTTTAACAAGGCCGCCTATTACCTCGATATTAAAACCGTGATCGTGCCCACCAGCGAATCATCCATTGTAGATATGGCCGCCTATGAGAAGGCGTTTAACTCCAACACCATTTTTGCTATGGGCTCCGCCTTCTCCTATCCCCACGGCGTCATCGATCCCATCGAAAAAATGGCCGCTATTGCAGCTAAAAAAGGCGTCTGGTTTCACGTGGATTCATGCGTTGGAGGTTTCATGTTACCCTTCCTTGAGAAGCTGGGCTACCCCATTCCGCCCTTCGATTTCCGCGTGCCGGGGGTCATGTCCATGTCAGCCGACATCCATAAATACGGTTATGTATCCAAGGGCGCCTCTACCATTACATACAGAAACAGCGAGCTGAGAAAATACCAGCTCTTCGTATACACGGATTGGAACGGCGGCGTTTACGCCACGCCGGCCATCTCGGGAGCGCGCTCGGGAGGGCCCATAGCGGCCGCCTGGTCGGTGATGAAATTTTTAGGCTGGGAAGGCTATATGCGCCTGGCTAAGGATGCCATGGAGGCGACACGGCTGCTGATGGAGGGCATCAAACGTATCCCCGGCCTGTATATTGTTGGAAACCCGCCCGCCACCACCTTCGCAGTCGGCAGCGATACCCTCAACGTCTACGCGCTGGGCGACGCCATGAAGGTGCGAGGATGGAATATCGACAGCCAGCACATGCCGCCCACCCTGCACTTTACCGTATCTCCCATGCACCTGAAGATAGTCGAGCCCTTCCTCAAGGACTTCGCGGATGCGGTCAAAGAGGTCTCCCTCCTGAAACAGGAGGACATTTCTGGTGAGGCTGCAATCTACGGCATGATCGGCTCGCTGCCCGACCGGGCGCAGGCCAAGGAGATGACCACGCAGTATTTCAACGACATTTACCGCGCCAAATAACCGTGCCTATACCATTTGCCTGGACCGATATCGCTATACTGGCGCTGGTCCTGGTGCTGGCTCACTCTGTAGAGACCTACCTGGGATTCGGCTCGACCATCATCGCCCTATCGCTGGGGATTTTCCTCTTCCCGATTGAAACGCTGCTGCCGGCGCTGGTGACCATCGGCACGTTGCAGAGCGCCTGGTTGATCATCCGCTGGCACGGCCATATACGCTGGGAAGTAATACTGGTCGGCATACTTCCGAGTGCAGCCGTAGGCCTGGCCGCCGGCATACTACTGAGGGATTACACCAGCGAAACTTTGCTGGTCACGCTGCTGGGACTGTTCATAATAGTCACATCGACGCTCGAACTTATCGCGCTATTCCGCAGCGACGCTGCCCCTCGTGCCCCTCTCAATCGCTGGGTCGCTGCTCCCGTGATCTTCGTCGGCGGGCTCTTCCAGGGCCTGTTCGCCTCGGGCGGACCGCCCATCGTCTACTACGCCGGACGGGAGATTGAAGACCCCGTCCAGTTTCGCTCCACCCTGTCCGTGCTCTGGCTGATACTGAACCTGGCTCTGCTTATCAGCATGTGGGCCGGAGGCCAGGCCGGCGTCCTCACACTGGAACTGGCGGCGCTGGCGCTTCCGGGATTCATCGCGGGCGTCGTGATCGGCAGCTTCATAAAGATGAAGTCGCGGACCTTCAAGGCGGCCACCTGGGCGATGCTGCTGATAATCGGAATAGTGCTTCTCGTGCGCGTCTTCTTGCAGATCAACGGAACCATCTTGTAAATGGTCCGTTGATTGTTGTAATATTCTCGGAACGTTCGAATATTCGCAGAGGAGGAGGTCAGATGGCTGTATTTGAGAGCACGGAGAAGATGTACGAGGTGCTGGGCACGCTGTTTAATGCCCTGGTCAACGATCCTACGGTAGGTCCCAAATTCATCGAGGCCGATATCGTCATTAAGTTCACCATAGATCAGCCGGACGGCTTTATCTGGCTGACGCGCGAGGGAAAGGTGATCTGCGGGCCGGCCGATATCAAGCCGACCATCGAGATGTGGCTGAGCGGGGACACTTGCCACAAGTTCTGGCTGCAACAGATCACCATGCCTGTGGGGCTGGCCAAGGGGCTGATGAAGGCCAAGGGACCCCTGCCCAAGGTTCTCAAGCTGTTGCCCATGCTCAAACCGGCCTATGCCGCCTACCCCGACATAGCGAAAAAATACGGGCTGGAGATATAGCGCAGTCCGCGGGAGACACAGAATGAGCAAAGAGAGAAGCATCAAACAATACGAAGAGGACAGGCTCGAGGCTGCTAAAATCGCGGCGCGCCTGCTGTTGGCCAGCGCAACCACATCCCCACGTGTAGGCGGCGTGGGCGAATGCACCATTCAGATCATCGACGATGAATGCGACATCGAGGAGCTCTGCCAGGCCGTAGAGCATATGTCAGCGGACAATGAGAAGTGGGATTTCTTCAAGCGGGACGCCATGATGCTGCGGGACGCCGACGCGGTGCTCATAGTAACGTCGATACGCTGCCTGACCGACGCCGCCGACATCAACTGCAACATGTGCGGACACCTGACCTGCGAATATCAGCGTAAGGCGCCCAAGCTGGAGCAGGAGCCCGGCATCGCTTATACCGGGCCGCTCTGCCTTTTCCGCGCCAACAATATTTCCTACGCCATCGAGGCCATTATCTCCACGGCCAGGAATATGGGCATCGACTACGGCGTATACTGGTCGGCCGGCGCCGCAGCCATGCGCATGATGATCGTGCCTAAGAACACCGGGTTCTGCCTGGCGGTCGGCATCTCCGTCACCGAGAAGAGCCCCTTCCGCGACATACCCAAGGAATACGCGGATATCAACGAGACGACCATGAATGACCGCATCATCAAGCGCCTCTGGCCCCAGTTCAGGTCGATTTACAGTTAGGCGGAGTCGCTGCAGGGAGAAGATGAAATGGCAACCGATATGAACGAATTACTGAAAAACGGATTGGACCGGGCGGTGGAGCTGATGGTGGTGGCGGCGCACAACAGCTTCCGCTTCGGCGGCCGGAATACGGTTAAAATAGCCCGCCTGAGCACCGAAGACCAGCAGGAGATCGCGGAGTTTTGCTACTCGCTGGGCGACATGTCTCCGCTGGCGGCCCGCGACGGCAGGTTCCTCATGGAATTGATCAAGGAGCCCTGTGCCCTGCTGATGTTCGGGGACAGGCGGAAGTCCGACTTCAATTTCAACTGCGGGGCCTGCGGCTACAAGTCGTGCGCCGAGATGAACCGCGCCGAGGAGGTTGAATCATTGACCGCGCGCGGGCCGAGCTGCCAGTTCAAGGCCATCAACCTCAATATCGCCTCCGGCGCGGCGGCCTCCATGGCCTGGCGTCTGGGACTATACTGCCGCGTCTTCAGCACGTTGGGATTCGCATCGTTCGCCTTGAATAAGATGGAAGACGTGGACATGGCCGTCACCGTCTCGGTCAGCGTGGCTAAAAACGACCCCTACTTCGACCGGCACCAATACTGGACGGACGAGCACTGGAAGGAGACATTCAACAAGGAATTCCCCACCTTCACCAGGGGATTCATCGGCGCTATCGAACAGGAATAACGCCCGTTAAGGAGACTGGGTTATGGGAAGCAAGGCGCACCTCAACCAGGTAATAGCCTCGCACCTGGTGGAGATCAGGGCGGAGGAATCGCCCGACAGGCAGGTCTTCATTTTTGAAAGGGGCGACTGTGGGGAGGACATCCTCACCTACCGCAAGCTGTACGAAAACTCCAACAAGATAGCCGGCCTTTTCATTAAAAAGGGCATAGGCAGCGGCGATAATTTTGCCGTACTGATGCGCAACCATCCCGAGTTCGTCTATTCCATGCTGGCCGGGACTACCACCGGCGCCGTCATGGTTCCCATCGATCCGCGCAACAGGGGTGAGCGCCTTCAGTATATGCTCAATAATTCCCAGTCGAAGGCCGTGATCGTCTCCGGGGAATGCCTGGAGCAGCTCGAGGAGGTACTCAAGGATACACCCGCGGTCAAACACATCATCGCCGTATACCTGCCCGAGCAGGACATCCCTGTTTCCCCTAAATACGAAGCTCTAAACGAGACTATCGAGGCCGCGACCTGGGAGACGGTCGAGCAGAAGATCTTCGACGTGCGGCATCCCATGCAGATCGTCTACACGTCTGGCACGACGGGCGAGCCCAAGGGCGTCATGGTACGCAACAACCGCACCGGCATGTACAACATACTGACCAGCCTGGTCTGGCGATATAAGAAGGACGATGTGCTTTACACGGGTCTTTCTCTCACGCACGGCAATGCGCAGGCGGTGACTTTTTTTCCGGCCCTCAGTCTGGGCATCAAGGCTGTTATCAGTCCCCGCTTCACCAAGAGCCGCATCTGGGACATCTGCCGTAAATACGGCTGCACATCCTTTTCACTGCTGGGCGGAATGATGGCGGCCATCTACAACGAGCCTGGCAGGCTGGACGATGTGCAAAACCCGGTGCGCGTCGTGCTCAGCGCCGGCACCCCGCCCGCTATCTGGGACGACTTCGAGAAAAGGTTCGATGTCAGGATACTGGAATGGTACGGCTCGGTGGAGGGTGGCTTCGCTTATAAGCCCGTCGGCCAGGGTCCGGTGGGATCGTTCGGCAAGACCATTCCCGGCATACTGGAATTAAGAGTTGTCGACGAGAACGACAGCGACCTCCCGGCCGGTGCCACGGGCGAGCTGATCTGCCGCATGACCAAGGGGGAGACAAAGGTTGATTACCTGGGTCTGCCCGACGCCTCCAGGGAGAAAACGCGCGGCGGGTGGCTGAGGACCGGAGATATGGTGCATAAGGACAAGGACGGCTGGCTGTTCTTTGATTACAGGAAGGGCACGGAGCTGCGGCGTTCCGGCGACTTCATCCAGCCCGATTTTGTAGAGATGGTCATAGGCAAACAGCCCCAGGTCAGCGAGGCATGTGTCTACGGTATACCCGCCGCCTCGGGCGCTCCGGGTGAGAGCGACCTGGTGGCCGCCATCGAGCTGTTCGAAGGGCAAACCATCGAGCCGGGCGCTTTCTTCGCCTGCCTGCAGAAGGAGCTGCAGCCCAACTTCATGCCCTCTTACCTGCAGGTGGTCGCGGCATTGCCCAAGACCATCACGGAGAAGCCGCTGGCGCGGGAACTGAAGGAGTCCTTCGAGCGCGGCCAGGGGAATATATATAAGCTCATCGACTACACATAGACGCATTTAATTAAACGCAGGAGGCAGATATGGGTTACTGCGAACTGGACCTGGATTTACCCGAATTTCATGTCAATTTAAAGGATGAGTTGCACAAGTTCGCCGTCGAAGTGGTGCGGCCCGCAGCACTGGCGCTGGACAAGCTGCCTCCTGAGAAGGTGATAGAGAAGGGTTCACTCTACTGGCAGACCATGGCCCGAATGTATGAAAACGGCTACCACACCGTGTATGTCCCCGACGATTACGGCGGCATGGGATTGGATGCTCTGGCCATGCATATATTCTGGGAGGAGCTGGCCTACGGCGGCGTCGGATTCGCCGTGTCGTTGGGCTGCTCCTGCTTCGCCGCTTTTTACACCGGGATGATCTGCACCGATGTACTGATTGAGAAGTTTATTATTCCCTTTATAAGCTGCAAGGACGCATCCGTGATGAGCTGCTGGGGCATCACCGAGCCGGAGCACGGCTCGGACATACTGATGCCGGGAACGGGCCACTTCCATGATGAAAGAGTGACACAGCAGTTGAAAGCGACAAAAAGAGGCGGCGACTGGATACTCAACGGGCAGAAATCGGCCTGGATCTCCAACGGCCCCGTGGCCAGCAACTGCGCCCTCTTCGTCAACCTCGATCCCGCCATGGGCATGGCCGGCGGCGGCATCTGCCTGATCGACCTGAACCAGCCCGGGGTAAGCCGCGGCAAACCGCTGGACAAATTGGGCCAGCGCGAGCTTCCCCAGGGGGAGATATTCTTCGATAACGTCGTTTGCCCCGGCGATCAGATGATCATAGACCAGCAGAGCTATGAGGCCATGACCGAGCTGACGCTGGCCCATGCCAATATGAGCATGGGGGCCTATTTCACCGGCCTGGCCCAGTCAGCTTATGACCTGGCCCTGCAGTACAGCACGGAACGCATACAGGGAGGGAGGCGCCTGTGCGAACACGCCTGGGTGCAGACTAAATTGTTCGACATGTTTACTACCGTGGAGGCCTGCCGCTCTTTTTCACGCAACGTGATGGTCTACAACATGAGCACTACCCCTGCTTCGCTGCAGCACTCCATCGCGTCCAAAGTGTTCTGCACCAACGGCGCATATAAGGTAGCCAGCGATGCCGTGCAGATCTTCGGCGGCCTTGGCCTGAGCAAGGAACTGCCCGTTGAGAAGCTGTTTCGCGACGCTCGCGCCGGCCTGATTGAGGACGGGTCCAACGACTCCCTCTCGATCGCCGCCGGCAATATGATCGTCAAGGAGGTCTATCAGCCATGAAAGGGGTCTATATCATCGGCGTCGGCATGATACGTTTCGGCAAATACCCTGATCAAAGCGTGAGGTCTATGGCGGAGGAAGCCACGCGTCTGGTCCTGCTGGACGCGGGCCTGGTCAAGGAAGACCTGCAGTCAGTCTTTTTCTCCAACTCTTTCTGGGGGATGTTCGCCGGCCAGCACTCAATCCGCGGCCAGGTCATCATGCGCGGCATGGGCATCGATAAAATACCGGTGACGAACGTGGAAAACGCCTGCGCCGGAGGGTCCACGGCGCTTCACCTTGCCGCGACCGGCATCTACGCCGGCATGTACGACGTGGCGCTGGCGCTCGGATCGGAGAAGATCAGCAATCCGGATAAAGCCCAGTCGCTCTCCGCCTACGCCTCCTGCATGGACGTGGAGAACTTCGAGAAGCACATTAATATGATCACCAGCCTCAATGACGTGATAAAAATAGATATACCGGAGGATAAGTCCGCGCCGGGCGAGGGCAGAAGCATCTTCATGGACGCCTATGCCATGGGCGCCAGGTGGCATATGAACAAGTTTGGTTCAACACAGCGCCAGCTTGCTGTAATATGTTCTAAAAACCACCTGCACGGCTCCCTCAATCCGCTGGCGCAATACCAGCAAAGAATGACGGTGGAGGAGGTGATGGCGGATAAGCCCGTGGCCTATCCGCTGACCAGGGCTATGTGCTCTCCGGTGGGAGACGGCGCGGCGGCGGCCATAGTGTGCTCTGAAAGATACCTTAAGAAGCTGATGGATGCACGTCCGGTCAGGATAATTGCCACCGTGTTGGGCCAGGGCAGCGACAGGTCCCTGGACGGGGAGGACATAGGAGAGCGACTCTCTGATCAGGCTTACGACATTGCAGGCCTGGGGCCTGCCGATATCAGCCTGGCGGAGCTTCACGATGCCACAGCCTGGGGAGAGCTGCATCAGGCGGAGGTAATGGGCTTCTGCCCCATGGGCGAGGGCGGTCCGTTTGCTGAGTCGGGAGCGACGGTAATAGGCGGCAGCAAACCCATCAACACCAGCGGAGGACTGGAGTGCCGCGGGCACCCGATAGGCGCCTCCGGCCTGGCCCAGATTTACGAGCTGGTATTGCAATTGCGCGGCGACGCGGGCCTGAGACAGGTTGAGAATGCGCGCATCGGGCTGGCCGAAAACGGCGGGGGTAACATCGGGGTGGAGGAGGCCGCCATGTGCGTGCACATACTGGAGAAGACAGGTTGAGTCGCACTTTGTCTGGAACAGAAAGCTATAATTAAGGGTAAAAATAAAGCAGGAGAGATGACTGACAGCGGTATAACGGACAAGAAGCCAAGAGGTGTGATCCTGTACTATTCAGGATCGGGCAATACCCGGCTGGCCTGCCGCTATATCGCGGCCAACGTTAAAAGCATCGATCTGGAGCTGGTCAATATGGTCGGCGGCCGTGTCCCTGACCTGCAGGACTGCGCAGTCGTCGGGATTGCCACCTTTACAGATTTCCTGGGCGCCCCGCATCTTGTAAAGACATTCGTGAATATATTGCCTCTCCAGAAGAACAGGCCGGCCTTCGTGTTCAACACCTACGGCTTCATCAACGGCAAGACACTCAAGGACCTCGCACAATTAGTGGCGGTACGCGGATTTAAGGTGGTTGCGGGACATTCCCTGCACACCCCGGAGAGCTATCCGCCTATGATAGCGGGCGGACGTGGCAACGAGCAGGCGCCCAACGAAAAGGAGCTCAGGGCGTTCAAGAATTTTGTGGCCGGACTTGAAGAGGCCTGTAACCGGATCAGTCAGAAGAAGGAAGTTGCGAGCCGCAAGATCTCCATCGGCCTGCTGTACAGCCTGCTGCCCGAGTTCTCTCGCACACGGTCAAAGCACGATATGGGGACCAAGTACGTGGATGCGGAACTGTGCAAGCAGTGCCATACCTGCGAGAAGCTGTGCCCCTACAGGGCCATCAAGCTGGACCCCGGGCCCGTCTTCGACATGGACAAATGCTACGGCTGCTGGAGCTGTTTCAACCACTGCCCCAACAAGGCCATATACACTAAAAAGTACCGCGGATTGGGCCATTATCCCAGGCCCATCGACAGCCTCAAGCAAAAGCTCGCTGTGTAGGCCGCGTGCCTACCTCTTCATAAGTGATACCCCACTGTGCAAATAGTGAGTTCAGTTGCCGTGCCAGCGGCTGTACCGTATATACCGGTCTATGGCGCGGGCAGCCCTTGAGATCGACGGATAGACAGGCAGCTCCAGCGCTGCGAACTGCGCCCTAGCCTCTTCCTCCAATCGCCTTGCCTGCACGGTAACAGAGTTATGCAGAACCACGGCCAGCGGCTTGGAAACAGATTCCCTGAGGGCGGTGACCACCTCAATAAAACGGCCCATCAGCACCGATCTACGGGCGAGTGCCCACAGGTCCAGAGGAAACTGCATAATGATGATGTCCACGTCCTTCGACTCCGCGATAGACTGCATGGACTTTATGTAATGGTCTTTTCCACCTGCCGGGGGTATATCCACGGGATTCCTGAACATGCTGCCGGCCTCCGTTCCGTATATGCCGTGCAGCGTTCGCCTCAGTTCAGCCGACAGCAGCGGCAGATGCAGTCCCGCTGCCGTGACATCATCGGCGGCCTGGACACCCACTCCCCCACCCGAGCCGGCCACGACTACGTTTCTACCCGATGGAACAGGCATGAATGCCAGGGTAACACTTATGTCAACTAATTCCGACATACCGGTTACCTGAATAACGCCGAGCTGGTTAAAAAGGGTTTGCCATACGATGGTAGAGCCTGCGATGGCGCTGGTATGCGAGACGCAGGCCCTGGCGCCCGTTTCAGTATTGCCCGCCTTGTAAATTATGACCGGTTTGGCCTTCACCGCCCGCCTCAGCACCTGTTTGAAACGTTCGCCGTCCTTTATGCCCTCGATGTACATGGCGATTATCTCCGTATCCGGGTCATCCGTTAAATACTCAAGGAAATCGCACTCGTTCAAGTCGGCTGCGTTTCCGTAGCTAATAGCCTTGCTGAAGAACAGGCCCCGCACAGATGCCTCGCGTATGCAGTAAATGCAGTTGCCTCCGCTCTGTGAGATCAAGCCGAGCGGCCCGGAGAGTGAGGGAAATCCGGCCTGGTCGGGATACTCGCCGGCAAACGTCAGACCGGCTGAGGGGCAGTAAATGCCCATACAGTTGGGCCCGATCAACCTTACTCCGCCCTCTCCGGCTATCCGCAGCACCTCCTCCTCCAACTGTCTGCCGGTCGAGTCCTCGATCTCGCTGTAACCCGATGTAAAGAGGTGCGCAGCCCTGACCCCCTTGGCGACACAGTCGCGGATCAGCTGGGGCGTATGGCGGGCGGACACGGCGGACACAACGTAATCCACCTCGCCCGGTATCTCGGCTATATTTCTATAGACCTTCAGCCCGTTTATCTCGCCGCCCGCAGGATGCAGCGGGTATATTTTGCCCCTGTATCCGAATTTGATCAGGCTCATCAGATACCACTGGGCCGGTCCGGGTTTAGAGGCATCGGCCGATACTCCTGCCAATGCGATAGACCGCGGCCTAAAGAGGAAATCAAGGGGGTGCTGTGTCATAAGTCACTCCTGCTCGCTGTATTCGGCTGATTGTATATCGAAAGCGAGGCTGTGTACAAGCCTATGAACATTTTACAAATTCACGGAGGTGGACAAACCCAATCGATCAGTACAGTGCGGCAGTCGACTTGACAGTACGTCGGCAATAAAACTAACATAAAACCTGCTAATGCGGGTGTAACTCAGCGGTAGAGTGCTTGCTTCCCAAGCAATACGTCGTGGGTTCGAATCCCTTCACCCGCTCCAGATTGATGAAGGTAAATATTACAACTTCCCAAGGAATGCTCTAAATAGAGGTATACGGTGATTACCTTATTTATTGCGGATAATGGCCGTTTTATTTGCCAAATGCTGGAAATCCAGTGATATCACTGCCAATAATCAGGGTGTGCATATCGTCGGTCCCTTCGTAGGTATATACTGACTCAATATTTGCCATATGCCTTATAGGAGAATAATCCAGTGAAATGCCATTAGCTCCCAGGATTTCACGTGCAGTCCTGGCACAAAAACGCGCAACATTAACATTGTTCTTTTTTGCTAGCGAGATCTGCGTCGGCTTTGCCGTTCCTTGATCCATCAGCCTTCCCAGTTGGTATGAGACCAACTGTCCTTTAGTTATCTCAATAAGCATATTAACCAGTTTTTCCTGTACTAACTGGTATGATCCTATCGGAGAACCAAATTGTTTGCGTTCCTTCGCATAATTTAGTGCCGCTTCATAACAATCCATAGCAGCGCCAAGGGCACCCCAAGAGATACCGTATCTCGCCTGGTTAAGGCAAGCCAGTGGGGATTTCATTCCACCTGAGCCGGGCAGAAAGTCATCTTCGGACACTACACAATTTGAAAAATACAGTTCACCAACATCCCCTGCACGCATAGATCCTTTTCTCTCGGTGGACTTTTGTTCAAATCCTTTTGTGCCCTTCTCTAAAAGAAATCCTCGGATGCCATCATCTGTTTTTGCCCAAACAACAGCGATGTCTGCAATTGATGCTTCACTTATCCATTGTTTGCTCCCATTAATAACCCAATTATTGCCATTCTTTTTGGCAGTAGTTTCCAGGGAGGAAACATCTGAACCAACGTTAGGTTCAGTTAAGCCGAAACAACCGATTTTCTTCCCACTGGCGAGCAGCGGTAGCCATTTTGATTTCTGTGCAGGTGATCCATATTTCCAGATGGGATACATCACCAACCCTGATGACACTGCTACAAAACTTCTCAATGCGCTATCAACCCTCTCAACTTCCTGAGATATCAGGCCAAACGCTATATAGTTTGTTCCAGCCGCACCATATTCCCTGGGAATAAAAGAACCGATGATACCAAGGTCGCCCATCATGGGCGCCAGTTTTTTCATATCAAGTGACCGTTCTGTGTTAAACGCATCGACTACGTAAGGTTTAACCTCCGTTTCCATGAAATCCCTGACCATTGCGCGGGTCATTTTCTCTTCGGTGGTTAGCAGACTATCGATGTTGTAATAATCGATTCCCCTAAATTTCATAGCTCGTTTACTCTCCCTTGACATAGGCTTGGCTGAAACAACTCTTATTAACCTTTCTATCACCTTCCCATGAAATTAGGCAGGCGCTTTTCCTTCAGCGCTTTCAAAGCCTCCCTGTGATCTTCGCTCATCATACAGGTCGTTTGTGCGTGCGCCTCAAAATCCAGTTCCTCACTCAGCGAAGAAGCCAGGCTTGCAAGCACACCCTGTTTTGTAAAACGCATGGCGATAGGTGGCCCGGCAGCTATTTGCCTGGTAATTTCATCCGTGGCGTCATCCAGTTTTTCCGGCTCAACCACACAGTGGACGAGCCCCTCCCGTGCTGCAGTCTCTCCATCAAACACCATTCCCTTGAGCAGAATCTCCATAGCACGCGCCTGTCCGACGAGCCGTGGTAAGAAATACGTGACACCGGCATCCGCGCCCGTCAGTCCAACACGCGCAAAAGCAAACCCCAACTTTGCGCCGGCCGCTATCACTCGTAGATCGCACGCCAGTGCCAGGCCCACTCCACCGCCAAACGCGTCGCCATTTATTCGTGCGATAACAGGGATGGGGAGAAGATGAATCTGACCAATCGTTTCTAGAAACGCGCGCACACTGATTTCCAGTTCTGCGGGTGGATACGATTGCAGGAGTTCGAATTCTGCTATATCCTCACCTGCGCAAAAATATTTACCTGCGCCCGTTAATACAATAACACGCAAATGGGATGCGGAGCGAATCGTTTCTATTGCCGATACCAATTCGCTCCCCATTTCCATTGTTATCGAATTTGCGCGGTCCGGACGATTGAATGTTAATCGTCCCACTGCCCCATCCAACTCGAGCTTCAACGTCTTGTATTCCATCTTATTATCACCAAGGGCCCATCAAAAGCCTCAGATTTATTACGGTTAAATTACCTGTAATTCTTAACACTCAATACGAAAAGCACGGATGGCATTGTCGCGCAGCAATTTCTTTTTAGCTTCGAAAGGCAATTTCAACTGCTCGACATCATCCCGGCAACGCTTGAATGACAAGAGCGGATAATCGGTCCCCCATATCACCTTGTCCTGTCCCCAACCACCAACAAACTCTACAAAAGACGCAGGCCAGCGTTTGGCAGGACGAGCGCTGGTCTCAACGTAAATGTTGGGATGTTTCCATGCTAATGTCATCATTTCTTCATGCCAGGGCTGACCCAGGTGACAGCCGATTATAGTGAGATCGGGAAATGCCAGCGCAATCTCGTCCAGATAGATAGGACGTCCGCACTCGGAGGGAAGCAGAGGCCCTGTGTGTCCTATCTGAATGCAGACAGGCACCTTCAATTCGGTGCAAGCGATGTAAACGGGCCAGTACATCTTGTCGGTGGGCGGAGGAGCCCACATCCCGTTGCCATAGGCATACGGCTCAAGGCGGACTCCACGCATTCCCAGTTCTTCAACCATGTGATGCACCTTTTGCACCATATCCATTGGCTTGCCACGAGGGTCCAACGTGCCACAGCAGATTACAAAGCGATCAGGATGCTGTCGAACCAGATCGGCTACCAATTCATTGCTGGCGATGGCTATACCCTCATAGTAGAAGGAGGAGAGGACAACCATCTCCACACCAGCCTCGTCCATCTCAATAAGCATATCCTTGATGGGGATGCCCTCGTCGAACCGTTTGATCGAGCCGTAGCGGCGGAAAATGTGTTTGAACTCCTCGGGAAAGTTCTGTGCATAGCCCGGCAAACAGGGCGAAGCCCAGGCATCGATGGCACCAATACTATTTTGCTTGTCAGTCATTGTTTCCTCCTTTTATTATTTATGCAGTATGGCGTGCTTCCTGGCGTAATACGCGCTTCAAGGGCTTGCCGATAGGACTCAAGGGTAACTCGGTACGGAATTCAATTTCACGAGGCACTTTATAGGGCGACAGGTGGGTGCGACAGTGTTCTTTAAGTTCTCCAACCAACTTTTGGCCGGATTCTAAGCCCGGTTTCAAAACAACGAACACTTTAATGATCTCGCTTCCCACATGAGTCGGATCAGGATCCGGTACTCCGACCGCAGCAGCCATGCTGACTGCCGGATGCGCGTAGATTACATCATCCACCTCTCGCCCGGCGACGTGATAGCCGCCGTATGTGGATATCATATCTTTCTCTCGATCCACCAGATAGAAGAAGCCGTCGTCATCCATCTTGCAAATATCTCCTGTGTAGAGATAAGTCATGCCTGCAAACGGACGCAGTGTATGCGCTGTTTCCTCAGGCATGTTCAGGTATCCCTTGAACACATTCGGGCCCGCAGCGATCATTTCGCCCGCCTCACCTGCGGGTACCTCCTTTGTCCCGGTTTCGATGTCTACAATACGAACCATCATGTCAGTCATCGGCAGGCCGATACTGCCAATCCTGCGCTGCTCTTTTGGCTGACCCCAGGGATTGAAGAGACAAATAGGACCTCCTTCGGTAATGCCATAAACCTCGACCAACGAACTGCCGGTCTTCTCTTCCCACTCTCGTGTTAGCTCCGGTGGTAAAGCCACGCTGCCGGAGACGCAGATTCTAAGAGAACTGAAGTCGGCTTTGGCAAATTTAGGATGCCGCAGCATATTTGTATATATGGCGGGAACGCCCGCGAAAATGTTAACCCCGTACTTGCCGAAACTGCTCAGCATGTCATCCATATCCCGCGGATTAACCAGGCATACATAGGCAGCCCCGTGCATGATGGGCATGTGAAATGCTCCGTTGCCACCTGAATGGAAGACGGGATACATTGTCATAAAAACCGTCTTGCCGGGTTCCCAATGGGCTTTGCTCCATAACGCGGATTGGATGGTGTTCGCCACGATACCTCGATGGGTCAGCTCAGCGCACTTGGGCCCGCCTGTGGTACCGCCTGTCCAGTAGAGCACCGCAGTATCCTCAGGCTTGATGTCCGTCTGCGGTGGTTCCGGTGGATACTTGACCAGATCCATAAAGGACTCCGCCTGACCCTGTGGAGCCTTGACCGGTTTGGCTTTTGTTAGCCTTCCCACAAAGCCGATGATGCCCGGCATAAAGTCAGTAGGATTACTTAAAAAGATACGTTTGAGTGATGTCTTGCCCCTGATTTTCTCGATCAGAGGCCAGAACCGATCCAGCATGATGATCGTCGTGGCGCCGCATTGATTCAATGCCTGCACAAGCTCATCTTCCGTCCAAACCGGGCTTAAGACTGCGGGGACAGCACCGATCATCTGGCAACCATAGTAACTGAAGAACCATGCGGGACAGGTGGGCAGCAAAGTGGCAACAACGTCGCCCTTACGCACGCCCTTCTCATAAAGCCCTTTTGCCACTCGCTTATTGAGCTCGGCATAACGTGCGATAGTGATCTTAGATCCACGATAGATGAGGGCCACAGCGGCAGGATTCTCACTTGCTTGCTTTTCTACCAGTTGCCAATCGAGCATACCGGCAGGGTATTCCGTGGTTTCGGGAACACCCCTGGCATAATTCTTGAGCCAGGGCTTGCTAACATAGTTGATTTGCTTCTCCATTTTTCAACCTCCTCTCACAAATGACACTGATTACCGAAATTGTTGATCTTTATAAAGAAAACCTCTCTCTATCCATCTGCTCAATCACTATCACATCTTTTACACGCCCCTCCTGTCTATCCGATAGTCCGTTTGGCGATGATCTCCCTCTGTATCTCCTGCGTTCCAGCGCCAATACCGAAACCGTGTATCCCCAGCACGATACGGGCGATCCAGTACTCGCTCATCAGTCCGTAACCGCCGAAGACCTGCACACATTCGTTTGCAGCCCGTCGGATAAACTCGGCGCCGAAGAGTCGCGCCATTGAAACTACCAGATCTGCCTCTCGTTCGCCTCGATTGAGCAAGTCAGTTGCGCGATATGTGAGCATCTTGGATGCTTCAAGCTCCGTGAGAACATCGGCAAAGCGGTGGCGCCAGACCTGCATCTCCGCAAGTTTCCTGCCGAAGACTGATCGCTCGCGCATGTAGTTCAATGCCTCCTGAATCATCTCCCGCGCCAGACTGTTGATAATGTACGCAAGCACCAATCGCTCACCTTGAAAGAGATCCATGATGTAATAAAAGCCCTTACCCTCTTCACCCACCAGGTTGTTAACCGGTACCCGGCAGTCCTCAAAGAAAAGTTCGGCCATATCGCTGGAGGGGACATTCGTGTGCTGCAGCTCGCGACCTCGAGAAAAGCCTGGTGTATCCGTCGGCACCAAAATAACGCTGATACCACCAGGGCCGGGTCCGCCCGTGCGTGTGGCAAGAGTGATGAAGTTGGATCGCACACCGTTTGTGATAAATGTCTTCTGCCCGTTGATTATGTAGTCATCCCCTTCGCGGCGGGCGGTGGTACGGATACCCGCCACATCGGAGCCGGCATTCGGCTCAGAGACACCCAAAGCTGCAATACGTTCTCCGCGGATGGCCGGCACAAGGAACTGTTGCTTGAGTTTCTCGCTGCCATACTTATGAATGACGCTGGTAGCCATTTCACACTGGATGAGAAGCCCCACCACGACACCTATATTGCGAGCTCTCATCAGTTCCTCGATCATAATACCGACGTACCAGTAGTCCAGCCCCATCCCACCATACTTTTGGTCGAAACGTAAGCCAAAGTAACCTTGTTGCCCCACTTTAGTGAAGATTTCGTCGGGAAAATGTCGCGCTTCGTCCCACTGCTGGCTATACGGTGCAATCTCTCGTTCCGTGAAAACTCTCACCGAGTCGCGGAACATCTCATGTTCTTCGGTATAGTATGGAAAAGTGTTCATGCTAACCTCCTCTACACATACACAAATACAATTGTCGTGTTGTTCAGAACCTCTGCCTCATGCGCCACGTGCTATAAAACATCCTCAATCGTGAGTTTTTTCAATTTGAGATAATGATGCTCATTCAAACAAGAAAAGGTCACCTACTTAATTTTTGAATTATTCGTACTTATTTGTTTCATAAAGAGTGCAGTCTGGCTTTCCATATATTGGTCCACCGTATATCGTTTATTAAGAAACCATCTTCTTAATGCCCACATGTCACCGCTTGTGACAATGTTATGAGCGATCAATCCAATATCCTCAATACTGAATTCGCCGGTTTCACAGCCCCTTGATAGTATTTTCTCGAAGACACCCACCAACGGTTCGTTATATTTATAGACCTGTTTTCTTGCGGCCGGTCGAAGATTATTAGTATGTCGGTACATAAAAATTACGATATCTTGAATGCTATCGACTCCCCGATAGTAAACATCAATTGCCTGTTGCAACGCCTTGGTAGGAGCGACGGTGTCAAATTTGACGGATATATTTTGAACAAAATCAACGATTCGCGAGTTCGTATATTGCAGTGTCAAATACAACACGTCCTCTCTTGAGCCTATATAGTGATAAAGTTGACCAATGCTCATACCACAGGCTTTCGCAATATCTCGAACACTTGTCTCTTCGTACCCATTCTTCATGAATACTTCAACTGATTTTCTAGCGATTTCCTCCCTGCGTATTTTTACCAAATCATAATTATCACTATGTGTACGAATCTGACTAATCATCTTACTGATAACCTTCTTACGTAAATGTGGAATAAATCAGTTATCCGCATTTTTATTCTTCCTTCGGGCGCGGTTCGGACTGGGGGAAACTATGGATTGTTTTAATTGCATATACTTTCTCACCTCGGCCGGTGTGGCTGGTTGTCGTCCGATAAGCCGGCTCAGCTGTACCATTTTCTCCACCAAATGAGCATTGGAATGCGCTAAAATACCTTTTTCAAGATATACGTTATCTTCCAGACCGGTGCGCACGTGTCCACCCATAGTCAGAGCCAACGCCGCCATGCGCCAGTGGTTTTGACCACCTATGGCCGATATTTGCCAGCAAGCGTCATGCGGCATACTCTCCACCAGGTGCACCACACCTTTAACAGAAGGACGCAGGTTCTGCCCCGGAATCCCCGTGACCAGGTTGATCCACAGCGGACTTTGCAGAATACCGGCCTCCATAAGCATATCGACATTATTCAACATACCCAGGTCGTAGACCTCCAGTTCAGGTCGAGTACCATGTTCCAGCATTGTGCGGGCGATAGCCGCCAGGTCATCGTAAGACTGGACCAGGTTAAACTGCCGTTCCCAGCGGGCCGTTTGAGAGTTCCAGCGCCCACTCATACCACTTCCCACACTGAAAGAGGCGATCTCCGGTTTGAGTAGCGGCACAATGGCGACTCGTTCCTCCAGAGACAAGCCAGCAATGGCTCCACCGGTGGACAGGTTGAGCACTACATCGCAGCCCTGCGCGCGAATGCCTTCCACGATCCGGCGGAAGATATTTGCATCGGCAGTAGGTCGGTTGTTCACATCGCGCGCGTGTATATGGACGATCGCGGCTCCTGCATTCCAGGCATCCACTGATTGCCGGATGATCTCTTCGGGCTGGGTCGGTAAATTGGGATTAACCTCTTTACCCTGTTGGGCGCCGGTCAAAGCACACGTTATGATTACCTTGTCCATATTCATTGGCCTGTAAATTTAGCTTCCCTCTTTTCCATGAACGACTGCATGCCTTCCTTCTGATCTCGCGTGCTGTAGGTCAGGAGCACCGTCTGGATCGAGTAGTCAATGGCTGTCTCCAGATCGGTCATCATCCACTTGTTGATGATGTCTTTCTGCGTTGCCAGCGCTAAGGGAGGTTTACTTGCCAGCTTCTCGACCCATAGATTTACCTCATTCTGTAAAGCATCATTGGCTACGACTGCGTTGAGTAATCCGCGGCGTTCGGCTTTGTGTGCGTCCCAAAACTCGCCTGTATACGCCATCTCTTTGACATGGAAGATGCTCATTGCGTGGGGTAATAGAGCGGCTTCGACAATTGCCGGAATGCCACGGTGGACATTAGGTAATCCGAACTGAGAGCGCTCGGTTGCAATCAGAATGTCGCAAGAGATCGCCAATTCCAAACCGGCTCCGAGGCATAGGCCGTCAATGGCGGCGATGAAGGGTTTTTCCGTAAAGCGAACCGTGCCGAAACACTCATGCAGCAGCTTGGGAACCCAGCGTCCTAACCACGGATGCATGTCCTTGACAAAACCCACATCAATTCCCGCGCTGAACGCCCGTCCGCACTCTGAATCGATCACCGCTACATGAATGTCCCGATCCTCGGCTATCTGTTTGCAGACATCTATCAGCTCGCGCAGCATCACATCATTGATCGCGTTCAAGACCTTGGGCCGATTCAGTGTGATAGTAGCTCGAGCGCCCTCCTTGCGGAAACGAATAGTCTGATATCCCATAAAAACCTCGCCGTATCTTGAATACTACACGTAAACTCGATGGAACGTTCGCTCTATTTAGATACTATCATATCCACTTATTTTGTCAAGTATTGTATTTGAAATAATAATTATTCTGTAATTATGAAAACCGGAATGCGGTACGCATCGTCCACCTTATACCTTCTTGTATTAGTGTAAATACACTCTTGACAAGCCAGAAATGGTTTGATAACATAAATGTCGAGCGTTTGTTCGACACAAAATTTAGTCATCGCTGCCCTGAAATACTACATATATGAACGCACCTCCGGTATCCATTCTGGGAGTTGGGCGGACCGATTACGAGCCTCAGCCGGGTACAACTATCCCCGAATTAGTCTACCGTGCTGTAAAGGCCGCGCTTGATGACGCTGGAATGACGATGCGAGATATAGACGCGAGGGTGACGGCGTCCGTCGATTTGTGGGATGGATTGACTGCTTCGAATGTCATGGTCACCGAGGTTGTGGGCGCTGTGATGCAGCCGGAATCGCGCATCGCAGGCGATGGTCTCCTTGCCGCATGTCACGGTGCGATGTCTATTATGGCGGGCGCGTATCATACCGTCCTGATCGTCGCGCATTGTAAATCGACCATGGGCGACCGCTGGGGCATTACGAATTGGACCTTTGATCCGATCTATCAACAACCTCTTGGTCTGGATGATTACTACGCTGCCGCACTTCAACTTTCTGCTCTTCGCTCTCCCGCCCCTCTATCCCCCTGTCCGCCGGCTGACGGCGCCGCCGCGATCATTCTCTCATCAACTCCCGCGCCGATTACAATTCGAGGGATGGGATGGGCGCTCGACGAACACTATCTCGGCGATCGAGACCTGACCGATTCGCCGGCGTTGCGCAAGGCCGCGCGCCGCGCGTATGATCTCGCCGGAATCATCGACCCTAAGCGCGATCTCACGCTTGCGGAACTCTCCGATCATTTCGCCCACCAGCGCGCACTATGGGCTTCTATTCTCGGTCTGAACGGTTTCCCCCACCTGAATCCCTCGGGCGGATCGGCACACGGTGTGCCACCCTTCGTCGCAGGATTAAATAGCCTGATCGAAATTGTCCTTCGACTGCGCGAAAAAACAGGTGCCGGACTCGCCCACGGATGCTGGGGGCCGGCAGGGCAGGGTCAAGTAGTCATGGTGGTAAAACAATGAGGCGCGTAGCGATTATCGGCACCGGGCAGACCAAGCATGCCAAATCACACGATGACATGAACCAGGCCGAACTCGTGCGCCAGGCCGCGACTCGCGCTCTGGCGGATGCCGGAATTACTTATCGCGACGTAGACGCGATCGTGCTCTCGAACATGGAACTATTCGAGGGTCGCGCTTTGCCGGAGATGTGGGTAGGCGAAGGGGCAAGCGGGTATCTCAAGCCGGTAATGAAAATCGCTACAGGTGGAACGTCGGGCACATCGGCATGTATCGCGGGGCTTCATCAATGCGCATCGGGGCTCTTCGACACCGTGCTGGTCGTCGGCTGGGAGAAACATTCCGAAGGCGCAACACAAACCGGGATGGCGCTGACGGATCCGCTGTGGGACCGAAATATAGCGTCCGGCGCGGTGGGCAACTTCGCACTCTCTATTTCTCAATACATGGCTGAACGCGGCGTGACACCGGAGCAAGCGGCGAAAGTCGCAGTAAAGGCGCGGCGCAATGCGGCGAAGAACCCCCACGCCCATCTGCAGATGCCGGACATTACTGTAGACCGGGTACTGTCTTCACGGATGCTGGCTGACCCGGTTCATTTGCTCGACATGTGCCCTCAATCGGATGGCGCATGCGCGCTGGTTTATGCCGCAGAGGATCGTGCTGAAAGCTTGTGCGCACGCCCGGCATGGGTACGCGCAACGGTGACCCGGCACGACCAACCTTACATCGGCGATCTTGACCGTCGTCTTCTAACTATGCGCACACTTCGCGATGCAGCACGTAAGGCCTATCAACAGGTTGGGATCACCGATCCACTCAACCAGATTGATGTGGCGGAGATTTACGAACCTGTGAGTTACGCCGAGCTGGCATGGTATGAAGCACTGGGTTTATGCGCCGAGGGTGAGGCCGGCAAGTTGATTGATGATGGAAGTACTGAGATGAATGGAGTACTACCGGTTAATCCATCAGGCGGTGTGCTCTCCACGAACCCGGTGGGGGCTTCGGGAGTGATCCGCGTCGCTGAAGCGGCAATGCAGATTATGGTTCGCGCGGGCGCACACCAGGTTGCAAATGTTCGCACCGCGCTTGCAACAGGCTACGGAGTATATGCATGGAGTGACGTAATTATCTTGAGTGCAGACAAATGACTGAACTACTTAGAATTTCGCATACCATGAACATGGACTGGCGTTACGGCACAAGCTGGTACTTTGCCAAGTTCATCCGCGCCTTGCAAGACAAACGTCTTATACTCGGTTTGCGCTGCCCGGTTTGCAGGCGCGTCTATCTCCCGCCACGACCGGTCTGCGGCAACTGCTATGCCGAAATGCGCGAGTGGGTAGAAGTTAAAGACATCGGTACTGTGCTCGCTGCCACCGTTGTCCATGTTCCTATCATCGATCCGTTGACCGGTCAGCCGCGTCCCGCACCTTACGGAATGGCGCTTATTCAACTCGACGGTGCCGACACAACAATTAATTTTTATCTGGCCGAGAACGACGCGGCGAAACTTCACATCGGTATGCGTGTGCGCGCAGTCTGGCGCGAGCAGCGAACCGGCACACTGAGTGACATCGTCCATTTCAAGGAGGTTAGTTCGTAGCGACGACTTGAGCCGCGTAGATTAAAATGCGGCTGAAGTTGCTACTACAGACTGAGAATGCCGATGATAAACGATGAACCCAATAATGGCGATAGTTTTGTCAGCGCCAGAATGAATCTTACTTTCAATTACGCAGCGGGCGAAACAGGCAGCCGCTTTCTGGTCGCTCTACGTGATGAAAAGAGGATCTACGGCACGCGCTGCCCGTCTTGCCAACGCCTGCTCGTACCTGCTCGGTCGTTCTGCCCCCGCTGTTTTACAGATACGACGGAATGGATTGAAGTCGGACCGGCAGGGACGCTGGTTGCATTTGCGTTCGACCAATCCCTGCATTGTCATGCGGGTGCAGGGAAAGGGGAATCAGACCCGGGAGTGAGGCCTTGCCTCGGACTGATCCGCTTCGACGGCGCAGATACATCGCTCGTACATCACATCGGCGAATTCGACCCTGATACACTGCGGATTGGCATGCTGGTTGCTCCCGTATTTATCCAGGCGCGCAGCGGGAGCATTCTAGACATAGCCTATTTTAAACCTGTGGAGGCCGACAATGCCCATTCGATTTGAGAAACGCGAACATATTGCACTGGTCACGCTCGATCGCCCCGAAGCTCTTAACGCCTTCGATATCGAGCTGAGTCGCGAAATTGCAGAGGCGTGGATCGCATTTCGCGATGATTCCGACCTTTGGGTAGCCATAGTCACGGGGACAGGCAATAAATCATTTAGTACCGGAGCAGATTTACGTTCGCTTGGCGAATTCTATCGATCGATGACACCTCTTCAGCGCCGTAATCGAGCGGAAAGCCAACCCGGCCTGGGCGGTATCACACGCAACCTTGATCTATGGAAACCTGTCATCGCCGCTATTAATGGCTACTGCCTTGCCGGTGGGCTGGAACTTGCTCTGTCGTGCGACATTCGCATCGCATCGGAGAATGCCCAGTTTGGACTTACTGAGACAAGTCGTGGCATCATCCCGGGCGCCGGTGGCACTCAGCGGCTGCCGCGATTGATACCGGTATCCATCGCCCTTGAGATGATTTTAACTGCAAGAAGGATTGATGCAGCCGAAGCTTATAGAATCGGCCTGGTGAATAAGGTTGTATCACAGGCTGAACTGATGAATACCGCGATAGAGATGGCGAATCGGATTTGCGAGAATGCCCCACTTGCTGTGCAAACCGCCAAGATGGCAGTGCTGAAGGGCCTTGACGTCACACTCGAGGAGGGTATGCGTCTGGAAAATCTGCTCGGTGAACCGCTGCGGCAGACAGAAGATGTTCAGGAAGGCATAACGGCATTTATTGAGAAGCGTAAGCCCCAGTTCAAAGGCAAGTAATGTCAAAGGTTACGTCCCTCGCGGAAGCAGTGCGACGGTTCGTGCGACCCGGCATGAGTTTGCATTTCGGCGGAGCATGGGCATTTCCTAACGCGACCCTGTTTGAGATCATCCGCCAATTCGTCGGAGGCAATCCCCATTTCACGCTAATTCTGTCCGTCGGCGGTGCAATGACTGCCGGACCCTTCTTGGCGGCAGGTCTGTCTGAGCATGTGATTTCGTCGTTCCTTGGCGACGGCTATCCGGATCCCGGCCCGAATCCTGAGATCCAGCGGGCGATCAACAGCGGCAAGGTGTCAGTCGAGAACTGGACCATGCTCACGCTTGTGCTACGTCTGCTCGCCGGCGCGTTGAATGTTCCCTACCTTACAACCCGCTCAATTCTTGGAAGTTCACTCGAAAAAGATCTGGGTGATCAATTTCGTCGCGCGCCCAATCCATTCGACTCCAGCCAAACTATTGGACTTGTCCCTGCCCTGCACCCGGATCTGAATCTCACTCACGGATGGGCTGCCGATGCGGAAGGGAATACTCTACTTCCCGTTCCCCTCGCTGGCAATGCCTTTGGCGCAATGGCTGCACGAGAGGGTGCTATCATTACCGTTGAGAAGATCGTTAAACCGGAGACAATCCGCGCGCATTCGTATATGGCGCGAATTCCCGCACACCAGGTACGCGCAGTGTGCGAGGTACCGTTCGGCGCACACCCGCTTGGTTGTATCGGTCTCGGTTTGCCCGGAGGCAAAGGCTATATCGAAGACCGTGAGTTTATACTCGAAGCTCGCGCGGCGGCTCGCTCCGAACGGACTCAGCAGGAATGGATTCGCCGCTGGATTCTCGACTGTCACGACCACGCTGATTTCCTTGCACGCCTTGGTACAGAGAGACTTACTGCTCTTAAGAGTTTCTCTCCTACTTCCCCACCATCTCGCCCGCTTGACAGTAAGATCACAGACGGTGAAAAAATTATTATCGCCGCCGCGAGGGAAATCAAGCGTGCTATTCACGAACATGGATTTCACTCCATCCTGGCGGGCATCGGCATCTCACACCTCGCAGCATGGCTGGCGGAAGCCCAGTTGCGAGACGAAGGAATCGCCGTCAAGTTGTTGGCTGAAGTGGGCACTATTGGCTTTCAACCTCTGCCTGGTGATCCATTCCTTTTTGCTCTGCGGAATGTAGTGACGGCGCCGATGACCGCAGACACCCTGACTGTCCTGGGAATGCTTGTCGGCGGTGAGCGAGCGAATTGCCTCGGCGTACTTGGCGCGGCGCAGGTAGATCGTTCCGGGAATCTCAACACCACGTGTCTGCCCGATGGCAGTTTTCTCATGGGTTCCGGCGGCGCTAATGATGTAGCCTCGACCGCGGCAGAGGTAATTGTCGTCGCGCGACAATCACGACAGCGATTTGTGGAGCTCGTAAACTATGTCACATCGCCAGGTAAACACGTCTCCACCGTAATCACTCAATTCGGTGTTTATCGGAAGGCGGGCGATGAACTCGTCCTGGCCTGTGTTTTCTCAAAAGAAGATATGCAACGTGCTCGCGAGACATGTGCCTGGGATTTGCAGATGGCACGGGAAGTGGAAATCTTACCGCTGCCAAGTGTCACAGAACGAGAAGCCTTACAACGTTTCGATCCGCATGGAGACTTGTGGGGTGAATAAGGAGAATTAAACGATGAAAGCCGCACGATTTTACGGAGCGGACCAACCGCTTCAGATTGAAGATGTTCCCGAACCCAAGGTCGGTCCGGGTGAAGTATTGCTTGCAGTCAAGGCTGCCGGATTGTGTGGAACCGATTTGCACATTGCGCTGGAGGGCACCATCCCCACGGCATACCGGCCAATCACCCTGGGCCATGAAGCGGCAGGCATTGTCGCGAAGGTGGGTGACGGAGTTGCAGACTGGAAGGTAAATGATCGTGCCGCCGTGTTCCCGAACATCGCCTGCGGTGAATGTTATGCGTGCCTCAGCGGGCGGGAGGCGCTTTGCCTTAAGAGTTGTATACTCGGTGTGCAGACGGATGGCGCGTTTGCTGAATACCTTCTCGTTCCCGCGCGCACCCTTATTCGACTGCCGGAGACAATTCCTTTTGAAATCGGCGCGATTCTCACCGACGCAGTATCGACAGCATTTCACGCGGTCACTTGTCGGGGCAACGTACAGCGCGGCGAGACGGTGGCAGTTGTCGGCTGCGGTGGTGTAGGACATCACGCTGTCATATGGGCAAAACAGCGCGGCGCGGCAAAAGTGATTGCCGTAGATACGAATGCGGGCGCATTGCGGCGCGCACAAAAAGCCGGGGCAGATCATACACTTAATCCCATAGAAGCCAATGTGCCCAGAGCCGTACGCACCCTCACTGATGGAGCGGGCGTTGACTGCGCGCTCGAATTTGTTGGCCGTGCTGAGACGGTAACAAACGCGATCAAATGTCTACGACGTGGTGGACGGGCGGTCATTGTTGGAGTAGGACAAGAGCGAGTGACATTGCCGACATTGCAAACATTTGTCGGTAACGAGTTGTCACTGGTAGGCTCGCTGGGCTTTCATCGTGGTGATTTAGAAAAAATCATTGAGATGGTAGCAGCACATACGGTGGATTTAAGTGAATCGGTGAGTAAAGTAGTGCCACTAAGCGAGATCAACACGGCGTTACATCGGTTAGCAGAACAGAAGGGCGATGCCGCACGTATGGTAGTAGGCATGTATAAATAGGTCAATTCTTCTCTGCAAATAGTAAAGGATAAATGAAGCGAAGCATCAGTTTATTGACTCCTCACGGTATCATATCTACCGACCATATAAGCATATCTTAATGTTTCGTGGAACAACTCAATTTTCATCATCGTATAATTCTCAGAAAAAATTCTTGCTTCTATCCGGTAAGGCCTACTACAAACTTTCAAGAATAGCTCTAAACTATCCGGAGCTAACGTCTACCGGACTATGGTTTAATCAGGGCGTGCTCCAGCATTTGGATGGCTGTTTCCTCAAAACGGGACGTATCGCATTTCAACCACATGAAACAGATCCGGGTTATCCACTCGATAAGTCCTCCGACAAGTTCCGCAGCCGCCAATGTATCGTATTCCCTGATCCGGCCTCTCTTGATACCTGTCGCAATGGCGCTGCGCAGGATTCTCTGCACTTTCTTATCCGCATAAGGCCTGGCATTCTCCATGCCAAGGTTGGCGCGGATGTCCAGCAAACGCACCACGTCAGCGTTCCTGGAAGCATATTCAAGCACCGTATGCACGACCGTCCTGATCTGCTGGGGGCCCAAAGAACCTGACAGCGACTTCTGCAAAATATCGGATATACCGCTGATATAGCCCTCTACCAGAGCATCGGCCACAGCCAACTTGGAGTCGTAGTATAGATAAACGGTGCCGTGTGCGACGCCCGACTGCGCCGCTATCTGGGACATGCTCGTGCGGGCATATCCCTGCCGGCGGAATAGTTCCCGCGCCGCCACGAGTATTTCACCCTGCCTGCCCGGCACTGCTTTTCTGGCCATTGTTGTTATGACTGATTGTCAGTCATTTAGCCTATCAATATTTTCGATCTATGTCAATGGACTTTTTATCCTGAGGGAGTAATTAAAATGCTAAGGCGGCCAACTTGACAGTCCGGAGGCAATAAAACTAATATAAAACCTGCTCATGCGGGTGTAACTCAGCGGTAGAGTGCTTGCTTCCCAAGCAAGACGTCGAGGGTTCGAATCCCTTCACCCGCTCCATCTTCTTCTTACTTGTGCATGCCTTCGCATTTTTCACCTGTGTATTTTTACAGACGTAACCCAGCAATATAGAAATACATGGCGATACTGATTGCTGTTCCGGCTACTGTCTGGCAGGCCTGATCCAGGATTTAATCAGCGGCTGGTTGATGGGGACGTTTTCATCGTTGTACCACCTGATGGTCGCATTGATATAGCAGGTGATCATATTTCCGTCCTTCCTGAGGAGTCTGGTCCTGTAATCGATCAGGTATCCCTTGTACTCGATCTCTTCTTTCAGCGATGCGGCATCACCGATATTAACAAGCAGCGTAGATAAATTCTTGCCGATAAGCTCCTGCATGGTATAGCCTGCAATGTCCAGAAACTGCTCGCTGGCATGGACGATCCTGCCCTGCGTCGTATAAATACAAATGGCCTCAGGGCGTTTCTTCAATCCGGATGCCTTGCCTGCACCTTGGACCCGTGCTTTTGGCGCCGATTCCATAAACTCGGCCATCTCATCCTCGTATTCGGCAATCAGTCGGCGCACTACTTCAGCCTTATTTGCCTGCTCTACCTCTATCCTGTATTTTGCTATCATCTCCAGTTCCTCCCGTTTTATCACTGGCATGCACTCAATGATCCATTGACACTGCTTTAGCTGTTACGATAACAGGATATACCGGTGAAGGCGGGTTGAACATGACCTATTGGTACCTTCCGATATAGTACTTTGGTATCGGTCGTGGAATATGGTAAACTTTTTACCGTTTCCGGTATTCGCCGGATTCAGCACAGGGGCCGTTAGCTCAGTTGGTAGAGCAACTGACTTTTAATCAGTGGGTCATAGGTTCGATTCCTATACGGCCTACCACTTGTTATTACCAGAGGTTTACTTGAATCCCAATTCCTTTGCCTTGTTGAAATCACTCTGAGCTTTATCGTTTTGCCCCAATGCTTGATAGGCAAGTCCGCGATTACCATAAGCCGTGGCATATTTCGGGTTCATTTCTATTGCCTTGGTATAATCCAGTACGGCATTGTTTAAATCACCCTTGAGATGGTAGGTCAAACCACGATTGTAGTAGACCGAAGCATACTGCGGTCCGATCTCAATGGACCTTGTATAGTCCAATATGGCATTGTCGTAATCGCCTTTGAGAGAATAGGCCAGACCCCGATCGTAATAATTCTTTGAATTATTGCGGTCGATATCTATCGCCTGAGTGAAATCGGCAATTGCTTTTAAATATTCCTTTTTTTGATAATAGGCCTTGCCGCGATAAGAATAAGCATCTATATATTTCCGGTCAAGCTCCAGCGCCCTGGTGAAATCACCGATAGCCCTATCGTAATCACCGTTGCCATTATAAACGAGCCCGCGGCCCAGGTAAGATCCTGCATCGCCCGGGTTTATTTTAATAGCCGCAGTGAATTCCACAATTGCTTTTTCATATTCGCCTTTCAGGTAATAGGCAAAGCCGCGTCTATTGTAAGCAGGGGCCAGACCGGCGTCAAGCGCTATCGCCTCGGTGTATTCTGTGAGAGCCTTGTCATAGTCACCTGATTGGAGGTAACTATCACCTTTAAGAACTTTTTCCTGCGCAGGACTTTTTGCAACCGTTTGCTCCGGTGTTGAATTGTCACTGGTTAGCTGTCCAGACGTTGTATTCTCACTGATCACCGGTCCCGGCGTTGTGTTCTCACTGACCACCGGTCCCGGCGTTGTATTTTCGCCTGTCACCTGTTGCGATGCAGGACTTCCACAGCCTACCAATGCAATTAACGTTATAAGCGTTATAAGCGTTACGAGAATTACCTGATTAACCGAATTCTTTATTGTCATGGTCTCCTTTGCGCATTAACTATCCCAGTTACCTGGCAGTTTGCTATTTCTATACAGCTTAGCAAAAACAAATTGATAATAGCAATGACCCCCTCTAGACCCTGCCGTTTCCAATTTGATTCCAACAATTTCAACAAGTTCTGGTTTTAAGATGTAAAATTGATGATAACAGACACAGCTTCACTGAGATTTCAGCACCGCTGATCAAGTTGAGGATAGATATGGCACGTAATGAACTGCATCCTCTTGGGAAAGGCTACGTCCAGGTTTACACGGGCAATTGCAAGGGGAAAACTACCGCCGCTTTAGGGCTGGCTTTCAGGGCCATGGGCCATGGCTTGAAGACATACATCGGCCAGTTCATGAAAGGCCAGCACTATGGTGAACTGGAAGCAGCCAGACTGGTGAAACCGTATATCACCATTGAACAATACGGTAAAAAGGGTTTTATGCATGTTAAGGATCCTCCGGATCCAGAGGATGTCCGCATGGCCCGAGAAGGGCTGGCAAAAGCATGGCTGGCTATGACGAAGGGTGGCTACGATATAGTAGTTCTCGACGAGATAATCACAGCACACCATTTTCACCTTGTTTCGCTCGATGAAATGCTGGATGTTATCAGAGGCAAACCGGACAATATTGAGGTAGTTTTGACCGGCAGGTACGCGCCTCAAGAACTCATAGATGCTGCTGATCTAGTGACAGAAATGCTGGAGATCAAGCATTATTACCAGCAGGGCGTCAGCGCCCGCGACGGCATTGAGTGCTGATCGAGATGAAGTGCTATAATAGCACGTTTTAAATCCTGATTGGGGGTAAAAACTTGATATATTCCTTTAGAAATAAAGAGCCCGTATTTGGAAAAGACACCTATTTAAGCGAAGAAGCTACAGTTATAGGTAACGTTAAAATCGGTGATAACTGCTACATCGGTCCGGGCGCCATTATACGGGGAGATTACGGCAGCATAATAATTAATTCGGGCACCGCTGTTGAGGATGGTGTAATAGTACACGCCTTTCCTTTCAGCACCTGTACGATCGGGCAAAAGGTCACCATCGGGCATGGAGCAATCATCCACTGCAAATCCATCGGCGACTACGCTTCAATCGGAATGGGAGCAATTCTGAGCATTAACTCTGAAATCGGCGAAAATACCATCATCGCTGAAGCTACGCTGATAAAAGCTAAGCAGATAGTACCTGCGAATGTTTTGGTCGGGGGCAATCCGGCCAGGGAATTAAGAAAGATAACTGACCAGGATAGAGAACACTGGGCCATGGGAAAGCAGATCTATATAGACCTCGCTAAAGAGTACTTGCAAGAACGTAAGAATACACTGCAGATCGATTAAACTGCTGCTATTTAGCGCAGTGGCAATAGTGCTCTGTGGTTAAGACAAAGTAATCTGACTCCGGTATCAGATCTCTCGCTATTAATCAGGAGCCCGCCTGTATCAGCGTCGTCCTCAGCTCAGTCGGATTTCTAATAGTCTTCTGATATCTGATATAGTCGGTCAGGGCATCAACGTCTTTGATATTGAGGGCCCTGTATTTCAGGAAGCTTTTAATCAAGGTCTCCCCCGTCGGTCCCATCCAGCTTATTTTATTGACCAGCGGAGCTATGCCCTTCTCGAGCAAGAAATCCGTGGTAACCAGGGTGTAATCGGCATCCATGTTCATAGGTACATATTCTCCGGCCTCATTTTTCACCAGGATATCCGTGATACGCTCGCCGCTCTTGTGATTCATGTCTATCGTCATTTTGAAACCGGAGAGCTCGAAGCAGGGCGGAGGCATTTTTACTTTGATATGGGAGTCAAGGCCCATCTCCAGCATCATCTTGAGCAGGCTACCTTTAAGCGTGATAGCCGCCAGGTTATGCCGCAGGTCAAGCACCATGTTGATATCGTTTGCCAGTATGGGGCCTTTGAAGATATCGTAGTCGACGTCATACGTGTCGAACAGGGCAAGATTAACAGTCGGATCAACCTTCTGAGCGCTCCATAAAAATGCATCGGCGATAACGGGTCCCGGTCCAATATCATGACCCCTGATCAGGTCCTCTTCGGCTATTCCTATAACAGCGTTGAGGTCGGACGCAATCTGGTCGGCATACGGCTGAAGCACGCGGTCCATCTCGGGATTGCTGTTATAGATCTTGATCCCCGGATTTTTGGCTACGGCCTCCATGATCTCTGTAAACTGGGGCGTGTCGGAGGCTACACGGCTCCATCCATTTGCATCTGCCAGCTTAAAGACATCTGTGGAATATATAAACGGCTGGCCGCTATATGAGCCGACCCTGCCATGATCGTCGAAATCGAGCTTGATCTGTCCCAGCAACTGGTTGGATTCCCAGGCGTGAACTATGAGGACCTTGTCTCCATCGGGCCCTGTAACTACGGTTGGATAAGACGTTACAGGCTTAAGGCCCATTGCGACAAATTCCGGCCCGCCCAAAAATGTGTGAGAATGCCCGCCAACTATAATGTCTATGCCGGGGACGGAGCCGGCGAGCTTGAGGTCAGGCTCATAGCCGAGATGGGAAAGTATAACGATTTTGTTGATGCCCATCCCATTGATCTCGGATATATATTTGCGGGTGATGTTCTCGGCCGGCAGGAATGCGACTGTCTTGCCCGGCGTGGCGATGCCCGGCGTATCCGGGGTAATCAATCCGATAACGCCTATTTTCTGTCCACCCTGTTCCAGGATGACATATGGTTTAACCCCGGCGGCCATCTCCGGCTCCTGTGTGAGGTCCATATTGGCGGCAAGAACGGGGGATTCAAGAGTATTAACCATTGTTTTTGACAGCTGTGTGCCACTGGCGAACTCGTGGTTACCCAGAACGACCGCATCGAATTTCAATGCGTTCATGGCCGCGAAGTCCGCCAGGCCCTCGAACTTGGGCATCCAGATGGTACCCTCGGTTACGTCGCCGGAATGAAGTAGCACAACGTTCTTTTCCCTCTGTCGCATATCCTCCACGGCCGAAGCCAGCAGGCTGAAACCACCCAGCGAAACCAGCGTATCCCTGCCGCTAAGCTTGAGCATCAGATCGTGCGGCATCACGTATGAATGTGTATCGCCGACGTGCAGAATAGTGATCGTAAGCGGCTCGCTGGCTATATCCTTCAGGGGCACAGCGGCCGGTGCAGCCGGCGGCGCGGCCGGCGCGCAGGCGGTAAAAACCAGCGCCAGTGAAAGTATTAACGCAAAAGCAATGCCCGTGGTTTTGTAGAAGGATTTCATCACTCTGTTCATCAGCCTCTCTCCTTAGAAAAACATCTCATCGCGGGCACTGTTGGGCCACGGCAACCAGACCCGGGTCACGACTCCCGCAAGGTCATCAACCTGCATCCTGTGTGATTATATGCGCTTCAAAGCACTTTTACAACGTCTTTTTTGACCTTGTTTATCACCTACTATCTGACCATACCGCTTGAATCAATCACTCGCATGCGCAGGAACATAATTCATTGACACCTGACTGCCCAACAGATATTATCGTATTCAGAAGTAATATTGGAGCGATTATCGCTTAAATGCAGATTTGTACGTGAATTGTCGGAGCGGGCAGTTAATATGAAATCGGAAAGCAGCATATTCATGAAGGTGGACGAGGTCGGGCCGGTGAGATTCTATGTAACCGACGGCGGCAACAGCGCGGCGGATGCGATATATCGAGCGAGATTTAAGCTGTATGCCAAGGAAGACAGGTATATCGCTGATAGCGGAATACACTTGGATACCGCAAGAAAGATGGTATATGATGTTTTCGACCCGATCTCTCTTCATCTGGTTGCTATTAATGAAAAGGATGAAATTTTCTGCGGCATTCGAATAGTCCCCTATCAAAATGAGATCGGATTGCCCATGGAAAACAAGTATCCCGATAAGAAGTATCAGAGCAGAGCCGGTTTTAATATAACCCACTATATAGAGAACTCTGGTATTCCCGTAGAAAGCATTGCAGAGTTCGGCAGGTTTTTTAGGCTTGCCAACAGGAAGAACATGGATACCACTTATGACCCGATCAGCCTGCTTATCTGGAAGAACGCTACACAGGTTACAAAGAAGGAAATAGGTGGCGTAAAACCTATTGATTATGCATTTGCTTATGCCGTTCCCAGCCTGGCACGGCTTTACAGTAAATTCGGTTACGGCACCATACCCGATGCATCCGGCAATTTCGTGAATCACATATTTCCGGTGCCCACAAAACTGGATACAAGCGACGGACAGGTAACGACGGAGGAACTGGAGCTTGTGCCTCTTGTGCTATCGAGAAAAAAAGTTGTAGAAAGAATCCGGAACGCAGACTGGGAAGCGCACGATCCTACCAATCCCAGGCTCGATAGCAAATTGCTGGTATACCTGGAGCCGGAAGAATTCGGACTGAAGCGGGAAGAAATCGATAAACAGAGAAAAGACCTGGCGGATGTATATCAAATGCTCTATGGCGAAGATGCAGAGAGAAAGCCGGACAAAGACCTGGTCATATCAAGAAAGTAGTCATACTGGGCAGCGAATCAATAGGCAGGGCTGAACCGGATCCCGGATGCAGGATATCCCTGAATTACGATTTTATCAAGGCGTGCTCCAGCATCTGAATTGCCGTTTCCTCAAAGACGGATGTATCGCATTTCAGCCACATGAAACTGTACCGCGTTATCCACTCGACCAATCCACTGACCAGCGCTGCAGCCGCAAAAGTATCATATTCCCGGAACCTTCCTCTCTTTATACCTTCCGCAATGACAGCACCTAACATTTTCTGCAGCTTCTTATCAGCATCGGGTTGTCTTATATTCTCCAAGCCCAGATGGACTCGGATGTCCAGTAAACGCACGATGTCGGAATTCTTGGAAGCATGCAGAAGTATTTTATGCACGCACGTTCTGATCTGCTCAGGCCCCAAAGAACCTGACAGCGACTTTTCTAAAATTACAGATGCACTGCTTATGTAGCCCTCAACCAGAGCATCTGCCATAGCTAACTTGGTGTCGAAATAAAGATATATCGTTCCATGCGCAACACCGGCTTGCTCTGCAATCTGACGCATACTCGTCCGGCTGTAGCCTTGCCGATTGAATAGATCTCGCGCCGCCGCAAGTATTACACTACGTCTCCCCGGTTCCGATCTTCTAGCCATCGTAGTTATAACTGATAGTTGATCATTGATACTAACAGCACTTCGCGAAGTCTGTCAATCTTATGTACAATCTCCAGAAAAACAGGGGTAACTTACTCAAATGGATTTAGCTCCCAACACCCCGCCTCCCCGGATATCAATAAAATACTTTCAGGTGCGCTACTTCAAGCAATTGTATGAGTCCCTTAAAACGCTGTTACCGCCTCCAGTTTTTGTTCAGGATATACCTGACCCTGACTGGGTGGCATAGGGTTGTATACCCAGTCGACATCCATGCTCCCGCATTCCAGTCCTGCAATAGTTTTAAATCCCTTAAAAACACCTCTCAGCAGTACCATCTGCATTTCCAGGGACATACAGAAGAGGGCCACCACCGTATCCTGCGTGACGGCCTTAAGGTCTTTTTCGTAAACCGATGAGGCGAAAATTATACGGTCACCGCCCGCGGTCTGCGCCTGAATCACCGGTGTAATAACAGGATACCCATCTTTATCGACATACGACAGGAATTTAAGATTATCGATTTTGTCGATCAGCCTGTGTGTTAATGGATTGATAACTTCCCTGCCTGCGCCTTTGCCTGCCAGCGTTTTAGCTGCAATCGTTTTAACCGCTGCCAGGATAATGCCGCCCATGGGTAGAGGTTCTTTGCCGCGATGCTCAACTAAATCCAAATAATATACCGTGTGTATGCCGAAATACGCATTGTAGCGAAACATGGGGTTGCAATTAAGCTGTTCGTATTCTTTTCCCGCTGTGGCCGTATTCACGAAGTTTGCCTTGCCGCGCCACATGTTTTTATCCAGTGTCATAATTAAAAATCCTGTTTTCTGGTTACTCCGGATATTAACCTTGCTCAGCCCCTCGGAGAATTGTCCCCAGTAAAGCTGCCCGGGTGAATTTGCCGACAGCGTGGTAATCAAGGTAATATGCGGAAGTCCCTCTTCATTGACGGTGGCCAGCAGCCCAACCTTCAACTCCGGCTCAAAGCTCTTGAGATCAGCCTCTGAAAAAGTTGCATAAATCTGCTTTTGCTCTGGCATTCCCTGTCTCCTTTATCTTCGATATAGGTATTTGCTTACATACGGTGGCTTTCGCGTGCAATTACTTCATTTTGTAGTTCGCGGCCCAACGAAGTGAAATATGAGTTGTAGCCGGTCACGCGTACGATGAGGTTCCTGTAGGCATCGGGGTTTATCTGGGCGTCCCTCAAGATGTCGGCATCTATCATATTAATCTGCAGTGTGCTGCCGCCGTTCTCTGTACAACTCCGCAGGAATGCCTTGAATTTAGCTTTATGCTCCGGATCGCGCAACAAAGATGGACTAAACGTTATGGTATGGCTGGCGCCATTGGGCAACATACTCAAATAGCCGTCCCAGTCACCACCGCCGTGAGTGTCCTTTCCACCAAATACCTTACCCACCGAGTTTATGTTGGCAGTCGGTCCGTTGATGTCGGCCCCATCGCAAGGGCAGATGGCATTCGACAGGAACTTGCCCCTGGGACGGCCGTCCGGACTTGCCGGAAGTATATCGGCGTCTGTGATCCAATAGATCCCCGAATGCATGCCGGGACGGTACTGTTTACCCGTGGCCGGGGTACTGTATTTCCATGTCTCGTCGGTCCACACTTGCATCACTTTTCTGCCCATCTCATCTGCATCATCATCATCCCTGCCGTACTTGGGGGTTTTATGCAAAGCCTTGGCCTGGAGTATTTCATGCCCGACCCAGTTGTCTTTCAGCGCTTTTATAAGCTCTTGCATGGTACATTCCTTCCTGTCGAAGACAAGATATTTGACGGCGAGCAGAGAATCCACGGTAGTAGCGAAGGTTACTGCCTCCAGCGTTACAAAGTTGAGCTCGGGACCGCCCTCGGTTATATCGATTCCTTTGTCGGCGCAGCCTTTAACCAGACATGAAAGGTACGGGGTACGGGTGAACCTGGCCTTGATACGGTCGGCCCAATCGTAAAGATGCGCAATCCTTTTTACGATTGCTCCGGTCTGTAATACATAGGCATTCCAGAATTCATCCCAGGTTTTAAACCCGGCAGCACTGCCGGTATGGACACCCCAGCGTTTACGACGTTCCTGCTTTCCGGTCAACAGGTCTGCGCAGCGGATCATATCGTAGCCGTCGTTTAATGCATGCTCGACAGCTTTCAGAAGGTTCAGATTGATATCAACCGTGCCGGAGCGATCGTTGCCGCACATAGTGTTCTCGAGGCAACCCACCGGCGCGTACTCCAATACGTTATCGGCATTAATCAACTTCTCCACCTTTGCCATTTTTGCCTCACGCAACATACCGGCTATGGCACGCTCGTCAAAATTCAACTGGAATGGTGAGCCCTGGCTTATGGCGATCATTTCGACCAACGTATCCAGCAGCTTGTCGGGGCTGTTCCTGTGCAGCCGAATACTGGGCTTGGGTTCAAGCAAGGGGCTGACCTCATCGATAACCTCGAGTATGGTGTATGTGAGATCGTTGCTCAGGTCAACTCCACCCTTGCCCATTCCGGAGATTGTTATGAGTTGGCCCAGGGAACCGGTAATACCCTGTGAGTTTCCCATACGCATCATGGCATCGTATACATAGTTGCAGTGTATCCAGAAGCATTTCAGTATCTCTTTTCCAAACTCACGGCTCATACCCTCATCGATGGACTTTTTCCAGAAGCTGTAGAGATACTGGTCGGCCCTGCCGAAAGAGACGCCGGACCCCTGGTAATTTTCATCGCTCATAACCATCATATGTGTGAGCCAGAGTGACTGAAATGCTTCCCAGAAATTCTGTGCCGGCTCCCAGGGAACCCGTTTGAGCATATCGGCCATTTTGATCAGCTCATCTTTCCTGGTGGAGTCGGCCTCTTGGGAGGCCAGTTTGGAGCACACTTTACTGTATTCCAGAGCTACATCCCGCGCCATCGTGGATGCGGTAAGCATGGCCCTGATCTGCGCGCCCTTTTTACCTTCACGCTCTGTTCTCGATAGCGCCGCCAGCCGCCGGTTGAGCTCCTCATGGATGCTTTTCCAGCCCTCGCGCAGGACACGCGGATAATCGGGTATCAGGTGACCGCCGGGCACGCCGGCATTGCCGTAACCATGATCATGGAACCATATAGCGGCGCTGCGGATGCCGTTCTTTCCGTAAACTTCCCGCGCATATTGTCGAGTCTCATTTAGAGTAAGGCAACGGGAGGTCTGAACGTTAAAACGCCCTCCCGCGATGAGATCTCCGGGCAGCACCTCCTGCGGCAGGTAATGTACCATGACTTCCCTGATAAACCATGCCTGCCGCTCGGGCAAACTCCATTTCCAGAAGCCACCGGCAAGCTCCACCCTGTGTGCCATTTGCTGAAACGTGCCTGTAAAAGTGGGCAGGGTTATATAGCTTTCGGGCGCTATATAGTAAGTAATCTCCTGGCATTGAATGTCCCAGGGGGTTCCGCTGGTAAAACTGACGAACTCGTTATTCCATTTGCGCTTGATCCCCAGAAAATAGTAATCCCTGAGCCACTTGATACGGGCAGACAGGTTCCTTGGCTCCTTAATGTGATATTTGGGCGCTCCGCAGCTCTGTGTGGTCATGGTCATGCCTCCTGCCAGGTATTTTCAAACTTATAGCGACACGTTATCTTAATATTACGTGTACGCTACATCAGTCTAAATTGGTAACCCTCCCCTGTCCTTGCCGGTCCCCTTCTCCAATCCGCCGAATGCATACGGCAACCGTTCCTCGAACGGTGGGATCTGCGGCAACGGTTCTTTTCTGCCAACCTGGTACCAATACGCAGTGCTGGTCCAGTCGCCCTGCCGGTCGTTTGCATGGCCGTGCTCAATGGAAAACAGCAGAGACTTCTCGAAGAAAACAGGGTCTTCAACGTGAAAACGGTACTGCGAGTGTTTGCCCGTGTAATCGGAGTTACCTTTGAAATAATAGCCGTAGTATGGGGTTGAATACGTTTTACGCAAGCCGTTGTAGTTCCACGCGCCGCAGAAATAGTCTTCTGTTCCGGTCCCATGAAGCGAAGGCGGCCATGGTTCTCCGTCGATGAAAAACATATCGTCACCCTCGCCCCACCAGCCCGGCTCGTTGGTGTCCAGGTGAAGACAACAGCCGACATATTGTCCCTTGCCCCTGGCATCAAGAACAATATAGTTGTTTTTTCCGGTGGTGTTCAGTCTGTCAGTAACGCCGGCGGCGTTTAAACCCATCTTCTCATCCTTTTTAACAACCAATCGGCGGTTCCAGGATGCATGGAATCGTGCCAGATCAGGTTGTGCATCGGGCCAGACTTGATAATCGACGTAGAAATAAAGAAGGCTAGTCTTATCTGTGTCATTGGTTACCGTGATTTTTGCGCCGGTAGAGTACGGCATGGGAAACCAGCAGTTGAGTCCTAAATAGGAGGTCTGTAGAGGCAGCGAGTTGAAATAGGCGCCCACGGCATGACCCAACCCGAAGAAATCTCCCAGGGGACATGACACCGAAGGTGTTTTTTCGCCATCCCAGTATATGCTCAGTATCAGGCGGCGCAGATTAAAAGGAAGACTGGGGTCGTCCTCGAATGTTGTCATCCAGATGTGTTTAATGCAACCGGAGCCCGCAGTTTCTCCCAGCACAACTGTCTCCCCGGCTGGAATAAACCATAAATCGGCATTCCCTCCGGTTTTATCGAAGGAAGACCACCTTCTCGATTTAACGTTACTCCTCAGCCTGGCAAGGTTTCCCAGCGAAGTCATTCCTATATCCATCGATTACCCTCCTGAATTTGAATCAAATTATTATTTGCGGTGTTAGGTTAATAATCTGTGAAATAAATACGGATCAATATCTGCCATACAGGGGGCCGAAATTAGCACAAGCCCGGAAATCAGCTCCCTGAGGGTCCATCGCGCCGAAGGCACCCCAGACGGAGGGCCTGAAAACCCGATCTCCAGGCACGTTATGCATGGAGACAGGGATACGCAGCATAGCTGCCAGCGTAATAAGGTCGTGCCCGATATGCCCGTAGCTTAAGGCCGCATGATTGGCACTCCAGTTGTCCATCACCGAATAGACATCCTTAAAGGGGCCGCTGCCTGTCAGGACCGGTACAAACCACGTTGTCGGCCAGGTCGGGTCGGTGCGGTCGGTCAGTACATGATGGATTTTTAAGGGGATATTCACAGTGTATCCTTCGGCAATCTGCAGGACAGGGCCCATCCCTTTGACCAGATTTATTCTGGACATGGTGACCGGCATGCCGCCGCGAGTTACAAAGCATGAGGAATAGCCGCCTCCTCTGAAATATTCAGTCCTCGCCGGATACCAGCTTGTTGCGCTCAAACATTTATCCATCTCCTCCGGCATGATTTCCCGGTATGGTTTCATCACCGGACGCCCGTTAAGCGACTGCCGGCCTGTACCATCCAGACAGGCAGCGCCCGAGTTAATAAGGTGGATAATACCTCCCGCCGACTCTCCCCGGAGTTTGTAACCCGTCACGCGCTCAACCGATGTGGGACTCCAATAAGTCCTGACATCGGCAAAAATTTGAGCGGTGCCGTTTAACAGGTGACCAAAAAGCATAGCTGTGCCGTTAAGCGCGTCATTCTCGGTAGCTACGATATAAGGTTGACGGATTCCGTTCCAATCGAAGGAAGAATTTAGAATCGCTTCCATGAAATCACCATTGGGATAATGGTCGGCCCACTGTCTCTGACCCTGAAATCCGGCGATGATGGCGTTATGACCCAGGGCCTCCTCATCATAGCCAATATGACCCAGCTTTTGATTCCCTACCATAAGGTCACGCATAATCATCGTCATTTTAACTACGGTTTCCCAGTCATGCTTTTTTTGAGCCATGGTCCGACGTAGTTTTAGTGGATTGTAGTCTCTGCCTTCCTTACATTTTTCCTTTATCCAGGTCATCGCGCGGCTATATTCATCCTTATCGAAAATCCCTTTGTCGATCCTGCGGATAAACTCGGACATATCCAGGGTCTGCACGCGCATGCCCAAATAGCTTTCAAAAAAGGCATGGTCGACAATGGAACCGGCTATGCCCATAGAAACACCGCCCACTGATAAATAGGACTTCCCTCGCATATATGCCACAGCAAGTCCCGTTCTTGTGAATCTGATGATCTTGTCCCGGACATCTGGTGGTATCGAAACATCCGAAGCATCCCGGACTTCGTGACCGTAAATACCAAATGCAGGCAGGCCTTTCTGATTATAGCCTGCAAGAACTGCAGCAAGATAAACAGCGCCTGGACGTTCTGTCCCGTTGAAGCCCCAGACAGCTTTGGGGATGAGAGGATCCATGTCCATTGTCTCCGTTCCGTAACACCAGCAAGGGCTCACTGTGATAGTCAGTCCGACCCCTTCTGCGGCAAATTTTTCAGCAGATTTAATAGCCTCAGTAGTTCCGCCGATACAGGTATCAGCGATCACACTTTCAACGGGCAGTCCATTAGCGTGCCGAAGGTTCTCAAATATTAAGCCGGCGACTGCTTGCGCCATAGCCATCGTCTGGCCCTCCAGTGACTCTCTAATCCCTCCCCTTCGGCCATCAATAGCCGGGCGAATGCCTACCTTCGGCATCCTACCGGATAACCTATCTTCATGCACATCCATTATTTTTGCTTTCATAGCGGGATACCATCCTCCAGCAAATTTGACCCTGTCGTCAGTGAAGGCTTGTTAAATTACTCTCTTAAACTACGCAGGAGCTTCATCACATCGTTCTCACCATGGCCGAAATAGCCGGTCAGACGTTTGTATTCGGCATAAAGTTTATTATAGATCTCTACATTACCCGCGATCGGACGATATACTTGTTGAACAGGCGCAGTCACGGAAACAACCGCCTCAGCATGGGAGTCATAACCACCTTTCCCCTTGCCCGCTGATATTGCACCCAGAATTGCAGCTCCAAGAGCAGAAGCATGCTGTTCTGTAGTCACTGTAATATCACGGCCGATCACATCTGCATAGACCTGCATAACAAACTGGTTTTTAGTAAGGCCGCCTCCTGCCATTATCTCCCTGACCGGCACTCCGGACTGGATAAAGTTTTCGATGATGATCCTGGCGCCAAAAGCTGTAGATTCCACAATAGCCCGGTAAACATCTTCCGGCTTGGTTGTAAGCGTATAGCCGATCAACATTCCACTCAAACTGGCATCCGAGGGGATAGAGCGGTTGCCATTCCACCAGTCAAGCGCCAGCAGTCCACTCTGCCCCGGCCTCAATATCGAGGCTTTCGCCGACATCAGATCATGAATAGATTTGCCACTGCGTGCGGCTTCATCCTGGTATTCCGGCGGTATATGGTTTTTAACAAACCAGGCGAATGCATCGCCAACGGCTGCCTGGCCTGCTTCGTAACCAAAGAGTCCGGGTACGATGCCATCTTCCACAACGCCGGATATGCCCGGCACCAGAACCTCTCGCTCGGACGTCAGCATATGGCATGTGGACGTTCCCATGATCATGAACATGGTGGCCGGTTTCGCTAACCTGCAGCCCAATACCGCACTATGGGCATCAATAATCGCGGATGCTACGGATATTCCACACGGCAATCCAAGCCGTTTACTCCATTTTGCATTAAGGTTGCCGGCCGGGTTTCCGGGCACTAATATCGGACCGGCCATTTTATGCGTGTAAAGGTCGATCAGCGCCGGATGCAGGGCGGATAAAAATTCCGGTGACGGAAATCCGTCCTGCTTGTTCCATGTCGCTTTGTATCCAGCGCCGCAGCTATTGCGGACCATGCCCCCGGTCAGTTGCCATACGATCCAATCACCGCCTTCTACGATACGTTCAGCATCCTGGTAAATTAAAGGGGACTCCTCCAACATCTGTAACGCTTTAGGCAGAACCCATTCTGAGCAAATTGCGCCGCCATAACGCTTTAACCATAACTCGTCTCTTTCTGTAGCTAATTGGTTAATACGCTCGCATTGAGACCATGCAGCATGATGCTTCCACAACTTGGCCCAAGCATGGGGTTCTTCACGATATGTATCCAGGTAGCATAAGGGGGTGCCATCAGCCGTGGTGGGCAAAATTGTACAGGCTGTAAAGTCAACCCCTATACCAATGACCGATTCGGGATCAATTTTGCTATGCCGGATCACCCCCCTGGCAGTTTCCTCCATTGCTTCCAGCCAGTCGGAAGGATCCTGCAATGCCCAGTCTGGGGGCAGCGGTTTCCCGCTGCCGGGTAAAGACCTGTCTATCACCCCATGTGGATAGGCATATGCTGTCGTAGCTATGATCTGAGCTGTTTCCACGTCCAGCAATAAAGCACGCGCAGACTCCGTACCGAAATCAAATCCTACGGAATATCTCTTCATGTACTGCCTCGCCTGCTGCACCGGTAATACATGTAGTTTACTACTATATTGATTAAGCAGCCCCCGCCTTTTCTATTTCAGCCCGTTCCCGTAGCTGGTTGCGCAATTCCTGAAGATCTTTGGGAGCCAGGTATGCTGAAATAGATATGAATATAAAGCACGCGCTCCAGGCAACAATGCATATAAGTAAAATAGCATCTCTCAGGGATGAGTTTACGGCTATAATACCGGCAATGAGGGGAGCTGTTGAAGAACCCACCTGTTCGAAAAAGTTCTGCAGCGCATTGGCTGTGCTGCGCACTTCCGGCAGTGTCATGTCATAGACGGTAGTTATCACATTAGGTGAGGCCATAGGCATAAATAGGCAAGTTAGAGCCAGCAAAGAACCGAAAAGGAGCGGATCGCTGTTGGGTATATTGATCGTCAGCACCATCAATACTAATGCGATGATAATACCCGCCGCGCTGACCAGCAGCCGGCCTCTCTGATTGCGTTTAAAGAAATAATCACCCAGCAATCCTCCTATGGGAAAGCCTGCAGCAAGCACCAGCACTGCCACGACCATGATAATAAGCACCGTGTTAGGGTCGTAACCCCTCTCTGTCTGCAGGTATCGGAAGAACCAGAAGGTTATTACCTGCCAGGGGAAAACACCCGCAAAGCAATTAAGGAACAGGAAGATGAGGGACCTTTTTTTGAACAATCCTAAAGCGGTTTTCCAGTTGAATTTATAGTCGCCTTTCTGATCGATGCCCTGTAGCTCAGGCTCTGTGCTGCCTCTCTGTGGCTCCTTGACGCCGAAGAATATAATGATGGCCAGGACAAAGCCTACTGCGCCTGTTACATAAAAAACGCCTCTCCAACCAATAACCCCACCCAGAACTAATGCCAGCACCATGCCGACCAAATACCCCAGCGGCTGGGCAATCTGCAGAAATCCCATGATCTTACCACGGACTTTTGGCTCAAAATAGTCATTGGTTACATTGTATAAGCCCGGATAGCTTGAATCTGCAATTCCAGTTGATGACCGAGTCAACACAAAAGCCGGAAATGTGCGTACTGTTGCGCTCAGCCAGGTTGTGGCGCCCCATATCAATGCGGCGAGTGCCAACAGCTTGGTCCGTGCAAAACGGTCATACAGGTAACCCCACACCGGATACAGCACGGCAGCAACGATCAATGCAGCGGAAAAAACCAGCCCCATCTGCGCTTCATTGATTTTAAACTCGTCCATTATGGGAGTGGTCAGCGGGCCGATTACTAACCGCTCGGTCTGTTGAAAGAGAATAAAAGCAAAGAACGTTCCGAATACGAACCACGGATACTTAGATTTATTCATCTATTCTCCGTCCTCGACAGGCATTTTGAGATCTCCATGTACTACCTCCCAGTCAAATTTAGATTTAAGCTTTAAAGAGTGATCAAAGTCGAATAATTTGCCATCCCTTTTCTTTCACTTTCGTAAAATGATTGTGGCTATTCCTCTCTCTGATCAGTGCCAACTTCTGCCAATGAAGAACATTGAAAATAATCTAAACCATTAGTTACTTTGCTGTAAACTGCGAGTGGAGAAAAGTGTGCCAGCTATCTTCGAATGCTGTGATTATTAATGACCTTTGACCAGTTATTATAACTAGTCGTCATGACCGGTTGAATCGTATGATATATAATATTCTTAGCGGAGGTGGATAACCATGGGATACATCTATTCTTTTCACGATAATTGCGAAGATAAGACACTGTTGGGCAACAAGGGCGCCAACCTTGTAACTATGGCCCGGATCGGATTGCCGGTCCCGCCCGGATTTGTGGTATCCGTCCAGGGCTACAATGAATATAAGAAGACGGGCCGCCTGTCGGATAAGGAGATAGCCCAGGCCGTTACCGCCCTGGAGAAAGAAGCGGGCGCCAAGCTCGGCAAGGGCCTTCAGGTTTCCGTCCGCTCATCGGCGCCGGTCTCCATGCCCGGCATGATGGACACTGTCCTAAACATAAACGGGATGTCCGAGATGAGGGCGGCCATCAGGCGCATTTTCGAGTCCTGGGATAACATCAGGGCTATCGAATACCGCCGCCTTAACAGTATCCCTTCCGACATCGGTACGGCAGCCATAGTACAGGCCATGGTCTTCGGAAATAAAGATGCCAAATCAGGCACCGGTGTGGTATTCAGCCGTGATCCGAGCACGGGAGAGCACGGGCTCTTCGGCGAGTACATCCAGCGGGCTCAGGGCGAGGCCATTGTGTCAGGATCTACAACACCCGTACCCGTATCCCAGCTCAAATCCATCCTGCCGAAAATGTATCGCGAGCTGGATCAGAAGGTCGCCCTGCTCGAATCACATTTCCGCGATATGCAGGATGTCGAGTTCACCATCGAATCGGAAAAACTCTATATCCTCCAGACCCGATCGGGTAAAAGGAGCGGGCAGGCCGCGGTAAAAGTGGCCGTAGACATGGTGCATGAGGACCTCATTACCGTGGAAGAGGCCATTTTACGCGTAAAAGCCGACGACCTGCGTGCGCTGCTGCACAAACATATTAAATCCGACCAGCGGCACCAGTGCCTGACCAGCGGGCTGGCGGCTGCTCCCGGCGCTGTGATCGGGCGGGCGGTGTTTACAGTGGATGATGCTTTGCTCCTGTCAAAGAAAAGTATTCCTTCCATCCTGGTGAGGCAGGAGACCAGTCCGGATGATATACAGGGCATAGCAGCCGCCGACGGCGTTCTCACTTCCCGGGGCGGGCTGACCTCCCACGCAGCCATTGTGACCAGGGCGATGGGCAAGCCCTGCGTCTGTGGCGCCGAGGATATCGAGATCGATCCTAAAAGGAAGGTCCTTACATGTAAAGGAAAGACCGTCCGACAGGGAGACACCATCACTATAGACGGCACGGCAGGCACGGTTTATATCGGCACCGTTCCCCTCGAGGAGGGGATAATGATCAAGGAGTTCAACGAGCTTCTGACCTGGCTGGACGGCGCCAAACGGCTGGGAGTCAGGGCCAATGCGGATACGCCGGACATGGTGGCGCAGGCCATTAAGTTAGGCGCTGAAGGCATCGGGCTCTGCCGTACAGAGAGGCAGTTCAACGGTCCCGAGCGGCTGTCCGCCATCAGGGAGTATATCCTGGCCGAAACTCCTGCTCAGAAAGCCAGGGCGCTGCAACATTTAAGCAAGCTGCAAAAAGAGGACTTCCAGGTACTCTTCAAGGAATTAAAAGGGCTCCCCATCATCATCAGGCTCCTCGACCTTCCGCTTCACGAGTTTCTGCCATCTGAAACAGAGACCACGGACGCCAGGACCAAACAGCGTATAGCGGAGCTTAAGGAGATAAATCCGATGCTGGGACACAGGGGCGTGCGTGTGGCGGTTACCAATCCAGAGATATACAGGATGCAGGTTGAGGCTGTCGAGGCAGCCAAGAAAGAGGTCCCGGCCGACGTATCGATCATGATTCCACAGGTGATCACTTCACAGGAACTGATCATGATAAAGAAGAGCTGCACCGAGGGTTCGCCCCTCAAGGTTGGGACTATGATGGAGACCGTCCGCGCCTGCATGAGGGCGGGAAGGCTGGCCGAGGTTGCGGACTTTCTCTCCTTCGGCACCAATGACCTTACGCAAGCGGTATATTCGTTCAGCCGCGAGGACGCCGAAAAGAAGTTCCTCTCCGCCTACCTTGAGATCGGCATACTCGAAGACAATCCTTTTGAAATCATCGATATTAAGGGTGTCGGCCGGCTTATGGAGACCGCTATTTTCTGGGCGCGCCGCGCGAAGAAGGATATTCCCATCGGCGTTTGCGGGGAACAGGCCGGAGAGCCGACATCCATTAAATTTTTCCATGCAATCAACGTGGATTACGTGAGCTGCAGTCCGTTCAGGGTGCCTATCGCCAAGCTCACCGCCGCCCAGGCGGCCATATCGCAGAAAGATACTGCTGAAGCAGTGCTGTAAGAGTCGCTGATCGGTGTCCTTTAAGGACACACCTATTCGGGATTAATTCTGCCTTCAGAAAGGGCCTGCTTGAATATCCTGATGGACTCCGCCACACCATCGGCGAGCGGAGTTACACGCAGGCCACTTAAAAGCTTGATAAGAGGCGCATTATCGATCTCGGACGGAAAAGGAAGGGGTTTGTCTTCGTATGTAATGGCTCCCTTTGACCGGGGCTCCGCTGCCTCTACAGCATTTATTACAGCCTGCATGCCGACGGTTTCCCCTCCCAGGTTGAATACTTCGGCCCCCTTGAAACCGAAACGGGCTGCGTCGATATACGCCCTGGCTGTATCATCAGCATACTGGAACCCGAAGCGTCCCCCGTAAGAAATGCAATACGGCCTGCCCGCTGCCGCCGCCAGCATGGCTTTGGTCGGGGCCGAGGTCATCCCCTGGTCCCTGCCGGGCCCATAGACCACATAGGGGCGGATTCCGATACTGGAAATGCCGCTATCCATCCAGTAAACACGCGCGGTTCCCTCATTGGCCTGCTTATAAACACCGTAGTGTGATCTCGGGCTGAGCGGAGCATCGTGCTGCAGCGGTCCGCCGGGATACTCGTCGGCCGGGCCGTACACAGCCGTGCTGCTGGCATAGACCAGGCTGCGGATGCCGCTGCGTCCTGCTGCCGCGAACATATTTACCGTTCCCCCGACATTCACCGCGGCGCCCAGCGGCGGATCGGCCTTGCAGAAGGGGAATTGCATGGCGGCCAGGTGGATGATGTGCGTGATTTTGTGCCCGGCCAGGATGCGCTCGATGGCATCAAGGTCTGTAATGTCGCCGACGACGAATTCAACAGCGGACAGCTCCTTTTCGCTCATTATCAGCTTCAAGCGGTGCAATGAGCCCGACCTGACCAGCGCGCATGTGTAGGCGCCATCACGGACCAGGTTGCGCACCGTCCACGCCCCGATGCACCCCGTCGCTCCCGTGACCAGGAACCGTTCCTTCATTTCGCTACCCAACCGCAATCGACCAGGAGATCGCTGCCGGTTATGAACGACGCTGAATCACTGGCGAGAAAATATATGGATTCGGCGATCTCGGACGGATCGGCCCAGCGCTTGAAAGCCTGCTCGGCCTCCCTGAGCTTCTTGACCTCTTCGTAGGATTTCCCTGTTTTGGCAGATTCTATCTTTATATCGCTCCTCAGCATAGGTGTGTCCACAGAGCCGGGGCTGACCGAGTTCACACGTATATTCCATGGGGACAGCTCCCATGCAAGAGCCCTGGTTAGCGCGATTATGGCGCCCTTGGTCGCGCCATAGAGCGCATGGTCTATCTGCCCCACATGGCCCGATACCGAGCCCATATTCACAATAGAGCCGCAATTTTGCTTCTTCATAACAGGTATCACGTATTTGCAGAACAGGAAGATGCCACCCAGGTTTACATCCACAACGCGCTGGTATTCCTCCCAGCGGATCTCCTCCAGGGGACGCACCAGCACAATGCCGGCATTGTTGTTTAGCACGTCGATACGGCCGTGCGTCTCAACTATTTTCTCCACGGAGGAGGCCACGTCTTTTTCGCTTGCCACATCGCACTGCCAGAATGAGCAGTCACCTCCGCCGGCCTTAATCTCATCCCTGACCTGATTGCCCCGGTCGGAGACATCCAGCATAACTACAGCGTAGCCTTTTCGAGAGAACAACCGCGCGACAGCTTCGCCTATTCCGTTGGCGGCGCCCGTGACAACTGCGACCTGTTTGGATTCACTCATCGTTTTATCTCCTGTTGAGTCCCAATATCTTTCGCGCCTGCTTCACATCGGCGATAGGCCGTCCCAGTGACCGCGAGATCGATGCTATCTCCTCCACCAGTTCATGTGTCTTCGCCAGTTTTCCCGACTTCGTGTAGGGGTAATCCTCCGTCCCCACACGTACGTGGTCCCCCTCCAGGATGGCCGCCGCCAGTATCTTCATCTGGTCCTCGTGCATGATGCTCACTACAACTGCGCAGCCCGGCGGCAACAGCCTGCGGCGATAGAGATATTCCTCGATGGTGGGCGGCGACCAGGTGCCCCCCGGCCAGCCGAAAAAGAGCGTGGTTATATAGGGGGGCCTGAGCAGCTTTTTGTTGATCAGATAGTTCAGATTCCAGATGGATCCCGCATGCCACACTTCGAACTCGGGGGCTACGTGATGCTTCGCGCAGAGCTTCGCGTACTTCTCCAGCTCCTGTTTGGAATGCAGCTTGAGGCAGTCGACCTCGGCAAAAGCCTCATCATGATGGTTGAGTATTATGGAGAGCATTTCAGATTTTTCGCTGAGGCAATCAAGGCGGTCTTTTATCTCCAGGCTGGACATGCCGCTCTGGACGACGATATCGCAGGAAACGCGCACGGCGCGGATGACCTCAACCCACTGCCCTTCGGCGTGCGTATGCAGCACGGAAGCGCCCTTTTCAAGGCAGCGTTTGGCCTCCCGAGCTATCGCCTGCGGAGTCCGGGGATAGTCCACCGAGGGCTTCAGCCAACATGTATTGGGTGTGGCAACTATGATAAGAGGATCCATTGCATACTCCTTATGTCAAGTATCCGTTTTCACACTTGAGAAGTTTACAAACTGATTATATGTTTATCCAGCGTCGTTATTTTTCGGATTCCCGTCTCCGTGACTACGTAGCAGTCTTCCACGCCGATAAGTACCTTGCCGAAGGATTCCCAGGCCTCGATCTCGAAAACCATGTTCTTTTCAAACGGCCTGTCCAGCACCTGCAGAGGCCCGAAAAGGTGCTGCTCCTCGCACTCCAGCCCGATGCTGTGCCCTATGGCCATGGTCAATCCCTCGGGCTTCAGTTTTTTATAGAAGGCATCGGCTTCCTGATTCAGCTGCCTGATATTTACACCGGGCTTGACGTGCTTCTCATAGTACTCCTGCAGCACGATGAGACGGTCGATTATCTCCCTTGCTTCTTTGGCCACCGGTCCTATGACAACGTGTCGGTTGACGTCGGAGACGTAGCCTTTGTATGTCGCTCCGAAATCGAAGCGGCAGATATCGCCTTCCCTCAATACTGTACCGATGCCGGGCGCCTCGGGATCCGACTCCCCGATGCTCAGTGTGAGGTGATCCCACACCTCGGCGCCTTCCTCGATAATCGTCTTGCGCGCCAGCAGGAGGAAATCGTTATCTGTCATCCCTTCTCTGGTAGCTTTGATACAGGCGGTAATAGCTTTCTCCGTGATCTGCGTGGCTTTTTCAATCAGCCGGATCTCCTCATCGCTCTTGATCAAACGCATTTCCAGCAGCACGTCATCCGCCGTCACGACTTCAGCAGCAGGATTTTTCTGGGCCAGATAGTCGAGCAGGTATTTGGGGGCGAATGATTCAACGCCGATGCGTTTGCCCTCCATCCCCCATTTCTTGATCTTGGTCATGATCGCCCGGACGGTCTCCTTCTGGCCTATAGTACCCTTGTGGTCGGCTATCCACGAGAACTTGTCCACGCTCTGGAACAGGTCCCAGTTGAACAGCGCCGAACCCCCATCCCGACTGACCATTACCACGTTGGGATACTGATTGCTCAGCGCGAACAGGATCGGGTTGGGACTGGCATGCAGTATGGGCATACCGCTGGTGTAAAAAACGTTAACGGGAGTGGTCACGATCATCAGGTCCAGGTTGTGCCTGTTGAGCATCTGCTCCATCCGTTTTCGGTTAAACCCAACCGCTTTCACACGTTTCACCTCCGGCAGATTTTTATTAATAGGGATGTGTTCAGCAAGTTTATGTAAAATGCTCTCGGTCCCCGCCCTCTTTTCGATGGCTGCTAATTCTGCACGGGTCACGGCCCTGCCGGTCTGGGCTGACACGTATCCCATCAGTATCGCGGTAATCGCGCTTTTGGCCTGCTCGGGAGTGAAGTCCGGCTCCCTGTTTTCCAGTATACACTGCGCAAAGTACTCGTCTTCGCAGCGCATTGAGATGTTGTAATACGAGGGAAATGGGCCATGCTCTATATCAGGCTCGTACCACTGGTTCTTGTTCTCCCCCATGGCATCGTGGCTGGAATAGATGCGCACGGCTTTCTCCCACATATGGTTCTCTAAAATCGTCCCTTTACTTCCATATATCTCCAGGCTGTTGAAGGCCGGTGTTACCTGCGTGAAGCTCACCACGACTTCACCCACAGCTCCCTTGCTGAAGCGGACCATCGCCATGGCGTTGTCCTCGGCTTTCTCGGGCAGATTGGTGGCCTGCTTGGAAAGCGTCACATAGATAGATTCCACCTGATCGTTCAAGATCCATTCGAGGGAGGCGAATTTGTGCGCCCCCATGTCCATAAAGGCCCCACCGCCGGCTTTGATCGGGTCTCCCTTCCAGGAATCCGGCTGGCTCATGCCCTCGAGCTCGCTGACTCCTTCATAGGCCCTGACCAGGTGGACATCGCCGATCAGCCCCTGTTTGATAGCATCGTGGATATACTGGTGTGCCGGCAAAAAGCGGTGGTTCTCCGCGATCATGAATTTAACGCCGGCTTCTTTCGCCACCTTTATCATACGATCGCAATCTTCGATGGTCGTAGCCATGGGTTTTTCACACAGAATATGCTTGCCCGCCGCAGCAGCCCGGGATACCAGGTCGGCATGATAAGTATGCGGCACCATGATCAGCACGGCGTCAATGTCGCTTTTCAGGAATTGCCCCAAATCGCTGAAGGCCTGCATCTTATTGGCCCTGTACCTCCTGGCCACTTTTTCAGCGTGTTTCTGGTTTTTATCGTATACCGCCACAAATTTTAAATAAGGTGAATCTTCACACGCGGACCTGTGAAAATCCCAGACCGATCCTGCGCCGATCACGCCGAATTTGACGTATTTACCTTTCAGTTCCTTAATCGCCTTCCGCTGGGAAGTAGTGTTCTTCTGAGATTCTTGAGGGGTACCGCCACCCGGAGCAGGTGACTGGCCCGGCTCCAGGTCCAGTTCCTCTCGTATCATGTCGACCAGCGTGCGGAACTTGATTGCGTCGGGAAGGCTCCCGTCTACCTTCAGGTCCCCGTTCATGTAGGCCACGGTTGCGTCAACCTGGCCCGTGAATACGCCTGCGCCCAACTCCGCATCCATCTCCAGGATTATATCGGGCGCCTCGATATCACCCTCGCCCATCTCGAAACTCCCTCCCTGGATATTCAGCCAGGTGTCAGGATAGCCCGACAGTTTAAATTGGAACTTGCGGTTAAATCCCTGCACCTCATCCCTGGTTTCGTCGATGCTATTGGCAACCTGGGTGAACAGTGTTAAGAAATCCTGGAGGTCCTTTAATCCGAAGGTCCCACCCTCCACCTTCTCCAGCATCCTCTGCTTCAAACCCTCATCGATTGCCTGCTTGCTATCTACCTTCCAGCCCATTATGATCTTCTCCATACATCCCTTTATTTGCTAATTACTTGATATCCGAGGCGCACTCCGTTTCAGTGTGAATTGCAGGACGATTACCCATTATAGAGTTCATCATGCATGAAATCAATCGAACGGTCCCTGTTGTAATAAGCAACGTCTGACCGGGTACCGCTTAAAAATGACCGTATCTTCAGCGTGATACTATGAAGGATTTCACTTCTTTGTAATCTGGGTCGCGGAATACAAGCGTTGCAGTTTCCTGCGATATGGTAACGTCCATAAAGGCCTGTTGGTTCCACATGTACCAGACGCTGGCGGGCGAAATATACGTTCGCTCGGGATCGGGTAGACCGCCGAAAGCGCCGCATACAACATATGTGATGTTGTTTTTCTGTAATAGCTCAAGCAGGTGGTTATGTCCGCTGAAGACGAGATCGACATCATACTTTTCGAACAGCGGTACCAGTTTGTCGATCATACCTTTGTCATCGTACCACGGCCACATATCCCATACACCGCCGGAAGCATAGTAGTAACAATGACTCATTACAATGCACCAGTCTTCAGCGGGTATGGTTGAAAGCTGTCCCTCCAGCCATGCCGCCTGCTCCGGTGTATAGCTCTCGGTCCCCCATTCAAGATCAAGAAGCAGGAAATGGACATCGTCTACATCGATGCGCTGCCAGAGACGCGATCCGGTTTGCAGCTCCATCGGCTGGGGTGACATATATTCCTCATATAAATTGACGCCTCCAAAGAGCGTATCATGGTTGCCCACAACAATCCGAGCCGGTATTTTAGCAGTGGTTGCCGAAAGCGCGTCAATAGCTTCCTCCCATTGGGCATCGTTAAAGCCATACTCGACCAGATCACCGAGGAAGAAGAACATACTGTAGTTATGCTCGGGATCGGCAATCTGCTTCAGCATCTTGCCCGTCAGGTCGTTGCGGGCGGTGCCGGCGCCGAAATGAGCGTCGCTACCCACCGCAAAGTGAAGGGGCTGCCCTTTCTCCGGCATCGTGATAAAGTTAACCGGTGCAGCATCATTCAGACTGTACTGGTATCCGGTGGCTGGCTGGAGATCGCGCAGCATAATTGCATGCTGTTGCGAGGGGTTGTCCTCTTTTTCGATATTGATGCTATCACCTTTTCCCCACTTCAACGTATTTTGCGTGGGATTGATGGTCCAAAATGCCACAGCCAAATTGGGGATTCCCTGTTTGCCTACGCCATCCGCCATGATAAGTTGCACTGCCTTATCGCCCACTCGCTGCGAAGGCTGAGGTATCAGCCATCCCATTAGCAAGGATGGGATTAGGATGGCAATGATAACTATAATCCAGATATAAGTTGAGGGGAGACGCATTTTTCCGGCAGGCTTACGAGAAGCGAAATAAACATCCAGGACTGCCAGCAGCGGCAGTGTGATGGTATAGCATATCAATACGATAAACGCGATCCGGAAGACGCCATTGACCTCAAAGAGACCCATCGTTCCGTGCTGGCTAAAGGCCCAGATAAGGAAGGCAAGCATCAGTACAGTCCCGGCTGCAACAGCGGCGAACCACAGGAACTTTTTCCAGGACGGCATGGCCTTTATGTATGCTTTAGCATCTTTCCACATAATAACTCCCAGTAGACAGCATTAGATCAAAGCAAAATAAGCTGTTTCAGTTGGCGGCCTACGCCAGTCGCATAAGGCGAAAGAGCCAGGGAGCTCCTAGAACTATCCAGCCGCCGATCAGGGCATAACGCAGAAAACGGAATATCGCGCCGGATACGGTCCCGTCAGGCGGGAACACAGCCTTGAGCCCCACGTAAAGCGCCAACACGACAATGAAGCCTATCAGAAAACGTAATACGCGATGCCACCATGTACCACGCACGCTGAACGAGACATAGCGCCGAGCAAATACCAGTCCGACGGCTATCCCGAACAATGTGCCCGCGCTGGTGATAGCATCACTCGTCTGATTCAATAGAAGCAATAACAACGGGACCCCCACAGCCACTAAAAGCTGCAGCCAGAAATTAAGCCCGGACAGCCACTTTTCCAGTGGAGATTTGGCCACTACGTAAACGGCGAGCAATATTAAGCCGATGATCCAGCCGGCGAACACATCCGTTGGGAAGTGTACCCCCAGGTAAATGCGTGAAATCCCGATAAGCAAAACTATTAGAATTGCTGCAATGGTAAACCATGTCTTACGCACCCTGACTGCGATTGCGCCCCACGCAGTAACCGACAATTGTGCATGCCCGCTCGGCATCCCATAGCTGTCGGCCTCAGAAAGCTTAAGTCCGGGGTTAAGGTCAAAGGGACGTGGATGCTGAAACAGTTCTTTCAGCATGATATTTACAGAATTTGAGAGCATGAAGAAGACGGCCAGTACCGCGCCGAAGCTATAGTCTATGCACCACATGATTACAGGGAAAAGGAGCAGGTAGAACTGCTCATCACCCATTAATGTGATAGCGCGGAAGATGCTGTCCAGCACGGGACCATGTACCTGCTGGATCACTATGATCATATTTATTCCCCATTGCCAGATCGCTTCCATATCTCATCTCCCGCCTATTAAATCAGCTATTCTTCTTTAGCATACAACCAAAACAACACCACTAAAGATCAACCATACAGCATCTCAATTTCTGGCGCTTGATAGCAGGCTACTGGCTGATGAGTGCCGTTACCGCTTTCATTGTCCCGAAGGCAAACAACCAGAAAGCCCATATCCGCTCACGTACTCTGCGGATAAGCCTATCAGTATACGGATTGATTAGTCAAGATGATTTCGAAGCGGTTTAGAAGCTTGACACGCCGCTCACTATTTGAAGGCCTGCACTTTTATGCTCTGTATAGATCGGCGCAGTCTTGACAGGTCGGACTTATCGACGCCGAAATCCTTTATCATGGACTTGGTGATCTCTTCTCCCAATGAGAAATCCTCCGGTATCGAAATCTCGCCCACCACTTTAACATCTTTAAAGCCTGCACTGGTTATGGCGTTCAAGTAGTCCTTTTTCTTGGAGGCCCCTGCCACGCAGCCGACATATGCAGCGACGGAATCCATTATATTTTTCGGCAATTCCTCGAGCAGCACTATATCGGAGACCATTAACCTTCCTCCCGGTTTCAACACGCGTGACGCCTCCTGAAAGACTCTGCCCTTGTGTGGGGAAAGGTTGATGACACAGTTGGAGATGATCACATCGACAGACGAGTCGGCAACCGGCAGGTTCTCGATCTCTCCCAACCTGAATTCCACGTTCTCAAATCCGCCCTTGCCTTTGTTTTCCCTGGCCTTCTGTAGCATCTCGGGTGTCATATCCACGCCGATGACTTTACCCGTTTTACCGACTCTGGCGGACGCCAAAAAGCAATCAAAGCCGGGACCCGATCCTAGGTCGAGCACAACCTCACCTTCTTTCAGCGAGGCCAGCGCCACGGGATTGCCACATCCCAAACCGAGGTTCGCACCCTCGGGTACCGCGTTAATCTCAGCCTCCGTATAACCTATGCTTTTGCTATAATCAGTGGCCAGGTCTGTTGGCGAGCAGCATGAGTTTGCGCCGGCGCCACAGCAACTGCTTGCTGTGCCCGCAACTTTAGCATATCGTTCTCTAACAGCCTGCTTTATCTCGTTGTCATTCATTCCCTGTCTCCTTAATATTATTTGATAACTTCGCTCATTAATGGGCCAAGAATGCCTTTTACCATACCGGCAAAAGTCTCAGTTTTAATTAAAATGGTGCAGCACACCTCTCCACTATTTTTCAAGCTTATAATGGCCATTTTATCTCCAGCACGAATCCCCGCTTTCTCACGTACTTCTTTAGGCAAAACCATCTGTCCCCGCTCATCCACACTGACCACGGCTTCGACATGGAAACCATCCAGATCTTCAGGCGCGCAGCAGGTCACGAGCTTGTCTTTTGATTCTCCCATGAGGAATTCCCCCCTTTAACTATATAGACTCCTTATGATATGTGCATTATCAGAATTTTCTGATTATTCTGAATAATATTACTATTTTAACATGCTGTCAAGGCAGCCTGGATTTCCTGTTTCTATTGAAAAAGAGGGGCTGGCGGGCTTTATCGGCATATCGTATAACCGGCAGCGATCCGGTATGCGGGTTATCAGAAGTGAATAGCTATATGGCTCCGCCGACTCATTCGATAACGGCGGACGGGTGCAATTGGAACGGGTGTATGCGCAGGTAATGGGAGTAGAGGTAGGGGTAGTTTGACTTCAGATGCTGCATATAATTGAGCCAGTGGATTATCAGATGCCTGTAGACCCGCTTGATGTCTTCGTTGATATGCGCGGCGTCTTTAGGGGTCAGGCTGGTGAGAGAGGGTCTGGATTCAAGCTCCTCGGTGAGATGAAATTCAGACAGTAACAGGTCGGAAAAGCTCTCATGCTCGAGCACGTTGGGATTCTCGATTAGAGTCAGCATGAATGCCCTTTTTTTGAGTAAAAATTCCGAAAGCTCGGGTATATCCATCCGGTCAAAACCAACCGAGGTGTTTTTTTCCACGAATTGCCGGGCTTTTTTGTAGCTGGCTTCCTTCCAGCCGGCTTTCACGTCCAGGTTCTCGATAATCAGCTCCTTCTGTGGGGTTGCGTTCAATAGCATGGACGCAAGGGGATTGCCCACCTCGGCAAAGAACGCGCTGATGACCATGTTCAATTTGCTGATCTTTTCCTCGGTTTCGCGGTGGCTGAGTATCCGCTCCACCACGATACCGACCAGCAGTACTTCAAGCGGTAAAAATGCCAGATCACCTACCATGTAAATGAATATATGGTGCATATCATGGAATATCAGGTAATGCACAAAATACATGCTCACCGATACTACTACAAGTATCAGAGCGATCCAGATCAAGCCGTACTGCTTTTTCATTCAGTCTTTTCCTCTACAGGCATTGCCGGGGTAACATCGTAAAATATCGCATCCTCAGCCGGAATAGTCTATGATATCGGTCACCTTGTTATATCGTCCGGCCTGACCTCCTGGCCGGTTTTTGCCGATTGCAAGGCCGCCAGGTCGATTTGCAGTACAGACTTGCCCGTCGGGCCGTCCAATACGGGATCTCCCCCTTTTCTTAATACATCGATCAGGTGCCGGGTGCAGTCGATGAATCCGTGCGTCCAGTCCACCCTGTCAACCGGCACCGGGGTGGTCTTCCCGTCCTTAAAAATCATAAGTTCAGGCAGATCCACGGTCCGCGCCGTGTAACGATTGATGAAGATTATGCCTTTATCGCCTATTATTTCAATCCTGTCGTCGTCAACATAATAATCGGAAGCAATCTGCGTGTTGGGCGTATGCTCCACATCGAAGACACCATAGCGCCTCGGGGCCTTGAACTGGAACATGATGGTGGCAGGCGCATCAATATTTACACCGGGCAAAATTTCCGTGTGATCGATCCAGGCTTTCACTCTCTCCACAGGGCCCATCAGGTAGTGCGCCAGCGAGAACAGATGATAGCCGTGATCGAATACAAGGGGGCCCCCTCCGCACTGCTCCTCGTTAAAGCGCCAGATCCAGGCGTCCATGGGGACTTCCCAGCCGCACTCTGTGGCGCCGGTGCTCACATGCATGCGCAACATCTGCGGCTCGCCGATCTCTCCCGCCATCAGCATCTTTTTAGCCAGCACCGCTGGCGGGTAGAAGATGAAGGTTTCGTATATACGAAGCATTACGCCCGCTTTTTTCGCGGCCTCAATCATGCGGTCGGCCTCTGATACACAGTTAGCCATGGGTTTCTGTACGCTGACATGCTTGCCCGCACGGCAGGCCTCCACCGTCATATCCGCATGAAGATGATGAGGCAGGAGAAGCTCAACCAGGTCTACATCGGGATCTGCGAGAACTTTCGCATATTCGGCATAGATCTTTTCTACTCCCCATTGACGGGCCCGCTTATCAGCCGTCTCCCTGTTCAGGTCGCAGATGGCGACTATGCGGGCATCCGACATGCCCTGGTAACCCAACTGATGCAGGTCCGAGATGCGTCCGCATCCAACAATCGCAACACCGATCGGCTTCATATTCTCCTCCCCGGGGGCCTTCAGCCCTTTATTCTGTCCTTTAATATACCTAGTATCGCCTTGTCCGTGCCCGACCGGGACTCCATGAGTTTTATCAGGCCCGGATAGGCGGCGACCGGCGAAACGACTTCGCCGGGTAACTTTACAAGTATCTCCGTCATTTTATAGTGGGTAATCCGGCTAAGACGGCCCAACAGCTCCCTTGACTCCCGTTGAGGTTCCCGCCTGTGGGGCGGATACCCTGAGCCCGGCTCAACGCAAAACAGCTTCTCAAATATGAATTTTAGATTGGCCTCGCCTGCCCAGCCGTACCCCTGGTTCAGCATAAGCGAAATGCAGTTGCCGCCGTTTATCTGCGTGAACAACCAGGCGTCCAATGGCGTGAGTATGTGCCCGCAGGTGACACCGGGATATAGCATAATGGAGTTGAGGAAACCCTGCCCGGTCCCACACCCACCGACTACAAAATCCACCGTCCCTGCGTTGAGCAGCACAGCGGCCATCAGCCCTGTGTGAATATAGGATAGCTCAGGCTTCTCCCCGCTCTTCTTCATGCCGGCGTTGATTACATCGTGACCGAGCCCGTCCAGAGCAGCCAGTATGTCCGCGTTCCGGTCGGCCGCGCTCGTCTCGTTTATCACAGCTATACGCATCTCATGCTCACCTCACGCCTTTTTCCTGTCTATGACCGAAACCCCGGCATTTACTATATCTGACACGCCCATGCCGAAGGCGTCCATAATCGATTCCGGGTTCGGACCTGTGCGGGCGAAGGTATCGTGTATCCCTACTATGGAAATTGGGACAGGCCTGACAGCAGCCAGCGCCTCGGCCACGGCAGAGCCGAGGCCGCCTATCACAGTATGCTCCTCGGCCGTTACAAAAGCGCCCGTTTCAGCCGCCGCCTGTATTATTAATTCCGTGTCGAGCGGCTTAATGGTGTGAATCTCGATAACGCGCGCCTGTACCCCTTTGGAGACCAGCGCATCGGACGCCTGCATGCTGCGGCCCGTCATAGAGCCGCATGCCACAATCGTTAAGTCTTTCCCCTGCCTGCGCACTATGCCCTTTCCGATGGATAAGGCCTCGCCCGGGCTGGACACCGGCAGGGTGGCGGCACGATTAAGCCTGAAGTATACGGGACCGTCGAATTCCGCGATCAGAGGCACGAAGGCGGCTGCCTCATTGCCATCAGCAGGGACGATTACCGTCATCTCGGGTAGCGCCCTCATAATGGCGATATCGGTTATGGCGTGGTGCGTTGGACCATCCTTGAAATCGGACACCCCTGCGTAGCTGGAGGCGATCTTGACATTGGTCCTGGCGTAACAAACACAGGTGCGCACCTGTTCCAGAGCGCGCAGTGACGCCAGCGCCGCGAAGGCGTTGGCGAAGGGGACCATGCCGGCCAGGGCCAGCCCAACGGCGGCATCGATCATGCAAGGTTCGGCGATGCCGAAATTGAAAAAGCGATCGGGGAAGCGTTTCTCGAAGAAATTGGATAGCGTGGAGGAAGCTGTATCGGCATCCAGCGCTACTATCTTTGGATTAACTGCGCCGTAATCTGCCAGGGCGCGCCCGTAGGCCTCTCTCATGGCCAGGTTCGCCACAGTTAACTGCCCTCCCCGGACAGCTCAGCCATGGCTGCCGCGTATTGTTCTTTGTCAGGCGGTATCCCGTGCCATTGCGCTTTATTCTCCATAAACGATACACCCTTGCCCTTGACCGTGCGGGCTATGATGACCACCGGCCTGCTTGTTATGCTTGCAGCTTTTTCAAGCGCGTTCAATATCTGTCCCATATCGTGACCGTCGATGGATATGACCTCCCAGCGGAAGGAACGCCACTTATCGGCGAAAGGCTCCATGGGCATGATGTCGTGTACAGCCCCGTCAAGCTGTACATCGTTATAATCCACAATAGCCGTCAGATTGCCCGGATTGAACTTGGCGCAGGCGTTGGCGCCCTCCCAGACAATGCCTCCCTGGCATTCGCCGTCGCCCAGCAGCACATAGGTGTGGTAGTTCTTTTTCTGCAGACGCGCCGCCAGTGACAGACCTAACCCGATGGCGATGCCATGCCCCAGGATGCCGCTGGTCATATCCACACCGGGTGTCTTTAGACGATCTGGATGCCCCTGCAGCTGGCAACCCAGCTCCCCCCAGTGCTCCAGATCCGATTCTGCAAAATAGCCGCGGCGCGCCAGGGCGGAGTACAACAGAGCAGAGGCATGCCCCTTGCTCAAGATGAAGCGGTCCCTGTCCTCCCAGTCCGGCCTTTTAGGGTCGATACGCAGCACCTTGAAATACAGCGCAGCCACTATATCGGCCGCCGAGAGGCAACCGCCCGGATGGCCGGCCTGACGGTGGTAGATCATGGTCAGGCTCCGTCGGCGCAGGTAATTGGCCTGCGCTTTCAGATCGGATATCAGTTGATCATCGAAACTTTTCACCACGTATTTCTATCTTTATAGCCCGATATCATGCCGCAATGCCTGCGTGCTTTCACACCAGTTCCCCACATTCCAGCGTCCGTATACTCCCATGCCACCCATCTCATTGTCGCCGAAGTAAACGGGTACGTATACCAGGGATAATCCGTTGTAGGCATACGCCCTGTCCAGAGCGGTCCGCAGAGCATCGGGCGAAGCACCTCCGTCAAGCGCCAGGACTCCTTTAATGGACGCCGCCCATTTGAGATAGTCCACTTCGACCGAATCACCAGTGGCGAACTCATGGCCGTACTGCGCGACCTGCAGGCTGGTGATGGCGGCCATCCTCCGGTTATCCAGCAGCAGGATACATCCCCTCGCGCCGTGCTGGACGCCGTCGATCAATACCTGCGGGTTCATGGTAAAAGAGCCATCCCCAGAAAAGGCAAGACCGAAAAATTTCTTATCTGCTGCGGCAGTGGAAAGCAGCGCGCATACGGCGAATCCCATGTAGCTGGCACCAGTATCCGTCAGGGTAAGTCCGATGGCTTCGTCTTCAACGATCTGGAAGCCGTTGGCCTGCACGTCGCCGGCATCGAAGAACTTAATGACATCCTTCTTGTTCCTGGACCAGTCGTCCGCTGTCTTGATAACGGCCGGCTGTGTAAGCACCTCTTTCTTCCAGACATCGTCGTAAAGCAGTGGGTGATCGTACCGCTGCTGTTTGAATTTATCCCATTCAGTGCGTTTGGCGCTGCATTCACTCAACCATTCAGACGGCCTGCCCTTGGTTGTCAGCGGGCCCGCGCGCAGCTCCTGTAAAAGCCGCTGCAGGGTAAGGCGTATATCACCGACCAGGGCGATGGAGCTGCCGAATTGCTCGTCGCTGTTATAGTTGACGGCGGCCTCTATCTCAGCGTTGATATTAATGACATGTTTTACACGCAGATAGGCGGTGCGCGAGCAGTCCGACTGGCATACGAAGCGTGTCCCGACAGCCAGCAGCAGGTCTGCGTTCTCCATCGCATAGTTGCCGCAAAGTGTGCCCTTGGAACCACCCACGGTCATATTGCGAGGGTTGCTGTACGGCACTACGCCGCTGGCGAGAGGGGAAACCACAGCCACACCATCGCAAAGCTCCAGCAGCTCGCTGACTTCCTGCTCGGCGCTACGTGCGCCCCCTCCCACGCGTACAATGACGCGCTTCGCTTCCCTTAACCTGTGCGCAGCAGCCGCGTAATCTCCTTCCGCGGCTCCTATCGTGATCGATACTTTCTGAGGCAGCTCGTTGAGCACGAATTGCCTGAGCACAACAGCCTGAGTGTTCATAGGAAGCAGCAGGAAGAACGGGCCTGCACGATAGGGATGATCGACGACGGCCTGTCCCCGCCTGAGCGCGGTGGAAACCGCCAGCGGTGTGTGCAGGGTATAGGCATGGCCCATGGTAGAACAGAGCCGCAGGAAAAGGCCCTGCTCGTACTTGGGGATCTGCTGCATATTGAATCCCTCGTCCTCGGTCGTCTCATCGCCGAATATGTACCACACTCCGATACCGTCGGATGAGGGAACAAGCGAGGCGGCCATGGCCTGGAGTGCGCCCGGGCCAATGGATGTAATAACCGCCGCTTTTTTCCCGGTAGCCCAGCGAAGGGCTGCTGCCGCATGGGACGCCTCAATTTCGTTGCGGACGTTAAGCACCCTGATCAGGCCAGCCTGTTGATATATCCTCAGCACCTCGGCAACATTGGTGCTGCCATGGCCGAACACCGCGAAATAGGTGCGGACATCCTGCCTCAAAAGCCCCAGCACCACCGCTTCCGACAGGGTCAGGTCGTGCCGTCGCGGGTAGCCGTCGCTGGTCAACGCGGCGTCCAGACTCCCATGCTTGGCTATAGCCGCCACACGCCCCTGGCGCGCAGTAGCCATCTCATCGTAAATCACTCTCTTCAGTATCTCCTAGGGCTTAATATAATCAATCAGAATTTGCGTGTCCATTCTTTCGGCCATCGTTCAGCAACAACTTTTTTCTGAGTAAAAAACTCCACAGCGTCCAGGCCCTGTCCATGCAGATCGCCGAAGTGACTATCTTTCCATCCGCTGAACGGGAAAAAGGCCATGGGCGCCGCTATGCCGATGTTTATCCCCATATTTCCAACCTCGGCCTCGTAGCGGAATTTCCTGGCCGCTGCGCCGCTATCCGTAAATATGCATGCCATATTCCCATATCGGCTGCTGTTGATCAGGTCTATGGCCTGGTCGATATTTTCAACGTGTATCAATCCCAGTACCGGTCCGAATATCTCTGTAGTGGCAACCTCGCCTTTCGGCGGCAATCCGTCCAGTACCGTAGGGCGCACGAAGCTGCCGTGTTCATAACCCTTTATAATAGTTCCCCGTCCATCGGCAAGCACGCGCGCCCCCTCTTTCTCGCCCTGCCCTATTAAGTGTTCTATCCTGGTCTTGCTCTGCTGCGTAATAACCGGCCCCATCTGCACCTTATCATCCAGGCCATACCCGACCACCCGCTTCCTGGCCGTCTCCACAATAGCTTCCGTGAAAGCGCCCCTGACCTGCCCTACGGTTATGACCAGCGAGCCCGCCAGGCAGCGCTGGCCGGCACATCCAAATGCGCTGTCCGCCGTTATACGCGCCGCCATCTCCATATCTGCATCGGGCATGATAACGATGGGGTTCTTGGCGCCACCCTGGCATTGGGCACGTTTGCCGGCGGCCGTGGCGTGGCTGTACACGTATTTAGCCACAGGTGTCGAGCCCACAAAACTCACGGCACGAACAGCCTGACTATCCAATATGCAATCCACCACATCCCTGGCCCCGTTAATAAGATTGAGCACGCCAGGAGGGAACCCGGCCTGCTCTATCAGGCCGAATACCTTTTGCAGCGTACAGGGCACCTTCTCAGACGGCTTGACTACATAAGTATTGCCGCAGGCTACGGCGTATGGTAGAAACCAGAAGGGCACCATGCCGGGAAAATTGAACGGGGCGATCACTGCGCATACACCTACAGGCTGCCTGATCATTACCTCGTCAATCCCCCGTGCTATATCCTCTGAGTTATAACCCTGCATCAGCTGCGGAATGCCGCAGGCGGATTCAACGTTCTCGATCAGACGGCGCGTTTCTCCGCGCGCCTCCTCCAATGTTTTGCCGCACTCCATGGTTATGGTACGCGATAGGTCCTCAAAATGGTCCTCGAGCAAGCTCTTCAACTTGAACAGGTACTGCACACGCTCCGTTGCCGGAGTTCTACGCCAGGACGGCAGTGCCCCGGCCGCTGCATCTATCGTATTTTTGACTTCCTCAGCAGTGGAGAGCCGGACCCGCCCCAGTACTTCTCCGGTAGCGGGGTTGATAACATCCTGAATCTCGCCGGATTTAGACGGCAGCCACTTCCCTCCCGTGAAATTCAGTATATCAATCTTATTATCCATGTTAACGAACCTCCGGATATCCAATTGAGCTGTATACCTGTCATGTAACCACGGTGTACCCTGTCAATATTTCTGCTGTGCGCCAGCTTTCTGCCACCCCGCAGCCTGATCAAATATCCAGACAATTATACATCACCGTCTTGTATTATTCCCCCTTTTATCGGACGGTATCTTTATGATAAAATATGTGGGTAACGACAGAGCGTTCGGTCTGCGTGATGAGGAAAGTACGTACATTCAGCCATGATACGGAGCTGGTTAAGCAGCGGCGCAACCATATCGTCAAGGTGGCCACCGAGCTGATCGCCAGAAGGGGTTATAACAACATCAGTACCCGCGAGCTGGCTACGGCACTGGGCATGAGCACCGGCGGTCTTTATCATTACATAGGATCAAAGCAGGATATCCTGTATTTAATTATTAACTTTGCCTCCGACCTTACCGGCCAGGCGCTGGGACGTTTTGACGAACGGATGCAGAACGAAAGGCCATCCCTTCAGCTCAGAAAGTCAATAGAAGTTTACCTGGATATCGTGGAGAATTATCGCGATTTCCATAACTTCGTCAACCACATCATGTTGTCACTGACCCTGAGTGAACGGCGTATAATCTACGAGGCCGAATCCCGTGTGGTGGAGTATTTTGAGAAGTTGATACGGCGAGGAGTGGAGCAGGGTGAGTTTGTAACCGACGATGCCAGGCTGGTAGCGCATAATATCGTGGCCGTGGCCAACGCCTGGGCCAACCGCGGATGGTACCTGAAAAAATACTATTCTCTTGAGAGTTATTCCGGGGAACAGATAAAACTGGTCCTCACACAGCTTGAAAAATTAAAAACTGCACCAAAAATTAATTAGCAGATAGGAGGAATCATGACAACAGGCAGCAAACCCGGCACGAAAACCCTCAGCACCAAGAAGCAGTTCATTGACAGGTTGAGCAAGATGCGCCGTAACGTGTATTTCGACGGCCATCTGATCGACCGCACCGATGAGCTGCAGATGAACACCATCAACATTATCGGATCGACCTACGATTTCGCCCAGGACCCGAAGTTCCAGGACCTTGTCCTGGCCAAGAGCCACATAACCGGCAACACCATCAACCGCTTCACACATATCCACCAGAGCAAGGAGGACCTGCATAAGAAGCAGGACATGACCCGTGCGCTCTGCCAGCAGGTGGGCGGCTGCATACAGCGCTGTATGGGCATCGACGGGACCAATGCGTGCAATGCCATTTCCTTTGAGGCCGACAAGCAAAACAAAGGCTCGACCGAGTACCACAAGAATTTTCTTAACTGGTTGGAAAATTTCCAGACTAAAGATCTGGTCGGCTGCTGCGCGCAGACGGATGTCAAAGGAGACCGTATGAAAAGGCCCAGCCAGCAGAAGGACCCGGATTTATACCTTCATATTGTGGAGCGCAAGAGCGACGGCATCGTCGTCAGTGGCTGCAAGGTACACAATTCGGAGGCTTCGACCGCCGACGAGATCGTGGTTGTGCCCACGCGTGCGCTGCTGCCCGAGGAAAAGGATTGGGCGGTAGCCTTCGCCATACCGGCCGACTGGGAGGGCATCAAGCAGGTCGTGACCATCCATAACCTCAGAGAGCGAAATCATTATAAAAAAGGCGTTATGCAGGGAGCGACTGACTCGTACACTATTTTCGATAAAGTGTTCATACCCTGGGAAAGGGTATTCGTGGCCGGTGAGACCATTCACGGAGCTGTGGGCGCGCTGCTCTTCGCCCTCTTCCATCGCCACAGCTACTCCGGCTGCAAGCCGGCTATCGGCGATCTGATGCTGGGAACGGTTGCGCTTGCTGCCGAATATAACGGAATTGCCAAGGCCGGCCATGTTCGCGAGAAGTATGCAGAGTTGATCATGGTGTCCGAGCTCGGTTACGCAGCCGGATTCACCGCCTCGGAGCTGGGCAAACCCGAAGTTTATATGCCGGGATTCGGATTTGTGCCCTACGGCCCGGGAAGCTTCATCCCTAACTCCATATACGCCAACGTGGGACGCTGTCTGACCGGTGAGGCGGTCTACCGCGAGGCTGAGATCCTCTGCGACGTGGCTGGCGGCATCCCGGCCACCTTCCCCCACGAAGGAGACTTCCTTAATCCTGAGACCAAAGCGCTGCTGGAGAAATACACCATGCGCAATCCGGATGTAAAAGTCGATGATGCCATCAAGCTCTGGATGCACGTGGGCGATTTGCTCTGCTCGTCCACCGGTGGCGTAGCGCAGGTCGGCGGTTTCCACGGAGGCGGATCACCCGTTATGGAACAGATTGCTATTACCACGCAATACGATATCGAGTTCTGCAAGAATCTGGCCAAAAGGATAGCCGGAATAGAGGGTTAATAAACTGAGGCCGGCCCTCATAAGCTGGGCCGGCCTTACCCTTTGCCTCTACTGTGATACTCTAACCGATCCTTTTGATTCCTCTGAAGGCTGTTGCGATCGTTTTACGTGTGAACGGCACGATCCTGCTGTTGCAGTGAACCTCATCAGCCAGATAATACTTCTTGATGAATCCGTTGCGATCCGATGCGATCGACTGGATATCCACATACGGCACATCGATGCTTTCACAGAATGACCTGAGTTTCTCGTTGAATATCCTGGATATCTCGCTCCGCTCCCTGGGATTGCCTGCATAGGGCAAAGCTGTGATGAACTCCTTGCTGGCCGCGGGCGGTATTCCGTGGATGCAGACGGCATAACCCTCATCCTTGATTCGCTGTATGGCGATGCCATATCTGGCCACGGTGTTGTCAATCAACGTGTCGATACTGACCGTCTTGCCGCTCTTGCCGTACTGTAAATAAATATGAACCCGCGCATCTATCTCGCCGAAAACCAGAAACACGACGTCCCTTTGCTTATCTACCCTTTTCAGGAAAAGGTCCAGATACTCCGATGACCTCGTAAAGCTTCCGGCTTTGATCAGGTTATGGGCTGTCGCCTGGGATATATGGTGCACCAGAAAGGGACAGCGGTAGATAAAGGGCTTGACATGGCTGTCCCCTATAGTATGTATGATGCAGGTATTGAATAATCCGGCTTTCAGCTTCAAGAGAGCGTTGAAGCAGGCCAGCGGCGGGTACTTGAAGACCATATCCCAGAAAGGGAAATAGACGGAGCCCTGCCTTTGCAGCCAGGCAAGCCTGTGCAGCTCATATTTCTTCTTTAGATCAGTCATAGCGGGAGCGTATGCCCGGAACGGCTAGGTAAATGCCGGATGTTTTCTCTGTTGCGACCGTATTATCTTATCGCAAGCACCGCACCTTATCAACAAATCTCGTTGGCAACATATCATGCCGGTGATACAATGGGCGCAGGGTGATTACCCGCCGGTTTCTGTCGGCGAATAGAAGAGGGAGGCAGCAAAATGAAGGCATGGTTTACCCGCTATTTCAACAATGCGCTCGAAGTCTCGACCGGCAAAAAGATTCTACTCATCATATTGGGAATACTGCTTTTTGTTTCTCTTGTTTTACTCGGGCCTATAATGGCGTTACAACAAACTGTATTCAATCCTGATTGCGTGGCTTCCTACGTGAATGATATCGATGTACCGTCTCTTGCACACAACTGGCTTAAAGAAAACGTGGCTCCCAAAAATCCGGTGCTGGCAAAAACCGCAGAACTTGTCGTTATTAACTTCGAACCTCAGATAAAAGACCAGATGCGGTTCTTTGTACGGAATATGTACGCATACGTTCTGGACAGACTGCAAAAAGGAAAATTGCTGGAGACGGTGGCCGCTCAGAAGCCGATGGTTGATAATCTGGCAGCTCATGTCCAGGCATTTATGGATCTACCCGTTGTCAGCCCTGTAGTTCAAATTCTGGGAGTAAACGCAGAATCGATAACTAAATACGTGGACTTAAAGCAGATAAGCGGCGTTTTGGACCTGATTGGACAACTGGAAGGGCTCAAGTCCTTGATCGCTGTCCTCATGGTCAGCTTTATCCCCCTGTTGCTGTTGACGGTCGCGCTGGTTATCGCCATTGTTTTTATTGCACGCAAGCCCGGATTCATATCAGGTGAACTGGGGCTGATCTCTGCGATCGGCGGGGTACTCCAATTCATCATCATCCTGCCCGCCGGCAGCATGGGTAGATCGGCAATATCGCAGTTTAATCTGCCGCCGTTGATCCGTGATTGGCTGCTGAGAATAGTGGGAGATTTCAACTGTATTGTAATGATATATGGCGGCGTTCTCCTGCTGGCCGGCATAGTCCTCATAGTAGTCTACTATGCGTTGAAACGGGTCAAACAGGGCAAACGTTTATAGCTACAGAAAGCGTTCGAACCTTTCTTTTTTAGCTTTGCATATGGGGCATATCTCAGGAGGGCCGTCGCGGGCACAGAGATATCCGCATACCTTACAGCGCCAGACCGGCAGCGGCACTTGAAGGGGTCCAGTTAAGACTGGAGCAGCAACCTTCCTGCGCAGTGAGCGTGGGGGCCGCCGCTCGGGAATGGAGGACAACTCCTGTTTTCCGTCCAGCACATCCTGCGATACGTACAGGGCGCAGTAACAGGCCCCGTATTCGACGACATCCTGGTCCCGGTAATCGCAGGGACATATGATATCCAGGTCTTCGTCTTTTTTACCACTGGCCAGACGACAGGGACATGACTGATAACCATACCTCGCCTGGTTGACCAGCAGACCGCTCACCAGACCACGAGCAAAGTCAGCGTCGGGGTTGATGTGATATCCACCTGCCTCGGCGTCTTGCTTACATTTCAGGTAGCCATTTTCGATCTCGTCCGGGGCGATGGAGTCAACCGCACTCACAGTTTAAGAGCCTCCTTGATCTCTTTCTCCTTGAAACCTACGATACACTTGCTGTCATCGATTACCAGAGTCGGGAATGAACTATCAGGATTCCACTTCTCAACCATAGCAATGGTCTGCTCTTTATCCTGCCCCTCAAGTAGATCAACGAACACATAGTCGTACTCGATGCCCAGGTCGGTTAACATCTGCTTGGTTTTCCTGCACCAGACGCACGTGCTCAATGCATAAAGCATAATCTTACCCGCATTCTTGCCGCCGACATGCTCTATTTTCATAGTAACCTCTCCTCTATTCACCCATCTGGAATAAATTGTTTCACCGCTGCTAAGGAATGATATCTTAATTACTTATGCACCGGCAAATAAGGCTGATTTTGACACCGCAGGCCATCACTCTGTAATATCAACAGGTATTCTCTCAATCGAGGAGGTCTTCGCCGGTATGGATAAATTCAAGATGGACGCGGCCGATGCGGTTTTCCTTTTGATCGACTTTCAGAGCAACCTCGCGGTAGCCATGAAAAAAGATGTCTACGCTAACTGCGAAAATAATGTAAATCTCATTATCACGTCGTGTGAAACCATGAAGGTACCCGTCATCGTTACCGAGCAATACAGCAAGGGGCTCGGCAATACTGTGGAGCCCGTTAAGGCCGTGTTGAAGGGACAATACAAACCGATCGATAAGCTCAGTTTTAGCTGCTGGGGCGACGAGGCTTTTCAGAATTCATTTAAAAAACTGAACAAGAAGTACGTCATGGTGGCCGGCATAGAATCACACGTCTGCGTGCTGCAATCGGTGGTAGACCTGGTAGCACAGGGGTATTACGTACACGTCATCAGCGATGCAGTCTGCTCGCGGTATAAGACCGACTGGAAAAAGGCTTTGAAATTTATGCGGGACGCGGGCGCCGTCATCACAACCACCGAGATAGCTGTGTTTCAGTTACTGCAGAGGGCAGGTATACCTGAGTTCAAGGTGATTTCACCGCTCTTTAAAAATAAGGCGACCCTTTGATCTAATAAGATGCACCCGACTCCGTTCCGGATGTGTTAAAATTATTACCGCTTGAAGTCTGCTCACGAAGGATATAAGGATAAAGATTTAGAAGATGAAAGAATCGATAATGGAGATCATCGTCTGCCCGGTATGCAAGGGGCGGCTCGACCTCAAGGTGACTGAAAAGAGCGATTTGGAAATAATCGCAGGTTCGCTTTTCTGCGCTAAATGTAACTACACATACTATATCAAAGACAGCATTCCCAACCTGCTGCCGCCTGAAATGAACTCATAGTGTTTTATCCCGGACGGTAAAGGGCACTTGACTCCGGCGATTCCCAGACCTCCACGCTGTCCAAACCAACACCGCCTTTGAAAGCCGCCTTCAAAGTATCGTAGATTGTAGACGCAATATTCTCCGAAGACGGATTGATCCGATCGAATGGTTCGATATCATTAAGACACTGGTGATCGTACTTGTCTATGACCTCCGCTACTTGCCTTTTCAAAACGGTGAAATCGTAGGCAAGCCCCACTTCGTTTAACTCGCGGCATATCAACCTCGTCACCACCTTGTACCTGTGACCGTGGAGCTTCTCGCACTTGCCAGCGTAGCCGCGCAGGAAATGAGCGGCATCGAAACTCCTCTCAACTGAGATGATATACATATTCAGTCCTGCCCCCTGTCTTTAGTACGTTCCCACTTCTCGATCCTGTAACCGGGCTTCAGCGCTATCAATAACTCCTTCATGCTCTTATGTAAAACCGGATGGACGAAATCGGGCGCTATCTCAGCCATGGGCGCCAGCACGAAAGCACGCAGGTGCAGGCGCGGATGCGGCACATCGAGACCCGGCTGACTAATTATATCCCCTCCAAAAATAAGCAGGTCCAGATCGATAACTCTTGGCGCGCCGGCATAAGGACGCTCTCTCCCCATCTGCCGCTCTATACTATTCAACGTCTTCAGCAGTTCTACTGCAGCGTGGTCCGTATCGATACAGGCCACACTGTTCAGGAAATCCGGCTGATCTTTACATACCTCGGGCTCAGTCTGGAAAATCGAAGAGACGGTTATTACAGGGGAATTTTGCGATAGCATGCTTATGGCTTTATTCAGATTGGCCTCCCTGTCCCCCAGGTTCGATCCCAGGCCTATATATGCCACGGTCATTCCTTGGCATCCCTTCCCATGATAGCATCGCTCATCCGGCTGATCAGCTTCATCTGTCTTACATCATGCACCCTCACCAGGTCGGCGCCCCGAGTTATGCCGATAGCCAGCGAAGCCGCGGTGCCCAGGAAGCGCTCCTCCTGTGAGGAGCCTACGGTCGTGGCGATGAAAGATTTGCGTGATGTCCCCAGCAGTATCGGGTGCCCCAGGGCCTTTATTTTGTCTAAGCTTCTGACTAACTCAAGATTTTGTTCCACGGTCTTGCCGAATCCTATTCCGGGATCGATTATTATGTTCTCCGGCCTGACGCCGGCAGCGATCGCGCCATCAATTAAATCCTTCAATTGTGATATCACTGCTTCAACAATAGCAGCGGCCTTTTTTCCTCTTTGATTGCCGGTCAATACAATCGGCACATTCTTTTCGGCGGCCAGCTTCACCATTCCGGATTCCACGCTGGAGCCGGAGATATCGTTTATGATACATGCGCCGGCATTCAAAGCCTGAACTGCAACCTCATACTTGTAGGTATCAACGCTGACGGGAGCACCGATCCTTCCGCAGATACTGCTGATAAAAGGTACAACCCTCCGTATCTCCTCGTCCGCCGATATGGTATCGGCATCAGGCCTGGTGGATTCGCCGCCGATGTCGATGATGTCAGCGCCTTCCTCCACCATCTGCATAGCTCTCTGACAGGCTGAATCCAGCGAAGTGAATCCATCACCCGAAAAAGAATCGGGAGACAGGTTGATAATGCCCATTATGTAGGTGCGCCGACCCCACTTGAAAAGGGTATTTCCACAATGTGTTACAGCCGGTGTTCCCATACTTACATTAACTCCAACCACTTATAGAATGGACAGGGTAAAATAACCTGCTCCTGCATATGGTTACTCAATTCATATAAATGTATTTTATCATTTGCCCGCAGACGCCGTACGGCGGCTTTACTCAAAGGCGGGGCAACTATGTTAAAATGTTCACTCTAATATTCTTCATAATGTGTTACCTCGGGGTTTATTTACATGGGCAAAACTATCAGTGAGAAGATATTAAGCAACAAATCGGGCAGCGATGCTCGTGCAGGGGATATCGTTATCTCCGTTGTGGACCTTGTATTCGTGCAGGACACGACGGGTCCGCTCACTATCAGGCAGTTTAAATCAGGTAAAAAGCAAACGCTGGCCTCACCCGCAAGGACGGCTCTATTCATCGACCACGCCAGCCCCAGCCCCAGCCGGCAGCTTTCGAACGATCATATTTTTATCAGGGACTTCGCGGCCGAAACAGGCTGCCTGCTTTTCGATGTCGGCTGCGGCGTCTGCCATCAGATCGTGGCTGAGAGGTTGGCCAGGCCGGGCGATGTTATCGTCGGCGCCGATTCCCACACAGTGACCGCAGGCGCTCTGGGCGCCTTCGCAACCGGGATGGGCTCGAGCGATGTGGCGGTGGCCATGTCGCTGGGTAAAACCTGGTTCAGAGTGCCGGAAACGATCCGCATCGAGGTGACGGGACGGTTCTCCAAAGGTGTGGGCGCCAAGGACCTGATCCTGCACCTGATCGGCATGATCGGAGCAGACGGCGCGACCTACAAAGCGCTGGAATTTAGAGGAAACGCAGTGGACGCCATGCCCCTGTGGCAAAGGTTGACGATCTCAAATATGGCCATCGAGGCCGGCGCCAAGGTTGGTCTTTTCCCCTCCGACCGTATCACCCGGGAGTACCTTAGAAAACAGGGACGGGTAAAGGAATACACTCCCATAGCCGCAGACTCCGACGCGGTTTACGAGCGCACCATCAAGGTTGAGGCGGATAAACTGGAACCGATGGTTGCAATGCCCCACACAGTTGACAATACCGCCACAGCGAAGTCGCTGAGCGATATACGGGTGGATCAGGTGTTCATCGGCACCTGTACCAATGGGCGGCTGGAGGACATGGCTGAAGCAGCCTCAATACTGAAAAATAGGAAGGTACAGGCAGGGGTCAGGCTGATCGTATGTCCCGCCTCACGCAAGATATACACGGAGTCCATTAACGCCGGTTATATACAGGCGATTATTGAGGCAGGCGGCATCATCCTGCCGCCCGGGTGCGCCGGCTGCCTTGGGCTGCACCAGGGTGCGCTGGGAGATAAGGAGGTATGCCTGTCAACCGCCAACCGCAACTTTAAGGGGCGCATGGGCAATCCCGAGGGGCTCATATACCTCGCAAGCACGGCCACGGCTGCGACATCAGCTCTGACCGGTAAAATAACAGATCCAAGAGAGGTAGTGTAATGGGACCGGCCACTCTCAAAGGAAGAGCGTTTAAATTCGGTAATTCCATATCCACCGACCTGATCATTGCCGGCAAATACGCTCACCTGCGCAGCAACTTGCCCGAGCTGGCCAAGCATGCCATGGAAGACGCCAACCCTGACTTCGTTAAGCTCGTCCAGCCCGGGGATTTCATCGTAGCGGGATCCAACTTCGGCCTCGGGTCCAGCCGGGAACATGCGCCGCTGGTGATAAAAATGGCGGGCGTGAGCGCCATACTCGCCAAGTCATTCGCACGGATTTTCTTCAGGAACGCTATCAACCAGGGCGTACCCGCCCTGATCTGTCCGACAGATAAGATCGCCGATGGTGATAATCTCGAGATCAGCCTGGACGAGGGTATCATCCGCAATATCACCAAAAACGAGACTTACAGCTTCACCAGGATACCACCGACCATGTTGAATATATTAAACGAGGGCGGACTGATCCCCTTTATCAACAAGCACGGCGACCTGAAACTCTAAATAGAAGTCTGTCTGAGAGGTTATGTAAAATGACTTATCGCGTTACGCTGATCCCGGGAGACGGCATCGGCCCGGAGATAACCAGGGCCACTGTCAGTGTGCTGGAGGCTACAGGCATTGCCTTCGACTGGGAGGTGCATACCGTGGGCGAGGCGGCCGTCGAAAAGTATGGGACGCCGCTGCCGGAAGAGACCCTCGAATCCATCAGGAGGAACAGGGTAGCACTCAAGGGGCCGGTAACTACGCCCATCGGTAAAGGATTTCGCAGCGTGAACGTCGCCCTGCGCAAACAGCTCGACCTGTACGCTTGCCTGAGGCCCTGCAAAAGTTACCCCGGCGTGGTAACCACATTGTATCGTAACGTGGACCTGGTGATAGTCCGGGAGAACACCGAGGACCTCTATATCGGCATCGAGTTCGCCAGGGGCACCGCGGAGGCCTCTCAGCTTTATGATCTGATCATGCAGGATTTCAAGGGAAGCCTGGACAGGAATTCGGGGTTCAGCATAAAGGCCATCTCGGAGCATGGTTCCCGCCGAATCGTGAAATATGCCTTCGAATATGCTCGCAAATACGGACGCAAAAAAGTATCGGCGATAACCAAGGCCAATATCCTCAAATTCACCGACGGATTGTTTTTATCGACTGCCAGGGAGGTGGCCAGGGAGTACCCTGATATTGAGTACGAAGAGGTACTGGTCGACGCCCTTTGCATGCAGCTCGTGAGGAATCCGCAACGTTTCGACACACTGGTGCTTCCCAACCTCTACGGGGACATCATCTCGGACCTGTGCGCGGGCCTGGTGGGCGGCCTGGGGCTGGCCCCGGGCGCCAACATCGGGGAGGGACTGGCCATATTCGAGCCCACGCATGGTAGCGCACCTAAATATACGGGCCTGAACAAAGTGAGCCCCATGGCGCAGATGCTCTCGGCAGTCCTGATGCTGCGATACCTTGGGGAGGGGTCTGCGGCCGACAGGATGGAGGCGGCCATCAGCGCTGTCATCGCCGAGGGGATAAACGTGACCTATGACATGCGCAGGGACCGCAACGAGCCCAGCGCGGGCACTTCCCAGGTCGCGGAAGCAATTATAGAAAAGCTCAAAAAGTAATATAATCAGCACGGAGATACTCAATACAGTCCCCGTCTTACAGTGTTATGCGAAGAATCCAGTGCCGCGCCATAACCAGGGCCGTCGCATCCCTCTTTCAGGACGCCTGCATCCATCTGCCGTCCGATGTTGTTGCTTCGTTAAAACGTGCACGCAGGTCGGAAAAGTCGCCCCTTGGCAAGCAGATCATTAAGTCGATCCTGGAAAATATAACCGTGGCGGAGGATCACCAGTTGCCTGTCTGCCAGGATACAGGCACGGCGGTGGTTTTTCTGGAACTCGGCCAGGAAGTCCATATTATCGGCGGCGATCTCACCACCGCAATAAATGAAGGGGTCAGGAGGGGATATAAAGGGGGATACCTGCGCGAGTCAATGGTCCACAGGCCTTTTTCAGCCAGGAAAAATACCCGCGATAATACTCCGGCCGTGATACACGCGGAGATCGTGCCGGGCGACACATTGCGGATATGCGTCTTGCCCAAAGGCGGCGGGGCGGAAAACTGCTCCAGGCTCACGGTGCTGCCGCCCTCCCGGGGATACGAAGGTATAGTCGAGTACGTGGTCAACCTGGTTGATGAATGTGGCAGCAACGCGTGCCCTCCGCTCATAATCGGTATCGGGATAGGCGGCACAGCCGAGCAGACCATGCTGCTGGCCAAGAAATCGCTGCTGCGAAAGACGGGATCGCATAATGCGGATTCAGAGATAAGGGAACTGGAGAACAAGATACTGACCGCCGTTAACATGCTGGGGATCGGACCAATGGGGTATGGGGGCAGCGTAACCGCCCTGGCCGTGCATATAGAGGTATTTCCGGCCCACATAGCCAGCATGCCGGTGGCGGTCAACATGCAGTGCTGGTGCTCCCGGCACAGGGAAGCGATGCTTTGAATATGAAAACAAGACGCATAGCGCTGCCCATCTCAGACAAGGATATCCGGTCGTTAAAATGCGGTGACAGCGTGCTGTTAACGGGCAGTATGCTGACTGCGCGAGATGCATCGCATAAAATGATAACTGAAGCCCTGACCGCCGGTGCGGACCTGCCATTTGACCTGGACGGTCAGACCATATATTACACAGGCCCGACGCCGACCCGGCCGGGCCACATCGTCGGCTCCGCAGGCCCGACCACAAGCAGCCGCATGGACCGCTATACCCCTGCGCTGCTTGGGCAGGGATTGAAATGTATGATCGGCAAGGGCAGAAGGTCCGCTGAGGTCAGAAAAAAGATGCTTAAAAGCCGGGCCGTATACCTGGCAGCTACGGGAGGCGCCGGCGCACTGCTTTCCCGCTCTATTAAAAGGATCGAGCCTGTCGCTTACGCTGAACTGGGAGCGGAGGCGGTATATCGCCTGGAAGTCAAAGACTTCCCTGCCGTGGTGATAAATGACATCTACGGGGGGGACCTTTACGAAAAGGGGCAGGCGGCTTACAGGAAAGGTTAATCAGCCGGCGTCAATTGAGAGGTATTTCAACAGGCCGGCAACGCTCTTGGCATCGCAGATCTCGCCGCTGTCGATCATGCCGATGATCTTAGCGACAGGAATTCTCACAACCTCGATCTCGTCAGTATCTTCGGCCACCAGCCGGCTCTCTTCCAACCCCGTAGCCAGGAATACATTGATAAATTCGGTGCAATAACCGGGCGCCGGGTAAAATCCACCCAGCCTCTTTATCTTGCGCGGAAGGTAGCCTATCTCCTCCTGCAGCTCGCGCCTGACACATTCGTCCGGGCTTTCGCCGTCCTCCATGACGCCCGCTGGAATCTCCAGCAGGTCTTTGCCGGTGGGTACCCTGAACTGCCGCACCATGACGACATTTCCGCGATCATCCAGAACAACAGCCGCAATGGCATCCCTGTGCTCTACGATCTCGCGGGTGACTGTTTCGCCTTTGCTTTTCTCAACCGTGCTTAAGATCAGCTTTACTGCACGTCCCTCGAAAACCGTCCTGGACGACAGCAGCCTCTCTTTACTCATCGGCTCACCGCCACATCCAGCACCAGCGCCACTTCGTCGCAGTCCGGAAATTTAGGGCAGCTGTAGCATTCGGCCCAGATCTTTCGCGGCAGCTCCGTTTTTTCAACCATTTTGAAGCCCTGTCTCTGGAAAAAGCCGGGCTTGTAGGTCAGGCAAAATATGCGCGGTATGCCCAGCGACTTGGCCTCCCGGACGCAGGCCTTGATCAGCGCCGCACCCATGCCCTTCTTATGCTTGCTCTCGTGGACCGCCAGCGCCTTCACCTCGGCCAGGTCAGACCAGCTGATGTGCAAGGCAACGCAGGCTATGACGACTCCGGCGGTATCACGTATAACGAAATAGTCCCGCAGGTTTTCATATATCTCACTGAGGGCACGCGGCAGCATCTCGCCTGTGCCGGCAAATTTATTGACCAGCTCGTGCATCTTCTTTACGTCTTCTATTGTCGCTTTCTCTACTTTCATAATGATTTTCCTTTTAACTTGGATACGAGTGTCTGGTAAAAGCTGCCTCTGGGCCTCAGACGTAAAAACCGCGAGGTCTGCTCAGCCATGCATACCTCGACCACGTCACCGCTTTTCAGCTGCTCCTCCACCTGTCCGTCCATGCTTATCATCGCTTCGTGATTGGTGAAAGCCTTAAGCGTTATTTTTGTCGAAGGTGAGAGCACTATAGCCTTATCCATATTTAAATGGGGGCATACAGCTTTCATCAGGATGTCACGCGACTCCGGATAAAGGATGGGGCCGTTAGCAGCCAGAGAGTAGCCTGTACTGCCTGTGGCGGTGGATATTATCACCGCATCTGCCCGGTAGGTCGTAAATGCCTGACCGTCAATAGTCACTTCAACGTTAATAAGGCGCAGGAACCTGCCGCGCCCGATTACTACGTCGTTTAGAGCATGGTAGGTATTTCCGGAAGACCTGACAACGGCCTGCAGGACTGCCCGCTGCTCGATCCAGCCCGCGCCGCCTATGATCTCAATCAGCTTATCCCGGGCCTCGCCTGCCTCCAGCTCGTTCATAAATCCCAGATTGCCGAAATTCACACCCAGTATGGGTATTTCCAGCGGAAAAATTATTCGTGCGGCGCGCAGTATGGTGCCATCGCCGCCGACGCTGATGACAAGGTCGGATCCGGCCAACGCGCTCCTGGCTTCCCCCTCGTCCCAGGACGAGTGGATCCAGCATCCTATGCCTTTGGCCTTGAGAAATCCTTCGATATCGCGTGCGAAACGTTCCGATTTCTCTACCTTGGGATGATATAAAATGCCTATCCTTTTCACAGAGCAGCAGACTATCACAAGCATCTGGCAGTGTCAAATATGACACAGTGCGTCCGACAGACAAGGGGGAGAATGGATCATAGCCGACAGAGAATGATCATGCGGTGTACGTCGGGGTGGCGGCGATCAGATCAAATTCCGAACAGCGCAGAAGCGCTCTGTGCCAGCGCAATGAAGGCGCCGGGGAGCACTCCGATGATGACAACAGGGATACAGCAAAGAGCCAGGGCCAGCCACTCGGGCCAGGATGATGTCACCTTTTCGGGTGCGGCCGGCTCGCCCATCCACATGACTTTGACCACCTTGAAATAGTAGAAGGCGGAGATACAACTGTTGATCACAGCAATGATGACCAGCCACAACAGGCCCTGGTCAACGGCGCCGCTGAAAATGTAGATCTTGGCTATCAAACCGGCTGTGGGCGGGAGCCCGGTAAGAGACACCATGCAGATCGTAAGGGCCACGGCCAGCAGGGGGGCGCGTTTGCCCATGCCCGTATAATCATCTATCTGATCGCTGTTGATCTTATTGGAGATGGCTATGATTGCGATGAAGGCGCCCAGGTTAGTCAGGGTATAGCTCAGCAGGAAGAAAAGCAGGCCGCTGCGCACCGTGCCGTCTACCTGTGATCCCATACCCATCGCAGCCAGCCCGACCATGAGGTAACCGGCCTGTGCTATGCTGGAATATCCCAGCATTCTCTTTATATTGGTCTGAAGCAGCGCCGTCACGTTGCCCACAGTCATGGTAACGGCAGCCAGTACGGCGATTATTATCGCCCAATCATTGTGCAGCCAGTCGGGCATGCCGAAAGCAGTCAAAAGTATGCGCGCGATAACCGCGAACCCTGCCGCTTTACTGGCTACGGAAAGGTAAGCGGTTATGGGGGTTGGAGCGCCCTCGTATACATCAGGCACCCACATTTGGAAGGGCACGCTGGCGATCTTGAAGCCGAACCCTGCTATCACCAGGACCAAACCTACCAGCAGGGCCGGTGTGCCCAGCAGGCTGGCGGCCGGCATACCCTTGATATAGTCGGCGATGCATGTGAGACAGGTATTGCCGGTCATACCGAAAACCAGCGCCATGCCGTAAAGCAGTATGGCAGAGGCAACGGACCCGAGGATAAGGTATTTAAGTCCGGCTTCGCTGGATTTCTTGTCCTTGAGGAAACTGACGAGCACATAAAGAGAGATGCTGCTCAGTTCCAGCGCAACAAAGATCGTTATCAGGTTTATTGCCGAAACGAGCAACATAAGCCCGATGGCAGACAGCATCAGTAATGCATAAAACTCGCTCTGGAACCTTTCGAATTTGACTACGTATTTATTCGAAGCCAGTACCACCAGCGCTGTTGCCGCCAGGATGAGCAACTTGAAAAAGAGGCCGAATTGATCTATGGCGATAGTACGGTAAAAAGCCTCCGTGGGCTGGCCGTTCCACAGCATCAGCACAAAGAAAGCCGATACCAGCGCTCCGGCAACTGCAAGTACAGGAAGCGCTTTTTTACTGTTTATGAAAAGGTCCAGCATGATGATAAGCAGAGCAAAGCACAGCAGGCTCAACTCTGGCGCTATATATTTAATCTGATCCAATATCATCTATCTAAACCGTCCGCAAGACTAATCTATTTACATACCTATCAGCTTCGCAATAGGTGCTATCCCCATATTTATTACATTCGTCAGTACGGCCGGGTAAATACCCACCGCCATAATGACTGCCACAAAGGAGAAAGTGCTGATCATCTCGACCGCGTCAGCATCACCCACGCCGTTGTATTTGTCCAGCGGGTAACCATAGAAGACCCTCTGCAGCATCCAGAGTATATAGCCGGACGTGATCACGATGCCCAGCACCGCTATCAGTGTAAATATCGGCATGCCGGCGACCACCGTGCTGGCGAAGCTGCCGGCAAACGTTATGAACTCGGCTGCAAACCCGGCGGTGCCGGGGAGTCCCAGCGAAGCCAATCCGGCGATGCTGAAAACAACCACTATGATTGGCATCTGGCGGGCCAGACCGCTCAAATTGTTCAGGTCGCGGGTATGCGTCTTATCGTAGACCAGTCCCACCACGGCAAAGAGCAGCCCGGTGATCACGCCATGGCTGAACATTTGAAGGCTGGCGCCCACCAGGCTTACCTGGTCCAGCGCAAAGATACCCAACAGCACGTAGCCCATGTGGCTGACGCTGCTATAGGCGATGAGCCTCTTAAGATCCGTCTGCCTGATGGTGACCGCCGCCCCGTAGATCACGCCGATAACAGCCAGAGTGAGCATGAAAGGAGCGTACTGTACCGCTACCTGCGGCAGCATGCTGACACATACGCGTATCATGCCGTAGCCGCCCATTTTGAGCAGCGCGCCGGCCAGGATGACGCTGGCAGCAGTGGGCGCATTGGTATGAGCATCGGGCAGCCAGGTATGCAGCGGGAAAACCGGCAGCTTGATGGCGAAGCCAACTATGAGCAGGAAGAAAAGGGCTGTCAGCGGTATGAACGATGAAGCGATCTGAATACCGGCCAGGGCCGTCATATCAAAGGTGTGCGCAATAAAGTAGACACAAAGTATTCCCGCCAGCATGAATGCGCTGCCTACCAGCGTGTAGATGAGGTACTTGTATGCGGCGTATTCCTTGCGCCCGCTTCCCCAGATGGAGATGAGGAAAAACATGGGAATGAGTTCCAACTCCCAGAAGAGGAAGAAAAGGATGAGGTCGAGTGAACAGAAAACGCCCAGTATGCTGCTCTCCAGTAGTAATATCCAGATGAAATATTGCTTTGGATTAAGTTGTATTTTCCAGGAAACGAGGACCGATACCACACCCAGGAAGGTCATGAGTATGACCAGGGGCAGGCTCAGGCCATCCACGCCCAGATAGTAGAACGAATTGATGGCAGGTATCCAGGATATCTTCTCGACGAACTGCATCTGCCCGATGGCGGACTCAGACCTGTCGAACATAATGAAGACTGCAATAGACAGTATGAATGAGGCCGTGGCCGCAGCCAGGGCTATCCACTTGACCGTTTTCTGCCCCGGCCTGGGAATAAGGGCAATCACGAACAAACCGATAACCGGCAGAAAAACGATCCAGCTCAACAAATTCAGATTCAAAGCCATTTACCTCAGCTGAATAAATATAAACAGGCGACTATAGCAATAGCGCCTATAGCAATAGAGATTACGTACAATTGCGTCTGTCCGGTCTGTAATTTACGGAGAATTCCACCGGCAGCGGCAGTGCCCTGCGCGGCCCCATTCACCGTACCGTCCACTACGCTCGTATCAAACATAGCCATCCATTTAAAAATGCCATTGTATAAAATGTTCTTCACGATGACGTTTTCGTAAAGCTCGTCCATCCAGTATTTGCGCGACAACATTATGTAAATAGGTTTAAAAGCACTCCCGATCCTTTCGGGTGATATCCATTTGGCGCCATACATAGCGTAGGCCAGCAGTATACCCAGGACGGCAATGACCAGCGATATCAGCGGCAACGGGTGGGTGAGCGTACCGAAGAAGCCGGCGACAAAGCTGACCTGATGTCCTTCCCCCTCACCCATGAACTGGTTGAAAAGTCCCGTGACATTTACCCAGCCGGCGCAGATAGCGAGTATCGCCAGTATGACCAGCGGGATGACCATGACCATGGGTGATTCATGCGGCCCGTGGGAATGCGCGTCGCCGTGCCCGCCGTGCTCAGGTTGGGCGCCGCCCCTATACTCGCCGTGGAAGGTCATGAATATTGCCCTGAACATATAGAAAGCCGTCATGAAAACGGTTGTGATCATCAATACGAATAGTATGGGTTGCTTGTCGAAAACTGAAATTATTATCTCATCCTTGCTCCAGAACCCGGCCAGCGGCCAGATGCCTGCCAGGCTGAGAGATCCGATCAGAAAAGTAATATAGGTCCAGGGCATGGCCTTGCGCAGCCCGCCCATCAGCCTCATGTCGAATGTGCCTGTGCCATGGTTGACGCTGCCCGATCCCAGGAACAGCAGCGCCTTGAAGAATGCATGTGTGAAAAGGTGGAAGATGCCTATGGCCACGCTGCCGACGCCCAGGCCCACCATCATGAATCCGAGCTGGCTGATAGTGGAGTAGGCCAGTACACGCTTGATATCGTTCATGACCAGGCCCATGCTGGCTGCGAAAATAGCTGTGAAACCCCCGATGATAGCCACCGTGAGCATGGCCTCATGTGAATGCTCGAACATGGGGTAAAAGCGGGCAACCAGGAATACGCCGGCCGCCACCATGGTAGCGGCATGTATCAGGGCGCTCACCGGAGTGGGGCCCTCCATAGCGTCAGGCAGCCAGACATGCAGGGGGAACTGGGCTGATTTGCCCGCTGCGCCCGAGAAGATGCCGATGGCGACCCATGTCAGCGTGCTCCCGGCCAGCGCACCGGTCGCTACGATCTTGTAGAGCGCCTCGGTATCGAATGTGCCGGTCTGTGCATAAAGTACCAGGATGGCAGCCAGGAAGCCGAAATCTCCCAGCCGTGTCACTATAAAGGCTTTCTTGGCCGCGTTGGCCGCCGAAGGTTTGTGGAACCAGAATCCGATCAGCAGGTATGAGCCGAGTCCCACTCCTTCCCAGAACACAAACATAAAGAGGATGTTGTCGGCCAGCACCAGGCCCAGCATGCAGGCGGTAAAAAGGGACATGAATGCATAATATCTGAGATATCCGGCATCCCCCTTCATATAGCCCTGCGAATAAATCTGTACCATGAGGCTGACGAAGGTGACAACCACAACCATAACTGCGGTCAGCGCATCAACCAGGACGCCGATATGTATGCTCAGGTTCGCTACTACGGCCCATTCGATATCGTCCACAGGCAGGACATGTCCCGGCGCTGCTATGACCGCGCTCAGCAACCATAGCGATAACGCGCATGATATGCCGACTGCCCCGATTGTGATATACCCGCCTATCAGCGGCCGTTTGTTCAGGAAAGGCCTGAGCACAAGCCCGATTAACAGGAAAGACAGGAACGGTATTAAGAAAATAAGCCAGGGAACCTGTGTCGGCATTATAGTTTCCTTAAGACCTCCTCGACGACGTGTACCCGTTCCCGGGAGACATATACCCTGTACGGGACCGATTCCCTCATCTCCAATTTGTCGGAATCGGGCAACAGCCTGGTAGGAATACCTTCACCCTCGAAGAATTCCTTCCACATCTCGGCTATCATCAGATTCGGTGCACTTTTAACTTGAACCCACATATCATTACCATTTCAAGATGTTGAAATTTTCGATATCCACGCTTTCGCGGTTCCTGTAAACGGTGAAAATGATGGCTATTCCGACAGCTACTTCGGCTGCCGCTACCACCATGACAAAGATGGCGAAGATCTGACCGGTCAAAATCACCGGCGTGATATATTGAGAGAAGGCGATCAAAGCTATATTGACAGCGTTCAGCATGATCTCCAGACACATAATAATTTTGATCACGTTCCGCTGCGTGAGGACCCCGAAGAGCCCTATACAGAAGAGCACTGCCGACAATATCAGGTACTGGTCCAATCCTGCGCTAAACATCATTTCTCCCTGATCACCGCGATTGCTCCGAGTATTGCCGATAACAGCATCACGACCGCTATCTCCATGGTCAAGAGGTAACCGCTATCGCCGAAGAGCGCCTTGCCCAACGGTTTGATGGTTTCCTCAAGAGGCGCGTTGTCCGGCATAACGAACGCAGTATTGATAATCCCGAAGGCGATAACTCCCAGAAGAATAATAGCCACAATGGCTGCCGGATATTTCAGGTTGCCCAGGGGAGGCCCCTGCCTGGCGTCTCTGGTAAGCATGATGGCCACTATAATCAGGATGGAGATGGCCCCCACATAGACCAGGATCTGCACGATAGCCAGGAAATCGGCATGCAGCAGCAGGTAAATACCGGCTACTGTCATGAAAAGCAGTATCAGACACAATGCAGCGCGGAAGATATCGCGCACTACGATCACGGCAATGGCGGATGCCACCGCTATAAATGCCAGCAGGGCGAATACTATCTCAAGCACCTGGACCCCTCTTTCGTTTGCTCAAAGGCAGGAAATTTAATTTCTGGCCGCCCTTTGCCCTGTCGTAGAGCAGCAGGCTCTGCTCAGGGAGACTGTCGTCGAACTGCGGCCTGTAATATGCGCTGGGTTGGTGATCATTCGAAACAGAGAGGCTTTCTTTACTCAAGACCAGGTCTCCACGGTGGTACTTAGCACATTCGTAGTTCAAACCCATGGCCAGCGCATTATAGGGACACGATTCAACACATAATCCGCAGAAGATGCAGCGGCCCGAATCGAGCTCGAACTTATCCACGATGAATTTACTTTCCTCGCCCCGGTGAGTTACCAGTATGATATTGCCCTGCAAGCAGGCCTTGGCGCATGTTCCGCAGCCGGTGCATTTTTCCGGAAACCAGACCAGCTCATTGCCGCGAGTCCTGCGCGATACATTCAATTTCTCATCAGGGTACTGTACAGTGATGGGCGCCCTGAAAAGATGCTTCAAGGTCAAGGCCATTCCCTTCACTATGCCGATGCCGTACCGCTCAAACTTCAACCCTGCCACCTCCCAAGGTAAATAGCTTGGACCAGAGCAGGATGAGGACTGCGGCCAGGCCGAAGTTCAGTATAACCATCACCCATAGCAATCCCGCCGGCAACACCAGCACCTCTACGGCTACCATCACCAGGTTTATAACCGCCATGGGGAGCAGGAACTTCCAGGCAAATGACATCAGCTGGTCAACCCTTAGCCTGGGCAAAGTAGCGCGCATCCATACGATGAGGCTGAAGACCAGCATGACCTTGATGATAAACCACAGGACCGGCGGCAGCAGCGGACCCTGCCAGCCACTCAGGAAAAGCGTCGTGATGATGCCCGAGTACGCCAGCGCCACGCCGTATTCACCCAAATAGAACATGGCAAATTTCATGCCGGAGTATTCAATGTGGTAGCCGGCGACTATCTCGGAATCAGCTTCCAGCAGGTCGAACGGCGACCGGTTCATTTCAGCCAGGGAACCGAGGAAGAAGATGAGGAACCCCAGCGGCTGTAACAATATGAATGGTATGCTCTGCGCTTCAACTATCTTGAGCATGGAGAAGGAGCCTGTAACCAGGGCGATGCCGACGATGGATAACACGACCGGTATCTCGTAGCTGACCATCTGGGCGATGCTGCGCATGCCGGATATATATGAATACTTATTGCCCGATCCCCATGCGGCCATGAAAATGCCGATCACCGATATCGAGCTAATAGCGATGACATAGATGATGCCCACATTCAGGTCTACTAAGATGGCGCCTTCCCCGACCGGCATAACCGCAAAAATAAGCAGTATAGGTACGAATACGGTGATGGGCGCAATAAAATGGATCAGCTTATCAGCTTTCTCCGGCACGATATCCTCTTTGAGGAGGATCTTGATGGCCGTAGCGATTGGCTGAAGAATACCTTCCGGACCGCAGCGGTTGGGACCCAGTCGGATCTGGAAGCGGCTGATCAGGCGTCGTTCCCACCAGATGAAGACGATGACTACCGTCAGCACTACCAATATGATGAGCAATATTCCCACCAGGGCAGGTGTCAGGTAGACCGCCCAGCCAGGCCAGTTCAAACTCTTGAGCATCAACTGTAACTGGTCAAGCAATGTCATCGGTCAATCTCTCCCAGCACGACATCCATGCTGCCGAAAATGATTATCAGGTCGGCTACTTTCCACCCGATCATCATATCTTTCAGCGCCGTGATATTAATCAGGGTGGGAGGATAAATATGCAGCCTGTACGGGGCTATCGATCCATCGCTTACTATATAGAAACCCAGATTGCCTTTGGGAGCTTCAATATACCCGTACGTTTCACCCGGCGGCGGCCTGAAAAACTGGGGCACATCCGAGCATATCGGCCCTTTTGCCGGCATCTGGTTTATTGCCTGTTCGATGATACGCAGGCTCTGCGTCATCTCCTGTATGCGTACCCAGTACCTGTCATAGCAATCACCGGCGTCGCCGGTCGGCACTTCAAAATCAAATCTGTCATAGATAGAGTAGGGGTCCATCTTACGGATGTCCCATTTAACTCCGCTGGCGCGCAGAACCGGGCCGCTGGCGCCGATATTGATGGCAGTTTCCTTGGGCAGTATGCCGACTCCCTTGCTGCGGGCTAAAAATATCTCATTCTGCTTGATGAGCTGATTATATTCCCCGATATACTGCGGCATTTCGGCTACGAACTTTTTTACCGCCGGTATGAATTCGTCCGGGATATCCTGGCTGACTCCACCCACCCGCATGTAGTTATACAGCAGGCGTTGTCCACAGACCATATCGAAAAGGTCGATGATTTTTTCTCTCTCTCGCCACATGTATAGAACAGGAGTGAAGAAGGCGCCGCAGTCGTTCAGGTAGAAGCCGACGGCCATCATATGGCTGGAGATGCGCATCAGCTCGGAGAAAATCACCCTGATATGCTCGGCCCGCTCGGGAACCTTGATACCCGCCAGCTTTTCCACGGCCAGGCAGTAAGCCACATTGTCGGTCATCGACGCCAGGTAATCCAGCCTGTCCGTCAGCGGTATGATCTGGGTATAGGTGCGGCTTTCGGCCAGCTTTTCTATGCCACGATGCAGGTAGCCGATAATGGGCTCGACATCGGTGACCACTTCGCCGTCCAGCGATAGCCTTAAACGGAAAACGCCGTGAGTGGACGGATGCTGAGGGCCGACATTTAGATAAAATTGCTCTGTCTTAATAGGCATTTTACAGGTAATCCCTCCGCAGAGGATGTCCGTTAAAGCCCTCCCAGAGAAGAAGCCTTCTCAGGTCGGGATGCCCTTCAAACTTGATGCCCAGCAGGTCGAATATCTCGCGCTCCTGGTAATAGGCAGCGCGCCAGGTATCGGTGACCGACGGGACGGTAGGATTATCCCTGCCAAAGACACGTGTTTTCAGGATCAGACTCTGGTTATTTCTCAGGGATACCAGCCGGTAAATCACTTCGAAATAGTCGAGATAGTCCACAGCGGTCAGGACAGTAAGATAGTCAAACTCCAGTCCCGGTGTATTCTTGAGGAAAACAGACACCTGCGCTAGAGCCTTGCTGTCGACGGTAAGCGAACCCTTATCGCTGGAAACAACGGACCCGGGAATTGCTTCCGCTATCTTTTGCCCGGTTTCTTCAGCGTTAACTGCAACTGTCATATAGTACGATTACCTGTCTCTTACTTCAATGCTAAATTGGGATTGTCTATGGTCCCCTTGACTATCTTGGCCTGCAGCCTGTTGATGCCATGGATCATGGCTTCCGGCCTGGGTGGGCAGCCTGGCACATATACATCCACCGGCATGATGCGGTTGATTCCCGGTACAACGCTGTAGGATTCTCTGAAAGTGCCGCCGCTGATAGCGCAGGCGCCTACTGCGATGACCCACTTGGGTTCGGGCATCTGGTCATAGATCATCCTCGCCGCTGTAGCCATTTTCCAGGTTATCGTACCTGTTATGAGCATTACGTCCGCCTGGCGCGGTGAAAAGCGGATAATGTCCATGCCGAAACGGGACAGATCGAAGCGGGGACCGGATGCCGCAATCATCTCAAACGCGCAGCATGCAGTTCCGAAGATTAACGGGAAGATGGAGCGTTGCCTTGCCCATGCAACTGCAGCGTCCACCGTAGTCAGCAGTACATTGCGACGGATCTCCTCATCCAGCCATTTATCCGGATCGGGATACTGGCTGGTGCAGTTCTCCAGGAAAGAGTTGATTAGCTTGCCTTCTGCCAGGTCGGCTTCCTGAGGGGTGGAAACTTCGGGACGTATTATTTCCACTGCAGGGCCCCTTTGCGCCAGGCATATATGTATCCGACTGTTAACAAGGCCAATATTATACCCACCGCAACAAGCCCGCCAGCTCCAAGGTCCTTGACATTAACCGCCCACGGATAGAGGAAAATGGTCAGCATATCGAGCAGCACGAAGAGTACTGCAAAGTAATAATACCTGAAGTTGTACTGTACCTGCGTCTTGCCTACCGTCTGCATGCCGCATTCATACGGTTGAATCTTGGTAGGATTCTTCTTGCTGGGGATAAGGCCGATTCTCTTCAGCAGCATAGGCAACATGGGGATAGTAACGGTGAAAAGAATGGCGACTATGAGTAAAATCCCGACGTATCCGTACTGTTCCAGCACTTTTACAGTTCTCCTGTCAAAAACCGTTGGTTAGTATATTACAATTGATAAAAAGATGTCAAAATAGATTTTACGAGTTGACTTACGAATGATGCACAGTATTATAATTAGGCCTCAGGTCTCTATTATTTCATCGATCGCGGCCGTTTAACATCAGCTAAAATGCGTATTACTGGGGGCTCCGCCAGGGGCCAGATTATCAGAACCCTTCCCGGCCTGCTGGTGCGTCCGACCACCGACAAGGTCCGTGAAGCCATTTTTTCCATGCTGGTCGCGATGTCCGCCGGGTGGGAGAGGGGCCTGGACCTTTTCGCCGGCAGCGGCGCCCTGGGGCTTGAAGCCTTAAGCCGCGGCATGGAATGGGTTGATTTTGTGGATCAGAACAACCGGTGCTGTCAGATGATAAAGCAAAATCTGGCAAAAACGGGATTTATTGACAGGGCTCATGTATACTGTTGCCCGGCGATGAAAGCGATAGGCTTCCTTGAAACCGGCTACGACCTGGTGTTTTTAGACCCGCCGTATGCCAATACTCACCTGGGCGAACTGGTAACCGGGTTGGGCAAATCCAGGCTTATCACGGAAGATACGCTGGTTACCGTATCGCATGCAGCACGCTCTGCCCTGCAAACCAGGTACGAAAACATGTCAAAGATAAAAGAGAAAAGGTACGGTGATACCTGTATTTCAATATTCCAGAAGGAGGCCACGTCTTGACTGTAGCAATCTACCCGGGCAGCTTCGATCCCATTACCAACGGTCACCTGGACATCGTGAAAAGGGCGTCGTCCATATTCGAAAGACTGATAATCGCCGTATATGATATACCGCTGAAATCACTGCTCTTTACCGCCGCAGAAAGGGTGGAACTGGCCCAAAAAGCAGTTGTGGATTTCAAGAATGTACAGGTGACGTCCTACTCAGGCATAACCGTGGAGTATGCCAGGCAGTCCAAAGCACAGGTGCTGGTCAGGGGGCTGAGAGCCAGCTCGGATTTCGAGCGCGAGTTCGAAATGGCGCTTATGAACAAGAAGCTGGCGCCCGACATCGAACTTGTATGCTTCATGGCCAACCTGCGCTACCAGTTTCTGAGTTCGAGCCTGCTGAAAGAGATAATCAAGCTTGGCGGTAACCTCGACGATATGGTTCCCGCACACGTCAGCGCCGCCCTTAAGAAGAAACTGCTTGTCTGAGGGTATTCAACTGCTCTGAAATCTGGTAGCATATTCAAGGAAATTTTGTCTTTTATCATTAATATACTATTGGAGGTGCCTTAAGGATGGCTTACAAGATAACTGATGACTGTATCAGCTGCGGTGCGTGTGAAGCGGAGTGCAAGAACGAGGCTATTAAAGAGGGCGAGACCATCTATGTTATCGATCCCGACAAGTGCACCGAGTGCATCGGCTGGTTCGATAAACCCAAGTGCTCCGAAGTATGCCCGGTTGACTGCTGCGTGCCCGATCCCGCTCATAAGGAGACGAAGGACCAGTTGCTGGAAAAGTGGAAGAAGCTCCATCCCGGCAAGACACCACAGTAATAGTAAATACCTGGTATCTCAGGATAATTTCTACATATGCTGACCATCGACCTTGATCTCCTCGAGATCAACGGTAATGAAACCATACTCGACGCTGGCTGCGGCCATGGACGTCACATCTGGCAGGTATGTAAAGTCAACAAAGGCCGGTCTGTGGCATTCGATCTTGATGCTACCAGCCTTAAGCATGCCTGGACCATGCTCCACGAGATGGACAAGAAGAAGGAGACAGTGGGAGACTGGCACCTTGTCTCCGGAAGTGTGACCGGCCTGCCTTTTGAGAATGGGCTGTTTGACAAGGTAGTATGCTCAGAGGTGCTGGAGCATGTGTCTGATGACTCCGCCGCAGTATCGGAATTTAACCGTGTGCTTAAACCGGGTGGCATTCTCGCTGTCAGCGTACCGTCGCATTTCGCCGAATCGGTCTGCTGGAAGATATCGAATGACTACCATAATTCACCCGGCGGACATATCAGGATATATAAGCAGTCAGAGATAATGGAACTGCTCAAGAAATACGACCTTGACATCTTCGCCGTCAGATACAAACATGCGCTTCATTCTATTTATTGGTGGTCCAAAGGATTGTTCGGTCTGAAAAACGAGAAAGCTTTCGTGCCCTCGCAGTATTATAAATTCCTGGTCTGGGATATCTACAGCGGTCATCGTTATACAAAGTGGCTGGAAAACGGCCTTAACCACGTCTTCCCCAAGAGCACCGTCCTGTACTGCCGCAAGCCCGACGCCGTTTAACCAGCCCGCTTCTACTACTTCTCCGCGCTACTTGGAGCCCAGGCTTTTAGCCTTTTCATAAGCAGCCGTTACCGCGTTGATGACAAGCGAGCGCAGGCCACCGCTTTCCATGCAAAGCAGCGCCTCGGTCGTAGTTCCCCCCGGCGATGTTACCATATTCCTCAGCTCGGCAGGATGCTTCGCCATTTTTTGCATCACCTCGGCAGAGCCGGCAACGGTTTCGATAACAAGCTTCTGCGCAGTATCCCTGGGCAAGCCGATATGGACGCCCGCATCGATGAGCGCCTCGATGAAAAGGAATACGTAGGCCGGACCGCTGCCGCTGACGGCGGTGGCCATGTCCAGGTATCTCTCATCTTTAAGATACATTTCCTCGCCCAGGGAGGCCAGTATCAACCGGGCCATGTCATACTGCTCCGTCGACAGCTCACCGGATGATGTCCAAACTGTCATGCCTTTGCCGACCTGAGCCGGTGTATTGGGCATTGCGCGCACCAGTGCACTTTGCTTGAGGACCCGGGAGATGGTCTCAAGGCTGATCCCGGCAGCAATCGATATGACCAGTTTCGATGCCAGGTATCCCGATAGCCTGCTCAAAACTGCGTCCATTTCCTGCGGCTTGATGGCCAGTATAACTGCGTCAGCTCCTTTTACAGCCTCAGCGTTATCATCGGTAATCGCTACACCGTACATCTTCTTTATCAACTCCCGCCGATCTTGGAAAACATCGCTGACAACGATATCCCCCTTAGCCGCCAGCTTGGCACGAAGTATGCTCTTGACCAGCGCCCCACCCATGGTACCACCACCGATTACAGCAACCTTCATAATTCAGCTCCTTTCACCGAATATGGCACGCCCTATCCTTATCATGGTAGCTCCTTCTTCCACAGCCACCTCAAAATCGTCCGTCATTCCCATTGACAGATCCTTAAATCCATACGCAGAATTAAGTCTTTTCAAGGCCGCGAATAACGGCCTGACCTCCTCTGTGCTATTGCAAACCGGCGCAATCGTCATAAGCCCAAGGATATTTACGTGAGGAAGGGCTGAAATTGAATCGATCGTCCGGTCAAGCTCTTCCCTGGAGAATCCGTATTTTGTCTGCTCGCCCGCCAGGTTAACCTCCAACAAAACCTTTACCGGCCCAACCGTTTTCTTATCCACTATTTCGGCCAGATGTAAAGTGTCTATGCTATGTATTATGTCAACCGTTCGCAGGACGTCCTTGACTTTATTGCTTTGCAGGTGGCCTATGAAATGTAATGTCATCTGCCGCCTTATTTCGGCCAGTTCGGCATATTTAGCCACAGCTTCCTGTATCCTGTTCTCGCCGAAATCCCTTAACCCGCAATCAAAGGCTGAACGAACTACCCCGGATCCGATATTCTTCGAAACCGCTATGAGTTTTACTTCCGCTTTGTCCCGCCGGGCTCTGCGGCAAGCCTCCTCAATGCGACCGCGCAGGATCTCGATATTATGTTCAATATTCTCCTGCAATAACAGCCATCCTGTCCCGCTTCAGGGTAGCGGGGACTATTCGTATATTTTTTCGTCGGCGGCGTGAGCTTCCTGCGCATCGTCCTCAACATCACGCACGGTGGCTGCGGGCTTCAGAGTTTCCCTGTAATACTCATGCTGAATTATGAGATTCATGATCTCGCTGGTGCCGGTCCATATAATTGACAGCCGGGCATCCCTCAGCATCTTTTCGATCGGGTATACATTCGTGTATCCGATTCCGCCCACTACCTGCATAGCATTGTTGATTATCTCCCAGGCCGATTCAGTAGCAAAGCGCTTGGCCTCCGACACCAGGCGACGTGTATAACCGGTGCTGCCCATAATATCAACCGCCATTGATGCTCCATAAACCAGCATACTGGCGGCATCCAGCTTGATAATACTATCTGCTATCCTGAAACTCACTCCCTCAAATTCACGTATCTTGCGTCCGAATGCCTTACGCTTATCGCTGTACCTGGTGGCCAGCTCGAGCGCCGCTCTGGCCAATCCCACAGCCCCGGCGGCGGAGGTCATCCTCTCCGGTATCATCATCTGGTTAAACACATCAGCGCCCCTGTTCAAGCCGAGCACTAGATTTTCCTTGGGTACTTTGCAATCCTTAAAAACCAGGCGTCCTGCGCCACCACCACGCGTTCCCAGCAGGCCATAGATATACTTGGCCTCCACGCCCATGTCCCTCTCCACGATGAAGGCACTGATGGACTTTCCGGGCGCGCCCTCGGTCCTTGCATACACCAGGAATATATCCGCCCCATCCGCTCCTACTACGAACCGTTTCTGTCCGTTTAAAATATAATAATCTCCTTTTTGAACGGCGGTGGTCGTCGCCCCAAAGAAGTCGGAGCCGCCCCTTGGCTCGGTCAATGCTTCGGCGCAGAAAATCTTGCCCTTCAGCAGCGGTCCAAGGTATTTCTTTTTCTGCTCCTCCGTACCGAATACGTCGAGCGCCTCGCCTACTATACTGACTAGCGAGAAAAGGCAGCCCAGCGACATGCCCATTACACCGATCTCCTCAAGCGCAATGGCCTCGTCCACCCACTTCAATCCCCTGCCGCCATAGGCCGGATTAAACCGGAGCCCCAGCAGGTTGTTTTTTGCCAGGTTGACCACATATTCCCGGGGATAACGGACCTTGTCGGCATCCATATCCTGCAACAACTGTTTAGGAACGGATTTCACGAACTTTCGTACTTCCTCCCTCAACGCCTTTTGCTTATCGGTCAACAGCGGTTCCAGCATTATTTCACCCCTTTAGTATTTATCGAATCTTTATCAGGTGCACCTGTTATTTAAGCACGATGTTAAGCAGTTTACCCGGCACGTAAATCGTTTTGGCGATACTTTTACCTGTTGTATATCCCTTGATGCGGTCCTGGGCAAAGGCCAGCTTCATAGCATCTTCCTCGCCGATATCAACAGGCACTGTTAGCTTATCTCTCAGTTTTCCGTTGACCTGAACTACAAGAGTGACCTCCTCATCGGCCGCCAGCTCCTTATCCCAGACCGGCCATGACTGCTTGTGTATGCTGTAGGGATAACCCAATGCCATCCAGAGCTCCTCTGCCATGTGGGGGGTGGAAGGCGCCATCAGTATCAACAACGTCTTAATAGCCTCCTTCCATTCTTCCGCAGGAATGCTGCCCGCTTCCATCACCTTGCTTAACGTATTGGTGTATTCCATCAGTGCAGCCAGCATGGTGTTGAATCGGAACCGTTCAATGTCACCTGAGGCCTTCTTAATCGTTTTATGCATAATCCGCAGGCACTCTTTGGATGATTCCGCATCGACGTTTTTCTCCTGGTAATCTGTGGCTGCCAGGCTCCACACACGGTTAAGCCACCTGCCCATGCCCACAATGCCGTTGTCGTTCCAGTCCCCCCCCTGTTCCCAGGGTCCCACAAACATGAGGTAGACACGTACGGCATCAGCTCCCATCTGTAAGACATAATCGTCTGGAGTCACCACATTGCCCTTTGATTTGCTCATTTTCTCACCCTGGCTGCCGATGATACCTTGATTGAAGAGCCGCGTGAAAGGCTCGTCAAAATCTACGATACCCATATCCCTGATGGCCTTCACAAAAAACCTGGAATACAGCAGGTGCATGGTGGCATGCTCAGCACCTCCCGTATACAGGTCCACAGGCATCCAGTACTTGAGCCTGCCCTTTTCAAAGGGGTATTTTTCGTAGTTCGGGCTTGTATAGCGCAGGAAATACCATGATGAGCACATGAACGTATCCATGGTATCCGTTTCCCTTTTGGCGGGGGAACCGCATTTAGGACACTTAGTATTCACGAACGATTCGCAGTCTTTCAGGGGTGATTCCCCCGTCGGCCTGAACTCTACATCGGGCGGCAGCAGTACCGGCAGGTCCTTCTCGGATACGGGGATGATCCCGCACTTACTGCAATAGACCATGGGTATGGGCGCACCCCAGTACCTCTGACGTGATATCAGCCAGTCACGCAAACGGTAGGTAATGGTCTTTCCACCCCACCCTTTTTCTTTAAGAAACTCACATATCGCCTCGACCATCTCCTGGTCGGTCAGACCGTTGAACTGGCCTGAATTAACCATGCTGCCACCTTCAATGTGGGCCGCAATCAGGTCGCTGCCGTTCCAATCTGGCGGGGCTACCACGGTCCGTATGTGGATGCCGTATTTCTTAGCGAATTCGAAGTCCCTCTGGTCATGCGCCGGCACACCCATTACTGCGCCTGTGCCGTACTGAGGCAGCACATAATCGGCTATCCAGATTGGGACTTTCTCGCCGTTTACACGATTGATCACATAGCTGCCCAGGAAGGCCCCTGTCTTTTCCGTCTCGGCCGCCGTCCTTTCAAACTCGGTCTGTCGCTGCGCCCTGCGCACATAAGCATCCACCTCTTCCTTGCGATCAGGGGTAGTTAGCACAGGCACCAGCGGATGTTCCGGGGCAATAACGAAGAAGGTCACGCCGAAAAGCGTATCGGGCCGGGTAGTGAAGACCCGTATCTCCTTTTCCTTGATATCGGACCGATCAAGTCCAAACGATATGTCAGCGCCGTAGCTTTTGCCTATCCAATTGGTCTGCATGATACGTATACGTTCCGGCCAATCAATGCCCTTGAAATCAAGCAGCTCATCTGCGTATTTGGTGATGCGGAAAAACCACTGCTCGAGCTGCTTCTTTTCCACCACACTTTCGCAACGCCAGCATACTCCATCCCCCACCACCTGTTCATTGGCAAGCACAGTCTGGCAGCGGGGGCACCAATTCACCGCCGCCTTGCCGCGATAGGCGAGTCCAGCATCGTACAGCTTAAGGAAAAACCACTGCGTCCATTTATAATACTCAGGCTGGCAGGTTATGACCTCCCGGCTCCAATCATAGATGGCCCCGATGGTACGTAGCTGACGCCGCATATTCTCGACGTTTTTCATGGTCCAATCGGCCGGATTAATGCCGGTCGCAATGGCTTTATTCTCAGCCGGAAGACCGAAGGCATCGAAGCCCATGGGATGCATGACGTTGAATCCCTGCATCATCTTGTACCTTGCATACACGTCGGAAGGAGCCATGGCATACCAGTGACCGATGTGTAAATCACCCGATGTATAAGGGAACATGGTCAGGGCATAAAACTTAGGTCTCGGATCGTTCTCATTGGCTTCGTATAAACGGTCCCGGGCCCATTTATCCTGCCATTTCCTCTCGATTTCTTGTGGATTATAGCGGCTCGCAGCTTTCATAATAGACAGAATTTTAGCCCCTATGCCTTCGATCGTCAATATAATATAGTGTCACAGCTTTAGCTGCGACCCATACTGCCATCCAAGCAAATTTTATAGCCGGTCCCTATAGTAGCTAGTGCCGTCGCTACGAAAAATTGATATTATGAATCAAGGGAACATCAAAATATGCAGAGAGAGACATTCGAAGAACTTGTTGCCGATGCAGTATCGAGCCTGCCGGAGGAATTCGGAGAACTACTGGATAACGTTGAAATTTTCGTTGAGGACTGGCCGAGCAAAGAGCAACTGAAGAGTGTCGGCCTCAGGGACAGGCATGATCTCTTAGGTTTATACGAGGGAACCCCGATTACTCATCGCGACCAGAGCTATAACCTGGTGCTGCCGGACAGGATAACCGTATTTCAGAAGCCGCTGGAAGCCCAATGCAGATCGGCAGGCGAAATCAAGCGTGAGATCATAAGAACAGTAAAACATGAAATAGCTCATTACTTCGGGATGGATGAGGAACGCCTCAATTCGATTGAAAATGGAGACGGCAGCTAATTACTATTGATTTACACTTGGTTTTAGAGTAGAGTATTATCAGGTTGCATGCGGTAAATCTATTGGAGGCTATATATTAATGAGAAGGATGCTAATATCGTTACCGATTGCGCTGCTGATATTATCGGCTGTTTTTCTGCCCTATAGCGTAAATGCGGAAAGTCATCTGTTTACAGACTCGGGAGTTAGCATCGACAACCGGGTACATACCGGGCCGTCCGTAGTTACCACACCTTCCATAGAAGCGGATGACGCTTCAGACCTGCCCGAAGGCCTGACGCTGACCAAAGGTGTTCCTTTTATCTCGCCCGTCGAGGTCGACCAGGGCAAAATAGTCACCATAAAAGTCAAGGCAACCAACGACAGCCTCTTCGATATAACCTACCCATTGGCAGTTAAGATAAACGGCACTGCGGTCGGCACCGCCAAGCAGCTATCGCTGGGGCCTGCCGAAAGCGAGGATGTTGTATTTACCGTCACCGCCCAGACTGCCGGCAACAATGACGTCAAAGTAGGAAACCTGCAGGGTTTCTTCACGGTCAAGAGCGGATCTTTTTTTGATATGTTCCCACCATACCTCTGGGGATTTTTCGGCATTGTTCTGGGCGTGATCGTTATGCTGATCGTCCTGATGGTAACCAAGCCATCCCGCAAAGGCAAGGCAGGCGCACAGCCGGACCTTGGCAAGAAACAGGCAAAAGGTAAGGGTAAGCCGGGCCAGCCGGGAGGCCCCGATGCATTTCCGTTCCCCGGCCAGATGCCAAGGCCGGGTATGCCGGGTATGCCTGAAGGTATGCCCATGGGCATGCAGGGACCTGGTCAACCAGGTGCACCCTACGATATGTCCATGCCCGGCATGATGCCTGGCGGACAACAGCCTGGTCAACCACCCTCTGCGATGGGTATGCAACCCCAGTTCCAGTCTCAGCCGGGAATGCCGCCACCTTTACCGCATCAAACACAGCCGGGCATGGCCCCACCAACTCTTCAGGGAATGCACTCTCTTTCCATGCAGGGACCGCAGTACCCACCAGGCCCACAGTATCCGCAGGCGCCCCACATGCCGCAGGCCGGTCAGCAGCATCCCGGGCAACCGCCGATGCAGGGTATGCCTCCGGGCATGCAGCCACAGCCGGGTCACGGAATGCCTCCGGGTATGCAGCCGCAGCCAGGCCATGGAATGCCCCCTCCAATTTCCGGCGCCCCTCTGGGACAGCCGGGTATGCCTTTCGGGGTACAGCCGCCACCTGCCCCACCCATGCCACACATGCCGCCTCAGCAAGGTCCGGGTATGCCGCAGGGACCGCATACAGCCGGACAGCCTCCTATGCAGGCTATGGGTCCTCAGGGCATGTATCCTCCCATGCAGCCCGGGGCGCAGCAGCAAGCAATGCCCTTTCAGCAAATGGGTATGCCCAAATTCACAGTCAGTAACCTCACCATCACACCCAACCACGTGAAAGTAGGCGAACCTGTGAATGTCAGCATAATTGTATCCAACAACGGAGCCCAGATGGGGAAATACAGCGTTGTACTGCGTGTAGGCGGAGTGGTGGAGAACATCACCGACATGTCGCTGACACCGGGAGCCAGCCAGACCGCCGGCTTCGTTGTCGTCAAGGACGCGGCGGGCGATTACTATGCCGACATCGACGGCCTGGGCGGATTCTTTACGGTCATCCCTCTCACGCCTCCTTCATTCACTGTTAGCAATTTTTCTATCTCACCGGAACGCGTGCGCCAGGGACAGCCTGTCATAATTACAGCATCGGTCACCAATACGGGCGAAATAACCGGCAGCCATCCGCTCATCCTGAGAATAAAGGGCATAGCCGAAGCACAACACGATATCACATTGAGCCCCGGCAAGACACAGGATGTAGAATTCCAGATCGTCAAGGACACTCCCGGTTTCTATCCTGTATCGATGGAGAACTGGACAGGAAAATTCGTAGTTGAAATGGATTGGACCGGCTGATCCGAATCCGCTGTTCCTTTAATCAGGAACTGACGAGGTTTTCACCAGTTGGCTCATGTCACTTAAATAATCGATATACAGCACACCGTTGAGGTGATCCACCTCGTGCTGTATGGCCTGCGCTAAAAGGTCGGTAGCTTTTCGGCGTATGATCCTGCCGTTTCTCGCTTTTGCCCTGACTTTGACGGTCTCAGCCCTGGATATCTCGGCCTGATAGCCCGGTATACTCAGACATCCTTCAACGACAGTACGCTCCCCCTGGGTCTCAACTATCTCAGGATTTATCAGTATCAGCAACTCCTCGTCCGGTATCTGTATAACCACAATACGTAACGGTACACCCACCTGGTTTGCAGCCAGGCCAACGCCGGATGATTCCTCCAGTGTCTCGATCATGTTATTGACAAGCCGGCGCACCGAATCATCGATGCCGGTAACTTTCACGGCCTTTTTCCGCAAAACGGGGTCGGGATTGGTGCGAATCTTCAGCACTGCCATAATAAATAATTAAATCATACCCACAGGGTCAACGTCCAAAATCCAACCCGCCGGCAAATCGATGCCTCGCAGCAGACTATGCAGCTCATGTCCCAGTAAAATGATCTGCACCTGGAATCTGCCCCTTAGCTTCATGATATAGGCCGGCGCCGGCCCGACTATTTTAATCCCGGTAAGCCCTTTTGAGGCTATCTCCTGACTTATGAGACCGGCCCTGCGCTCGGCTTCCTCAAAACATTTGCTTTCGCTGGTGTGGCTGAAAACCATTCTCGCCATGCTGTTAAAGGGCGGATAACCGAATTCACGTCTGTAGCATATCTCACTGGCATAAAAACCGGCGTAATCATGCCTGGCAGCAAACTTTATCGCATAGTAGTCCGGATTATAGGTTTGAACCACAGCCCTTCCGATATAGATGCCACGTCCGGCCCTGCCCTCCACCTGGCAGAGCAGTTGAAAGGTCCTCTCGCCGGACCTGAAGTCGGGCAGGTTCAGGCTCGTGTCGGCGCTCACGATTCCAACCAGCGAAACACCGGGAAAGTCCAGCCCCTTGGCCAGCATCTGCGTCCCTACCAGTATGTCTATACGCCGCCTGCGGAAGGAGTCCACTACCGTCTTAAAAGTACGCGCATCTGTGATTGCGTCACTGTCAAACCGGATGACTCCGGCACGGGGGAACAGCTTGCGGCACTCCGCCTCGACAGATTCGGTGCCAATGCCGAAAAATTTTATCTCGCGGCCCGAGCATTGGGGGCATTTTCGTGGCACAGGATAAAATCGCCGGCAGCGGTGGCAAATAAGGCGTTTCTCCGCGGAATGATATGTCAGAGCGCCTGAACAGCGCCTGCAGTTCATGACATAGCCGCAATCCCGGCATGCAATGAAAGTGGCCCGGCCCCTGCGGTTAATAAATAAGATAATCTGCTCATGTCGATTCAACGATTCTGTCATGCTTGAGTGCAGCAGACGACTGAAAATACCACGGTTGCCGCTTTTAAGCTCACGCCTCATATCTACAACATCAACTTCCGGCAGAGGCGTTTGACCCAGCGGTGTAACTCTTTCGGACAACTCAACAAGCTGAAATTCCGAACGTGTGGCGCGATAATAGGTCTCCACATCAGGTGTAGCGCTGCCCATGATCAGCACTGAGCTCGTCAGCCGGGCTAGCTGAATAGCCACCTCGCGCGCATGATAGCGTGGCGACTTTTCCGATTGCTTATAGGCCCACTCGTGCTCCTCGTCTACTATGATCAGTCCCAGTTCAGGCTGAGGAGCGAATACGGCACTGCGCGGCCCGATAACAATGTCGAAATCGCCGTGGGCTATACGATGCCATTCATCGTACAACTCCCCCGCTGTGAGCGCGCTGTGCAGCACAGCAACCCTGCCCGGGAACCTGGCAAAGAAACGGTCGATCACCTGGGGTGTCAGCGATATCTCAGGCACCAGACAAATACCTTTCCTGCCCCTTTTGACCGTCTCGGCCAGCGCCTGAAGATAAATCTCGGTCTTACCGCTTCCTGTTACACCATGCAGCAGAAACATGGAGGATGCCGCTTTGCGGCCCCCCACCCGTATGGCATCTCGGATGGGGTTCCAGGCGGCCTGTTGTCCATCGGTAAACTGCAAAGGAAATTCGAGCGGATGATCAGCCCTGGCTATTGGATCGCGGAATACATCCTCGCTAACCTCGCTGATCAGCCCTTTGGACCGGATGGCCGTTATCACCTCTCGGCCACACCCTACTTTTTTTAATACCAGGGCCGTCGCCATCTTACCACCGGCGGCCTGCAGCGCTTCCAACACACCTGCCTGCTTGCCGGCTCGTGCATTTCTAAGCTGTTCCAGAATAACGGGTAGATATTCCCCATCTACATTTAATATAAGATACCTTTGAAATTTGGGTTTCATCTGCCGCTTGCTATTAAATCCCGGAGGCAGCATGAGGGCAAGGGAGTTGAAAATGGGAGCCACGTAATAGTCGGCAATCCACGATGCCAGACTGATGCGCTCGGGTGTGATCAATGGAAGGGGCGAGATGATACTGATTATATCTCGCGTCTCGGGCACCCTGCAGATATCCGATATCCCGGTAACGATGCCTCGTAACAGTCTCGGACCAAATGGCACGAGCACCGCGCAGCCACGCTCTATCTGGAGCGAAGGAGGTATAGAGTAGGTGAAAGTATGTCGGTGGCCTCCGGCTGCGCCTACGGCCACCTCAGCAAATTGCATCCGGCTTATTCGGCTTCGCTTGTGGGAGCCTCTGGCTCAGGGGCGGCGGTCAACATATCTTCAACCGGGGCCGGCGAGGTCGCCTCGGCGATCCTATCACGCCTTTCCTTGAGCCTTGCTTCCTTGGTGCTGAGCCGCCTGATGTAGTACAGCTTGGCGCGCCTGACTTTTCCGTGGCGCACTACCTCAATCTTTTCCAACAGGGGAGAGGCCAATGGGAAGGTGTGTTCGACACCTATGCCCGAGGTCACCCTGCGGACCGTAAAATTGCCGCCTGAATTGTGCTTGGTAACTTTGATAATCAGTCCCGGGAATGTCTGCAATCGCTCGCGGCTGGCCTCCTTTATTTTGAAGCTGACGCGAACGTTATCGCCAGGGGACAATTTGGGCAGTCCCGGCTTGACCTTGTTCTTTCCGATGGTATTGATGTCCATGATAGATTCCTTTCCTTAATTTAATACTGTCAATTATTATTCAAATCCGTAGATTTTACCAGATTTAGCTCGCTATCTGTCAATTTCGCCTTACCCAGAAGGTCCGGACGCCTGCGCGCCGTCCGCAGGATGCTTTGCCTTCGCCTCCAGTCAGAGATCTCCTTATGGTTCCCCGACAGTAGTATATCAGGCACCTTCCATCCCCGGAACTCGGGCGGCCTTGTATATTGAGGGTATTCCAGCAATCCGTCCACATGCGATTCCTCAACCAGAGACATATCTGATCCAATGGCCCCCGGCAGCAACCTGACGAGGCAATCGGTTACAACCATGGCAGCCGGTTCACCACCGCTCAACAGGTAGTCCCCTATGCTGATCTCGTCGGTGACAAGGTGCTCAGCAACTCTCTCATCCACTCCCTCGTAGTGTCCGCATATCATTATTATATTGTTTTGCACGGCATACCTGCCGGCCATTTCTTGCGTGAATAACTTGCCCTGGGGCGTAAGCAACACTACCGGATAGTCGCCCTCCCCTATCTCCCCACGCAGCCATTCCACTGCTTCAAAGAGAGGGTCCGGCTTCATCACCATGCCGGCGCCACCTCCATAACAATAGTCATCCACAGTATGGTGCCTGTCATGGGTAAACGACCTTATATTATGCAGGCGTATATCTACAACCTGCCTCTCCAGCGCCCGGCCGACGATGCTGTGCGTTAGATATCCTGAAAAGGCTTCGGGGAAAAGTGTCAATATATCGATCCTCAACATAGGCTCTTGAATCCATCTGCCTGAAAAGGCACGTAATTCTACCATAACTCACTCGTACTACCAAATCTATGGCCAAGCTGAACATCCTGTACGAATAGTAGAACACATGATCTAATAAACTATATGTTGTGTAGCCTGCCTCACTATTACCACAATTTGTGGATTTCCCCTGCATAACAGTGTGGGCGGGGCAAAGAATCCAACCATTTATTAAAACTTTTCCCTAAAAAACTATTGACAAGTGGGGGCAAAAGTGTAAATAATGGGACATAGTGGTAAAAAGTGGTAAAAAAGGGGAAACGACATGGTAATGAATAGTCAGTGCGTCAAAATGACGGACCACGATCTAATCTCTTTTTTAAGGGAAAATGATTTCACGGGATACCGCTTACGCCTCCTGCTCTTCTGGGGCAGGCATCCGCAGGCCAAGTTCAACCTTGACTGCATTGCACACGTTCTCGACATTACGCACCATCACCTTCGCGAGCTGCTGCGGGAACTGATAGACAAAGGAATGGTGGAGGAAAATTACTGCACCAGCGGTATCGCGCACTACTCGTTGAATCCCGGACACGCGCTTAGCGACTATGTACAGGAGCTGGCTGCTCTGGACTGGAGCGCCATAAGAAACCTTGAAGGAGAAGTCGAGAGAGAAGCTCTCCTGGTATAACCAGTTTTACAGGTTTAAAAGAAATGTTTGTTGGCGAATACGAATACAAGGTTGATAACAAGGGACGGCTGCCCCTTCCTCCCAGGTTCCGCAGGGAGATCGAGGACGGCCTGGTTTTAACCTTGGTGGCGGATAACTGCATCACTGCCTACACAAAGGCTGACTGGAGCAAGATGACTGCCAACCAGGCCTCTGCCACTTTCCTCGTTTCCGACAAGGAAAGAAGGATCAATCGCTTTATCTTTAGCAATGCCAACGAGGTCAATATTGATAACCAGGGAAGGATAGCCCTGCCCTCTACATTGCGGGAAAGGTGCTCGATATCGGACGCCGCTGTGGTACTGGGTACCAATAACTGCTTCGAAATCTGGAATCCCGGCCAGTGGCATAAAGAACGCCCGTCCGCTGACGATGCGCGCCAGTTGATGGAGATACTGGAGGAAAGGAAATGAGCCTCGCGTTAGCAAACAGGGTACATACACCGGTTCTCGCGGACGAGGTTGTGGAAGCGCTCGATGTCAGGCCGGGCAGGCGATATATAGATTGTACTCTTGGAGGCGGCGGACATTCCCTTGCCATCCTGTCCAGATGCCAGCCCGGTGGCCAATTGCTCGGCATAGACGCCGACCCCGAAGCCATCAATCTGGCCCAACATAACCTCTACGATTTCTTTGAAAGCTCTGTTATCATCAACGACAACTTCTACAATCTTGAGAATATCTGCCGCGAGACCGGCTTTTTCGCCGCCAGCGGTATCCTCTTTGACCTCGGACTATCATCGCTCCAACTCGCCAGCGCGGAGCGCGGCTTCAGCTTCCAGTTAAACGGGCCTCTGGATATGAGGTTCAATCCGGATGAACAGCTTACAGCCGCAGATATAGTCAATAAGCTCCCTGAAGCCAAGCTGGCCCAGCTAATACTCATTTACGGCGAAGAACCTCTGGCAAATAGAATTGCTAAAAACATAGTCGACCATCGGCCGATTTCAGATACCGCCGACCTTGCTGCTACAGTCTCCGACGCGATAGGTGAACGCTACAGCAAGATACATCCCGCCACCAGGACCTTCCAGGCTCTGCGCATAGCGGTCAACCGGGAACTCGACCACCTCACGACCGCGCTGGAACAGAGCCTCAACTGCCTGGAAAAAGACGGGAGGCTGGCTGTCATCAGCTACCACTCCCTTGAAGACCGCATCGTTAAGAACTTCATGCTGCGCGAGACCAGGGGCTGCATCTGCCCACCCACCGTACCTCAGTGTCGCTGCCAGCATAAACCGTCACTGGCACTGGTCAGCAAACACCCCGTATATCCCAGCGACCAGGAGATCGAAAGAAATCCGCGCAGCCGGAGCGCCAAACTCCGCGTGGCGGTTAAGCTATAAAAAATACAGGAGGCAAAGAAAATGATCGGAGCAAAAAGACTCAATTCCATCCTGAACAACGACCGGAAGCTTTTAACCATTTTCGGGGGCATGGTCTTCGATGGCGTCGTTTTCATCAGCCTGATAATAGCAATCGCCATCCTATACTTCATGCACTAAGTATTCGACTATTAGAAACACATTAAATCAAAGGAGGCTTGGATTAATGACCAAAAAACTAATTACCGGCATCGATGTGGGTACAACCAAGATTTGCACCATAGTTGCTACCCTTGATTCAGGGGGTGCTCTACAGGTGCTCGGTGTCGGACAGGTACCGTCCCATGGGCTTCACAAAGGCATGGTGGTCAATGTCGAGGAGGCCAGGGACTCGGTAGCCGAATCGGTCAAGCGCGCTGAACAGGCCAGCGGTGTAAAGATCGAATCGGCTTACATCGGCGTCACAGGCCGGCACATCAGCTCGGTCAACAGCCACGGTGTGGTTGCCATACCGCGCACCGACAGGTTGGTTAGGTCGGACGATCTGTCACGCGTGCTGTCTGCGGCCAAGAACATGAACATACCGGACGACAGGAAGATTCTGCACCAGATACCCCGTGGCTACAGCCTGGATACCCAGGAAAAGATCAAGAACCCGGTGGGCATGCACGGATTCCGGCTGGATGTCGAAACACACATAATAACAGCGTCCACCGCATCCGTACAGAATTTGGTTAAATGCGTGCGCAGCGTAGGAGTCGAGATCGATGACCTGGTTCTCGAGCCGTTGGCCAGCGGCGAGTCCGTGCTCACCCCCGAAGAGAAAGAGATCGGAGTCATTATGGCCGATATCGGCGGCGGCACAACGGACATCGCTGTATTCAAGGACGGCAGCATCTACCACACGTCCATCATCCCGGTGGCGGGCTACCAGTTTACCAGCGACCTCTCCATAGGCCTGGGATTGCCCTTCGAAATCGCAGAGGCGATGAAGAAGAAGTACGGCAACGTTTACCCCGAGACCGGGTCCAAGGATGAGGGAACCACACTGACAGTGGAGGACGGACACAGCGTTTCCTACAAGGACCTCAGCAATATATTGAGGGACCGCATGGAAGAGCTGCTCAGGCTGATACTGCTGGAGATGCCCGACACCAGCTATGCCTCTCTTGCTCCTGCAGGCCTGGTTATGACCGGCGGCGGATCCAAGATGAACGGGCTGGAAGCGCTGGCCCGCGCCACCATACGCATCCCCACCAGGATCGGCGAACCAATGGGAGTATACGGCATCACCGACGTGCTGCATGATCCGGCCAACGCTACCGGCGTAGGTTTGTTGCTCTGGGCCATTAAAACAGGCGGCAAGCCTACCTGGGAAGCCAAGCCCAAACAGGCAGGCTCGGTTAATAACGTCATGGGTATGCTCAAGAAATTCTTCGGCGCATAAATAAATTTTAGGTAAATTGCAGGAGGTTAATTAAAGAATGTCTAAATCAATGTTCTCGACCGCACCGGCCAAGATAAAGGCCATCGGCTGCGGGGGCGGCGGTTCCAACGCCATCACCCGCATGGTCCGCGAAGGCATCAAGGGCGTGGAATTCATCTGTATGAACACCGATGCCCAGGCTCTGGCACTGGCTGAAGTACCGGTCCGCATCCAGCTTGGCGAAAAACTCACCCGCGGCCTCGGCGCCGGCGGCGACCACAACGTCGGACGCAAATCAGCCGAGGAAAGCCGCCAGGCCATCCAGGAAGTAGTGGCCGGCGCTGATATGGTATTCATCACGGCCGGCATGGGCGGCGGCACCGGCACCGGCAGCATACCTGTCGTAGCTGAAACCGCCAGGTCCTCAGGCGCACTTACCATAGCCATCGTCACCAAGCCCTTCTCCTTCGAGGGTGGCCGTCGCATGAAAGTCGCCGAGGAAGGTATTCTTCAGCTGTGTGACAAGGTGGACACGCTGGTCATCATCCCCAACGACCGCATAATCGAACTCTGCGACAACAAGACCACCGTGGACAACGCCTTCAGGCTGGCAGACGATGTGCTGCGCCTGGGCGTGCAGGCCATCGCTGAAGTGGTGACCGTACCCGGACTGATCAACCTGGACTTCGCAGACATCCGGGCCATCATGAAGAACTCCGGTCCCGCATGGATGTCGGTCGGCCACGGCAAGGGCACAAACCGGGCCGTAGAGGCCGCTAAGAACGCCCTGGCCAGCCCGATGCTCGATGTATCCATCAGCGGCGCTAAAGGCGTACTCTTCAACGTCACGGGCGGCAGCAACCTGACCCTCTTCGAGTGCAACGAGGCGGCCGACGTGATCGCACAGTCAGTCGATCCCGATGCCAACATCATTTTCGGCGTCGTTTTCAATCCTCAAATGGAAGACGATGTCCAGATCACTATCATAGCAACAGGCTTCACCGCGCAATATGGTTCAGGCGTACCTACCGAGGTCGAATTGCGCAGACTGCTGAGAGGAGCAACCGAAGACAGCCTCGACGTACCTTCATTCCTGAGGAGAGGCTCGCGTTATCCCAATGCGCAGGCGGCAGCCCCCCAGCCGGCAGGCATCAACAGGATGCAGCGCTGACCTTAATCAACGAACCATAAGATCATTTGGACGGGGCGGAGAAAATTCTCCGCCCCGTTCTATTTATGTCTCCTGAACCATTGACTCTTACTATATGTTGTGGTAGTATCCAGTAAAACCACATATTATAGTGTTGTTAGATGAAGTGCCCTTCTTGCGGTCAGCCGGAATCCAAGGTAATAGACTCCAGGAGCCTGGGGGAGGAAATCAGGCGGCGGCGCGAATGCATCGTTTGCCAGTCCCGTTTTACCACCTACGAGAGGCTGCAAAACAGGAGCCTGTATGTAATAAAGAAGGATGGCCGCCGTGAGGAGTTCGACCGTGAGAAGCTGTTTTCCGGGATACGCAAGGCCTGCGAGAAACGTCCCATGCCGACCGGCACTATTGAGAAACTGGTGGAGACTATTGAGGCCGAGCTTTACAGCCTCGGCAGGACGGAGATATCCAGTTCCCTCATAGGCAAGATAGTGGTTACCAAGCTCTCTGAGCTGGACCATATTGCCTATATACGCTTTGCCAGTGTTTACTACGAGTTCTCCGATATTACAACTCTCAAGCAGGCGGTGGATACACTTATCGAGAGCAAGCTTGGCGCTCCACTGGATGGCCAGCTTCCTCTTATTAAAAAAGATGATCTGTCCAGGCAGCGGCGACGAGCGAGGCTGAAACAGAAAGATGGTAAATAAACAGGCCCGCAATCAGCTTCCCGATTCCGTCAGGAATTTCGTAGCCAGGACGGTTTTTACCTATACCCAGACCATGGGCATCACCGATAGGCCTGAGCTCGAGGAGCTCACTGAACAAGTAATATCGATGCTGGAGAAGAGAATGTCTATGGATGAACAGACTTCGGCCAAAAGAATCGAACCTGCCCTGCCGGGCATGGAGCATCTGGTTGCGCCCGTTATACCACCATTACCCCAAAAGGAGCGTATAGTCACCATAGTAAACGAGCTGCTGGCGGAGAAGGCCAGCGCCAAGCCGCCGGCGGAGCGGCAATCTGTGCAACCACCACCCGCATCCAAGGCTGTGCCGGCGGCAAAGCCGGCGACCGCCAATAAATCCGCCCCTGCTGAGCTAAAACTATCAGACAATGCCATGGTCGTGCTGGAGAAAAGATATCTGCAAAAAGACATGCAGGGCAATCCTGCGGAAAAAGCCGATGCTCTTTTCAGGAGGGTCAGTAAACACATAGCTTCGGCCGAGCTGATATTCGATAATAAAGCCGATTTGGAGGAATGGGAAGACAGGTTTTATCGTCTGATGACTTCGCTGGATTTTCTGCCCAATTCTCCCACCCTCATGAATGCCGGCCGGGAGCTGGGTCAATTGTCCGCCTGCTTTGTCCTTCCGATCGAAGACTCCATGGAATCCATCTTTGATGCTGTCAAATACACGGCATTGATCCATAAGAGCGGAGGAGGCACGGGTTTCTCTTTTTCCCGCCTCAGGCCCAAGCAGGACCGCGTGGGATCCACCGGGGGGGTCGCCAGCGGGCCCGTATCGTTCATGCGCGCTTTCGATACTGCCACCGATGTCATTAAACAGGGCGGCATGCGGCGGGGGGCAAACATGGGCATCCTCAATGTGGACCATCCCGACATCCTGGAATTCATCACCTCCAAGGAAGATCCAAAAGCTTTCACTAACTTCAATATCTCCGTGGCAGTCACTGACAGCTTTATGCAGGCTGTCGAAGCCGATGGAGATTATAGCCTGGTCAATCCTAATAACAGGGCGGTGGAAGGGCGATTGAATGCCCGCCAGGTCTTCTGCAAGATAGTCGACATGGCATGGAAGACCGGCGATCCCGGTATCATCTTCATAGATAGAATCAACGATTTCAATTCAACGCCCAATCTGGGCAAGATAGAAAGCACCAATCCATGTGGTGAGCAACCCCTGCTCCCCTATGAATCGTGTAACCTGGGCTCAGTCAACCTGTCCCACATGCTGCGCCAAACTAATGGCAAGTGTGAGATCGATTACAATAAGCTCGGTGAGACGGTCAGGCTGGCCGTGCGCTTTCTGGATGATGTTATCGAGGTCAACCAGTATCCATTGCCACAGATAAAAGAGATGACCCGCAAAACCCGCAAAGTAGGCCTTGGGTTAATGGGCTTCGCTGACATGCTGATCCAGCTTCGTGTTCCCTATAATTCTGACGAAGCTCTGGAGACAGCTGAGAAACTCATGCGTTTTATATCGGAGGAAGCGACTGCGGAGTCTATTGTGCTGGGCACTTCACGCGGTCTCTTCCCTGCCTTCAGCGGAAGCACATACGACAGCAAGGGAGGTCCCGGGGTCAGGAACGCCAACCGCACCACCATCGCCCCCACCGGCACGCTCAGCATCATTGCCAACTGCTCAAGCGGTATCGAGCCCCTTTTCGCACTCAGCTACTTCAGGCATATACTGGACGGCCAGACACTCATTGAAATCAACCCGTATTTTGAAGCTGTCGCCAGGAAAGAGGAATTCTACTCAGCCGAACTCATGAAAAAGCTGGCCGAGGGCGTCAGCCTGCATGATATGAAAGATGTGCCCGGCTGGGTAAAAGAAGTGTTTGTAACATCGCACGAAATCTCACCCGATTGGCATGTCAAGATACAAGCAGCCTTCCAGAAATACACGGACAGCGCTGTCTCCAAAACAGTCAACCTTCCTTTTGAGGCCACTATTGATGATGTTCAAAAAGTATACATGTCGGCCTACAAGTCCGGCCTCAAGGGCATAACCATCTATCGTGACAGAAGCCGCGACAGCCAGGTTCTCAATACCGGCCAGAAGGAAAGCTCTAAAGTAAAGGAAGCTGAAAGCGAGGTCAGGCCGGCGCCGCGGCAAAGGCCCAAGATTACCAGGGGCATAACAGAACGTGTTACAACCGGTTGCGGCTATATTTACGTGACGGTCAACTTTGATGATAAGGGAATTTGCGAGGTATTCTCCAGCCTGGGCAAAGCCGGCGGCTGCGCCTCGGCTCAGCTTGAGGCCACCAGCAGGCTGATCTCGTTGGTACTGAGGTCAGGTATAGAGGTGGGCTCGGTGATAAAGCAACTCAGGACTATCAGATGTCCCTCGGTATCATGGGAGAACGGCCGCGCCATCCTGTCCTGCGCCGATGCCATCGGCAGTGTGCTTGAGAAATACGTAAAAAAAGAGGATGATAATATATCGAATAACGACATGAGCCAGCAGGCTAACTATATCGGCCAATGCCCGGATTGCAGCAACCAGTTAGTATACCAGGAAGGCTGCCATATCTGCCCAAGTTGCGGCTATACTAGATGCGGATGATATAACCTGATTGGATTTGTGAGGCGGGTGATGTATGGATACCACTGAGAACTGCTATTCCCTTGCGTATAAACAGATAGCGAAGGTTGCCAACGATACACTTCCCCTGAAAAAGCTTATCAGCACCATCGCTGCCAGCGCCGCCAAGGGCCTGCGGGCGTCCGGTTGCGCGGTTATGTTGCTTAATCCGCGCAGGGAATACCTCGATATAATTGGCGCCTGGGGATTGAGCGACCTGTACTTGCGCAAGGGAGCCATTAATGCCCGTAAAAGTTACCCTGAAATACTTGATGGCAAGATTGTTGCCGTTGACGATATTTTTTCTGATAAGCGCACTCAATATCCGGAGCATGCCGCTCGAGAGCAGATCAAATCCCTGCTGGGGGCTCCCATACTGCAGCACGGTGAGGTTATCGGCGAAATAAGGGTTTACACACGCGAGAAGCGGCGATTCAAACCCAACGAGAAGGATTTCATCTCTACGGTGGCCAATTTAATAGCCCTGATACTGGAGAAGATTGAGCTTGCCCAGGATCTCAACAACCGCCACCAGTCCAATATTACACAGCAGAAACGGCTGACCAGTTTTTCCGACCTCCCGCTCTCCCCCATCAGGCCTATTAATTTCGGGCACCCCAGCGAGGAGGAATTCGCCCGCCTGCTGGATTTTTATCAGGTGGAGTGGTTATACGAACCACGTTCTTTCCCTCTTTCCTCGCAGGATAATCGGATCACAGAGATGTTCACTCCTGATTTTTACCTGCCTGAAATAGATCTATATATCGAGCTCACCACAACCAAGCAGAGTCTCATAACAGAGAAGAACCGCAAGGTGCGCCACCTGAAAGAGGTATATCCCGACGTCAGTATTAAGCTGCTCAACAAGGGAGACTATTTAAAGCTGTTTGCCAGGCACGGTTTCATTCCGCTGGGTGAAAGCAAAATGACGGGAGTTCAGCGCTATCTGTTTAACAAGACCCAGATCCAGCGCCGGGTCAAATTGCTGGCCAAACAGATATCAAAAGATTACCAGGGCCAGGAGCTTGTCCTAATCGGCATCCTGAAGGGTGTTGTCTGCTTTATGTCAGACCTCATGCTCAACATATCGATACCTGTAACGGTGGATTTCATGGCAATATCCACGCCCGCCGATAAGGCTGACCTGTCCATCAGAATACTGAAGGACCTGGATACCGATATCGAGAACAAGCATGTACTGATGGTGGAAGATATTGTGGACACAGGCATGACCCTGAACTATGTGCTCAATAATCTTTCTGCCCGCAAGCCGGCCAGCCTGAAGGTCTGTACCCTCCTCGACAAACGGGTCCGGCGGTTGATAGATGTACACCTGGATTATGTGGGGTTCGAGGTACCGGACGAGTTCGTAGTAGGATACGGATTGGACATGGGTGGCAAATACCGCAACCTGCCCTTTATAGCAATACTAGAATAGCGTCAAAAAATAAAACGCCCCAAGTAACCTCGTTATCCCGGTTCCTCATCCACCCCCTCGCACCGGCCAGCCTTCGCCTACCATGTACTAGGGCCTCTGCCTCCCCGTTCCAACTTTGATTACTTGGGACGTTAATAAAATTAGCACATAACCGCATACATGTCAATACCCTGCTTAAACGTAAAATAAAATTTTATAAAAAAAATTTACCGCGTTAATTTTACCCGGTCTACAACATATGAATCTGTCTCAACGCGTCCGCGACATCCTGTCCGCAGAAGAGTGAAATCATCCCACCGAAGGCTAAAAATATGCCGAACTGAATAGGATCGTTGAACTTCTTTACCTTGAATGCCACTAGCATGGCGGCAGTCAGTCCTCCCGCCAGGATGGCTATGTATACGGCTACTAATATCACGGGGTAACCAACTGACGCGCCAATCAATCCTGCCATACCTGCATCACCGAAATTTATTAGTTTTTTCTTGAATAATCTAGGCACGGCCCAGATCAGGAGAAATGCCCCGAAGCCTATGGCAAATCCGGCCAATGCGCTTATTATGCCCGGTGTCGTGCCCGTAAGCGGTCTGAGTGCAGCAAAGACCAGGGCTACTGCTGTGCCGGAGTAAATAATAAGATGCGGCAGTACATCCTGTTCCAGATCGGTTATGAAAAGGATGATAAGAAACGATCCGTAAATAGCTGTAATCAGCATCTGCCAGGAAAGGCCGAACACGATCAAAGCTAATACGAAAAGCAGCCCGCTAACCAATTCAACCAGCATGAAACGCGCCGGGATGGACTGTCCGCAGTAGCGGCACTTTCCCTTTAACACCAGGTAGCTGACGATGGGAAAGAGGTCGCGTGTTGCCAATGTGTGGCCGCAACTAAAACAATGCGAAGACGGTCGCAGGATGGATTTGCCGGCGGGAACGCGGTCAGCCACAACGTTGAGGAAACTGCCCACACTGATACCAAGCAAAAACACTATCGGTAAGAGGATTAATTCAGTACTAATATTGCATGCAACTCCATGGAACCTATTCTTCAATCACCACGGCCAGCCTAGCCTGTATATCCTTTGCCGGGGACTCAAAATCTTTGTTCTCCACGGCCATGACCGACACAATTTCATTCAGCAATCTGGCATCGTTGCCGTTGACCCGCCCTGCGGCATTGAGAAAAGCTGCCTTTCCATCCTGTATATTTCCCCCGTATACGTCGGCGATTCCCAGTAGTGTAAATCCCAGCCAGTCGTCTCTGTGGCAACCTGTATATATTGCTAATGCCTTGGACACCTCATTAATTCCTCCATACAGCGATAGCTGCTTGCAAAATCCCATATATGGATTCAGATTAGCGCGATTCTCTCTTATCGGATACACAAAACAGTTACCCGCCGTGCAATAGCAGCTCTGGTATACTTCCAGCACTCCCCTTAAGTACGTTGTCTGTATCCACTGAATATCTGTTTTTTCGGACTGTGTCAGCTTGTGACCGGCCTCTTCATAATCACCTTGCTGCATAAGTGCCAGTGCCCATTTATTCAAAATGACGCTGTTTGCCGGGAAAAGCGCGCCTGCCGCTTCATACGACTTCAATGCATCATATAGGCTATCTTGCGCTCCCTGATTTGCCCGGTATAGATAGTTGTCGGCAAGCGCAAAATGCCAATATGCGAGATACGGCTCCAGCCTGGAACAGGACTCGTAAGCGGACGTGCTCACTGCCAGCAGCTTGGATTTATCCGCCGGATCTTTCGTCGTTAAAGCATGCGAATAGGCATAGTAGCCCAGTAGTCCGTAATAGTAAGCCTCTTCCGGCTGCATAACAATAGCCTCCGTTATCAGTGTCATCGCCTTATATTGGTCCGCATCGTTTTGATTCATGCTCTCCCTGATCTTCATATTGGCAAAGTGGGCAGGGATAAACAATGTCGCACCTATCGATATGAATAGCAGCACCAGCAGCGCAGATGATGCTTTTCTCATTCTCCCCACCGGCTTATCGCCGCTGCTGCCAGTACCCGGAGATACTTCCTGAACTGCCGGCTGGGGCGATCTCCCTGCGCTTTCAAGTCTCACGATTGCCACCAGTAAGCCCAGCATCAGCCAGAAAACCATCTCGGGTACAATCTGCGATGGATCAAAAATTATGTGCGCACAATACTGGATCACGGCGGCTATGATAGCTGCGCTCATTATGATGGTATAACGCTCCCTGGTCCTTGACAGCATACGAAAACCGAGGAAGAAAAAAATGCCGAGCAAACACAGGAATGTGATTACGCCGAGAACACCGGCCGTTATGAGAAGATAAAGGTAATGGTTCTCAGGCTGTGCCAGCAGAAGGCTGATCGATGTGTATTGGCTCTTTAATTCTGCCGGAAATGTGCCCTGGGAAACAACCATAAAGGTCTCAGGCCCATAGCCTATCAGCCACCTCAATGACGTAAAACTATCCTGGCCTACCTGTATAACAGCGGGGTTGACGAAAGCATCCATAGCGCATTTCCATATCGCCACACGTATCCCCAGCGTTGATAATCCTACCTGCTCTGCTGACGAAACCTGCATATCCTGTTGGCCATCGGGTAATATATTCCCCGCGGGCAATAGCAACTGCCCGATCAGGATAACTGCCGTCAATGCGATGGCAAGTATAGATAAAATGCTGAGAGTCAAAGTTGAATTTCGCTTTAGATACAGGCCCAGCAGACCGAAAAAAATGAATAAACCAACAACAAAAACCAGGATAGTAACCGAATACTGGGCCATTGTCAGGCACACAAACTGCAATACGAACAGTAAAATTAGTCCGGCGAAAGCTACCTTATCTGTATTCCTCATTTTCGCACCCTGCCATCTGAGTATCGCCATGGCCAGGGTCAGCGGCATGATCATAGCGATGAAAGCGCTAAGATGAAGGGGATTGCCGATGGTGGAGAGCGCACGGTTATTTATCGTACCCCAGGGCACCAGAGCAGGAAAAACAATTTGGATGATGCCTATTATGCATACCAGACCCGAGGAAATCATTAACGTATAAAGTATTCTATCGATCTGAACCCTGGTTGTTACGCTCTGAGCGATGACCAGGAAAAAAATCATCAGACACAGTACGGACGACAGCCCATATTGCCAGGCCAGGCTTCCCCACAGGCTGCGGTATGGCATGACTGAAAATACCGTCGAAATAATCCATGCCAGTGCGAACAAAAGCGTTGCAACCTGGAGAGGCGACCGCCTCAAAGATGCAATCGGATGGCTATTGCCGTTGCTTCTTGTCAACATCCATCGGGCGATAGTGATACCCAGCAATACTAAAACCATGAATTGGAAGAGTTGCGTCTTGGCGAAGAGACAGGAGTCCCTTAAATATAAATTGAAATATAGCGGTGTTACAAAAATGATCAACAGCCACAGGCATTCGGCTGCCCTGCTCAGCCTATTTCCCCACTGATCATCGGCCGCATCGTAATTCGTATTCATCATCGCTGCGTATTATCCAGACCTATCACGTGCAATGCCATTGCTAAGATATAACATAACCTTATCAACATGCAATAGAGGTACTTAAGTACTACAATACAATTACCATAACGCTATTGACCACGTGACAAAGATACTGTATAAATAGTATGTTAATAAATAAATCCGGTTAGGTCGGTCCGGACCTACCATAATTTAGGAGGATATAATATGAAAAAGTTTTTTAAGTACGGTAACAAGGGTTTCACGCTGATCGAGTTACTGGTCGTCATTGCCATACTGGGCACGCTGGCCGCTGTGGTTATACTGAATGTAACAAAGTTCATCGGCTCAGGCAGGACAGAGGCGCGGGCTACTGAGCAGGCCAATGTCCAGACCGCTGTAACGGCATACATGTATGACAATCCTACTCAGACAACCTTCCCTGCCACTGTAGTGACACCAAGCAACTCCGGTATCCTGGGGCCCTATTTCCTCAATTCGCTCAACTGCACATATAGCATCCCTGCGGGCGGCAGTGTTCCGGCAGGGACTGACTGCGTTAAGTAGTAAATTCGGCTAAAACAAATTTGACCTGAGCAAGAGGTATGGGGCGATCCCCATACCTCTTGTTTTTATTGGGCGTACCAAAGTATACTTAAACGCAGGGCATAAGCATTGATTCGTAAAAGGTTAATCAATTGAACACTGAACGAACGACGATTAAGAATGGTTTATTTGTATCAATTGCTGAATTGGGCCGCCGCGGCTTCACCCTCATCGAGTTGCTTGTCGTCATAGCAATACTGGGCACGCTGGCGGCGGTGGTCATTCTCAATGTCACAAAATATATAGGCGCAGGCAGCACTGAGGCTATGCTTACTGAAAGGTCAAATGTTCAGACTGCTGTGGCCGCATATTTGTATGATAATCCTGCGGTGACGATCTTCCCTGCCACGAGAGTATCGCCGGCTAATCCGGGCATCCTCTCTCCGTACTTTATCAACTCGCTCAACTGCACGTACAACATTCCCGCCGGGGGAACGGTTCTGAACGGGACTAATTGCGGCGGCACCAGCCCTGCAGTAGTATCGCCTGTAAAAAAGATACAGCCTGTTCTTGACGTATCGCCCGTTACGGACTCATCCGTAAGGTGATTGTGTTAGTTTCGATCAGAAGATTTACACCCTTGTATAAGCCGTATATTCCGGCATGACCTTATATATTTGCCGACCTCATCAGCTTGTTCACGTCATCCACATCCTGGCAGAAGGCAAATACGTGCTCCCGTGTGATAATCCCCTTCCTGTACAGGTCCATCAGCGCATCGTCCAGCGTTTTCATGCCGATATTGGAGCTGGTGCGTATAGTATTGGGGATGAGGAATGGTTTGCCCTCGCGTATGAGGTTCTTAACGGCCGCATTGGCCAGCATGATCTCCACCGCCGCCACTCTGCCCCCACTTATGCGCGGCACCAGTACCTGGCTGAACACCGCTATCAGGGTGGAGGCCAGGCGCGCCTGTGCCATGACCCTTTCGTGTGGAGGAAAGAGGTCCACGATTCGTTCCACTGACTGTGCCGCACTGGGCGCATGCCCGGTCGACAGCACAAGGTGCCCCGTCTCGGCTACGGTCAGTACTGCCGATGCCGTTTCGAGGTCACGCATCTCGCCCACCAGTATCACGTCCGGGTCCTGCCTGAGAACATACTTGAGGGCATTGACGAAGGAGTGTGTATCCTGCTCAAGCTCCCTCTGAGAAAAGGCGCATTTAATGTTGGGGTGTACATACTCAACCGGGTCCTCGATGGTTACAATATAGCGTTTCATAGTATTGTTGAGATGATTTAGCATAGCGGCGATACTGGTGCTCTTACCTGAACCGGTGGGACCGGTGACAAGTATCAGGCCGCGGGGCCGGTTGATCAATTCCTTGCAGATATCAGGCATGCCCAGGTCGTCCAGGGTGGGGATACGCTGCGGAAGCAGGCGTATGGCAAGGCTGATGGATCCCTGCTGCCAGCAGGCGTTACATCTTCCCCGGCCCCCATCTTGCAGTGAATAAGCGAAATCGACCTCAAGCTCAGTAGAAAAAATACCTCTTTGTCGCGCGGGAGTAATCTGGTTGAATAACTGATCGATATCCTCACTCATCAGCGCTGGCAGGCTTTCCACCGGCCTCAGTTCACCGTCAATACGTAAGAGCGGAGGCACGCCTGCTATAAGGTGCAGGTCCGATGCCCTACTCTCACTCGCCAGCTTCAATAACTCGTCGATGTTCATCTGGTTATAATCTTAAGATCATCTATTGATTCACTGTCAGCTGCAGGGTGAACGTCACTTCCGTGTAAGTGCTGGTACCGACAGAGCTTATCAACACGAGCTTGAACAATCCCGATTTCCTCAGGTCACGGGCGTAATTAAGCAATATCTCCTCGCTGGGAGCTGATCCCTGTACCAGTATCACGTTTCCATCGTCGCTGACATTGGTCAGATATACGGTAGCCGGCAGCGAGGCAAAAACCTGTCCGAGGTCGCGATTGATCAGTCCCCTCTGGTCAGACAGGTACTTGATAGGCGCATTAAGCCGGTTCAGCAACTGCTGATCGATATCCATTGATTTAATCGCCTGGTCAGTCACATCGCGATATTGTGTTTGCATGCTGCTCAACTGGGCGGTTTTCTGTTTCAACAACAATTGCATATCAGACGTCTGTTTTTCCGCTGTTCCGCTCATCACCCACATACCCAATGCCAGTACAGCGCAAACGCCCAGGGCGATCAGCGGCGTCGGACTAATTGCCGCTGCAGACGGCCTGGCAACAGGAGTCGCACTGGGCATTACATTTATGTCAACCTTTGTTAATTGATTGATGGTGCGTAATGCCAGGCCGCTATTGACAATGAAATCGTTGCCTTCCTGGCCCGGCGGATATGTCAGTAAGGCCGGTGCGGCCTTGACCGGATACCCCATCACCATAGAAAGAGTCTCCCGAAGTATGCCGCTGACAATACAATAAATCTGCTGTCCCAGTGGATTGTTCTGGTGTATGGAATTGTAGAAGTTTATGGTCCTGTCCACCTCTTCCTTGACTGTCCTGGCCTTATCCCCATCGCTCATTGTTGCCGCACCCGAAAAGGGAAGGCTGCGAATAATTTCCGGGACTCCGTCATTTACAACCGTGAGGTCGAACGAATTCGGTTGTACATTAACTGCGATAGCGGTTTTTTCATCGATAACACGTGATACAGCCAGCGGTTTCAATTCAAGGTACTTCATCCGCAATCCGCATAGCTTCAGTGTTTCCATGATAGAATTTACATTATCGAAAGGCAGCCCCACCAGGCAAAGGGCAATCTCATTATCCGAAATCTTAACGTCGGTCCATGATGTATAGATCGATGAAAGGGGAACCGATACAACCCGCGTCATTTCCTTTCTTGCGGCTTCTGCCAGTAGCGCACGGTCGAGCTTGGGCACATATATAACGCGATAGACCGAGTGTATGCCACTGACGCTGGCCACTGTATCTTTTTCACGTATCTTGTATTGGGCCAGCATCATGCTGATTACCTGGCTTACGTGCGCCCTCTCTAAGACTACCCCGTTTTGCACCCAGCCGGGCTGTAAAGGAGCTTCAGAAGCAAAGGTTACCCTTGTACCTCTTACGCAAGTTATTCTTGCCGAGGTATCTTCAATACTTACAGTGAGCATATCGCTTGATAAATCCCGAAATCAGTCGTTGCAGTAAACCTGCATATTTATTGACGCCTTATCCAGTTCCCCTTCTATTTTAGCTGGATTTATCGCAACGTTGGTGAACTGGCTGGAAGGCAGCTTAACACCCGCCGCTATGAGGAAATTCTGAAAATTCGCCACCTGGCCGGTCAGACTGAGAGAATAGGTAAGCACCGGATACTCCGAGCCCAATACCTTGCTTGCGGCCCGTGACACTGTCATGTTGGTTATGGTGATATCATAGTTCCAGGCCAGGTCCATGAGTATCTTCGAGACCTCGGGATTATTTCCAATATTTTTATATTGTAACCTGGCCGCTTCCAGATCCTTCTTCATCTCCCCCGCTTCAGTTGTGGCCGATGACCGGGATGTCATCCTGGCTGTCAAATCATCGATCTGAGATTGGACCTCGTTTATCTGCAATTGAATAGTAGTCTGTTGCGACGCCTGTTCCATATAACCGGTTACCATAGGTACCATGGCTATTAAAAAGAGGGCCAGTATGAGGATCAGCCAGACGGAGGTACTGAGGCGCGGCAGGCGCTGCGATATATTACTCTTGGTTACTTTGGGTGCTTCTACAGGCGATGCCACAATTTTTAATTCTTGAGGTATTTATTCCTATTATACATTAAATCTGTTGTATTCAACACAGCATCAAGCGCAGAGTCTGATTTACTGCAAGTCATATATAAGGATGCCGCCAGTGCTGATATTGCTTCGGAAAGAGAGTATGACATAGACAACATTCAATACTTCCGTCCCCGTTTCAAAATTCACCTGCGCTTCAGTGTCATTGGGTTGAACTATACCGTTGGCGATGGAAAAAGTATCTATATCGATACCGTCTATGAGAGTTCCACTTACGGGTGGAATACGCGACTTAGAATTGCACACATCATTTGCCGGATTATCGGCATCCGATAAATCATAGCCATTCACTGACACACTGTCGGTATAATTGTGAGACCAGGGATCATATTCATCACCCTCACCAACGAAGTGCGTGTATCTGGCAGCCTCCTCACCGGGAGCAAGGTCCGGGGTAAGAAATCCGGATATCGAGATGGGAAGAGTCACGTTACGTGTCACATAGTTAAAATCATCAAAGATATATATCTGATGGCCTTTGGTGGTGGGGCTGGTATAGATGACGATGATAGACCAGGCGCTGTAAGCCCACTCATCCTCATCGCCGTCATTCTCATAGCCGGAGGATCTCTCATTACCATCCATGGGACTGCCGAGAGGATATCGGGTGTAATTGTTATACACCTCGCTACTATGGCTGTCTTTCCACGTATACAGGCGATATCTATAAGTTGAGCTGTAGCTGGAGCGAGTGTCCCAGTGCCCCACCGTGTATTTTCCGTTGCCTACAAAGCTGGTACCATGGAAATAATTCATTACCGTGTCGGTGACATCGGCGATGCACGAATAGGACCAGCCATGAGCCGGACCGCCGGGGTCCTCCACATCTGACGCTCCCTGTTTTTGCGATGCCGTAACGATTGTGGAAAATACCGGCGCTCCGGAGGCCTCTATGGTCAGCTTGACTTTATGTACGTTTTTACTCAGAGGCAGCGCATCAAGCTGAGATTGACTGTACCCTCTTACATCCCAAGGCTTACACTTCCAGCCCGACCAGTAAAGCAGTATTTTCTCCACACTGGCATTAGCAGGTATACCGCCGGCAGTCGACCACGTCTCTTTATACAGCCTGTCTCTGGAGTTATCGTTATAAGGATCGCTGTTTCGCATCAGCGTATTACCAAGGGCGTAATAGTCCCCCTCCATCGACGCACCGAACTTCTGGAACTCTTTTTTAGTGGTATAGGCGGTTACGCTGGTAGTTTGCCCGGTCGGGCTGGTCGCCGTGGACTTAACCTCAAATACCTTCAAGTCCGTGTTCCAGGCAAGGTAATTAAGTCCGGTGGTGTTATTGGTTTTCACCCAGCAAAACTCGCCCTGGCTGACCTGATTAGGGGTATATTCAAAAGTGATCTTTCTCTGACTTCCCGGTGGATCAAACAGGTCATAGCTAATGGGCGTAGTATAATCCCATATGATGGTATGGCCGCCCCTGAACGGGGTGACCTGTGGCACGCAATAATACGGCTTGGCAGGGTAATATGTTTTTTCCAGGCTGCTTGAGCCGGGCACGTATTCAAACCCTGCCGGCAGCCAGCATCCGATACGCTTTATACTTAGCGGGCCAACGGTTCCGTCATACATTAAGATGATCTCATATTTAGCCCGTCCGCTGCTGGAGCCGTTTCCCTGATAACTGCCCGCCATGACGATATTGGTAGCAGGATTCCTCTGCTGTGTAAGGTTAGGTGTTTCCAGGTTTTCCAGTACCCACTTCGCTCCGATCAGGTAGTAAACGCTGTTATCGTTGATGGGATCGGCCGAACTGAGTGTATAATTCTCGTATGCCCTCCCGTAGACACTTTCGCCCCAGCTTGCGTCGTCAAGCCAGGTCGGCAGCTTCCCATTAGTCTTGATGCGCCATTGGGCAGCCTCAATTCCGGAATTAGCGGAATAGTATTCCTTGGTTTTACGCTCTACAATCTGCCCCGCCATGGAAGCAGTGTTCATGAAATACAGGAGGATAGGCAGCAACAGCCCGCCTATTATCACAAGCATCAATACCACTCCCAGTACCGCCATCCCCGATTCTCCATGCCGTGTTTTTACTGGAACCTTCAACGTATTGTTCCTTCAATCATCATTGCTATCAAAATGACCTGGGTGATATTTTATAAACTCTGGTCTCAGTGGAGCTCCCTACCTGGACGGTTATTGTCACTGTGAGTATTTTCCTGGGATTACTTGGATCAGGCTGATTGTACTGAGCCGTGATTGACGAGATGCTGTCTGAAACACGCATCTGGCTGCTGCTAATGGGATTGCCTGTCCTTTCATCCGTTATTGCCACCTGCCTCTGCAGATTGTGATCCGTATCAACTGCATAAGTAATGGTCGTCTTGGTGGCATTCCAACTGACATAAGAAATGACCAGCGGCGTGGCTGTGGAGATCGTAAATAGCGCCGGTGTCGGCGTAATAAGTTGCGCACTTGTAGCGTCTCTGTCGATCCAATAACCCGCGTTTTGAACCTGGCGTATCGCCAGCATACTGTTTTCCGCCTTTGGCACCAGCAATAGCAACTGGTTGAGCACCGCCAGAGCTCCCACCAATACCGCTGCACCGATGCCCATGGCTATCAGCAACTCCACCAGAGTCAATCCGCTGGAGCCTCTGCGGAAAAGAGGTAGTTTTTTATCCGACCGTGTCAAACTCATATTCATCATTCTATCTACTATCTTTTGTATGACTCCAATACGAGGACCTCGGGAGGCGAATGCTGCTGGCAGGTTACGGTCACAGTTACTTTCTGGACTCCGAGATCCAATGCGCTGGTCGATCCGGTCTCAGGGTCCACGAGCACTACAACAATATTTATGTCATACCCTTCAGGTATGCCGCTGATCTTGCTGTATGTATAGGGAGGAGTGCTGTCGTATGGAGCATTGTTTATCGCCTCCATTTGTGTCTTTGCCAGGCTCTCCGCCGTTGTACGCTGATCCGCCAAAAGGAGCACCTTGAAATTTGTGCCCAGTGCGGACACGAAGGTAACGCCCACTATCGAGAAAATAGCCAGCGCTATCAGCACCTCTGCTATGGTCATGCCCGTTTCATTCCCTTTGAATTTAAGCATATTCATGAGCAATGCCTGACAGATTTACCCCCCGATCAGACTCATGCTGGAATATATGGGAACAAAGATAGAAAGGGCCAGGAAGCCGACGGCCAGCCCTATGATTATGGTCATAGCCGGCTCAATCATGCCCAGTACGGTCTGGAGTTTATCGGTAGCCTCGATCTCAAAACTTTCAGCTACAATGATCAGGGTATTGTCCAGGTTACCCGTCTCCTCACCAACACGCGTCATCTCCACCATGAGCGGTAAAAACTCAGGATGCCGTCCCATGGCCGATGCCAGCCCTTCCCCTTTGACAATATCCTGCTCAACATCCGTTAGCGCGTTGGCAACGATCCTGTTGCCGCTCGACTCAGCTGTAAGCTTGAGTATCTCCGGCAGGGGCAGGCCGGAACGGAACAGAATGGTGATGCTGCGGCATACGCGCGCCAGCGTATTGATCAGGTTTAGCCTGCCCAACACCGGCATAGTCAGCATGATCCTGTCCTTCTGCAATGCCCCGTTGGGTGTCTTAATATACAAATATAGCAGCAGGCAGATAGCCACCACAGCCAGCATTACATATACGCCATACTCCCCCATAAAACTAACTACAGCGATTAGTATTTGCGTCATGAGAGGCAGTTTGCCGCCCAGGGACTTGAACATGTCCATGACGGGCGGCAATACAAAAGTGACGGCTAAAAATCCCACGGCCACAGCCAGCACCAGCACTATGATTGGATAGGTCATAGCCTGCCTTATCTTGCGCATGGCGGCGGTGGACTGCTCGGCATAGCCGGCAAGGTTGCGCAACACGCTCTCCAACTGACCGGTCTGCTCGCCCACGGCTATCATCTTGCAATACATTTTATTGAATGCCTTGGGATGCTTTTCCAATGCAACCGACAGAGGGCTACCTGATCGCAGGTCGGATATAATGTTGTCCAGCATCCCGGCAAAAACCTTGTTGGTAGTCTGTACCTTCAACAGGTCAAGACTCTGCACAATGCCCACGCCCGATTCCAGCAGCAACGCAAGCTGCCGGGAGAAGAGGATGATCTCCTCCTGCTTGGCCCCTTTTTCGAACAAAGAGGGTATGCCTGTTATACCTGGCCCTCCTGTCGCTTTCAGGCTGACTATCTGGTAACCGCTGGTCGCCAACCTATCCTCCGCATCCTTCTCGCCGGAAGCATCGATCTTACCTTTGACCACACGTCTGTCAGCGGTGTAGCCAATATACTCGTAAAGCATTTTTATCCTGATTCAGATCTATTTTCCATACAGAAATGCCGAAAGATTACAGGCACTGATCTGTAGCCCTGCCCGTCTTTGCGGACGCAGTTGAAGCTGCGCCCCTGTACCGCAGATTTTCTGTATTCATATATACTCATTGCAAACAGGGCTGAGCGGTAATTCAGGAGATGGTATAAGCGTTTCGTAGCACTTCGTAGGGGGTTGTAATGCCTGCCTTGGCCTGCATCATACCGTAGCGTGCGATGGGCACCATGCCCTCGCTGAGGGCCGCGGCCTTTATATCGGTGTTGCTGGAGCCGCCAACAATCATTCTGCGGATATTGTCTGTTATCATCAATATCTCGAAGATGGCAGTGCGGCCGAGATAGCCGGTATACACGCACACTTTGCATCCCTCGCCATACATGAACTCCGCCTTGGCCTCGCCCATTTCTTTTTCATAGGCTATCTGCTCCACCAGCGGCGCCGTCACTTTGCGGGCACAATGAGGGCAGACCCGCCGCACCATGCGTTGGGCCACGATACCTATAAGGGCCGAACTGATCAGGAATGGTTCCACCCCCAGGTCGATCAGACGGAAGACCGCGCCCACCGTGTCATTGGCATGCACCGAAGACAGCACGAGGTGTCCGGTCAGGGCTGATTGTACGGCTATCAGGGCTGTTTCACTGTCGCGTATTTCACCCACCAGAATGACATCAGGATCGAGCCTGACAATGGCGCGCAACCCGCTGGCAAAGGTCAGGCCGGCCTTGACATTAACCTGTATCTGGTTAATGTTTGAGAAGTGATATTCTACGGGGTCCTCTACGGTTATTATGTTCTTACCTACCTGATCCAGAGAGTTGACTGCGGCATAAAGAGTGGTCGTCTTGCCGGCTCCCGTGGGGCCGCTGATAAGGACCATGCCGTAGGGCATCATAAGCATCTGCTCAAACATCTCCTGGCTCTCACGCAGAAAACCGACCTGTGGCAGGGCCAGCGCTGCAACCGATTTATCCAGCAGGCGTAATACAGCCATTTCGCCATTAACCGTATTAACTGTCGCCACACGGACGTCTATATATTTGTTGTCTGAATCAAAGGAGAACTGGCCATCCTGGGGACGCCTGTGATCGGCGATATTCATGTCTGAAAGGATCTTTATGCGCGAAATGATACCATTGTGCACTGTCAGTGGCAGCGAGGCCACCTCGTGTAATATACCATCGATTCTAAAGCGAATGCGCAGCTTATTGTCGTCCGGCTCGATGTGTATGTCCGACGCTCTTGCCTTGATCGCATCATCCAGCATTTTATCGAGCTGGTGTGCAATGGGGGAATCACTTGTAATCTCGGGAGGGAGCACTCTATCATCATACTGGGGAAGTGATGAAGGCCCGACGGCCTGGGCCTGCCCGGCAGGCCCGGCAGATTTCGGAGCAACAGGGGGTAACCGAGGGTTTGGCCGATCCCGGAGCAACATGCGCAGGTGGCGCGCTTTCCGGTCCCGCAGCCAGACCCGTCCCGCTGCTAAGCCTTGATGCATCCTTTAGAGCCCGGTAATTATACTCGATCCCTTCCTTGATATCCGCTTCCGAAGCAGCAACAGGCTCTATACGTCTCCTGGTATAAATGGATAGATTTTCGACGGTCAGCACATCGGCGGGATTAGCCATGAAAATCCGCAGAGTGTTATTTTCCAACGACAGCGGCAGCACCTTGTATCTTTTGGCTACGTCTTCCGGGATCAATCCCAGGGCTTGTGGCATGGGTGCTGCATACTGGACGTTCAGCTTAGCGATGCCCGGTTGGGCTGCCCCACCCGGGGCGCCACCTTTAGCTTTTGTATTATCCGGATTCATTGCGGTGAGTACCTCAAATACATTTAATCATCATTCCGGGGGCGCCGTATCAACAACCTCAATGACCTTCTCCAGGCCAATCTTTCCTCTCCGGAACATACATCACTTTAAATTGTACGTATAAACTGACCGTTGTCAAAATGGGCCAACACGTCGATAGCACTTTCTGAACCGCTTCGACCAGATAGATAGTCGCTATATGCCTTTAAGCTTAATCTAACATGCGACTTATCATTTTGCAAATAGAACGCTATTTGTGGTAGATTTCAGATAAATCTGCTTCGCCTCTGTTGTAACACGGTGCTCAGTAACGGAGTACGGTTATATAGATATTTAATGAGAATTGTACACTGGCTATACCCGTATATCCTCGTCATCTCCATCTTGGCGTTAATTGTCCTGTTCGTTCCCTCAGGACAAAGCAGCGCCGCCACACAGCGGACACTGGCCTGGAGCGTGGTTGATACACCTTCCGACGGTTCCAACGGCATGTTTATACGCACCTGCGGTATAAACGACCTGGCGCTGGGACCCGATAACATCACCTTCTATGCCGTCAGCACCGATAACACTTCGCTTATCGCGGCAAATCTTTTCAAATCCACCAACGCCGGGTATACATGGCTCCCCAATATCGGAAATAACCTGTCCGCGGCGGGCGCCTTTTTCCCGGTATGGAACATTGCGGTGGCGCCCGATGATGCCAAGTTCATTATAGCTGTCACTGACGGTGGCATTCCGGCTGGGGCAGGCCCCCGCGCAGCCTACTACTCAACCGACGGGGGCGCCAACTGGGCAAACGCAGCCTTCCCCCTAATCGCCAACGAGTACATAAGCTGCCTCGACATAGCAAAATACGACCCGGCCGATCGGTTCAGGGATATAGCCATCGGCACCCGCAACATTGCCGGACAGGGCAGATTGCTTACCAGGCCGTACGGCACCGCCTTCTCAGGCGCATGGGTGTCTCAGGGTGACCCACTCTGGACAGCCGTCACCTCGGTGAAATTTTCGCCCAACTATAATCCCGACCAGACCATGGCAGTCGTTTCATTCACAGCGGTGGGAGCAGCCCTGCACCTGGGAAAACACAATACGAGTCTCAACTTCACCGAGTGGGACGTCCTGGGTGGATACGCGGCCTATCCGGTGCCCCTCGGCAACACACTTACAATCCCCGTTATCTACTCAGCCAGCAATATATATCGCACCGGCATTGAGTTGCCCTCCGATTACATAGGCACTGATTTAAGCCTGCGCGGATGCTTTGTCAACGCTGATAATATCACCCATTCACGCGTATTTTATATAAGCAACACACCAACTGTCTTCGACATTACACCCGCTGGCAGCTCACGCATATACTCTATCGCCTACTCGGGCACCAACGCCACCGGCATACTTTTAGCCGGCGAAGCCACCGCTAACAGCGCGCGCGCGCTGGCCAACGTCTGGCAAAGCTCCAATGCCCAGGCAACCTGCGCGGGGTGTGTCACTTGGCTTAAATCCGATAGTCTGAAATCGCCCACCGGCGGCGGCGGCACCGGGCGCGCCAACGTATTGCTGGCCTGGATTTCTGACGGCAGCATGGCTTATTGCGGCACAAGCTCCGAGAACTCGACGCTGGGCGGAACAGGATCGCTGCCGGGCCAGTGGCCTTTCTCCAAGTTGACCAAAGCGCCGTCAGATGAATCGGCCTTCCAGTACAGCAAGGATAATGGATATGCCTGGAACCAGATCGGGATCATCAATACAAGGATCGACCAGTTGTCCGACGTGGCTGCCGTGGAGAAGCCCCAGGATTCGCAGGTTCTGGGAAATAACACGCTTTATCTTGCCTCGCTGAATACCTCCGGCGTTGCACCCGCACCCGATATTGACAGCGTATGGCGCAGCACCAGCGACCCCCTGGGTCGTACGTGGGAACGCACCTTCACCCTTCCGTCAAGCGACAGCGGCACCATACTGCGCCTGGCTCCCCGGGATACGGCATCGACAGCCATGAGCAAGGTTGTGGTCTTTGCCGATATGGGCACGGAAAACATTACCTATTCCGCCGACTCGGGCGACATATGGATGGTTGTACTGGCCGGGACAACTGTCAAAGATATCTCGCTGCGTGACGAGTCCACCATGTACGTAGTGGATGACTTTAACGTACGCAAGGTCAGCCTTAGCGGAGCGGCCTGGCAAATCGTGAAAAAACTGGGCACCAACCTGCTTGTCCCGGTACACACCATCTGCAATCCCGGGTCAGACAGCGCGGGAAAAGAGTATGTTTTCGTGGGCACCGAGGGGGACGCGGACACCTCTATAGCCTGGGCCGACTTCTCTGCGGTCTTACCGCAGTTCACCGCGCTCAAAGAACTGCCCGAGCAGGGCAACGTTCATGTCGTGACAGATGACCTCTATAACAGCCACAAGAACATCTATGCAGGTATCAACGACACCATAACTAATAACGACGGCATCATTTACCGCTGGACTATGAATTCCAGTATAAACTGGGATCCCCTCGATCCGATCGATAGAGGTTTCTACGGAATCTGCATGCTCAACAGCGTGCTCTACGGTGCGTGGAACACAGATATCCAACTTCCTATCAACAGCAGCGGCGCTGACCGGACGCTGGAGGCCAGGGTCAAGGTACCCCCCGCACCACAATGGGACCAGCTCATAGACGGTATTCCAGTGACAAACCTGGTCGAATTCACGCGTGAGCCAACGTCCCTTCACATCTCTTCAAACGGCCATAATACTCTCTGGGCAATCGACAACCGGGCGTATGTTTTCCCATCGAAGCAGGGCTGCCTGTGGCAATTTGTGGATTCAGTGGCCAAGATAGGCCCCTGGCCCACAGCGCCGGCGCCCGGCAGTTTCATCGGGGCCGATCCTGTGACCGGACGTTCTCAACAGATCGATTTCAAATGGCGGCCTATGAACGATATTTATGGCTATGACGTCCTCATTGCCAAGGACGTCAACTTTACGCTGCCGCTCAGCCAGCAACTGCAGATGACGCCTGTAGATGACGTCACGGGCTCCTGGATCGTCACTCCCGCCGACCAGGAAGATCCGTCCTGCTGGGTCGCGCCCGGCGCACTGGAAGTGGGACGTTCCTATTACTGGAGAGTACGCGCATCCAGGTCATGGATGGGCACTCCCATACACAGTCCCTGGTCACCCACTCTATTTTTCTCGGTGGGCGCGGGATCCATGATCACGTCCGAATACATGGGGCCTACGCTACTGACGCCGGTGGACGGTGTATGCAGCAATTGCCTGCCCCCCATCCGCTTCAGCTGGTCGCCCATTAAAAACGCCGGGCTGTATCAGTTCACACTTGCAAGGGATGCGCAGCTCACCGATGTGATCGTGCAGGAGACGACAACGACCACAGCTTTTGAGCTTAAAAGCGGCTTATCGCTATCGACTCCATATTACTGGCAGGTTAAAGCCGTCGCTCCAGTGGTCAGCGATCCCAGTCCGGTAGGCACTTTTACACTGACCGATAATATCACGCAGCCGCAGAAGCAGCCGGCAGCAAAGCCACAACCCGGCGCCGTTCCCGCTGCATCCAATTTCTGGATATGGATCATCATCGTTATCGTCGTTGTCCTGCTGCTTCTCATCAACGCGTTCGTCTTTATATCACGTAGAAGGGATTTATAACCTTGATTTTTATCATGTAGGGGCGTAGCTTTAGCTGCGCCCGTAAGAACGTAAGAGCGGACGGGCCTGAAGGCCCATCCCTACATTTAAAAATGAAACAAAATTTTGAAACGATCGCTGCGCTGGCCTCTAAAGTCAAGGGTTTCCTGGCCGAGGATGAAGGCTTGAAGCTGTATGAACTGGGTCTTGAGGCCTGCACACTCGGCCCTTGCCTGGAGATAGGCAGCTTTTGCGGCAAGTCAACCGTTTATCTGGGAGAAGCCTGTAAAAGAAGTAGTAGTACGCTCTTTACCATCGACCATCATCGCGGATCGGAGGAACAGCAGCCCGGCCAGTTGTATTTCGATCCAGCGATTTTCGACAGTACCAGGGGCATCATAAATAGCCTCCCCCTGTTACGGGAAACCCTGCATAAAGCAGGCCTCGAAGATAATGTCGTCCCCATGGTCACACAGTCCGGTGTCGCCGCCCGGAACTGGTCCACGCCGCTGGGCCTGGTCTTTATCGATGGCGGGCACAGTTATCAGACGGCGCTTTCGGACTATCGCTGCTGGTCGCCGCACGTATTGCCGGGGGGATTCCTGGTTTTCCACGACATTTACCCCGATCCTGCCAAAGGGGGGCAGGCTCCTTTTGAAGTGTACAAGCTGGCGCTGGAGAGCGGTGATTACGGGGAGTTGCCCATGGTCAACAGCCTGGGCATTCTAAGAAAGCACGCTATCGTGGTGATCGAAAAGTAGGTTTGTAGCTGACATGGGCTTGAGCATATCGGCTGCCAGCAGGACCGCGGCGGAAGTCCAGGTAGGTTTCGTCAGTGGCCAGATCTCGTGCTCGGGAAACGCTACGCCGTACCAGTAGGCGCCGTCCTCATCCCTCATCTGGTGAACCCAGTAATAAATCATGGCCGACTGCTTATACTCGCCATGAACCGCCAGTGAAATGGCCAATTCGCTGCTCTCGGCGGCAGTGACCCACTGTTTCTCAAGGTTGCAGACGGACCCCTTGCCGTGCACAATGAACTTGTCCCAGCTGTCGTATATTCTCTTAGTAGCCACCTGACCATTGATAACGCTGCACAGGGCCGGGTAATACCAGTCCATGGCAAAAGCATTGATGGTTTTCTCGTCGATGTTGTCTCCATATGGCAACGGCATTTCAAGGATGGCAGTACGCAAGACTTCGTTGGCCTCCTGCCAGTCCCGACGTTCTTCCCCCATCAACTCCGCCATCTTTAACGCGCATTTAATGCTGAGGTAGGAAGAGCTGCAGCTTGCTATCTGGGCGGTAGGATATACACTGCCAGCCGCATCCCTGGCCCAGTATATTTCACCTTTCGGCCCTCGCATATCCAGCACGTAGTCGATCGCGCCCCTGACCACCGGCCACATATTGTCAAGGAAGGCTCTATTGCTCGTTACCAGATAGTGATGCCACGCGCCCACAGCCATATAGGAAATGGCGTGCGAAACCTTGTACCTGTCTTTGGGCTTGCCATCGCGGTAGTTGGCATACCAGCTCCCATCGGGAAGCTGCATACCCGCCAGCCACTCGTAAGCTTTCTCTGCTTCGTCATGATAGCTGCCGGCATCAATGGCCATTGCGCATTCAACATGGGTCCAAGGCTCCACCAGCCCGCCTTCGACCTCGGGCACAGAACCACGGTTCTCCTGCACGCTGACGATGCTTTCAAATGTCGGCCTGAGAAACTTCTCGGATAACAGCGCCTCCAGTTCCGGCATCTCAAATGTGTTGCTGTTATCCATTACCATTATCTTAATCCAACCTTTATCTTACCTTGGTCCTCGATGGCTTCCCTGTAGTAGTCCGCCGTTTGCCCGGCTGCATTATCCCAGTTAAATAATCTCTTCACCCTCTCCACACCCATGGCGCCCAACTCCTTTCGTCTCGTTTCATCATCCAGAAGTATTTCTACAGATTTCACCAGGGCGTCCGTATCACCGGGCGGCACAAGGATGCCGGCGTCGCCAACCACCTCCGGCAGGGCGCCGGCAGTGGTAGAAATAACCGGTGTCCCGCAGGCCATGGCCTCCGCCGCAGGCAGTCCGAATCCTTCATAGATAGAGGGCACAACCAGCATGGTTGCCGAAGAATAATGTTTGACCAGACTCTCGGTGTCTATCTTGCCGGTGTATTGAGTACAATCGCCGAGACACAGCGATTCGATCAATCCTTCAGTATAACCTTTGACCAGCGGCTCCCCAACTATGGTAAGCTCCACTGCGCGCGTCTTACGCAACTCCGCCACAGCCTCCAAAAGGAATTTAAGCCCTTTGAGCGGTGTGTCCCCACTGTTTATCACCAGTATGCGATTGCCAGACCGCTTCGAGCCGGGCTGTTCCTTGAAAACGTCCGTATCCACCCCGCAGTAAATGATCCTGAATCGCTCGCGCGGCAATCCGAAGCTGCTCGTGATCTCCTGCAGGGAGTGTTCTGAATCCGTAATAAAATGGGATAGATGCCTGGCCACCTTTATCTGTGTATCTGCGAAGGAGTACCAGCGCTTGATTCCCCAGGAGCGGTAGGCCGAATTGCTGGCCTTAAGGGCGAGTTCGCGATCGATCGTTATAGGATGGTGGATGGTGGTCACCAGCGGCATCCCCAGTTGCCTGATCTTAAGTATCCCTTCCGTAATGCACTGATTATCATGCACGATATCGTATTTCTTGCTGTGACCATCCTGGCGGAACATGCTGTAGGCTCTCATAGCAAACGTGTGCGGCTCTGTGAAGCAACCGCTGCATTCACCCAGCCATTCGACAAAGTTAGGCCACGTGTTGAGCCGCATCGGATTGATCAGGTAACGTCTTTTTTCAGGCAACCTGTACAGGTCCAAACTTGGTAGTCTGATCAGGTTGATTCCATCAGCCAGGTCCGGATAGGGCGGACCCGCCACCACATCCACACTGTGTCCCAACCTCTGAAGGGAGCGGCTGAGATACCTGACGTAAATACCCTGACCGCCAGAGTATTGATAACCCCGGTAGCTCAACAAACATATCCGCATGAATGTCAGTCCGTTAAATCGCTTGACAAAAGCATTGAAAACACGCAGACATTTTACATTTATCAGCGATATTAATCAAGACTGCGCTGAATTCAACCGTCCGCCGCCGTCCTGGCTCGTTTGGCTTCTATAGCTTCCGAGTACACTTCTGCCGATAGTCGGGCCGCATTGCTCCAGTTGAATTTCTCCAGTATTCTCTTTCTTCCCAGCACGCTATATTCATTGCGTTTTGCAGGGCTCTCCATCAATTGTGCAATAGCAGCGGTAAGCGCGGTAGAATCGCCCGGCGGTATCAAAATGCCGGCATCGCCGACAACTTCAGGCAACGCTCCTGCCGTGGTCGATACAAGCGGGGCGCCGCAGGACATGGCTTCCGCGGCCGGTATGCCGAAGCCTTCATAGGTGGAAGGCACAGCAACGAGTGTGGCTGACCTGTACAGCTCTATCAGTTCCGACGTTTCAATCTGGTTGCGGAAAGTCACTGCCTCCGTAACACCCAGCTTGTCCATCAGCTTTTCCGTAACACCATCCCCCAATGTCCTGCCCACAACCACCACCTTCAAATCCCACCTCTTTCTTAGTTCAGCCAGCGCCTCCAGGAGGAAACGAAGGCCTTTGACCGCTGTGTCGCGGCTCATGACCATGAGGATCATATCATTAAGCCTGGTCACATCCTGAGAGGGACTGAATAGCTCCGCATCGATGCCGTTATAAATCACCTTCATCCTGGATTCCGGAATACCGAATATCTCATGGATGTGGTGCCTGGCCATCTCGGACACCGTTATAATGTGGGGCAGTTGCCTGGCAACCTTGATCTGCATACCGGTGAAGGAAAACCAGCGGAGGTATCCCAGTTTATCCTTAAGCGATTTGGCGGACTGTATGGCCAGATCGCGATCGATAGTAACAGGATGATGGATGGTCTCCACCACCGGATACCCTGCCTTCTGGATATCCGCAATACCCCAGGACAGGGTCTGGTTGTCGTGTATCACGTCGTACTTTTTTGTATTATCACTACACAGGTATCTGTAGGCGCGTATGCCGAAGGCCAGCGGTTCGGAGAAATAACCCGTCATGATGCCGCCCCATTCCATAAAGTTGGCATGGGTATCCAGCTTCCGGGGATCGATAAACAACCGTTGCCACGATCCAAACCTGTAGAGGTCAAGACTCGGCAATTTGATCAGCCCCACACCATCGTCTACGATAGGATATGGAGGACCCGACATCATATCCACCTCGTGGCCAAGGTCACGCAGGGCATTGCTCAGGTAGCGCATATAGATCCCCTGCCCACCCGAGTAGGGATAACTGCGGTAACTTAAAATGCATACTCGCATTTAACGTTTAATTCTCCCCGTGCAAGACTACATATAATACCAGACTTATCCACTCACGTACAGTATCGCTCGAATTGTGGCAATTTTATCCTGTTGACAAAGATAAATTATTCAGTTTAACATATATATAAGTATTGAATGAATATTCATTCTATTATTTTATTAAACTATGACAACACATATTAAGAGAAAGGAACACATCACCAAAACCCGCAGGAAGCAAATACTCAAGGCTGCGCTTTCTGTTTTTTCTACCAGGGGCTACGGGGAATCCACCATGGCCGATGTCGCCGAAGCGGCGGGAGTAGGCGTAGGGACGTTATACAATTATTATAAGAATAAGCGTGACCTGCTTATATCGCTAGTGCAAAAATTATTGGTCTCAGAAAGCCTGATTAACATCCTGGATAAAATGTCGGATCAGAGCAGCCGCGATTTCATGGATTCATTGCTCGCAGAGCGCCTTGAGTTCGGGTTCGGCAACGCACAGAACATCCTGTTCCTTTTTTTTGAAATTCAACGTGATCCCAAATTGCGCCATCAATACGTGCAGCAAGTAGTTGCCCCTCTTCTGGCCCGGATAGAGGATTATATATGTTTTCAGGTCCGGAGCGGCGTTTTCCGCAAAGTTGATGAAAGAGTCATTGCCCGCACTATGATGGGCGCTATCATAGGAAGCATGATACTCTATCATCTTGAGCAACGTGACAGCCCTTTTAAGAAGGCTAATCTAAAGGAGATAACCCACGAGTTAAGCTGTTTATTTATGAACGGTTTAGTGAGAAAATAATTCATGCAGAGCCTGTGGAATGATTTTCAGTCCGCGCTATTCCTGTTCTATAAGTATGTTACACGCGGCAACAAGGGCACCATCGTACTCACCGTACTGGTTGCCACACTGGCTTTCATACAGATTAACCTGATCTCGGGCATACTCAGCGGCGCCGTCGGGCTTATCTACGATCAGACTAAAAACAACTATGTCGGCAACATCGTTGTACAGCCCGGTAAAGACCAGTGGGGCAATGCCGAGGATTACATCAAGCAAGTAGACTTGTTGAAACGCAAGATCAATGCCATCCCCGGCATCATCGGATGCAGCTCACGGTACACCGTAGGCGCCGTCATTGAATATGATCCTGATAAAACAGGCAGAGATATCCGAACGATAAGCTGGCCCGTAAAGTCCATCAATCCCGAAGACGAGAAGCGAATTTCCGAACTGCACAATTACATGGTGGCAGGAGAATACCTGGATGAATCCGACCGTGACCAGATAGTGATAGGCAGGGAGATATCCGGCGGTTATGGGGCCAGCCTGGAAGTGCAATCGCTCAAGGGTGTTAATATCGGCGACGAGGTAACGGTCTTCTATCACAATGGGATCACCCGCAAATACACGATAAAAGGCATATATGCCACTGTTTTCCCGCTGGCCGACATGAGTGCCTTCGTGACCCAAAAAGAAATGGAATCTGTACTTGGCATGCATGACCGCGCCAGCGAAATCATTATCAGGACGGATGAAGCCTACCCCGAAGCATATTACATACAGGAATTGAGAAAAGCCGGCGTGGAATTGCAGGACATCCGGCCCTGGCAGGACTTCATCGGCCTGGTCCTCGGTATTGCGCAAAGCTTCGATATCATCAAAAGAATCATTTTATTTATCGGCCTGATAGTCGCCGGAGTGACAATCTTCATCGTTATCTTTATTGCCACCATCAGCAGAAGAAAACAGATAGGAATTATGAAAGCAATAGGAATGAAGGAAGGCATCATCGTCGCTTCCTATATTATGCTGGCGCTCTTTTATGCCGTCCTGGGCATCGGCGTGGGTATATGCGTAATTGAGTTTGTTGCAAAGCCTTATTTCGTTGCGCATCCCCTGATATTCCCCATGGGCAAAGTCAGCCTCCTGATCGTGAAAAGCGAGTTCGCCACCAGCATCATCAGCATGATCGCCGTCAGTATCATTGCCGGTTTTATACCATCCTGGCGGGTCAGCAGGGAAAATATCATCAAGGCCATCTGGGGATAGCTGATCATGATAAAGGTAACTGACCTGAAAAAGACATACCCCGGGAAGGTCCCCGTGCATGCGCTCAAAGGCGTCAGCTTCGAAATCCCCTCCGGTCAATTCGTCGCTATCATGGGCCCCAGCGGCTCCGGCAAGTCCACTTTGCTGCATCAGTTGGCCCTGCTGGATGAACCCACTTCGGGACAGATATTGCTTGACGGGGTGGACACAGCCGGTCTTACACAGCGAAAAGCCGCCGACTTCCGGCTGCGCCATCTGGGCTATGTCTTCCAGGAATATGCGCTGATACCTGAGTTAAACGCCATCGAAAACGCATTCCTTCCCCTTATGCTGCTGGGAATGAAAAGAAAGGAATTCATCAGAGTATCGACGGAGCTTATGGGCAAGGTCGGGCTTTCCAACCGCCTGCACCATCTCATAAGCGAGCTTTCCGGAGGTGAACAGCAGCGCGTCGCTATTGCCAGGGCGCTGGTCAACAGGTCGAAAATTCTGTTCGCTGACGAGCCCTGCGCTAACCTCGATACTGAAAATAAAGGCATCGTCCTCAGACTGTTGCGAAAGCTTTGCAATGATCTCGGGCAGACCATACTTATGGTGACGCATGAACCTGAGCAGAGGGAATTCGCCGACCGCGTGCTGTGGTTCCGTGACGGCCTGCTGGTAAAAGAGGAATCTATCGACAAAGCCGTACAGGAAGATGCCTTACACAATGGGTTCCGTACGGATGTTTCCTCCAACCCCGACTACTTAAAGGATACCTGACCATATCGTGCAGGGGCGTACCTTCAGGTGCGCCCGAGAAAAAGCGGACGGGCCTGAAGGCCCATCCCTACATTTAGCGTACTATCTGGCCTTTCCCTGTTCGGCTACCGCTTTCCTGGCCTGCTCAAGCTCTTGCTCGCTCGCCAGGTAGCGGCTGCTGATTTTCTTGAGGTTTTTATCCAACTCATAGACCAGCGGTATACCAGTGGGTATGTTAAGGGCGACTATATCACTGTCCGGCACGTCATCGAGGTATTTGACCAGCGCCCTCAGGCTGTTGCCGTGAGCCGAGACTATTACTTTTTTACCGGCCTTTACTGCCGGTGAGATCGATCCATGCCAGTATGGCAAACATCTGCGGTACGTGTCCTTAAGGCTCTCTGACAGCGGCAACTGCCCGGGCTTAAGCCCACTGTAGCGAGGATCGCCTGCTAAGCTGCGCTGATCACCCTTTTCCAGAGGAGGCGGCGGTATATCGTAGCTCCTGCGCCAGACCAGTACCTGTTCCTCGCCGAATTTTTTAGCTGTCTCGGACTTGTTCAGCCCCTGCAAAGCGCCATAATGCCTCTCGTTGAGACGCCACGACTTTTTTACGGGTATCCACATCAAGTCCATTTCGTTCTGCACTATCCACAATGTGCGGATGGCCCGTTTTAAAACCGAGGTGAACGCCAGATCAAACGTGTATCCCTCTTGCTTAAGCACCATCCCGGCCTGCCTGGCCTCCCGCATCCCTTTCTGCGAAAGGTCCACATCAGTCCATCCTGTGAACCTGTTCTCTTTGTTCCAGGTGCTCTCGCCATGGCGCAGTAAAACGAGTTTGAACATATGAATTTCTCCTGGAAAACCTTAAAATATGTTATGGTTAGTTTTGATTTTATACCGGCAACGATTTATTATAGCCAAAGCCCGGTGGCGCTGCACTATTCAAGGAGGGCAAGGGCCATTTAGCTGCTTTAAGACAGGGTCGGCTTATTAGGGGTCATATATGGCGGTACAGAAAATATTTTTAAACAGGGACCTCGGATTTCTGAGGATAGCGGCAGCCGTGCCGGAGCTCAGGGTGGCCGACGTCGACTTTAATGTCGCGTCCATGCTCAGCATGACCAAGGCGGCGAGATTAAAAGGAGCGCAGGTTTTGGCCTTCCCCGAGATGTCGGTCACAGGCTATACCATCGCTGACCTGGTACACCAGCAATCATTGCTCACAAAGGCCGAGGAAGGACTCTTACGGCTGGCAGCGAGTACGGCAGACAGCGGCATGTTGATAGTGGCCGGCCTGCCCATGTGTATAGACCAGAAGGTCTTCAATTGTGCCGCGGTACTGAACGGGGGGCAGGTACTGGCCATCATACCCAAAACATACTTACCGTCCTATAAAGAGTATTACGAGAACCGGTGGTTTGTCTCCTCCGAGGACGCCTGCTCCGATATCGTCCACCTGGGAGACAGGGCTATTGCATTCGGCACAAATATATTGATATCCCTGCGGGGCTTTACACCGGCCATGCTGGGCGTAGAGATCTGTGAAGACATGTGGGTACCGCTGGCGCCGCATGAATATCAGGCGCTGGCCGGCGCGACCGTTTTGTTTAATATCTCAGCCAGTAACGAGGTGCTGGCCAAGGCGGAGTGGCGCCGTTCCATGGTTACATCTGAATCAGGTAGGTGCGCAGCAGCCTGCTGCTATGTTTCAGCCGGGATGGGGGAATCATCCAACGACATCGTTTTCGGCGGCCACACACTGATAGCCGAGAACGGTAGCCTGCTGGCGGAATCAGATATTTTTAAGCAGAAGTCAGACATGACAATATCCGACCTTGATATCGATAGACTGGTGCACGACCGTATATCAATGACAAGCTTCCGCCAATCGCCGGCACATATCAAGCCCTTCCGGATCATCGAAGCGGCGGTAACCGATATACCGGCCGTCGGACTAATGAGGAATATAGATCCACATCCCTTCGTCCCCGGGGATTCCGAAAAACGCGCTGAGAGATGCCGGGACATCTTCGCCATGCAGGTGGCCGCCCTTGCTAAAAAACTATCCGGGGCTAAACTCGACCGGATCGTGCTGGGAGTTTCCGGCGGACTTGACTCCACGCTTGCCCTTCTCGTAGCGGTCAGGACCATGAATTATCTCAACCTGCCTGTGAAGAACGTTACCGCCTGCACCCTGCCCGGCTTCGGCACCACCCGCAGGACGAGGGACAATGCAACAGATTTATGTAAAGCTTTGGGTGTGAGCTTCGAACGCGTGGATATCACCCGTTCGTGCAAGGCTCATATGGACGACCTCGGGCATGACGGCCGCGAGGATGTAGTTTTTGAAAACATACAGGCGCGATACCGCACCGAGTTCCTTTTCAACAGGGCGAACGGGCTTAAGGCCATACTGCTGGGTACGGGTGACCTGACCGAGGTGGCCCTGGGATGGAGCACTTTCTCGGGCGACCATATGTCGCATTACGATATCAACGTATCGGTGCCCAAAACGCTGGTGCGCTACCTCATCCGCTGGGTGTCCGACGAGGAACTGGCCGGTTCACCCGCGCAGAAAATCCTCAGGGACGTACTGGATACACCCATTTCCCCCGAGCTCCGGCGGCCTGTCAAGGGGCAGATTACACAGATAAGTGAGGAGGTCATCGGCCCTGTGGAGCTGGCCGATTTCTATCTATATCCCTTTGTCCGCTTCGGTATGCGCCCGGCCAAGATACTTTTCCTGGCCAATGAGGCCAGAAAACAGAAGTCATTCGACGGCCGCTATACTCTGGAAGACCTCAACAAATGGCTGGCCGTTTTCATCAGGCGCTTTTTCGCCAACCAATTCAAGCGGACCTGCCTGCCGGAGGGACCGAAGATCGGCTCCGTCAGCCTGTCCCCGAGGGGAGACTGGAGGATGCCGTCCGATGCCGAACCCGCCCTGTGGCTGGAAGACCTTGAGAAGATGTATTTAAGGCTGCGCGGCTGATCCGGCAATAGCCGGCCCCCGGCGGCCGGATACTAATCGATACGCCTGAACTTGTCCTTTGGCGCTCCGCAGATGGGGCATTCGTCCGGAGCAGAGCCCACGCTCACGTATCCGCAAACACTGCACACGTAGTAGGCAACACCCTGCGGATCCAACAGGCGATCCAGAGCTTTTTCATATAACTTTGCATGGCCTTTCTCTACATCCCGATGATAGCCGAAAATGGTTGCTACCTGAGCGTCGCCCTCGTCATTGGCTGTTTTAATAAACTCGGGGTAGGCATCGGTCGCAAAGTTTTCCCGTTCAAAAGCCGCCTGCAGGTTCTCCTGAGTATCGGCGACGGCTCCCAGCAACCTCAGGTGGTGGAAGGCGTGTATCGCCTCGGACTCAGCGATTGCTCTGAATAGACCTGCGATCGCGGGAAAGCCTTCCTGTTCAGCTTTGATGGCGAAAGCCAGGTCCCTGACATTGGCCTTTGATTCAGCCGTAAATCCTTCCTGCAGGTTCCTCAGCGTTTTGGCGCCTTTGATGTGTGAGCTCTCGTGTTTAACGAACTTATCTGAACCTGCGCCACAGATGGGGCAGCGTTCCGGTTTCTGTTCTGAAATCTCAAGGTGACGGCAATGTGTACATAACCACATATCACTTCTCCTGACAGCTTATTTAACCGATGAATGCCGTTATGCCCCTGTGGATCATGCTCACAGCAATAGCCGCTAACAGCAGTGCGAAGACTTTAGATAACGCCAGCACCCCTCCGTTTCCCAGCACCCTGACCAGCCTGTTCGCCTGGGCAAACATCAGCCACGTAATAAGCAGGTTAACTACAAATGAGAAGGTGACCATTACAATATGATACTGGTCGGTCAGGATCAGCAATGTAGTGAGCACGGCAGGACCTACCACCAGCGGCGTGCCCAGCGGCACCACGGCTATCACGTCTTCTCCTGCGGCAGCCTGCGCTTCGAACATCTTGCCTACCACCAGCTCCTTGGCGCCCAGGATGAATAGTATCATCCCGCCCGCCACCAGGAAATCGTTCACGGTGATGCCCATGAAAATGAAGATACCCTTACCTACAACTATGAAAATGAGACCCAGCCCCAGAGCGGTAATCAGGGCGTTGCGTATTACGCTGCTCCTTCTTTTATCGGACAGGTCATGCGTAAGCGACAGCAGTATAGGCACAGTACTGATGGAATCCATCGCCACGAACAGCGGAACAAAGGTCAGGCCGAAATCTCTAAGCAGATTAAGTATCGTATCCATATGATAATACCCCAGTTTCGGTGTTAGATTCTTCCGTTGAACATCTCATTTTAAATCAGAAAGCGTTAAATCTCCAAGATAGCGTACCAAATTTTAAGCCCGATCAGGGTCCGGTGTGCAAGGGCCTCAGCAGAATTGAATCTAAGGAGATGCGGGGACGAGGTGGCGGGATCTTAACGGGATGCCCGACCGGCAGCACAGCGACGACATAGGTATGAGGCGGAAGATGAAACAACGTGTTCATTTCCTCGGCGCTGCCGATTGCCCCTACCCAGCATGAGCCCAGCCCCAGGGCCGTTGCGGTCAGCACCATGTGCTCTACCGCTATGTATGTATTGGCCATGGCGGTCATGAAATGCACGTTTAGATCGTTATCCGGAGCATTTAAAAACAGCTCGCGGACCGCTGGATCGGCAAAATAGCCCGACAATGTCTCAAGTACGCCGTAGTCAATAAACTCCTGGGAACGTTTCTCCCGTGCGGCTCTGGCGTAGGCGGTGAGGTCGACGCAGCAGACGAATACCACTGGCGCTTCCTCGATAAAAGCCTGGTCGAAGCATACCTTTCGTAGCTTCGCTTTTTCGTCTTTGTCCGTCACAACTATAAAACGCCAGGGCTGGCGGTTGCTTCCGGAGGGAGCAAGCCGCGCGGCCTCCAGCATGGCAAGAATTTCATCGTCGGATACAGGATCGTTGAGAAAGCTGCGAATGCTCCGCCTTTGACTTATAGCTTCTGAAACAGTGAGCATTATAACGTCCTCCAAACTGTAAAAAGATTTTAACGCCTTCGTTAATAATACCCTATACTGAGTCCTGGATGACCTTTGAAGCAGTATTGGCTCGGATTAACAGCTATCTAAAAAAATACAAAGAGGAAATGAATAAAGATGAATATGCGCGCGAACTTGTCTTACTCAACAACAGCATTTACGGCATGGCGGGAATAACACACTGATTGCAGGATCGAGACCTACACAAGCACCTGCCCTTCTTTGAGCGATGCCGCGTCTTCTTCCATCAATTTGATTATAGAGTCGTTCATTACCTTCTTCATATCCCCCACTATCGCCCTCCCCTTGTTCAATCCCTTCGCAAAGTCCATGACCCGGTCCATCAATGCGTCATTGTCATAGGCGGCTGCAGCTACATGAGCCGCAGCGCATTCTTCGCCGGTCAGGCGTCGGCCGGTCAGAATCAGCTCCTGGTAGATGTGTACAGGTAGCATGCTTGTCAGCAGCGCCCGGGTGCCGGGCAGTATTGGGAACCCCCGGTCTATCACAGGGATGCAAAAGAAACCCCTGTCCGACCTCATGAATCGGAAATCGAAGCAGCAGGAGAGTACCGCCCCACCACCGAAGACGTGGCCGTTAAGGGCGGCTATGGTTATGAGGGGATAGGTGAGCAGCCTTTTTCTAAGCGTAAGGTCCATGACCAGGAATTGCCTGACCTCCGCCTTATTGCCCTTTTCCAGGCTGGCAAGTATCCAATCGATGTCGAAGCCATTGGTCCAAATGTGGGAGTGCCCGGACTTAACCACCAGCGTCAGGGCCTCGCTTTGCTTCTCTATAGTATCGAGTACATCGAGCAGGGATGTGACCAGGCCGATGTTAAGCTTATTGTCAGCTTCGTCCATGGTAACCAGCGCTACTTTATCATCCAGTTTCCATTCAATCCCGGCCATATTCTGATATCTCCTGCTTTGTTTTATTGACCAAAGCACTGACCCTATGTGATATTTATCTGAGCCGGCTGGAAGCCGCCTCACTCTTGATGAATTCAGCGATCCGGCCTGCCGTAGTGCCCGGGCCGAACACTTCCCGTACGCCGATCTCCTTCAGCTGCGGGATATCTTCATCCGGTATGATGCCTCCGACAACGATCACCACATCCTTCGCGCTGATCTCTTTCAACCCGATAATAATCCTGGGCAATATCTCAAGGTGGGCACCTGATAGTATGCTTAATCCGATCACACCAACGTCTTCCTGGATCGCCGCTCTGACAATCGCTTCGGGCGTTTGCCGGATCCCCGTATAGATCACCTCCATGCCGGCGTCAGATAGCGACCTAGCGACGACTTTAGCTCCCCGGTCATGCCCGTCCAGCCCGGCCTTGGCGATCAGCACGCGGATCTTTCGTTCTTCTTCCATCATAATATCCCGCAGGCTTAAAAAATCAGATATTCCTTCTGTGTCCCGAAAACGTTGCGCAGCACGTCGCATATCTCCCCGACGCTGGCATAAGCCTCGACGCACTCAAGTATAGCCGGCATAGTATTGTCACTGCTTTGCGCGACCCTGGACAGGTTTTGCATAGCCTTTTGACAGCGTTCATTATCCCTGTTTCTTTTGACTGTTGCCAGGCGTTTTTTCTGTATCGCTTCCTGTTCAGGATCTACCCTGGTCAGTCCTGTTATTTTCTGTGTCGACGAGATGAACTTGTTTACTCCCACTACAACGGTTTGGCCACTATCTACAGCTATCTGCTGTTTGTAGGAGTTTTCCTGTATCTCCCGCTGCTGATATCCCTGCTCGATGGCGGCTACGGCGCCCCCCATCTTATCAATACTGTCGATATAGCCGGAGGCCTTCTGTTCCAGCGAATCCGTGAGGGACTCGACGTAGTAGGAGCCGCCCAGCGGGTCGACCACATCGCCTACGGAGCTTTCATGCGCCAGCAACTGTTGTGTGCGCAGCGCGATAGTCACCGCCGCCTCCGAAGGCGTGGCATAGGCTTCGTCAAACGAGTTGGTGTGAAGCGACTGCGTGCCTCCCAGGACAGCGGCCAGGGCTTGTATAGCCACCCTGACGACGTTATTGTACGGCTGCTGGGCGGTGAGTGTGCATCCGGCGGTTTGCGTATGAAACCGCAGCATCATGGATCGCGGGTCCTTTGCCTTGAATCTTTCCTTCATTATGCGCGCCCAGAGCCGGCGCGCCGCCCTGAACTTGGCCACTTCCTCAAACAGGTCATTATGGCTGTCGAAAAAGAAGGATATCCTGCCGGCGAATTTGTCTATATCCAGACCTGCCCCTATGGCGGCCTCCACATAGGCTATGCCGTTGGCCAGGGTGAAGGCTATTTCCTGTGCGGCCGTGGAGCCTGCTTCACGTATGTGGTAGCCGCTGACGCTGATGGTGTTCCAGCGTGGAACATTTTCTTTACAGTAAGCGAAAATATCCGTTATCAAACGCATGGAAGGCGCGGGTGGGAAGATGTAAGTGCCCCTGGCGATATACTCCTTGAGTATATCGTTCTGTATTGTGCCTTCGAGCACGGCTGTATCCACGCCCTGCTTTCTGGCAAGCGCGATATACATGCACAGGAGAATGGGGGCCGTCGAATTAATCGTCATGGAAGTGCTGACCTTATCCAGCGGGATGTCCCTGAACAGGACTTCCATATCTTCCAATGTATCAATAGCCACCCCGACTTTGCCCACCTCACCGGAGGCAAGGGGGTGATCGGAGTCATAGCCGATCTGAGTCGGCAGGTCGAAAGCTATGCTGAGGCCGGTCTGTCCCTGCTCCAGCAGGTAACGGTACCTCTTGTTTGACTCCTCTGCCGTGGCAAAACCCGCATACTGGCGCATTGTCCAGAGCCTGCCGCGATACATGGCGGGCTGGATTCCGCGGGTAAATGGATACTCTCCCGGATAGCCCAACGCCGACTGATAGTCGAAGCCGGATAAATCCTCGGGTGTATAGAGCGGATCGATATCCATGCCGGAGCTGTTTTCAAATCTCCCCTGTCTACCGGGGAAATTCTTAAGCGCTTTTGCCAGCGTCGTCTCCCACCATTCCGATTTACTGTTGCTCATATATGGCTCCTATCAAATCTCAAACTCTTTTTTGCTGTCCGGAAATTCCAGTTTTGGGATTTGGGCCGACTGCATACATTGATCGAATGCGCGAAGATTTATCTCAACCTTGGATGCTGGAAGCCTTTTCATTATTATTGTGGCTATTGACTCCCGTGAAACATAGGGACAAAACGCTGCGATCGCTCCCAGGGCAGCCATATTTATAGCTTTTTCTTCAGACAGGTCCTTTGCGATCTGCCTGAAAGGAAGACTAATGATCTTATTAAACAGTGTTCGCTGCACAAGGTCCGAGTCCACAAGTACTATGCCGTCCGGTTTCATTGCAGCAATGTTTTGATCGTAGCCTTCCTGAGTGAGGGCAACAAGTATGTCGAATTCCAGACCCCAGGAGTAGTCTATTTCCATGTCGCTCAGAACTACGTCAGCTCTGGACATACCCCCTCTAGCTTCCGCCCCATAGGTCTGGCTCTGGGCGGCATACTTGCCATCCAGGGTCGCCGCTTCGGCCAGAATAATTCCGGCCAGAATCACACCCTGGCCCCCGAAGCCGGCAATCCTTACTTCGAATCTCGATCCATTATTTGATGAGCTTTGCATATTCTTCATGGTAGTTGGGTCTCTCCACATCCGCCAGAATACCGATGACTATCTTGCCTTTGCGTTCCTCCTCGCTTAGCTCCTTCGCCTTGTCCACAGTCACAGAATTCTCCTTTTGCCATTTCATCATGTCTACGGCTGAGCTAAGGCCCAACCAGCGGCCTGCATAGGTCACGCACTGAGAAATTACTTCGACAACTGAGAATCCCTTCTTTTCGATGGCCCTGTCTATCAATTTGTCGAGGAGCCGAGTATGGTAGACAGTTGATCTGCCGACAAAGGATGCCCCTGCCGCCTCTGCAAGCCGGCAAATGTCAAAATCCTGCTCGATATTTCCGTATGGAGTAGAGGTGGTCTTCACGCCATAGGGTGTTGCCGGTGAACATTGTCCACCCGTCATACCGTAGATCTGGTTATTGACAATAAAGGCGGCGATTTCGACGTTACGCCGGGCGGCATGGATGAAATGATTTCCGCCTATGCTGACCGCGTCCCCATCACCCATTATAGTTATGATCTTAAGCCGGGGGTTGGCAAGCTTGATGCCCGTGGCAAAGGTAAGCGCCCTGCCGTGCGTGGAGTGCAGTGTGTTGAAGTCAACATACACCGGGAGCCGGCTGGAACAACCGATACCCGACACCAGGACGAAATCATCCCGGGTGTATGGACTGCGGTCTATGGCCCTGATCAGGGCGTTCATAAATATGCCTATTCCGCATCCGGCGCACCAGATGTGCGGAAACTTTTTACTCGAGCGCAGATACTTGTGTATGGGGTGACCTGTTTCCGCCATCACGGATACACCTCCTCAATTTTCCTGAGTATCTCTTGAGGGGATATCAAGGTGCCGTCGCACTTGTTCAAAGTGAATACCTCGCAATTGCCCCGGCCCACCCGTTTTACCTCGCGGGAAATCTGTCCCATATTCATCTCCGGCACCAGTAACCTGGGAGTGTTTTCCATCACGGCGGCAATCGTCTGGCGCATAAACGGCCAGAGAATCTTCAGCTTGACCAACCCTACCTTCAGGCCTTGCTCACGGGCCTGCTTTACAGCCCGCAGCGCCGCGCGCGCAACGCTGCCGTAGGCAATGACTGTTAGCTGCGCATCGTCGGTGGCAAACGAATCGAACCATTGCAGGCGGTCCAAATCCTTCGATATCTTGGAAAAAAGTCGCTGGATAAGAGGTCCGACCTCGTCCGGCCGGGTAGTCGGATAACCCCTGACATCATGACAAAGACCTGTCACATGGTAGCGATATCCGTCTCCAAACGCGGACATGGGGGGCACTCCCGTGCCCGGATCGGCATAGGGAATATACCATTCAGGCGGCACCGTTGGCCTTGGCCTGTCCTCAATGCCGATATTCCCTTCAGGCAGAATGATGCTTTCCCTGGCATGAGCGACTGCCTCATCGACCAGAATAATGACCGGAGTGCGGTACCTCTCCGAGAGATTGAATGCCTGAACGGTCAGTATAAAGAACTCATGGACAGAGGATGGGGCAAGGACAATAATCGGATGATCGCCGTGGGTACCCCATCGGGCCTGCATGACGTCGCCCTGGGATGCCTGGGTTGGAAGCCCGGTGCTTGGGCCGGCGCGCATCACGTCTACAATAACGCAGGGGACTTCGGTTATGCTGGCGAAGCCGATATGCTCCTGCATCAGGGAGAATCCCGGACCGCTGGTAGCGGTCATGCTTTTCACCCCTGCCAGGGAAGCGCCTATGACCGCTCCCAGGCTGGCGATTTCATCTTCCATCTGGATGAAAGTACCTCCCACCCCGGGCAATTCCCGGGCCATCATCTCCATGATCTCCGTGGCGGGAGTAATGGGATAACCCGCATAAAAGCGGCAGCCCGCCATCAGGGCGCCCCTTACACAGGCCTCATTTCCCTGCAGAAGAAGCCGTCTTGTCGTCGCTTTTGTCGCCGTTCTCGTCTTTTTCATCGTTTTTCCTGCTGCCATCAACCGTTATGGCAAAATCCGGGCACCTGGTGGCGCAGAGCTGACACGCCGTGCAACGGTCTGCGTCTTTGATTACCGGGTAGCCCGACTCATCAAGTCCCAGCACCTGTCTGGGACAAAAGGCTATGCAGATTCCGCATTTCTTGCACCACCCTTTATAGATCTCAATCTTGTTCATTGTATGGATCACCATGTGTTTATCCTGTAAGACATATTTGGAAACGCGGGCAGAAAATCCGGTCCACCTGATGTGGGCGGTTCCTGACCTTTAATGACCTACGAAGTTGCCTTAGATCCCTTTTGTAATTTGGCGCCCGCCATCTTTTTCTGCGTGTCCCTGACCTGCGAGTCGGTGACCATGTCGACCAGCCACGGGAACCAGCGCTTCATGATCCAGGTGAATTTGCCGTCTGCGCTGGGGATGATGATGAAATCCCCTTTAGCAACGCCCTTCAGCAGGCCGGAGGCCACGGCTTCCGGCTTCATAATATTGGCGGCGCCCGAGACGGCCCTGGTCTCGGGCGGCTTGGTCTTGTTCTCCTCGACGAAGCCGGGCGTGTCGGTATCCGGGGGGCACAGCACTGAAATACCGACATTGTACTGCTTGAGCTCGCTGCGCAGCGCCTCCGAGAGACCGAGCACGCCGAACTTGGCGGCCGCGTAGTCGGTATAGCCGAATATTCCCAGGAAACCGACGATGGAAGAAGTGTTCACGATATATCCCCCACGCTTCTTCATCAGGGGTACCAGGAAAGCGCAGGTGTTCCATGTGCCGTACAGGTCGATCTTGATCGTCTCGTCGAACTGTGCGTACGGGATATTACCGAAATAGTCCGGCCTGGCGCGTCCCGCGCAGTTGATCAGGATATCCGGGACTCCCAGGTCCGCCACCGCCTTGCCGAGCACGTCGTTGACTTCCCTCTCGTTAGATACGTCCATGCTGTAGACGGCGAATTTCTGGTCCGGGCGGATGCGGCCTACCTGGATCTGCTTCAGGGCATCGTCCAGCACCTGTTTCCTGCGGGCGAAGATGGCGACGTTGGCCCCCTTCTGCGCCAGCAATTTAGCGGTACCCAGCCCGATGCCCTGCGAACCTCCCGTAATGAAAGCCGTTTTATTGTTAAAGTCTTTCATAGCACACGTTTACCTCTCTTGGCGTGTTGCGACGTCCTGCGTTTTTAACCCATGACCACGGCAATGGCGATGCCGAAGCCTACACACCACAGGTTGATAAAGGCATTTGATATCAGGTCACCCGTGGAGATCTTGTAGATGCCGTTCTGGAGGTTGAAACTTATGTCCAGCACGCCCAGGAATAGCAGTGCGCCGGCCGCTATCAGCGACAGATTGACGCCCAATGGATTATTTAGTAAGAGCATTATGCCGGCCACCAGCAGCAGTACGGACAGCAGCCCATCCGGAACCGGGAAGGAGTGCTCGTAGGCTAAATAGCCCGGCGGTGGATTTTTCGGCGCCATGCCTACGGTAAAAAAGAGTATCCAGAATAGTATCAGCCCGACGGCAGTCAGCAGTTCAAGTATGGCGATTGCGATCATTACAGCGCCTCCTCATACAGGATTCATTATTCGCTTTTCCCGGCTGCACCGGCAGCGGCCAGACTTTCATAACAAGCCATATCCGAGTAATAGATTGATATTTATGCAAACTCCACTGTTACTCTTTCAACGCGATCCTTATCTCTCAGATAGAAGAACGACCCTATAAAGAACATGATCCCGCCGAAGAGCATGAACATGGGCAATAGCTGCAGGGCGGTAACCAGGTTGATCCGGTCAGAGATCACACCGACAAATATCGGGCCCAGGGAAGCGCCAAGCAGGTTTTGTACCACGTTGGCGACCCCGTACGAGGTTGAGCGCAGACCGGCGTGCACCACGTCCTGTGTTACCGTTGCCGCGCCACCGTAAAACCACGGCGCAAAGAAGCCCATTCCAAGCAGCACTGCATATTGGGCAGTTCCAGGAGGCAGCAAGAAGGCTATTAGAAGCAACAGGGCGGCAATCGCCGATGTAACGGCAGGGACTATCATCCGCGCCCTTTTTACCCGTTTCCGCACCGCGTCGGTCACTATACCGCCAACGGGGGCGCCGACCACTGCCAGCAGGAATATCCCCGCTGTCTGCATAGCAGCCGTTCCCATATTCGGCTTATCCATCAGGTTATAAAAGTAAGTCGGCAGCCATGTCATCAGCGCAGTCGTGACAAAGACATTGCCCACGAATCCCATAAAGTTCATGACAAGGGAAGGCTTGCTGAAGATTTCTTTAGCGATATCGAACACCTTCATCTTTACTTTTTTTCCGGCGTCCACACCGGCAGCAACCGTTTTAGTCAGGTCAACGGACTTATAGTCCTTGAGCGTAAAGAACAGCAAACCTATAATAAGAGCCGGTATGGCCACGATACCGAAGGCGTAGCGCCATCCCAGCATTTCCGCAATTATTCCGCCTCCCAACGTGCCAAGCACGGCACCTACAGGTACAGACGCGGTCAGGATGCCGTTCATCCGGGCACGCAACCTCTCAGGAAAATAGGCGGATACCAGTGCAGTGCAACCCGTGCTATAGGCTGACTCGCCGATGCCCATCGTTAACCTCATTGCAAATATGGCAGGGAATGTCCTGAGGAACCCGATGGTAGCGCAGCATATGCTCCAGGCAATAGTGAATATGCCGACGCCTTTGGTCCTGCTCCACCGGTCGAGCAGGAAGGCTATGGGAACTGAAAAAGCCATTACCGACCAGAATATGGCGGACACCAAAAGGGCCAGCTGTGTATCAGACACGCCAAGCTCGGCCTTCATAAAAGGAAAGAGCGCGGTAACGACCATGCGATCTAAATAGTCTACGGTTGACACAAGAAAGAATAGAGCGAAAAAGTAGTAGGCGCGACCCTTCCCGACGGGATACTCAGTCTTTTGTTCCGGCAATTTCAGACCTCCTTTATTAATAATTTTGTGAGTTATGTTTAAACCCGGTGTGATACATCTCTTCACGAACCGAGTGCTTTACGCACGCGCGCGACCGCGTCAAAGGCGCTTCCCGCGGCAGATTCCATATTGGTCCCACCGAGAAGTGTACTGGCGAAGGAAACGCCCTGTAGTTTCTCAGCGCGGTGCTTGAAATCCATGACCCGCTGATAGGCCCCGACGGGATACTGCTCGGTAGCATACGGCAGGCGGACGATCTTGATCTCCTCTATCCACTTCGTGACGCCCGGGATCATTAGCTCGGCGTCCTCCTTCGACTGCCTGGCGAGGTCGCTGTCGGACTGCTTCCACAGTTCCAGCGTCTTCGGGAGCACCGCCCAGAAAGTGAGCACGCTCTTGCCGCTGGGGCACATCTGCGGGACCTTGGCGCGCTCGTCTATGGCGAAGAGGAAAGTTCTCTTCATCCGCGGATCGCTCCAGTAGTTCCATATGTTCCCCGGAAGCGGCCTGTCGAGGAAGAAGACCGGCATGGGCGACGGGGAATATATCACCCCTTCGAAAAAACGGCGCTCCTCGGCCAACTCGTACGGCATTATCTTTGCGGCTGATGCGGAGTCGAGCGCAACGATCACATGGTCCGCCTTCCGCACCTGGCCGGTCTCCAACTCAGCGCCGATGACCTTTCCTTTCTCCATGACCAGCTGTTTCACTGGAGAACCGTACTTAACACCGACGACCTTTGACAGCTCATCGGTTAGAGATGCGACGCCCCGGGCGAGGCATACATGATGGGAGATGGCAAAGGTATGGAGGGCGCGTATGAAATGGTAGAGACTCATGTATTCTGGCGGCCCCATGGTGGCGCCGACTGCGAGAGGGAAGATGAGGAAGTCGCGCAGCGCCCGGTCGCTCTCCTTATTGAAGTGATCCAGCACCGCGACCTTGTCGGATTCCGGGATGGGATCGTTGATATGGTATGGCACGATCTTGGGCCCGAGTGCGAGATGTCTGAACACATTCCAGTAGAGATTGAGGTTGCCGCCCAGGCCGAGCAGGTCCATGTATACCGTGCCCCTGGGATATTCACGCACTGAGCCGTCCTGCAGGCGGTAGACCATGCTGCCCGTCACGTCTGTTCTTTCGCCGCTTAGCTTCATATCATCCATAAGATCGAAGCAATGCTTGAAGTTAGTATGATAAAACTGGGCCCCCACATCGAGCCGGTCGCTCTTCCTTTCCAGCGTCACCATGCGGCCGCCGGGCCGCTCACCGGATTCGAGCACTTCCGTCTCATATCCCGCCTTGCCAAGCCAGTACGCGGAGGCGAGCCCGCTTATACCTGCGCCGATTATAAGTACTTTCATTCGTATATCTCCCTGTACTTAATCTCAGGAAATAGCTTCATCAACAAAAAGTCGTCATCAACAAAACAGTTTCCGTATTATTCAGGCGTCCACTTTTCCGGACCTTCCCTGTATATGTATTCCTGCGGCAATTCTCCATTGCTCTTGAGCACCGCCTTTCCTTCAGCAACGATTTTTGTCATCTCGGCAACGCGTTTGCCCGTGGTTTTGGCGCCAAGTATGGCCCAATCGTCCTGCAGTACATTGTCCTTGGCCAGGAAATCCGGCATCTGCCCTGAATGGCCCGCCACTCCAATGTAGGCGCCGGCAAGCGTCATTCCTGAAATCACGATGTTATTCATCAGCAGGCAGCTGTTGATCATCTGGCTCAAGGTCAACTCCTGTCCGCCGTTCCGGTGGGCGCCGACCGTAATTACACCGCAGACCTTGCTGTACCTAGGTTTGTCCGTTCCCTTTCTCAGGTAGAACGGTTCCATCATGTTCGGCAGCCGGTCGATGGCCGCCTTCATCAGACTTGGAAGCCCCATGTGGTAGACAGGTGATCCCCAGATGATTCCATCGGCTGCAAGGTATTTTTCCATGTACTCCATTAAGTCATCCTTGAAGACACAGCGCAGTGTTTTCGCGCATTTATGACAACCGATGCAGTGATTTATTTTCTTGCCTGCCATTTCATAGATTTCCACCTCTGCGCCCGGCACGGTTGCCGCCTCCTCTAATGCCGTCTTCACCAACAGGTATGTATTGGCTTCCCTTCGGGGGCTTCCTACTAATCCGAGTATCTTAAATTTTTCCATAATTTCTCCCTCTTTACTGCACAGCTGCCGCAGCACTCTTGGCAGCGCGGATGTCGGCGGGACAGTGTCTGGACGCAAACCACCAGAATACCAGCGACGCCAATGCTGCGACCGCCGTAATCGCAAGGGCCAGGCTAAGCCCGTTGGCGCCGCCTCCGAACGCGTCCGACATAGCCCCTACCGCCAGTGTGCTCCAGGCGCCGCCCAGAACGTTCTGGGCGAGCATCATCAGTCCATATGACCTGCCCTTCAACTCCGGCGTGACGACATCCTGCGTGGTCGCAATCAGCGGCGCCATGGCCATCGTGTTGGTGAACCCGTACAGCGACAACAATATCCACGTCAGCGCCGATATCGACTGGCCGCCGGCATTGCTCATACTCGCCAGGCCCAGCAGGAGGATTACAGCCGCCGCCAGAATCGAGGCGCTAGAGAAAAATATCCTGCCCTTCAACGTTCTCTTCTGCATGCGGTCAGCCAAAACCCCACCAAGCGGCACACCCACCAGCCCGATTACCGCAATGATGCCCAGGACGAGGCCTGCCCTGTCTTCTCCGAATCCGTAGGTCCTCATGAGAAGGGCGGGCATCCAGACAACCACCGCATATATGAAGCCCGTATATAGGCCGTTTCCTATCCAGAGCCAGCGCAGCGACGGGACCGAGGCCAGGCGCCTGACACCTTCCCAGAAGCCAACAGTTTGGGCGGTCCCCGTCGAGTCCACCCGCGTTTTATAGTCCTGCATGAACAATGCCAGTATCCCCAGGATGACGCCGGGCACTGCGAAGTACAAAAATGGTATCCGCCAGCCAAATCCGGCCGACAGGAATCCGCCCAGGACGACGCCTACGATGGACCCCACAGTGATGAACATAGCGTAGATGCTGAGCTTCTGCGCCCTTGTTTGTTCAGGATACGATGATGAGATCAGCGCCGTACTGGCAGGGGAAAATCCCGCCTCGCCGATTCCCACGAAGAAGCGCGTCGCAAGCAGAAGGGCATAGCTGCTCACAATACCGGTGAGGAATGTGAAGAGGCTCCAGGACACCGCCAGAAGCGCGATCATTTTCTTCCTGCTCCACCGGTCGACCATGTGTGCGACAGGAAATACGAAGATGATGACACCCACCATCAGTATTGTGGTAAGGAGGCCGCCCTCGGAATCGGATAGCCCGAATTCCTTCATCACCGGAACGAGCACCACGCCCATCACCTGTCGGTCCATATAGTTGACCAGTTGCAACAGCGAGCAAATGACCAGTACGTAGGTCGCCGCTCTGCCGCCGACTTTGAACGTATCGCTATTAAGTTTCATCCCAAACCCCCGAGTCTCCAATCATTAAACTTGAACAATGACTTGTAGGTGTTGATGCCGAGATACATAAGCGGGGCCGAAGGCACATACAGGGCCTTCCGCCCGAGCAGGACATTATCCGTCAGATCGGACTTCTCGCCCGCCATCATAGCCGCGATTATCTTGCCTGCAAGCTGGCTGGGCGCAAGCCCGCAGCCGTTATATCCCACGCTGTAATAAATGTTCCCGTGTACGCCCGTGCGGCCCATGAAGGGCAGAAAATCCAGGGTGATACCGATCAGTCCGCCCCAGGCATGGGTCATGCGTATTCCCTTGAGAAAGGGAAATTTCCTCACCATGAGCTCATACTGCCGTTGAAACGATTTGCGGCGGCAGCTGTAGTCCCTTTCATTGTTGTAGTAGTAGAAGACCTCGTTCTCGTTGAAAACGAGCCGGTTGTCAGCGGTGAGGTTGCGGGCCCAGTATAGATTGGTGGCGCCAAACACATTACCCCGGCCGCCGGGATACTGGAACGCCTCCACTTGCGATTGGCTCAAAGGTTCGGTGGTCATGACATAAACGTAGAGGGGAAGTACCTTATAGTTAAAAAGCTTGAGAGGGTCGCTGTAGGCGTTTGTAGCCAGGACAGCTTCATCGGCAACCACGCGGCCTCCGTTTGTATACAGGAGTATCCGGGATGACGTGTTGGTACCCGGTATCATCTGTATGCAGCGGGAGTTCTCGTATACTTCGACACCCAGTGATTCGACGACGCGCTTCATCTCGCGCAGGAATTTGACGGGATCCATGACCCCCTCGTTCGGATAGCGTACGGCTGCCTTGATGTTCAGGCAACCGAACTGCTCGCGAGCGCATGGCCCTTCGAACCATTCTATGGGAGCATTGGCCTGCTCGCAGTCTTTCGCCTCGTCTTCAAGGCGTCTGGCCTGCGCATCGGTCTCCGCAACCATAAGCCTTCCGGCTCTATCGTAATCGCACTCGATCTTGTGCTCCTTGATGAGCTGCTCGACCAGATCGACGCACTGTATCATAAGTTGCTGAAACTGCGTCAATCTCTCCGTTCCGAACTTTTTCCTCAGGTTGCTGTAGTTATGGCCCATATTCCCGGCTACACCGCCGCAGTTTCTCCCGGAGGAGCCGAAGCCGATATATTCCGCCTCCAGTACGATGACCCGTTTTTGAGGGAAACGCCGTTTGATGAAATAGGCTGCGGCCAGGCCGGTGAAACCTCCACCTATGATGGCGACGTCCGCTTCCTGGTCGCCCCACAGCATCGGGCCCGTTTTATAGGCGTTATCGAGCCAGAAAATGTCCCCGGGTATAATTTTCTCTTCTCTCATAAACACTTCTTTTTTTGTCATTGAATTCGCATAAACACGAGAATGCAGAAAGAAGCGCACCACAGCAGGGCGTAAATCCCGAGGCTGGGTACATTCATTGAACGGAATTTATCGGCCAGTTCCTTCGATGTGTTTCCATCGAATATTTTATGCTCGAGCTTTGCAAAACCGGACCCGTAAAAGACCAGGAGAAAGAGCCACTGCGGTACTACTGCCAGTACCGGTATAACGCCAAGCTTTCCCGTGAATAAAAGAAAAGCAAGGTAGGCGATGCCGGCCAGCATGGCGATTATGTACACAGCGTTGAAGACACGCGCAGATCTCTTTGTTTTACGGAACTGCACATAGCTCCTCCTGAACATCTCCGCGTTGCCGGTTTCAAAAAACCATGACTGGAACGGTCCAAGCAAGAGAAATTCGCCCAGCATCTGGCCGGCAGCCAGACCGGCCATAATAACTGCAATTAACCACAGCAGTGAGAAGATATCCATCAGCCCCTACCTCTCTGTAGAAAACTTATTTGTAGCAGGCGACCTCCAGGTGCTGCCTGGGCAGGCCCTCGATAACCTGGCACCCGTGGTCATTAATGATGATAAGGTTCTCGTAGTGGAACATGCCCGTCTTGCCGTCCCTGTGCCAACCATCCATCATGCCGGTTACCTCCAGCTCCATGGCCATGCCGGCCTGGAGGATCGTCTCCTCTGTGTGTGAAAACACCGGCGGCTCGTGGACGTCAAGGCCGATGCCGTGCCCGACCATCTCAATGCAAAACATACCGTTGTCGGTCTGGGTCTTGGCTACAGCGTCGTAGACCTTGCTGGCGGGAATACCGGCTTTGGCCACATTGGCGCCGGCATCGAAGGCCTTCCATGCGATCTCCATTCCCCGCTTGTAAGGTTCGGGTGTGGGACCCACGTAGACGAAGCGGCCCATATCGGCCCAGTACCCTTTGTAGCGGCAGGGCATATCGAACGACATGTAATCGCCCTTCTTGATGACGATGCCGTCCCAGTGGCCGCCGCAGTCGATGACGCCTTCTTTCATGTCGCCGCACATGATGTGGCCGGACTTCATCCAGTCCGACCCGTTGGCGGCCGCGGTCGACATGTAGATGCGCAGCAGGTCGTTTTCAGTCATGCCGGGCCTGTATCCGTCCACGATGGCGCCAAAGGCCTGCCGGTGCACGGCGGCTGCGTGTATAAGGCGGTCGATCTCCAGCGGAGATTTAATCATCCGGCAGCCCCAGATGACCATGTCGCCGTCGACAAACTTGGCTTCGGGCAGGGAATCGATCAGCAGCTTGATATCGTTGTAGGGGCGGGGGATAAAACAGTGCGCCAGGGTGCCCATCTCGAGGCCGATCCTGGCCTTGCCGTAGCCCATTTCCTTGACAATCTGGGCCACCTCGCGCGGGAGGCCGCGTTCATTCTGCGTCTGGTGAGCGTCCACCTGACCGCGGATATCGCGTATCCAGCACTGAGCCTCGGCGCTCCACCTGAAGAATTCGGGGATGATGATGAGCGGCTCTCCGCTGACCGGGATGAGGGTGACACAGCACTGCAGGCTGGGGTTGAACCAGTGGGTGGAGGTGAAGCCCGCGAAATAGTGGCAGTCCTGCATGCTCCAGAGCATCAGCAGATCGACGCCCTGTTCCTTCATCAGCTTCTGGGCTTTAGCGATCCTGGCTCGGTGCTCGTCGTATGGAACGTCCGCCAGGTGCGGTGTGGGTCCGAATACGTCATACCCCTTCGGTTGCGGTGGTTTGTTTATTGTCATATCACTCCCTCCAAAATTGTATTTTTAAGACATGTGGCTCTGATGTTTTAAATAGCTTTGGATGATCTTTTTATTTTTTCAATCTCTCCGGAACAACATCCCTCCTGAATACGTCTTCCAGTGTTTCGGCCTTCTTTATTATTTCGGCGCTCGACCCATTTACGAGTATTGTGGCCGGACGCGGCAGCGCATTGAAATTGCTCGCCGATACCTCCTGGTAGGCCCCGGTATCCAGTATGGCGATGATGTCACCTGACTGCAGATCCGGCACGCGGACCTCCGGTATCATGCGATCGCCGTAGCAAGACCTTCCTACGATGTCGGCGGTCATAACAGGCCTGGCATCCGGCTTATTGGCCCAAATGAAGTCGTGCAGGTGCTGTTCGTACGTACCTCCAGTGAGGAAGAAATAGGTCGTGTCAAGCAGCACCCAGTTCCATACAATGGGCTTTTTCTGATGTTTGGTTTTCAGTACCGTGCTCAGATGTATCCCGGCGTTGCCGTACAGGCTGCGTCCCGGTTCAACCTGGAAATGCAGCCCCTTCATATTGAGTTTGTGCTGGAGCATGGCCTTTCTGAATGAACCCATGGTCGCTTCCGCGAAATCTTCTATCGTGGGCGCCAATTTTTTGTTCGGTGTCCTTGTCAGGATCAACTGCATCACCGTTGAAAGCGTCGCATACCTGGCCCTGTCTCCCAATATCCTCAAGAAAGCCATTATGGGGAAAAAGACCATGAAGAGGGGCGCATCAAGCCTGTTCATCATGCGGCCGAACGGGTCCCTGGGTATAGGGAATCCACCGCCGATACTGACTTCTTTCGGCTCATATCCTCCCCATTCCTTCTTTAAGGTGGCAATCAGCTTCACATATTGCTTCATCATGCCCTGCCAGTACCAGAGGGTATCATGATGACGGCCGGTATGAAGATGGAAACCGACAAGCTCTACGTTCTTCATCTTGAGCGCCCGTTTGCCGAGTTCGATAACGTGCTCGGTAGGAATACCGTTTTTGTACGCCTGGGTCCCCAGGTCAATGGGGACCAGTTCAAGCGTGAAGGCAGTGGGCCTCCATAAGTTGGGAAAGTCAGGACGGACCCGGAAACGGACCTTTGCCTTCATATTCAGCTCATCGGCGACCTTCTCAACCAGGTCGAGTTCGTCGACATCGTCCAGCGTTATCCGGCATCCCGCCTTAATCGCGTTCCGGATATGCTCCTTGTCCTTTCCACCGCCGTTGACAGAAATTACTTCCGGATTGGCTCCTGACTCCAGCGCCGCCACCAGTTCTCCCGGAGAATACACGTCCACACCGGCGCCTTCCTGCGTGAGGATCCTTCTGGTGGCAAGGGTCACGTTGGCCTTGATGGCCGGCATAACCGTGACCCTCCCTTCGGGCCAGTTGTCCTGGAATGATTTCTTAAAACGCTGGATATTGCTGCGGAGCATCTTTTCAGAAAAGACAAAAATGGGGGAGCCGAATTTTTCAACCAGGTGTACCGTATCGCATGCTTCTATAAATAGGTGCCCATCCCGGATCGACAAGCTCTCATCAACAATTCTTACTTCGTTGCCCACTTGAAACCTCCCCAAAATATCTTATTTAAAAACCTGTCAACTCAATCCTTGAAATATTGATTTATACGTTCGAGAGCGAATATTCGCTCTCGAACATTGTTAAAAAATTATATCTTTAATAGTTTATTAAGAGACTGCAGGATTTTCCCGATCTTTTCATCCTCGGTTAACCGCTTTGCAGGATCTCCAAAGAATGCGTCAAATCTCCTGGCATGGTGCTCCGAAACCAGGGTGTAGCTATAGAGCATAATATGGCTATCCAGAAAGTAGGAAACGGTCTCGATTCCCAGGCTCGCATCGATTTCGCCGCGCTTCATAGCTTTTCCAACCAGGTCCACAAAAAATAAGTGCCCCTCATATTCAACTTTTTCCGTGATATCAGCGAAACGGTTCATGCTGCTTGACCCCAGGTCAGAATATATTGAAAGCATGTTCCTGTGTTTCTTGGTAAACTCTTTGAACCCGTACAGAAGGTTACGAACAGCATCGATTAATGTGTCAGTTTGATATGTGTACTTCAGGTACAACTCCGCCATCATCACTTCTACGCCGTACTCCACACAGGCATAGAACATCGCCTCCTTGTTCTTGAAGTATTTGTATAGCGCGCCATTCGATATGCCCGCCCTCCGGCAGATAGTGGAGATGCTAGCTGCCTCATACCCCTTCTCAGCGATTGTTTTTATGGCTGCATCCAGGATCCGATGCTGTTTTGCAACCGGGAGTTTCTTAAATGCTTCGTACATGGTAGTTCACTTAGGGAGTGATTGCCTCGCCTCTTTCTCAGCTATTTGCACGAGTATCTCCTTGTAGCGCTTTTCGGTAATCGGGTAGAAGTACAGGATTATTGCCCCGAGGATGAATATTGCGGCGGAAATCGGCCCGAAAAATAACCTGATTCCAAGCTGTGCGATCTCCGGCTGAGGTATGAGATTGGGCACATAGCCCATTGCGCTGAGGGTTAGACCCATGGCGAATACAGCCAGCGCCTGGCCGATTTTGTAGGCCCACGTCCAGACGCCAAAGAATGCCCCCTCCCTGCGCTCGCCCGTACGCAGATAATCATATTCAATGGCGTCAGCCACTATGGCATACGGTATAGCGTAGGTAAAGCCCATGCCCATGCCCATGAAGCACATCACAATCAGGGTGAAGGTCACTCCATAAGTGTGCCCGCAGAAAAAGAGCGCTATCAGCCCGAGGGCCATACTGATAAAGCCCATGCCGTAGACGAGTTTTTTGCCCACTTTTTTGCTTAGCCATACGCTTACGGGAATGAATAACAGCGCAGTGACGATCAGTATTAACATAGCGTAGGTTGTGTCGCTCTCTGCTCCAAGCACGTATTTAAAGTAATAGATGACTATGGCGCTGGCAATAGTTATGGCAATTATGTGGCAGATATAGGCCAGCAGGATGATGTCAAAAGGTTTGTTTTTAAATACCTCGGTATAAGTTTTCACTAAACCCATGGTTTGGGCAGGTTTCAGTTTGGCCGGCTCCCTGACGGTGAATACGGTTGTCAACATTGAAACGAGCACGACACTGCCGAATATCAGTCCCATCAAGACAAAGCCCATGTTCTTATCCGGGGCCATGGCCACTATGGGAAGCGCCAGTCCTGCCCCGAGCAATGTACCTACGGCGGCAAAACCGGAGCGGTAACCATTGAGCGAAGTCCTTTCGTTATAGTCCGTGGTAAGCTCCGGGGCTAGTGAGAAGTAGGGTATATTCACTGTGGAATATGCCGTGCACAGTATGAGGTATACGATCATGACATAGATGAATAAAGTGGTCTGGCTGATACCCGCGCCGAAGAGCAGCACCGGGTTGGTAAACATGACTATCATAGCTATGAAAAAAGGTATCGAACCGGCCAGCATAAAAGGCCTGCGCCTGCCCATCTTATTCACGGTGCGGTCGGATACATAACCTATGATAGGGTCGTAAAAAGCGTCCCAGATGCGTCCTATCATGAGGGCTATCCCTGCCAGGGCTGCGGCCAGGCCTACCGTGTCAGTGAGGTAGTTGAGCAGCACGAAAGAGGTAGCCGTGAAAAATAGCTGCCCTCCAAAATCGGCCACGCCGTAGCCCATTTTCAGTCCCACGGACAATTTCTGGTTTTCCATTTTCAACCTCTACTCCTTATGCTGCATCAATGCCGTGGCGAAATTTTTCTTGCCCTGAGTTTGCGTTCCTTACTGGATCTGTACCAGACGCCGTAAACGGCTTCCAGCAACGACCAGGTCTTCACGGCCGAGGGCACGTTCGGCATTGACCACTTACCGTAGGTTCGCGGCGGCACTTTCTTTTTAAGGGAGGGGTCCAGGATAACGTCCTCGACGATCACCCCTTCCTCACCGCCGAGCTGCGCCTTCAATGTTCCGTCGGAATCAGAGATAGAGGAAAATCCATAAAAAGGATTGTCCATTTTCATAAAAGGAAGGCCGGGCATGGCGGAACGCCATTGCCCTGAGTGATTACAATAGATCACCGGTATGCCGAGCATCCCTGCATAAATGCTCGAAACCTTATGCAGAAAGTCGTTTATTAGCTCAGCTGTTTTCGGCGGAAATAAAATCTTATCGGGCTTCAGCGCAATGGCTGCGTGAGGCTGCAGCATCAGGTCTACCGATTGTTCGTACATATTCCGGGGCGTATAGGAAAAGCGGTTTTCATAACAAATCGCCACCCCTACCTTGCCCAGTTTGGTATTTATAACATGCGGTCCGGCTTCACCCCTGGTAAAACAGGCCTCGCCGGTAGCAGGCGTCTGTTTGCGCACGCGCCCATCCTCTTCCCCCTCTGGATTGGTAAGCACAAAGGTATTATAGAAATCCTCGCCTTCGGCTTCGAGGTAACTGGTACCCAGCCAGACCCCCAGCCTTTTCGAGGTTTCCTTCAGCCATTTGACCGTCGGCCCCTCCCTGGGTTCACCTGCGTCCCATATCTCCTGCGTGAAGAGATACCCTGTGGGCATGAATTCAGGAAGGAGGATCAACTTCGCTCCCCGGGCTGCCGCCTCTTCCACAAAGCCCGTGGCATGCCGGAGGTTCTCGGCCACTTTGCCGTCCTCTGACGTTACCTGTACCGCCGCAACCCTCAGGGTCCTCTTTGTGCCGGGCGCTACTGACTTTTGCGTCATCGCCTTCACTCCTCTGCTTTTTAGAGGTTCATCCGTTAGAGAGTGACCGTTCACTCTCTGCGATAATATATTATAATCTTTTTGCTTTGTCAATACCCCAAACTATTGACAAATCCTGCCAGAGATATACAATATATTATATACAATATATGATAATATTAGTCGTGCAATCTAAAAAGGAGGCAACAGATGTTCGATGAAGGATTGCGCCCGATGGGACACAACACCATACAAGAAGCAGTGACCAATAATCTACGGAGGGCCATATCGGAGGGGCAGTTCGTTCCCGGTGAGAAGCTGAACTATTCTGAACTGGCCAGGAGCATGCAGGTCAGCATGACGCCCATTCGTGAAGCGATGCGGGTGCTGGATGCTCAGGGACTCGTCGCCATCAGCACCTACAAGAGCGCCAGCGTTGCCTCACTTACAATTGGAGAAATACAGCAGATATACGGGATCAGGAAAACGCTGGAGGGGGTGGCGATAAGAGAAGCTGTGGATAATATTTTACCGGAGACCCTGGCGAGATTGAAGCAGGTCGTGGCCGACCTGGATGAAGCGGCGGCGGCGCTGTCCAAAGACATAACTGATGACGCAGTGAAAAGTAGCGTCATGAATATTCAGGAACTCCATCGCCGATTCCATGAGCTGATCCTGCTGGGCGCCGGGAACAAGTTCCTGGTACGGATCGTAGAGTTCTTGAGGGGACACCTGGGTCCATATTTTTCATATACCGCCAGGGCTATTGCGGAGAGCCGCACGTTCCGGTTGGACGAGCACCACGGCATCATGCAAGCCTTCACGAAAAAGGATGCCGAACTGGCTGCTTCACTGATGATGAAGCACCTGGACATCACCTGCGAAACGCTGGTCGAATATATACTCGACGAGGCGGCCCGGCAGGCGGTCCCGAGCGACAGAATCAGCAAGGTGAGCGTGAACTGATCTGATTTGGCCGCTGTCCTAAATGGAGGTAGATATATGATACTCAGACGCAGCTGTCTGCTGGTGCCCGGAAATAACCTGGAACAGATACGGCATGCATTGAACACTTCGGCGGACTTTATTGTAATAGACCTGGAAGACTCGGTGCCGGTCTCGCAAAAATCCAATGCTCGTGAGCAGGTCAAAGAATCGGTTAAAATGGCTAAATCCGGAGGCAAACATGTGGCCGTCCGGATCAACGCTATCAGCACCGGTTTTGCACCTGACGATATACGGGAGGTCGCAGAAGCCCGGCCTGATGAGATAGTCATCCCCAAGGTGAAGTCTCCCGACGACATCAGGATGGTTGAATCGATGCTCGATGCCGCTGAAAGCAATCCGCAGCCCGATACGAAAATAGGTCTGCAGGCGCTGATCGAGACCGCTGGCGGCGTGGAGGCCGTGCATGAAATTGCCCATGCAAGCAGGCGGTTGACCGTGCTGCAATTCGGCAGGGCAGACTATTTTGCGGATATAGGGGCCGGCAAATCCTTTTCCATGGATGATTTCTGGTCCGTCTCCCTGTATCCCCGGTCACGGATCGTGGTTGCGGCCACGGCCGCCGGCATAGCGGCTATCGACACCGTTTATCCGAATATCAATGACATACGGGGTTTGAAGGCGGACGCCCGCAGGGCGGCCGGGATGGGGTTCAAGGGGAAATGGGTAATTAATCCCTTGCAAATAGGGATAGTCAATGAAATCTTCACGCCGACCATGGACGAAATTCGGCATGCCAAAAAGCTGGTGGCAGCCTATGAGAAATCACAACTGGTAGGAGTCGGCGCAATTACGGTGGACGACATGCTGGTGGATAAAGCCGCCATCGTATCAGCCGATAAGCTGCGTCACGTGGCCGAACAGCTTGGCCTCTGGGATAAAGTTTAAAATCGGATACCTGCGCCTGCAATATATAAATTCAAACATGGGAGATGATTATGACGAATACAACAAAAAGTAGCCCGAAGCCTGCCGGGGTGACCGGCCGTGCCCGTACAAAAAAGGCAGTACCGGACCTGTGGGATGGCGTCCTTTCGATGCTGGATGATATCGCTCCGCGTATCAAGCTGGAAGAGGGAATTCACAGGATATTGAGCAAACCCGAACTGGAGCTGACGGTATATATTCCTGTCACGATGGATGATGGACGGGTGGAAGTCTTCACCGGTTATCGCATTCAGCACTCAAACGCCCGCGGCCCCTGTAAAGGAGGAATCAGGTATCACCCCTGCGTCGACCTTAACGAGATAAGGGCCCTGGCCGCCCTTATGACCTGGAAATGCGCCGTGGTAAATATACCTTTCGGCGGGGCCAAGGGCGGAGTTCAGTGCGATCCCATGCATATGACAGAAGGCGAGCTGTGCAGGATGACGAGAGGCTTCACCAGGATGATCTTGCCCGTGATCGGAGGAAAGCGGGATATCGCGGCTCCGGATGTAAACACCAACGAGCAGACTATGGCATGGATTGTAGACACGGTCAGCTCGGTGAAGGGGAGTATGGAATTGGAAATCGTGACGGGTAAGCCGCTATCCCTGGGCGGCGCTGCCGGCCGCAAGGAAGCCACCGGGCGTGGAGTGGCGATGTGCGTGCAGGAATTGCTCAGAAAAAAGCAGCGGACACTCAGGGAAACGACAGTGGCCGTGCAGGGTTTTGGAAACGTAGGCTCTACCGCAGCTACCACTCTTCATGAGCTGGGTTGCAAAATCGTGGCCGTAAGCGATGTGACGGGAGGATTGTATAATCCCCGCGGACTGGATGTCGCCGCAGTAAACGAGTATGCTGCCGCTCATCCCAGGAAGCTGCTGGAAGGCTATGAAAAGGAAGGCGCAGACCGGATCACCAATGAGGAACTGCTTGCCCTGAAGGTGGATATACTGGTGCCCGCAGCTCTCGAAAATCAAATTCATGCCGGGAATGTAAATTCAGTCAAGGCGAAAATGGTTATAGAAGCCGCGAATGGACCGATTACCCTTGAAGCCGACAGGGTCCTTGACAGCAGGAAAATCATGGTAGTGCCTGATATCCTTGCCAACGCCGGGGGCGTGGTGGTCAGTTACCTGGAGTGGGTCCAGAATTTACAGTGTTTCATGTGGCCGGCAGACGAGATAAATGCGAACTTGGAACGCACGATGAAAGAAAGCTTTAACAGCGTGTGGAATCTGGCCCATAAGCATAATGTTTCTCTGCGCATCGCAGCTTACATGCTCGCGGTCGAAAAAGTTGCCGGCGTAATGAGATTGCGGGGATTATCTCACTCAAACGAATAGCCTTGCTGCGTCCGCTGTCCACCGCTATGTTATGCTCACCGGCTGATATGCATATCTTGCTGACGCCGCAATCTTGTCATACGTCCGGGGGTTCAATTCGACCAGTGTAATGTGTCCGAGCGAAGAGATCATCAGGTCCCGCACCGTGAAGCGTTCCAGGATTGTGTGGTAAAACTGCCCTTCCAGATAAAGAGACACGAAACCGTGAACTATGCTCCATACGTTGATGGCTTCCACGTCCGACGGCCCGGGCCGCAGCAGGCCCGCGGCCTGGCAGTTCTCGACTATACAAACGAGCTGAGAGAAGCATTTATGGGACAACTCGACATACTCCGAATAATCCTTCTCTCTCTCCAGCACGCTGGATAATGTTACTTTGAAATGAGCCGAGTCGCTGAGAGCAAACTGAATATACGCCCAACCGGCTTCAATCAACTGCCGGACGGGTTTTCCCCTGTAGCGTCTGATCACGTCCTCCGTATGCTCACATATTATGCGAAGGCCTTCCGTCGAGATAGCAGCTATAAGCGACTGCTTGTCGGCAAAGTGTGAGTAAGGCGCCGTATGACTGACGCCTGCCTTTTGGGCAACCTTACGCAGGCTCAGTCCTTGAACGCCCTCTTTGGCAAGGATCTCGATTCCCGCTTTAATCAGGGCATTCTTCAGGTCGCCATGATGATATTTCTTAACCGGCATGTGAAAATAGTAACGTTTAATCTTGACAACGTCAAGATTGACCATTTATAATCTTGACACTGTATAGTTTAGGCTTGGAAAGGAGGGAAAAAATGAAGCCGGATGAATTATTGAGTCAACCTGTGGCGCTTCCCGATGGGATAGATTATGACGATTACATCATCGGGACGTATACAATTACCTATCCCGCGATATTTCCGGTGCCGAAACTGGCCCCGCTGCTGGCGATTGAGCAGAGCACGGGTACCTGGGTCCCCGTACCGGGAGAGACGCCTGAAGTGCGGAGAAACCATGTTGCCAAAGTAATCGGTGTGTATGAGGTTCCCGATTACGAATTCGAGGTCCCTGCCGGCCTACAGGAAAGAAACTGGGTGGTACAGATAGCCTTTCCCGAAGTGAATATCGGGCAGCAGATCCCCATGATGCTTACGGCAGTAGTAGGGAACATCTCCATGGGTGGCAAGATCAAGCTCGTGGACGTCAGGTTTCCCAAAAAATATGTAGCCGGGTTCAAGGGGCCCAAATTCGGTATCGAGGGCGTCAGGAAGTTGCTTGGTGTGAAAAAGCGGCCGCTTCTGAACAATATGGTTAAACCCTGCACCGGCTATCCGCTGGAAGTGGGCGCCGAGCTTTTCAAGCTGGCTGCCATCGGCGGCTGCGACATCGTTAAGGATGATGAATTGATCGCCGATGCTTCGTTTAACTCAATGGCAGGGCGTGTAAAACGTTACATGCAGATAGAGAAGCAGGTGTATGAAGAGACGGGCGAGCATACCTTATATACAGTTAATGTATCTGACAGTGTGCCTAAGATCTTCGAAAATGCCCGCCGTGCAATTGAGCTGGGCGCTAATGCCATTATGATCAATTACATAGCGGTCGGCCTGCCGGTCATGCAGGCTTTAGCCGAAGACCCCAGGATAAACGTACCGATACTTGCGCACATGGATGTAGCGGGCGCCCTGTATATGTCACCCTACCATGGCTTGAGCTCACACCTGGTCCTGGGCAAATTACCCAGGCTGGCCGGCGCAGATATAGTAGTTATCCCGGCCCCTTATGGTAAGGCATCGTTCATTACGGAGAAATTCGATGCAGCGGCCAGGAATCTTACTTACCCGCTGTACAATCTCAAGCCAACCTGGCCGATGGCGTCCGGCGGCATAACGCCCACAATGGTACCCAAAGTCATGCAGGAGCTGGGCAATGATATAGTCATAGGCTCGGGAGGAGGCATTCATGCTCACCCGCTGGGGCCGGTAGCAGGCGGAAAGGCCTTCAGGCAGGCGATCGATGCGACGCTCAAAGGTATTTCTCTTGAGGAATACTCCAAGACGCATAAAGAGCTTGCAGCTTCGGTCAAACAATGGGCTGACCCATTCAAAGGGTTCAAGAAAGAATCGTAATTACGCAGACAGCGTACTGAAATTGTGATAGGGCGTACCCCTCCCGGGTAGTTGAAGCTTCCCGGGAGGGGTACGCCCTTTTCTCAAAAACAAGCAGAAACCCCTTGAGATAGTTGTGTTTGAAAGCGGCTTTGGTAGCGCATACCGGATACTGAACCAAATGTGCTTTGGGCTGTTATTAGCTTTGTTCTAGTACAACCGTTTTATAAATCAAGAAATATTCCTGAAGCTAAAATGTTGTCTGGTGTTGGCATGTTTCGCCATGTCTGTTAGCAAATCGTTAGCAGATCATTACTAGGAATATCGATATACAGGATTATATTCATTTAGGAATATGGCTCTGTGAATAGAATTGCTGAGCATATCCTATTATGAAATCGCTATCCATAGCCCGGATAGGAGAAACAGAACACCTAAACCCAAAATAATCCATGCTATTATTTTTTGCTTCTCCTGTAACCAGTTATAACCAAAGAAAATAAAAATAAGGGCAAAACTTACTATTTGTATTGCTGGAGTTACCTTAATATTAGGATAAGTTAACAGCACTACGATAATAATTGACAATCCACATAATAAAGCTGCTATACGCCAAATTTTCTTAGTAGACCACCAGGTAATAGCTTGCAGTAATAAACTACATCCAATTCCCAATACAGGTAACACCTGTGCAATAGATTTTAAATATTCGTTCATGATTCTTGCCTCCTTTATCTTTTATAGCATCAATAAATAACGACGTCAAGACTTTTCGGTGACCTCTGCGACAGTCTAAAAATGAACCTCTTTTTGTAGGCCAGGGATGGCCTGATTGCCTCCGGCCGCATTGGTCTGCGCTGTAAACGTATTCCCCCGGGCTTGCATTGTTGACATCACAACACCGCTAATATATCCTAACCGAACACCATAGGATGTAGTCGCAGTAGTGGTACACCGTTCGCGGATTTCAAGCTGGGTGATTTTGTTCGATTGGAGGCAGTGATATGTTACTAGATAAAGATGTCCGCAAGGCGCTCCTGGATGCACGGGTAATGACCGAAGGGATCATAAAATCAGACAGCAATGAAGCAGAAACCCGGCGCCGCATAGAGCGTATGTTCGAGTCATTAATGGGTTACGATGCCTTAATTCACATAACCCGTGAGCACAGTATCCATGGGATAGGTGACTCCGATTACTGTGATTTTGCTATTAAGCTCGAGCGAGACGGCAAGATTGTTCCGGTCATAATTGTCGAGGCTAAGAGAGTCAATGTGGAGCTAGCAGATAAGCATGTCAAGCAGGCCGCTTCCTATGGTATAAATACAGGCTGCGAATGGATTCTCTTAACGAACGCCCGCGACTGGAGAATCTATCACATAACATTCGGCCAGCCGCCTCAGGCCGTTCTCCTGGATTCATGGAGCTTGATGACCGACGACCTGGCCAAGCTGGCAGACAAATTCGAACTGGTTAGCCTGAGGAGCATTAAGAAGGGCGGCCTGGATCAGTTATGGCAAAAGAGTAATGCCCTTACTGCTCAAAACCTCTTGAAAATAATCCTCTCGGAGCAGTCAATATCAATGATCAGGCGTGAATTAAAGCGCCGAGAAAAGATTGCCCTGTACCCGGAAGAGATAGTGAGCGGAATCCGTCGTCTGCTCAACGAGTCGGCAATGGGCGAACTGGAAAACATGAAAATCTCTTTAGTGAGAAAACAGCGGCCGGTCGTATCGAAACCAGAATGTGTCCCTGCAGAAACATCTCAGTAAAAGGGGCGCGCTGCTATGTGGCACATCCAGCTTCGCTTTGATCAAGCGTTTGAACTCCCTGCCGACAACTCTACAATCACAGAAAAACAACATTAGCAAATGTTAGCAGATTCACAGTCATATCAACGGCAGAAAGGCGGCTATAGCTACGAAATTGAGGGGTTTATGAGACTTTGGTAGCGCATACCGGATTCGAACCGGTGATCTCTGCCTTGAGAGGGCAGCGTCCTAAACCCCTAGACGAATGCGCCACACGAAACGCTAAACATTATATCAATGGGCCCACGAAACGACAATCCTGCGTCGTTTAGCGGCCTAACCAGTAAATTGAGGCGCTATGTAGTTAACCAGACCTTACCTGTCCCAGTAAGTGACTGCGGTTACATAGGGACCTGTGCTGGTGGCGGTCCTGACCAGCCTGCCGTTGACGTAGATATTCACTGTAATGCTGCCTTCTTCCGTGTTATTGTGCGCATACACGTATGCCTGGGCATTTTCGAAGCCTTCGTATGTAAACCTCCACGGAAGCCCGGCATCCTCGTACTTATCCATGGTGCCATCAGGGCTGGTCACCTGGATATCCGCCGCGGGTACGCTGCCTACTACTTCATACATCACAACATCCGGTTGGCGACAGGCTGCATTCATGCCTAAACACAACAGTAAAAGTAAACACCCAACTATTTGCACTGCGGCGTGAATATGCGGCGACTTCTTCAAATTCATGTTTCCCTCCGTTACTATCCGAAAACAGGTTCATTGTATCTTCAATGTGACGGATAAGTAAAGAGATCGGCTGGAAGATGATAGAAAGCTGGCTGGGGATCCTGGATTCGAACCAGGGCTCACGGATTCAGAGTCCGCTGTCCTACCGCTAGACTAATCCCCAGAGTTCCAAAATTATAACATTGCCGCTCTGTCTCAGGCAACCTGTGAACCGGATGCTCTAGCTACCCAACAGACCCGCCGATTTAAGCACATTGCGCACCTCGGCCCTGGATATGGGCAGCATAAGCTCCTGAGTGAGGAATTCAAAGCCCTCCCACTCAAGCGCCTCCCGCGCAGCCATTCCCGCCACCTGCTCCAGGTCACCGGTCAATCGATATTGTTCCACGATATGGTCCTGGTACTCCCTGCACAGCTTCACCGCGTTCAACAGCACCTGCATGGCGTCGGCCCCGGTCACGGCGGCATAGTGGTCGAAGCAGCATATCTCCACATCCAGGGGCAGCAGCCTGTCGATCGACTGTTTATACAGTGTGAAATCGAACTGCGGCGAGGGACGCGCCAGCTTATCTACGCCGCCCAGCGGGCAGGGCACAGCATCGCTGGGGAAAAGCGCCTTCAGCCCCGGTACGTACACCGTGACGTCGGTGGGCGAATGCCCCGGGGTCTCGATGAACCTGGCTTCAAGGCCATTTCCAAGGTCGATGACGGTGGAATCATTTACAATCCGGTCGATCGTGACGGCGTCTATCTTGAGGTTCATCCTCTGGTACTCTTCCTGCAGCTTGTAGGCGTCGATCATCAACTTGTTGACCATCTCAGAGTAATTGATGACCTTCTCCTTTGAAAGTATCCTGACGGCAGCCTCGGTCCCCAGCACTTTGATCTTCGGGAACCTCCTTTTCAGGTAGGGCACGGCGCCGAAATGGTCGAAATGAGCGTGAGGTATCACCAGGTACTCTATGCTGTCCGTGTCGATGGCGAACTCTTTGAACTGCTCTTCCAGACGCGGGACGATCCAGTTCATGGCGCCGCCGATTATCATGGACTTAGCCCCCTGTACCAGGTACATCAGGCTCTGCTTCCAACCGAGCATGTAAATCCCGTCGCAGATCTTACCCGGCTGGTCTATAAACATACTTCCATCTCCTTAATTGTTGGCCCGGTCCCGGCGGCGCTCTGAAATCACCGGGCGGTGTATCGAATCCCGTGATTTGACAGTGACTGCTACAATTAGTTATATCTATTTAGGGTAGTATCAAATTTTACCTGGAGAATAGCATAACATGAAACTTACCTGGAAACCTATTATGGCCGGTATACTCGATATCGTGTCAGGCGCCATCGGCATGGTGGGCGGCCTGTATTTCGTGGTGCTTACCTCGTTATTCCGCAGCATGCACGAGATTTTACGCGCCGATCCCATTGTCATCGAGCAGACCGAACAGATCATATCCAAGCTCTTCGCCATCCCCTTCGTGCTGGTCTTCATCGGCATCATATCGATCATAGGCGGAGTTTACGCGCTCCAGCGCAGGATATGGGGATTGGCCCTGGCGGGCGCTATTTGCTCATGCATCGTCTTCCCCATCTTCGGACTTCCTTCTATTATCATCACGGGTCTGGCGCAGGAAGAGTTCAATTAATCAAGGAGTGTCAGCCGCGAATTGGCCTCTCTAAATGATCTGCAGTCGGCCCTCGGGATCAGGTTCAATAACCTGGCCATCCTGGAACAGGCGGTCACACATACATCCTATATCAACGAGAATCCGGCGGCCGGTACGGGCGATAACGAACGCATGGAATTCCTGGGCGATGCCCTGCTCAACCTCTTCGTCGCCGAGAAACTGTATTGCGATTTTCCCGGTCTGCCTGAAGGAAAATTGACCGAGATCCGCGTATCCATGGTGCGGCAGGATATGCTGGCCGAAAAGGCGCTTCAGCTTAAACTCGGAGATTACCTGCTGCTGGGGAAAGGGGAAGAGTCATCCGGCGGCAGGGGCAAACGCAATAACCTGGCAGACGCTTACGAGGCCCTCACAGCGGCGGTGTACCTCGACAGGGGCTTCGAATCGGCAAGGTCTTTCGTCCTGTCCGGTTTTGCCGCAGACATGCAGGCCATTAAGGAAGGAAAGCACAGCCCCAACTACAAGGCGCTGCTGCAGGAATTGACCCAGGCGGAGTTCAAAACGCTTCCCGAGTACGAGATGATCGAAGCTACCGGGCCGGATCATGACAAGATCTTCTGCGTATCCGTTTCGCTGGGAGATGTACTGCTGGCGGTGGGATCGGGCAAGACTAAAAAGACCGCAGAGTCTGAGGCAGCCAGGGCCGCCTACAGCAAATTAACGGCGAAACCCGACGCAGACAGCTAAGCCGGGTACTGCAGCACGACTACTTCAAATTCGGCCGGCAGCGCGTCCTTTGCGATTTCGAACCCGTTGCCCGCCACCCTCTTAACAGTCTTCTTACCTTTGGCAAAATCCTCCGCGCTCCACTGCAGGAACTGGCACCTGTCCGTCTTGTAATGCATGGGCACGGCAATACGCGGTTTGATATCTTCGCATACCTTGTTGGCTGCTTTCACATCGATGGTGAATACCCCACCCACCGGGATCAGCAGCACATCCACCTTCCCCAGGTCAGCCAGCTGTTCCTCCGATAGTTGATGCCCGAGGTCGCCCAGGTGGCATATGTTAATACCATCGACCGTAACACAAAATACGGTATTGCCGCCCCGCTGCTTACCCCCGGATTCATCGTGGAAAAGGCTGATGCCCCTGATCTTAATACCTTTAACGGTCTTCTCGATGCCCCCTCTCAGCACCTCCGGCTGACCGGGCAGCCCGGCGGTGCAGTTGTGGTCGAAGTGCTCATGGCTGACCGTGACCACGTCGGCTTTTTCAGTGACCGGTTTATAGCTGAGGTGGCTATCAGACTTGAAGGGGTCCATCAGCAGTTTCGTCCCGTCTCCCGCAGTCAGCAGGAAACACGAGTGCCCGAGCCATTGTATCTTCATCACCAGCCTCCTATTTGTCGCCCGAACCACATATGAACCGCACCAGCGTCCTGACACCGTAGCCTGTGGCGCCTTTCACCAGAGCCCCCCTGACCTTGTCCGTCATAAAAGGCCCGGCTATATCGATGTGCGCCCAGGGCGTCTCACCCACGAACTCCTGCAGGAAGAGAGCGGCCGTGATGGCCCCGCCATACCTACCGCCGGAGTTCTTTATATCGGCGATTTCGCTCTTGTTGAGGTCCCTGTATTGCTCGGGCAAAGGCAACTGCCAGAGCTTTTCACCGCCCTCGCCCGCCGCCTTAATCAAACGTCCTGCCAGTGCGCTGTCATTGGAGAACAGGCCTGCATATAAATCGCCCAGCGCTACATGGCAGGCCCCGGTCAGCGTAGCCAGGTCGACGATGGGGCTGAGACCGTTCCTGACGGCATATGAAAGGGCGTCGGCCAGTATCAACCTGCCCTCCGCATCGGTGTTGACCACTTCGATGGTCTTGCCGTTGGACGCCTTCAGCACGTCCCCGGGCTTGAGCGCCTTTCCACCGGGGAGGTTCTCGGTGGCCGGTATAAGCGCGGTCACGTTGACCGACGGCTTCATCTGTGCGATAGCGCTCATGGCCGCTATCACCACTGCGCCGCCCGACATGTCGCCTTTCATATCCGACATGAATTCCTGCGGCTTGAGCGAGATACCGCCCGAGTCGAAGGTCAGCCCCTTGCCCACCAACCCGATAACGTCCTTATTAGTCGGGTCGCCCCGGTAATTCAGCACGATAAATTTGGCCGGCTCGGCGGTCCCCTGGGCCACGCCCAGCAGAGCCCCCATCTTCTCCGTCTCCATCTGCGCCTGGTCCATTACGGTAATGCCCAGCCCGTGAGCGGATGCTACGTCCTTAGCCATCTCCGCCATGTGGCCGGGAGTCATGTGGTTGGCCGGCTCATTGACCATGTCCCTCGCCATCATCACCGCCCCGGCCGTGATCCTGCCCTTTTCCAGCTCTTGGTTTATTATGTCAAGTCTGGCGCCATCATTTTCAAGTAGTATTATCTCTTCAATCTCGTGCCCGTTGTCGTCCTTTGTCATATGGCGCCTGTATTGGTAGGCGCCCAGCAGGCAGCCTTCGGCCACCGCACGGGCAGAATCGGCATGCCCCGGGCCGCCTTCGCTTCCCGCCGGCAGGGCAAAGGCTGCAGATTTCGCTTTGTGCTTGCGCAGGGCGCGTATGGTTTCGCCCGCCAGGTCCCTCAATTTATCAGTGTCCCATTCAGCCCGTTTACCCATGCCGGCCACAACAGCCAGCCGGGACGGTATCTTCCCCAGCGTGTGCAATACATGCAGCTCATTCAACTTACCCTTCACCTCACCGGACGACATGAGATCTGCAATGATCCCTCCCAAAGCCGCGTCCAACTCGCCGGTAGCCCCAACCAGGCCCTCATCACCTTCGAAGACCCCTACAATAACCGCTTCTGTTGCCATGGTGCTCACACCACCTGGCCTGACCTCAAATTTCACTTTTCCCTCCAGAATGTAATATTAAGAATAATATTACCACCTTTTCAATACACATCAATCTGAAAATTGATTTATCCCCGTCCATAGTGGTATAATACTAGAAAATAAACCTTTAAGTCAGCCCAGTGAGGCTGGCAAGGGAATGATGAAGTTACTCCGCCGCCACTCCGGTCCGGGCACATGTGCTTGTAACAGACCTCTTGCCAGCGCAGGCAAGAGGTTTTTTTAATGCCCGAAAAAATACTGCTTAACTCCTCCGACATCGAAAGGGCGCTGGTCCGGGTTGCACACGAGATACTGGAGCGCAACAGGGGCGCCAGCAACATCGTCTTTGTCGGCATCAAGACACGCGGCGTCCCCCTGGCCCAGCGTCTGGCCGCAATCATCCGCACCATGGAGCAGGTTGATATTCCCGTCGGGTCGCTGGATATAACCCTCTACCGCGATGATGTGTCGTCCCTGAGCTTCAAGCATGTCGTGCAGCAGACCTATGTGCCTTTCGATATCACCAGCAAGCACCTGATACTGGTTGACGACGTTTTTTACACAGGGCGGAGCATACGCGCCGCACTCGATGCCCTTATAGACCTGGGCAGGCCCGAGACCATACAGCTCGCTGTGCTCATCGACAGGGGCCACCGCGAATTGCCTATCCGCGCCGATTTCGTGGGGAAAAATATTCCGACGGCGCGTAACGAGGAGATCAAGGTATACCTGAGCGAAGTCGATGCTGTGGATAAAGTCACGGTTATGAGGACGGAGGGAAGTAAGAATGAGCTTAAGTGAACCGGGACCGGGCGCGGCTATACGGGAGACACTACCCGGCCCATCCATAGATTTCTGGAAACACCGCCACGTGCTCGACCTGGACGATTTCAGCCGTGATGAGACCGATCTTGTATTCGAGATCGCCGAGGGGATGGTCGAGATACTGGATCGAGATGTCAAGAAAGTACCGACATTGCGCGGCAAGACCATCGCCACCATCTTCTTCGAACCCAGCACCAGGACGCGCGCATCCTTCGAGCTGGCGGCCAAGTACCTGGGGGCGGATACCATCAGCCTGGACTCTGCGAAAAGCAGTGTAGCCAAGGGCGAATCTCTCATTGACAGCCTCCGTACGCTGCAAGCCCTGGAAGTAGATGCCATCATCATGAGGCATCCCTGCTCCGGCGCGCCCTATATCGCCGCACGTCACCTGGACACCAGCATCATCAACGCGGGCGACGGGTGCCACGCACACCCCTCACAGGGACTGCTGGACATCTTCACCATGAAACAACAACTCGGCGACCTGAAGGGCCGCAAGGCTATTATTATCGGCGATATAATGCACAGCAGGGTGGCCCGCTCCAATATCTGGGGCACCCGCCATTACGGCATGAAGCTGGTGCTCTGCGCGCCCCCCACTCTTATACCGCGCGGCCTGACTGAAATGCTGGAAAAATGCTCCCTCGATCATGTGACCATCGAGCATAACCTCGATACGGCGATTGAGAACGCCGATATCGTCATGCCGCTCAGGCTGCAAAAGGAGCGGCAGCAAAGCGGGCTGATCTCCAATCTGCGTGAATACATTCAGGGATACCAGGTTAACCTGAAGCGCCTGGCCGGGGCAAAGCCGGACGTACTGGTGATGCATCCGGGACCCATGAACGAAGGCGCCGAGATCAGCCACGAAGTGGCCTACGGGACGAGATCATTGATCGAACAGCAGGTCACCAACGGAGTGGCGGTGCGTATGGCGCTGCTGTACCTGATTGCAGGGGGAAAGAACCGATGAAAGATAGCAACCTCCTGGTGAAAAACGCCCGCATCATCGATCCCTCAACCGGTATCGAGAAGACAGGTGACATACTCATCGCGGAAGGACAAATATCAAAGATAGGCAAAGATATATCCAAAACTGGCGTCACTGCCATTGATGCGTCCGGATTAATCGCCTGCCCGGGCTTTGTCGACCTTCACTGCCATCTACGCCAGCCCGGCTACGAGGATAAGGAGACCATCGCTACTGGTGCTGCCGCAGCCGCGCACGGCGGTTACACCACGATATGCTGCATGCCCAATACCAATCCCCCGCTGGACAATGCCGCCGTCGTCAGCCACGTCAGGGATATAGCCGCCAGGGAAGCCCCCTTTATTACAATTCTGCCGGTCGGCTGCATAACCGGAGGAAGGGCAGGCAGGGAACTGGCCGACATGACGGAGCTGGCCGGCGCCGGGTGTGTCGGCTTCAGCGACGACGGCAGCCCCGTGAGCAATGCACGCATCATGTCCCTGGCCATGCAGAACGCTGCCGTACTCGACCTCCCGATTATCGATCACTGCGAGGACCTCGATCTATCGGCGGGAGGACACATGCACGATGGCTGGGTAGCTGTCAGGCTCGGCCTCAAAGGAATACCCGCAGCCGCCGAGGAAACTATGGTGGCGCGCGATATAGCGCTATGCGAACTGACCGGCGCAAGACTGCACGCGACGCATATCAGCACCAGGGGCTCGGTGGAGCTTGTACGCAATGCCAAACAACGGGGATTGAAAGTAACCTGCGACGTTACGCCACACAACCTCACACTAACGCACGAGCAGGTGATGAAAGCAACGGCCGATCCGCGAACCGCGCTGGCTTACGATACCAACGCCAGGGTGAATCCTCCGCTGCGGTCGTCCGCTGATATAGATGCGCTGATCCAGGGGATAATGGATGGTACGATCGATGCCATAGCCACAGACCATGCCCCTCACACGATTGAGGAGAAGCTTTGCGAATTTGAGAATGCCCTATCCGGCATCATCGGCTTCGAGACAGCATTCGGCGTCCTCATGGCCCTGGTACATACGGGCAGAATCAGCCTGAATACGCTCCTCCTCTGCCTGACGGCAGGCCCGGCGAGGGTATTGAAAAGCGCCGCCGGGACGCTCATACCGGGCGCGCGCGCCGACCTGGCGCTGGTGGATACTGAACACGAATGGACGGTGGACGTTAAGGATTTCCTTTCAAAAGGTAGAAATACTCCATACGACGGATGTAAATTGAAGGGGATGGTTGTGGCCACCATCAGCGGCGGCCGTTTATCCTACCGCCACAACTCTCTCAGGATATCTTGATGATAACGGCCGGGAATGCCATCCTCCTGCTCATGGATGGCGCCTTAAAGCAGGCTCAGTAAACCCGAAGACGAGTATTTGAGCTGATTGAAATTATATACGGAGGTTATCCTTGCCGCGAAGAAACGATATAAAGAAAATAATGATCATCGGATCGGGCCCTATCATCATAGGCCAGGCCTGCGAATTCGACTACTCCGGCACTCAAGCCTGCAAGGCCCTTAAAGGCCTGGGCTACGAGATCGTCCTGGTCAACTCCAATCCTGCCACCATTATGACCGATCCGGGCATGGCACATATAACGTACATAGAACCTCTGACCGTGGCCGTGATGGAGAAGATCATCGAGAAGGAGAGGCCGGACGCTCTTTTGCCCAACCTGGGAGGGCAATCCGGTCTCAACCTCAGCTCTGAGCTGGCTAAAGAAGGCGTGCTTGAAAAATACGGCGTCGAGGTGATCGGCGTGGACGTCGACGCCATACGCAGCGGCGAGGATCGCATCGCCTTCAAGGACACCATGAACCGGCTGGGCATCGAAATGCCCGAAAGCGAGGCAGTCTATTCCATTGAGGACGCCGAGCGGGTGGCGTCCGACTTGGGCTACCCGGTGGTGGTAAGGCCGGCTTATACCATGGGCGGCACGGGCGGCGGGCTGGTCTACAACGTGGAGGAACTGCGCACCGTGGCCGGCCGTGGCATAGCGGCCAGCCTGATCGGCCAGGTGTTGATCGAGGAATCCGTGCTCGGCTGGGAGGAGCTCGAGCTCGAGGTTGTGCGCGATGCCAAGAATCAGATGATCACCGTCTGCTTTATCGAAAATGTCGATGCCATGGGAGTGCACACCGGAGACTCGTTCTGCGTAGCCCCCATGCTGACCATAGATCAGAAGCTGCAGAAAAGGCTGCAGGACTATTCCTACAAGATCGTTGAAGCCATACGCGTCATCGGCGGCACCAATATCCAATTCGCTCACGATCCTAAAACCGGACGCGTAGTCGTGATTGAGATCAATCCGCGCACTTCGCGCTCCTCGGCACTGGCTTCCAAAGCCACGGGCTTCCCCATCGCTCTTATATCCGCCAGGCTGGCCGCCGGGCTGACCCTGGACGAGATCCCTTACTGGCGCGATGGCACTCTGGAGAAATATACGCCCTCGGGTGAATACGTTGTGGTCAAGTTCGCCCGCTGGGCTTTCGAAAAATTCAAAGATGCCGAGGACAAGCTGGGGACCCAGATGCGCGCCGTCGGCGAGGTTATGAGCATCGGCAAAAACTACAAGGAAGCGTTGCAAAAATCCATCAGGTCGCTCGAATCGGGAAGGCACGGCCTGGGATTCGCCAAAGATTATAATAATAGAACGCTGGCTGAGTTGACGGCTCTGCTTAAAGAGCCCTCTAGCGAGCGCCAGTTCATCATGTACGAGGCTCTGCGCAAGGGGGCCAGCATTCGCTCTCTCTACAAACTGACCTATATTAAGGAATGGTTCATCCAGCAGATGAAAGAGCTGGTCGAACTGGAAGAAGAGGTGCTGAAATTCAAAGGCAAGACTCTGCCGGATGACCTGCTCAGGCGTGCGAAGAAGGATGGGTTTGCCGACAAGTACCTGGCCCAACTTCTGCAGCTCCCCGAGAAAACCGTACGCGAACAGAGGCTGGCGCTCGGCATGAAGGAAGCATGGGAGCCCGTCCCCGTTAGCGGTGTGGAGAACGCGGCATATTACTTCTCCACCTACAATGCCCCGGATAAGACGCAGAGCAGCAGCCGCAGGAAAGTTATGGTGCTGGGCGGTGGACCCAACCGCATCGGGCAGGGCATAGAGTTCGACTACTGCTGCGTGCACGCCGCCTTCACCCTGAGGGATGAGGGCTATGAGACTATCATGGTCAACTGCAATCCCGAGACCGTATCCACCGATTACGACACTTCCGATAAGCTGTACTTCGAGCCGCTGACCGTGGAGGATGTCCTCAGCATCTGGGAAAAGGAGAAGCCCGAGGGCGTGATCGTGCAATTCGGCGGCCAGACCCCGCTCAATATAGCCGAAGAACTGAGCCAGTGCGGAGTGAAGATACTCGGCACCACGCCGGAGATAATTGACCTGGCCGAGGACCGTGGCAGGTTCAGGGAAATGATGATAAAAATGAAAATACCCATGCCTGAATCGGGCATGGCCATCGATATAGAGGAGGCCCTTAAGGTCGCGCGACACATCGGATACCCCCTCATGGTACGTCCTTCATACGTACTGGGAGGGCGCGGTATGCAGGTGGTGCACGACGAAGAGATGTTGCGCGAATACGTCAGCGCAGCGGTGGGGGTAACGCCTGACCGTCCCATCCTCATCGATAAGTTCCTGGAGAATGCCATCGAGGCCGAGGCTGATGCCATAGCCGACGGCGCCGACACATTCGTGCCCGCAATTATGGAGCATATAGAGCTGGCCGGTATACACTCCGGCGACTCATCCTGCATCATCCCACCGCTAACCATAGCGGACAAACATAAACAAACCATTCTCGAATATACCTCCCGCATAGCCCGGGAACTTAACGTGGTCGGACTCATGAACATGCAGTACGCTATTGCGCAGGATACCGTCTATGTCCTGGAGGCCAATCCCAGGGCATCCAGGACCGTCCCCCTTGTGTCCAAGGTCTGCAATATTTCCATGGCCCGCGTTGCCACACAGCTTATGCTGGGCAAGAAGCTTGAGGCGCTCGGGCTGAAACACCGCAACATACCTCATTACGGCGTTAAGGAAGCCGTCTTCCCCTTCAACATGTTCCCCGAGGTCGACCCCGTGCTCGGTCCCGAGATGAGATCCACCGGCGAGGTGCTGGGTATGGCCGATTCATTCGGCATGGCATTCTACAAAGCACAGGAGGCGGCCAGGCAACGACTGCCGGACAGCGGCACCGTTCTGCTCAGCCTCAACAGTAAGGAAATGCCCGCGACTCTCAATATGGCCAGACAATTCAGGGATCTCGGTTTCCGCATTAAAGCCACGCGAGGCACGCACGACTTCCTGGCCGGCCACGGAGTGGACTCGGAGGTCATCAATAAGCAACATGAAGGCCGGCCCAACATCATCGACGGCATCATGAACGGAGAGATTCAGCTCGTAGTCAATACTCCCAGCGGTAAGCTCAGCAAGTATGACGACTCTTATATCCGCAAGACCGCCATCAAATATAAGGTAACCTATATCACCACGCTGGCCGCGGCAGCGGCTGCGGTACTCGGCATTGAGGCCTATCAGAAACACAGGCCCGGCGTTAAGTCGCTGCAGGACTACCACAATGATATAAAATGAGGAGACTATTGAATCAGGTTAACGCCAGGGTTATATCCAACGATGAGGTACTGCGCTATCCCGGCGCGGGTTGCTTTCTTATGCAGATCGATGCTCCCGCCATCGCCTCTGCCGGCCTGCCAGGCCAGTTCCTCATGCTCAAATGTGGAAAAAATAGCCTGCTGCGCCGTCCATTGAGCATACACGGCATCTCCGCCAGCCGGATTCGATTGTTATACCGGGTCAGCCGGGCTGCCGACGGCACAGCGACAGGCAAAGGTACGGACTGGCTGTCGAGGCTGAAAAAAGGAGACAGCGTGGACGTTATCGGCCCGCTCGGCAACGATTTCAAAATCGCGGCTGACACGCGCAGAGTGCTATTGGTGGCAGGTGGCATCGGCATCGCGCCGCTGGGATTCCTGGCAGAGCAGGCATTATCCAGCGGCAGGCAGGTGACCCTGCTCCTGGGAGCCCGTAGTGCGGCGGGTATACTACCTCATAATCTGTTACCATCAGGGGCGACCTGCGTATTAACTACCGACGACGGCAGCCTGGGCAATAAAGGCCTCGTGATTGATATATTGCCCGGATACCTGGAACAGGCGGACCAAATCTATGTCTGTGGCCCGCAGGCCATGATGGAAAAGATAAGCGTCATCCCGGGCCTGGTGTCCAGGTCGGTGCAGGTTTCACTGGAAGTGCGTATGGGCTGCGGCGCCGGCGCCTGCTACGGCTGCAGCATCAGGACAGTGCATGGCATGAAAAGAGTTTGCAGGGAAGGGCCCGTTTTCGATATAAAGGATATAATATGGCAGGAGGTTAGTATATGACTGTCAGTTGCAAGAGGATACAGATAAGCACCGGCGGCCGGGGCGAGACCATCAATGTCACCTCGGAGATCGCACGTGAGGTAAATAATTCCGGGATCAACAGCGGTACGGTCACAGTATTTATACCGGGATCCACTGCCGGCGTGACAACTGTGGAGTTCGAGCCGGGCCTGGTTGCCGATATGAAAGATATGTGGCAGCGCATTATTCCCGAGGAGATCAATTACGAGCATAACAAGGCCTGGGGAGACGGCAACGGTCACTCGCACGTGCGCGCCTCATTGCTGGGCCCATCCATAACCATCCCCTTTATTAATAAACGCCTGACGCTGGGCACATGGCAACAGATCGTTATCATCGATTTCGATGCCCGCCCCAGGTCACGTGAGATTATTTTACAGATCATGGGAGAATAATATGGTAGCCTCGATCTTTTGCTTAAGAGGAGGATTAAATGCCTAATGCACAGTCGCTGGCCGTTATCCTGTTCAGCATTCTGGGCTTCTGCATCTTTCTGGCGCTGGGCGCTTTCGTGGGCAAGAAGACCGATCCGGGCAAGGTAGTCACATTTGCCGGTGTAATTGCCCTGGTGGCGGTGGTCTGCTACGCCATGTACTCGGCCTATTACTTCATCACACTTACGCAATAGCCACTATTTAAAAATATATGGTAATTGAGCGATAATGATTCAAAGTTTTCAATGTCCTATCTGCGGCACTCTCAATGCGCTGGGAGAGCCTGAATGCAGCGAGTGCGGCCAGGCCTTTGTTTATAACTGCCCTGTCTGCGGCAGCCCGCTAAACAATCGCTATCCCACCTGCCCGAACTGCCATACTGTCTTCAACTGGGGCGCATCGCCCCGTACCACTGCCGAGGTCGCCGGCCCGATTGCCCCACAGCAAATATTGGAGCCACAGTCCTCTTCCGAAATAACACCCGGGCGCAGGGAGAAATTCGGGGCAGCCGGCTATACAACAAGGCCAATATTCTGGGTCATACTTATCGTCATCTGTGCCGTCCTCATCGCCCTGCTTTTGATTGCAGATGGAATAATCAATAAATAACCAGGAGGTAGTTATGCCTGATCCGAAGATTATGACCTACATCTTCGCCGCCGTGCTTTTATCCTGCCTCACACTATCACTGGGTAGTTTTCTGGGCAAGAAATTCGAGGTTTTTCGCGTGGTCATATTCGCAGCTGCCGTAGCTCTGGTGACCATCATTGTCTTCGCCATCTATTTCGCCTATCTGGGAATCAGCGGCCAACTTTAATAACTACATCGCCGGAGGTTAAGCACATCGATGCACACGGGAAAATTCGGTACAGCTATCAATTGCATGGACGGCCGCGCTCAACTGCCGGTGATCGATTGGTTGAAGCGCAAGTATGGCCTCGATTATGTCGATATGATTACCGAGCCTGGCCCCGAAAAACTACTGTCGCAGGGCAGGCCCGAACAGGTGGAGTCGATCAAGTCCCGCGTTGAGATATCGGTCAATGCTCACGGCTCGCGGATCATACTGGTTGTTGCACATCACGATTGCGCCGGCAACCCCGTTTCCAAAGAGGAACATGTCCATCAGGTCAGGGACTGTCTGAAACTGGTAGAATCATGGGGTTTGCCCGTAGATGATATTATCGGAGTATGGATAAACGATCGCTGGACGGTTGAGCCGGTCGATCAGGTCAAATGAGTGATTTACTTGACATGACTGACTGATGTAGAATTACGCGAACTTCCCGGGGTTGCCGCCCCACTATGATAGAAACGTTGAGATGGAGAACCTGTTATGAGTAAGAAAATAATACTGGCCTTCACGCTGGTCATCGTGATGGCCCTCATTCTGCCGTCCTGTGCCCAGCAAAAAAAAGAGATACTGCCCAGCCAGATGGCACCCGTTACACGCGGCGACCTGATACTCTCGGTTTCTTCCGACGGCAACCTCGACATGCCCAACCAGGTACAGCTTAAATTCGGTACACCCGGTACAGTCAAGGATATCCCCGCCGAGCAGTATAAACTGAAAGGAAAACCCGTCAGGGCCGGCACACTACTGGCCAGGCTGGACAACACCAGCTTTTTGCTCAACGTCAAGGCGAGGCAGTACGCCCTGGAACAGGCTATTAATAGCGTTGTTCAGGGTTGCTGTGGACCACATTATCCAACTTTCTATACTCTGGCCACCGCCCTGATGCGCTTCGAACAGGCCCAGAGCGAGATAGCAGAGGCCGCGGACTATGTGGCTGCGGGAAAATACGCCGATGCCGCGTCTGATATTTCGCTGGCCAGGTACGACCTTGACGCAGCCAGGTCGGTTTACGCCGATCCCAAGCTGGACACCTTTCAGACACAGTACGATGACTACCTTAATCAGCCTGTACAATCTTATCCGGAGCTGAAAAAGATCGTTACCGTACTGGATGTCCAGATTAACAACCTCGCTGATGTCCAGAAGCTGCTGGAGGACGGGGACTACACCGCGGTGGAGCAGGAGCTGGACAGCATGTCCACCACGTTGAAAGACGCTCATACCATTGTCAAGCAGAACTCGCGCCTGCCGGGGGCTTACACCTACCCCGACACTTCCACCGCACTGGCCATCTCTCGCCAGGTGCTCGATTCTCTTTATGAACTCCAGGATATGTTCTACCAGGATGATTTCGACCGAGTCAAGGCCGCCGAGAAGCTGCGCATGGCGGAGCACGACCTGCGCATGAGCAACATGATACTCGACGAGAGTGAGACCATCTACCGCGCCGGCCTCAACCCCCAGACGCTGCGAAACTACAACATAGCCATCGAGACTGCTATGATCAATCTGGACCAGGCCAAACAGGACCTGCTCAAGACTGAGATCATCGCGCCTTTCGACGGCACCGTCGTATCCGTCGACGTCAAGAGCAACGACCAGCTTTCACAATTCGACTATGCCTCCAAGCCGGCGGTGTACCTGGTGGACACCAAAACCATCAGGATGAAAGGTATCATCGACGAGATCGACATCACCAAAGTATCGGTTGGTCAGCCGGCCATCATTAGGGTCGATGCCCTGCCGGGCAGGGACCTGAGGGGTAGCGTACGCTTCGTATCCCCGTTCGGCACGCTGCAATCCGGCGTGGTCAATTTCCCCGTGGAGATATACATGGACAAGGATGAGAATACCGAGGGGCTGCGCGGAGGCCTGACGGCTACCGCCGACATCATCACGGGTATGCGTGAGAATGTGCTCCAGGTGCCTAACCGCGCCATCAAAGGCCTGACCGGCGATTACTGGGTGGACGTCGTCATAGACGCCGCCTCAGCCAAAACAGAGAAGCGGCCGGTAAAAACAGGCGTGCAGAATAAGAAAAGCACCGAGATCATATCCGGCCTGCAGGAAGGCGAGCAGGTGCTCATCGAAGCGATCAAGTAACTGCTTCATTCAAAGGGAGTTGAGTCACCATGTCCATGATCCACCTTGAGAATATCGTCAAGCTCTACAGGATAGGCGATGTCCAGGTAAATGCGCTTAACTACGTCAGCATGGATATCGAGGCCGGCCAGATGGTATCTATCATGGGGCCTTCCGGCTCCGGCAAATCGACAATGATGAACGTGCTGGGTTGCCTGGACCGTCCCAACGCCGGCAAGTACGAGCTGGACGGTATAGACGTAAGCGGCATGACCGATGATGAACTGGCTGCGGTGCGCAACAGGAAAATCGGATTCGTTTTCCAGTCTTACAACCTGCTGCCCAGGCTGGACGCCCTCATGAACGTGGAGCTGCCGCTTATTTACAGTGGGGCCCACGACAGGCGCAAGCGTGCCATGGCAGCCATGGATGCGGTGAGCATCGCCCAACGCGCCCACCACAAGCCCAGCGAGATGTCGGGGGGTGAACAGCAACGCGTGGCCATCGCACGCGCCCTGGTCAACGATCCACCCCTTATCCTGGCCGATGAACCCACGGGCAACCTTGATACGCGCACAAGCCACAGTATTATGGGGTTCCTGCAACAACTGAACAACAAGGGAATAACCATAGTAATTGTCACGCACGAGGAGGACATCGCTTCCTACACAAGTCGCACCATCTACCTGCGCGATGGCAGCATCGTCCAGGAGAAGGTCCGTTGAGCTTCCTGGAGTACCTACTGTCCTCGTGGCAGGCCCTTACCTCTAATAAGATGCGCTCCTTCCTCACTATACTGGGAGTCGTCATAGGTGTGGGCGCCGTGGTCTTCCTGGTATCCTTTGGACGCGGCCAGCAGCAGCAGATGGCAACTATCTTCGAAAACATGGGCGCTAACGCCATCTACGTCTCCGGCTCCACCCGGCAAACCATGGGCGGCATCAGGCCCGAGGGCACGCTTACTCAGGAGGATGCGGAGGCATTGATCAACAGCAGTAAGGCTCCCGCAGTGGGAGCCGTGGCCCCCATGTATTCCAAGATGATTAAGACCGTTTATGAAAACCAGATCAGGACCATCAACACAATGGGGTCCACGCTGGATATACAAAAAATCTTGAACTACAAGATAGCCAGCGGCAACTTCTTCAGCGATGACGATATACGTCGAAGCAACAGTGTGGCCATACTGGGGAACCAGGCGGCCAAGGACCTTTTCGGAGCGGCCGACCCGATAGGAAAAACCATACGTATGGGGGGCCGTAAGTTTGAGGTAATCGGCGCATGCGAGCCGCGCGGCGGCTTCATGGGCACCAATGCCGACAATTTCATCATGATCCCCCTCAGTACTATGCAGTCTCATTTTGGCGTAGAGACCGGCCCGCAGGGGCATCCCGTCCAGACCATCGTGGTTGAGGCCGTCAGAACGGACACCATCAGCGCGGCCAGGGATCAGATCACTGCGATACTGCGACAGCGTCACCACATCAGGGAAGGAGAGGAGAACGATTTCAACGTTATCGATATGCAGGAGATACTCAAGCGTATGAACGAGTCCATGGCCGTCTTCCAGGTATTTTTAGCCAGCGTAGCCAGCATCTCACTTATCGTGGGCGGTATAGGTATCATGAACATCATGCTGGTATCGGTGACAGAGCGCACGCGAGAGATCGGCATACGTAAAGCCATCGGGGCCAAACGGCGTGACATCCTGGCTCAGTTCCTGGTGGAATCAGCACTGCTCAGCCTGTCCGGCGGCATCCTGGGCCTCGGCCTGGCAGGCGTCGGCTCTCTGGCCATCAGGGGTCAGATGATGAACAACATGCCTGTCACCGCACCCATCTCGCTTGATATCGTGGCCATGGCATTGCTGGTGGCTATCTGCACAGGCATCATATCCGGCACCTATCCCGCCTTCCGTGCAGCCAGGTTGGATCCCATCGAATCACTGCGGCATGAATAGTCTATTTCCCCTGCACCAGCGATAAGAACTCCGCCCTGGTGACCGCCCTCTTCTCGAAAATGCCGCGCATGGCAGAGGTGATTACATTACTGCCCGGCTTTTTAATACCTCGCATCACCATGCACAGGTGTTCCGCCTGAATCACCACCCCTACCCCGTCGGGCTTGAGTGACTCCATGATTATATCCGCGATGTGCTTGGTCATACGCTCCTGCAATTGCAGTCGCCTGGAATATATCTCAACTACCCTGGCCAGCTTGGATACACCCACCACCCATCCCCTGGCATTGGGTATATATCCGATATGCACAACGCCATAAAACGGGAGAAAATGGTGCTCGCACATCGAGTAGAACGGGATATCACGCACAATAACCATCTCATGATGCCCGGCAGAGAAACCGGTGGAAAGCACCTCTTTCGCATCCATGTCAACGCCCGAGAAAAGCTCGGCGTACATCTCCGACAGGCGTTGTGGCGTGTCTACCAATCCTTCCCGCGAGGGATCATCCCCGATAGCCTCGATGAACTCCCGGGCTGTCTTCCTGATTTTCTCAGCGTCTAACATTGTATATCCCTAAGAATTTAGTTAACCACCGTACTTTTGTCTTTCCAGTACCCTGGTTGTGCTTTTATCCACCGCGCAATAGGTTTCAGCTCCCAGATAGAGCGCCGGCTGCAGTAAATCCAGGTCCAGTGTACCGTCTGCCCTGAAGGCCTTGCTGTCGGCATGTACAACCACGATGCTGCCGATGATCCATGCGTGATCGCCGAAAATCCGGTTGTCGTACACCATACATTCATAGGCCGCGTAAGCTTCCTTCAATATCGGGACATCAGTTTTCATGGCAGGATCATCCTGCAGATTGAATTGCGTGAACTTGTCGCTGAAGCTGCCGCTGCTACCCCCCACGGCAGCGATGGTTTCCGCCTTGTCGAGAGGCATAAAGTTTATACCGAACTGCTTGGCGCCGCAGATCATGTTATAGCTGAATCGCTTGGGCGCGATTGCAATGCCGTACAGCGGTGGATTGAATGATACAGGGCAGTGCCAGGCCACAGCCATGGCATTTTTTCTTCCCTCATGACTGACAGTCACAATGGCAGCAGTCCTGGGATAGTGATGATAAAATGCCCCGATGTCCTCCGCAACAACCTTTAACATGGCATCAGCCCTCCTCTACGGAAGCTTTATTATTTCTTCAAGCCCAGGTGTTTTTCAATGACGGCCAGGTCAGCCGGCAGTTCGGGGAAGGGTTCTACATAGCGCACCGGAATATCCGGGTCTTTAAGGCCATTGCCGGTTACGATGCAGACTATTTTTTTCCCTTTGTAGGTCTTGCCCTGCTTTATCATCTTGAGCAGGCCTGCCAGCGGCGCGGCCGATGCCGGCTCACCGAACACGCCCTCCCTGCCGGCCATCATTTTGTATGCTGCCAGAATCTCGTCGTCGGTTACGCTGTCGATCAGCCCGCCCGATTCATCCCTGGCCGCTATGGCGCCTTTCCAGCTTGCAGGGTTGCCGATGCGGATGGCCGTGGCAATGGTCTGCGGGGCCTCGATAATCATATTTTTCACAATGGGCGCTGCTCCCTCAGCCTGAAATCCCATCATAACGGGCACAGTATCGGCCTTTCCCTTACTCTTCCATTCCTTAAAGCCTTTCCAGTACGCGGTGATATTGCCCGCGTTGCCCACCGGTATGAAAAGGTAATCGGGAGCGCCGCCCAGGTCTTCGATGATCTCGAATGATGCGGTCTTTTGTCCTTCGATACGGTAGGGATTGAGCGAGTTGACCAGTGTTATGGGATATCTCTCGGCCAAAGTGCGCGTAACCTTGAGCGCCTGGTCGAAGTTACCCTCGATAGCGATAATCTCCGCGCCATAAGCGATAGCCTGCGCCATCTTTCCCATGGCAATCTTGCCCTTGGGCACCAGTATAATGACCTTCAGGCCGAACCGTGCCCCATAGGCGGCCGCCGACGCGCTGGTATTGCCGGTCGAGGCGCAGATTGCCTGTTTGCTGCCATCCTCCATGGCCTTGGCCATGGCAAAGACCATGCCGCGATCCTTGAACGAGCCGGTAGGATTGCAGCCCTCCAGCTTAAAATATAGCTCCCCCACACCCAGCTCTTTGGCCAGGTTGACCGATTTAACGAGCGGTGTGTCGCCCTCGCCCATTGAGATCATAGGCGTTTTGGTTGTGACCGGCAGATGGTCCCTGTAGTGGTGCAGTACTCCTCTTATCATTTCAAATGGCCTCCACCCTGATGAAGTTACTGATCTCCTTTACCACAGGCAGCTTGTTAATGATCTTAATGGCATCCTGCACAGCGCTTTCACGGGCCGGGTGCGTCATGATGACGATCTCCGCAGTGTTGGTGGAGGCGTCCGATTCCTGCTGCTTGACGGAGGAGATGCTAATAGCATGGTCCCCCATCACGCTTGCAATGCGCGCCAGCACGCCGGCCTTGTCCTGCACCTTCATGCGAAAATAATAACGGGTCTGGATATCCGACATAGGTTTGATGCCCGACTTTTTCTCCGGTATAAAACGCGGCGCATTGTCGCGCCCGGCGCTGATGTTTTGCGCTATATTGATGACGTCCGCCAGCACTGCGCTGGAGGTTGCGGAGGGCCCGGCGCCCTGGCCGTAAAAGAGCAGGTTGCCTACCAGATCACCGGAGACATAGATGGCATTATAGACGCCGTCTACCTTGGCCAGTAGCGATTCGGCCGGAATAAGGACCGGCTGCACCCTGGCCTCCACCAGGTCGTCGGATCTCTTGGCTATGGCCAGCAGCTTAATGGCATAGCCGAACTCTTCGGCGTAGCTGAAATCTTGCGGCTTAAGTCGTGATATTCCCTCGTAGAAGATCTCATCGAAGTTCACGTCCATATCGAATCCCAGTGAGGTCAAGATGGCCAGCTTGTAGGCTGCATCCAGCCCCCCGATATCGTTGGCGGGATTGGCTTCGGCGTAGCCCAATTTCTGGGCCTGTTTGAGCGCCACATTGAAGTCCAGCTTGTCGTGTGCCATACGGGTGAGGATGTAGTTGGTAGTGCCGTTGACGATGGCATAAATGGCCTGTATATCGTTGGCTACCAGATCCCGCTGGAAGGGAGAGATGAGCGGGATACCGCCGCCCACGCTGGCCTCGAAGCGCAGCCCGGCGTGGTGTTCCTTGGCGATTGAGAGCAACTCCGTGCCGTGTTTGGCCATGACCTCCTTATTGGCCGTGACCACATGTTTACCATTGGCAAGAGCTTCCTTTATATAATCGAAGGCCGGGTATTCGCCGCCTATCAGCTCAATGACGATGTCGATATCGGTCCCGAAGACCACCTCGCGGTAATCTTCCGTGAATATAGCGCGGTCGAGGCCGGCCGATCCGTGTTTGGACACGTCTTTCTCTACCACCGTCTTTAGAACGAGCGGACAACCCGCCTGACGTGCCAGTGTCTGGCTTCTGGCGATCAGCCCTTTGGCCACACCGGCGCCGATGGTGCCGATACCTAACAGGCCTATATTGACGGGGCGTTTCTTATGCAAAACCCTACTTGCTCCTGTTCTTAATTACCTTGTCCGCCGCAAAGTCCTTTTGCTTCTGGTCCAGCAGGTTTTCTATTTTTGCCTGCTTGATTAATCCCTGCAGCCAGCTGTTCAGACACTCTTCTTTGAGAGACTGCGTGATGCTGTCATCCAGCGGGCGTACCTGCCTGTCGAGCACCTGCGCAAGCCAGTACCCACCCATGGTCTTCTGGGTGTCATCACGCATCACCGGGCTTATCTGTTTAACTTCCAGCGTGTTGAGGATACGGCCGAGCTGGCCCTCGTCCACGCCTGGAATGACCCAGTCCAGGTCACCACCCTTGTCCTTGCTGGTATGTTGCGAATACTGCTTCGCCAGATCATCCCAGCTTTCGCCATCGACCAGCCTGGCCCTCACTATTTCAGCATCGTCCTCAGAGGAGAATAGTATACCCCTGGCGTGTACCCCTTTGAGATCATCCTTCTCCAGCACCTCCAGGACCCAGTAGCCGAAGGGCTTCTGTATGTTCGCATCATAGACCGGATCACTAATAGTCATAACATCCAAATTGAAAAGCAGGTTTCTAAGGACCGAGCCCTTGAGTGTGCCAAGCGCGAGATCTTCATATCCCCTGGGTATCCATCCGAGATAGCCCTTCTTATTCTGGGTGACCGGCTCCAGCGAAAGCACTCCGGCTATAGTGGTGAAATTATCGCCCTGTAAAAGCTTCTGCCTGCGGTCGTCCGCCATGGATTTGGTCTCGAGGAACATGGCCTGCGCCTCAACCTGGTCCACAGATCCCGGCAGATTGGGCAGGCACTGCTGCTCCATGTATTTACGCGCGATGATTATGGTTTTAGCAGTGTCGATGCTGAAATCATCTTTGGATAATTTCAACTCATCCAGCTGCTTGGTTATCTCATCATCGCTGACCGTTATGTTGGCGGTCGAAGCATTTTCGATGACCACCTGGTTCTGAGGTATGGCCTGGGCCACCACATCGGCATATAGCTTCGTGATATCACTGGACTGACCCTTGGAGTAGAAGTCCAGCATCTTGATGAAATAGTCCATGCTGTAGGCTTTATCATTGACCTTGATCACGGTTTGCTGGTAGGGCATGGCCTGCTCGCTGTAATACCAGTAGCCGATGATACCCAGCACAATGGCGATGACGACGCCCGTGACGATGCCAATGATTCGCGAGAGCCTTTTCTCTTTTTGCCATTTGGAGACCTGGTGTTTGGTAGGGGTCCTGGTAATATTTGCCTTGCGGTGTTTTCCAGCCAATTCTGAAACCTCTCGTCAAAAATAAAATTAAGGCAATTCACATTGCCCGCGGAAGCCTAATTATGATAACATATTTTCGTTTCGTAGACACGGGGTGTAGCGCAGCCTGGTAGCGCACCTGAATGGGGTTCAGGTGGTCGTCGGTTCAAATCCGACCACCCCGACCAACCACAAACGCCAAACGCTGAATAGCTTCGTGTACCCTTTTTATAAACCGCGGGCCCTTCTTGTGCTTAAGTATCGGCTATCAGTCGATTCCCCACCAGCGGGCGGGAAATGCCTCTTTGAGAAACCGGTCGCCCTTGCCCACGGGCTTCAGGCCGAGTGCGCGCATATCGGCATCCACCATGACCATGACCAACTCCTCAAAACCTGCCCTGGGCTGCCAGCCCAGCTCCCTGGCCGCCTTTGAAGCGTCGGCCTGCAACTCATCCACCTCGGTGGGCCGCAGGAAACGAGGATCCTGCTTAATATACTTGTGCCAGTCCAGTCCGGCGTAAGCGAAGGCACTTTCGATAAACTGCTTCACGGAATGTTTACGGCCTGTGCCGACGACGTAGTCCACCGGTTTTTCAGCCTGCAGCATCTTCCACATCACCTCGACGTACTCCGGGGCATATCCCCAGTCGCGTTGCGCGTCCATATTGCCCATGGTGATATAATCCGCTTTGCCGGCCAGGATCTGCGCGATGCCGCTGGTGACCTTGCGGGTCACGAAATTCTCGCCACGTCGGGGAGACTCATGGTTAAAGAGAATGCCGTTGCAGGCATACAGGTTATAAGCTTCGCGATAGTTGACCACAATCCAATATCCGAAGAGCTTGGCCGCGGCATACGGGCTGCGCGGGTAAAAGGGCGTCCGCTCACTCTGAATGCTCTCAGATACCTTACCGAAAAGCTCTGAACTGGAGGCCTGGTAGAATCTGGTCTTCAGTTTGGTCTCTCGAATAGCATCGAGCAGCCTAAGTACGCCGATACCGTCAACCTCAGCGCTGTACTCCGGCACTTCGAAAGATATCTGCACATGGCTCTGGGCAGCCAGGTTGTATATTTCGTCCGGCTGCACCTTCTCCAGCACACGGTTGAGGTTGGATGAATCGGTCATGTCCCCGTAATGCAGGAAAAGGCGCTGCTTCCTATCGTCGATACCAAACTTGATATGGTCCAACCGTGTAGTATGGAAGGTGCTGGCACGGCGCACTATGCCGTGTACCTCGTATCCCTTGCACAGTAACAGCTCGGCCAGGTAAGAACCGTCCTGACCGGTAATGCCCGTGATAAACGCCTTCTTAGCCATTTCTCTCCTTAAATATTGTCAATCGGTACAGAATATTTATCCTAGATCCCAGGGAAATCGTTCACCTTTCAGGTGGCGCTTCCAGCGCGACAGGTCCTCCTCTACCATGATCTCCACCAGACGGTCGAATTTAACCTGCGGCTGCCAGCCCAGCCTGGCTTTTGCTTTACTGAAATCACCCTGTTGCAGGACGATATCGGACGGCCGAAGCAAACCGGCGTCAGATTCAACATAGTCGGACCAGTTCAGTCCCACTGTTTGAAAGGCTCTGCGCGCGAACTCCTCCACGCTGTGCGTCTCACCGGTAGCTATAACGTAGTCATCCGGAGCGCCCTGCTGAAGCATCTGCCAGGCGGCCAGCATGTATTCGGGTGCGTATCCCCAGTCGATCTTTGCGTTCATGTTGCCCAGCGCCAGACGATTTTCTTTCCCAAGCGATATCCTGGCCGCGGCATCGGTGATCTTGCGGGTAACGAATCCGATTCCACGCAACGGTGATTCGTGGTTGAACATGATACCGTTGCAGATGTACATACCGTAGCTATCGCGATAGATCCTGGCCATCCAATGGGCATAAAGCTTGGCTGCTGCATATGGATTTGACGGTCTAAAAGTCCTATCCTCGTTGTACGCACCGCCATCTCCCGAGCCGAAGAGGTCACGTGTTGAGGCCTGGAATATTCTGGAGTGCGGACTGACCTGCCGGGCCGCCTCCAAAATTCGGGCTAACCCCAGCCCGGTTATCTCACCGCACTCCACCGGGTACTGGAAGGAGCTGCCTGGCGCACTGTGCGCGGCCAGGTTGTAGATCTCGTCGGGACTGCTGTGCCTCACCACGCCCAGCAAGGCTTCGCTGTCCGCCATGTCGGCCTCAATCAGATTGATCTTATCGAATATGCCTAGGTAATGCAGGCGCCAGCAAGCCTTAGCGTCCGTGCTGAGGTCCAGTCCGAATACCTCATATCCTTTCTCAAGCAGCAACCGGGACAGGTAGGCCCCGTCCTGTCCGCTGACGCCCGTTATCAAAGCACGTTTCGTCATGGCTGTCTTTAATATGCCGGAACGCGGATTATCATATCACGAGAGGCTTAAAAGGAAAACCCGGTGGAATTAAGGAGGGGGACGGCGTACGCCGTCCCCCTCGATATTATCTATGGTAAACCGTCAGTTCAGCTTCTTGACTACCCGCACCACCTGGACAATCAAGGCAAAGATATCCTCTTTCTTTTTGTAGGGGGTTATCACCATCCGATCGCCCTCCATCTTGAGGCAGAGGTCACCGGGCGCCGGTTCCATATCTTTACCGCAGATAATGATGTCACCCTTGTGTACAACATTATCGTACTCCAGGTCGCTGGATTTAATGCCTATCAGCTTCATCTCTCTACCTCCGCTTAAGGCCAACTCCCTCGGCACAAAGACATATTCTATTATCTGTCTGCTGTCGATCGCCGCGTAAACCGGAACAATAGCCGGCAGCGACAGCTGCAGTTCAGTCATTATCTCATAGGGTGTTTTCTTTAGCAAATCTTCCCTGTGTCCCTTATCAAGGACGAAATTGCTCAATTCGTTGATGGGCACCTTGAGTGCGCGAGAAAGTTTGCTCAACGAAGCCAGCGTGACCGACTTATAGTCGCCCTTCTCTATACGGCAGATAAACGAAGCTGACAGGTCAGCCAGCTTGGCCAGCTCGGCCTGCGATAAACCCCTCTTGGTTCGAGTCTCTTTTACATATTCACTTAACATAGCTCTATTCCACTCTCCACCTGACTGTAAATTTACCGTAGTAAATATTTTATGCAATCAACCAAAAAAGGCCCGAAAACCTATTGATTTTAGTAAATTAATTGTTTAATATTGTAAATATGAAACTTCAGGCTGAGCTTTACAGGATAATGCAGCAGGAGAAACTGACCAACGCCCGGCTGGCATCCAAGCTGGGCATCTCGCCATCGATGCTGTGCCTGGTGTTGATCGGCGATAAGAAACCCGGACGCCGCTTCCTGCAGGGACTTGCCACGCATTACCCCGATATATGCCTGAAATATTTACGGGATCAAACACCGGCCCAACCGCAAGGCGGTTAGGAAAGATGAACCTGAATCTCTCTTTAACAAGACGGCATAATGCTTTACCCGGAAGTGACTTTACTAAAGTCAATGCCGGCATTACAGCGGGGCGGGCCCCCGCAGGCTGACAAGGGTGTGATCCAACGGCCCCGGGCCCGCGACCTGGCGGGGGCGGCCCGGAAACCGTGGAAATAATATGTTGGAGGTTTTTCATGGACGGTAATGAATATATGGTGGGACTGGTACCTGCTCTTATTGCTGCTTTCATAATTTCCGCTTTCATTGCTGCCTTTACAATAGTGGGCTGGGTGTTGTCACTATGATAAAAAAATTAACTTCCATAAAAATCGGCATCCTGGAATTCCTGTATAAGTTCCTCCTGGTACTTTTCGTTATCATGCCGGTATGCTTGGGCGGATGCTTCTGGATAGGAGTGCAGGCTGACGCTGCGCTCAATATCCACTTATTGAAGTTCATCATGCCGTTCGTCGGTTCACTGGTGGGCTTGTTCTTCACCGCCTTGCTTCTCCAGGCGGGACACAAGGCAGTCCCCGCAACGGTTGAAGAACCCGTTAAATCGTATTCCGAAAGCCTGGTCACCAGCCGATCGGAGATAATCGACACGGCATTACAGCCGAAGCCGTCCATACCGCGCGCCGGACTGGTTTCACCATATTCTGTGCAGGGGGTTAAATAGGACATCTCATTCTACCGGGTAGCCGGCGTCCACCCAGGCGCCGAAATTGCCCTTGAGGGCGTGCACATTCTTAAAACCTGCGTCCTTAAGCAGGCCGGCGGCTGACAGGGGGGCGCCCGTCCAGTGACTGTAGACCAGATATGTCGCATCCCTGTCCAAACCTGATATCGCCGCTGGGAAGGCATCTTTTGGATAATTGACTGCGCCGGGCAAGTGGCCCTCGTCGTAAAAACGTCGCGACAGATCTATAACGACCACGTCAGTAGACTCATCGAGTAGTGTTTTGGCTTCCTGGGGAGTAAGCCACAGCGGTGAGACATCTGACGTGGTTCGTTTGAATGTAACTCCTACCATCACCACCGCCACAACTGTGAAAAAGATCGCGTAGAATATCATTGCCTGTGACGCTTTCATTGATGTGCTCCTTTTCCTTATTTCCGGAGTCTCGACCTTTGATGCAAATGCTGCTGCAAGTTCCGGGACCACTTTCCCCTTGACGGCCGGACCGGCTGAGCCCTGCCTTTTTACTGAACCTGTCTGGTCTATTTACACTGCGCAAGCAGAAAATCCTTCTTTATAGGCCCTACATGTCTTTATTAAAGTAAATCATACGAACTCCTTGGAAACATCCGTTTGAGCGTTTATTTTTTTACAGAAATCATTAAGGAAAAGGCGTACCGCAAAATGCTTAGTCCCGGCAGGGGTTTACATTATTTACCTTATTAAATCGGTTTTATCGTAGCTATTTGCGGATTATACGATATGACCATTTGCCACGGTAACTATTCCGAAAAAGCCGCGCCGACCGCCTGAGGTATTCACTGGATTTACAGTTTCATGCAGTATTGTAAATACCGCAATCTAAATGAAACGTCGTGCGGAATGTTTCAGATTTGAAAGACGGGCTGATCTGCCCGCTAAAGAAGGTACATGTTCTCCGCTTCCCGCAGCAATGATTCGCGGAAGCGCGGATGGGCTATACTGATTATGTCCAGCGCACGGTCCCTGCTCGATCTCCCCTTCAGATTGACTACTCCATACTCGGTCACCAGGTAGTGTACGTCCATCCTGGGCGTCGTTATAACCGCACCACTACCCAATCTCGGCACCACCCGTGACACCTGCCCGTTTTTAGCCGTGGAATAAAAGGCCAGGATGGATTTCCCTCCCCTTGAGTTGTACGCCCCGCGTACATAATCGAGCTGTCCACCCGTGCCGCTGTACTGTGAGCCTCCCAGAGACTCGGCATTACACTGCCCCAGCAGGTCAACCTGTATGATGGAGTTGATGGACACCATATTATCGTTCTGCGCAATGACCGCCGGGTCATTGGTATAGCTGACAGGGTAACTCTCCATGCTGGGGTTGTCGTGCATGAAGCGGTACATCGGGCGCGTGCCCTCGGCCACGGTGAAAACGTGTTTCCCTTTGTGCAGGTTCTTTCTGCGGCCGTTGACAACGCCATTTTTTATGAGCTCTACCATGGCCGGGCCGAAAACCTCGGTGTGAATGCCCAGGTCCTTGTGGCTCCCCAGTTTCAAGGCTATCACATTAGGCAGACCGCCGAAGCCGAGTTGCAAAGTCGCTCCATCCGGCACCATTTCGGCAACCAGCCTTCCGATGGCATCATCCTCGGGCCTGGCGCCGGGCCACTTGAACTCGATCAACGGTGACGTATGCTCGACCACTGCGTCCACCTCGGAGATGTGCAGCAGCGAGTCGCCAAACACGCGCGGCTGGTTCTTGTTTACCTCGACAATCAGCTTCCTGCAGCACCTGGCGACGGTGGACGTGTAGTCGTTGGCTGTGCCGAAGCTGAAAAAGCCCGACCGGTCCATGGACGATACCATGGTAACCGTCACATCTATATCAAGGTTCTCGCGCATCAGCCGCGGCACCTGGTGGAAATGGTTGGGCACGTAATAGTTCAACCCCACCTTGACCGCCGAACGGGATGACTTGCTGACGAACCAGGAGAAGGCCTGTATGCAATCGCTGAGGTCAGGCGCAAGCAGGCTTTTGGAAACATTCTCGGTGGGAAGGAGCGAATGAACCCTGAGATCGGTAAGATCTCCCGCACGCAGCCGGTCGGCAATGGCCTGCAGAAGCGCGGGCGGCTCAGCGGCGGCCAGGCCGTGGACGATGGTGCTGCCGCTTTTTATGCCGCTTACTGCCCGCTCAGGCGTGGTAAGCTTACGCCTGTACTCCGATTTAGGCGTCAGCATGGTCAGGCACTGAAGCCGGCGATGGCCTCAGCTTCATCCCCGACGATATTGAAGAGCTGCGTGAATCCGGCGATGTCGAAGACCTCCTTGATGTTGGGCTTCATGCAGCAGAGTTTAATATCTCCCTGCTGCTTGCGCGCCTTCTTAAGCTGAGACAGAAAGACACGCAGTCCCGAACTGCTGATATATTCCAGTCCATCAAGGTTCAATACTACCTTTACCTTCCCTGCCTCGATCAGCCCGTCGAGTTTTTTCTCGGCTTCCGCGGCGCTGTAGGCATCCAACCTTCCGCCGATGCTGAGTATGTTCACATCGCCCGAATTTTTTTCGGCCAAATCCAATTGGGCCTCCTTTTAACCGTTAACAGTTATTATAATCCTTCCACACTGGAAAGCACTTTATCAAACCTGGCCAGTCCATCGTCAATCACGGCATCGGTATCGGCCATGCTTGTATACACCCTCGAGCCGGCCAGCGTTACCAGCCCATTAGCCATATAGGCGGCGCCCATTTCCTCAATCATATGCTTGCGCGGCTTCATTTCCTTCAGAAGCCTCAGTGGATTCCTGAAGTCGAGCAGCATCACGGCTGAGGTTTCAAGATGAACGATCGAACCCTGGTTATATGCTACAAACGGAAGCTTGTAACGATCAATGATAGCCTGAAGGCCCTTGGTAAGCCTGTCGCCGGCCCTTCCGGCAAGCACCGGCGCGTTGGTGCGTTCCATCTCGAGCAGGCTGAAATAGCCCGCAGCGCAGGATAGCGGATTGGCCGAAAGCGTCCCTCCCACATAGGCACGCTCAGCCGAAGCTCCACCTATGCCGGCTGCGAAACATTGGATTATATCAGCCCTACCTCCCACCCCACCTGCCATTGGATAGCCGCCGGTGACACACTTGCCGAAGATGGTCATGTCTGGTTTTACATTGAAATAACCCTGCGCTCCACCCATGCCCAGCCTGAATCCCGTCACCACTTCGTCGAAAATGAGCAATGCGCCGAACTCGCTGCAAAGCTCCCTTACCTTTTTATTAAAGTCAAAGGGCACCGGGCGTGTGCCGCTTTCAGGGCCAACCGGTTCCACTATAACTGCGGCCGTCCCGCCAAACATGCGGTTCCTGGCCAGCAGGCGTTTCAATGCGCCCAGGTCATTAGGGAAAAATTCCTGAGTCCCGGCGCTGGCGCCGGAGGGAATGCCCTTGGCCTCAAACCTTCCCGAGCCAGGTATGTGCATGCCGAAGACCATCTGGTCGCTCCAGCCATGATAGGCCCCGCCAACCTTGATGACCTTCTTCTTCTTTGTGAATGTTCGGGCTGCACGGATGGCTGCCATTACGCTCTCGGTGCCGGAGCCCAGCATACGGAACATCTCAACGTTGGGCATAAACCGGTTGATCACTTCTGCCAGCTTCAGCTCATATATGTGAAACAGCCCTGTCACCGGCTCGCAAGTCTGCAGCAGTTCGATGATTTTATCGCGCACCGGCGCGTAGTTGTTCCCAAGCACGATAGGACCGCCGGCCTGCAGAAAGTCTATGTACTGGTTACCGTCCACATCCCATAGATATGCTCCGTCAGCTTTCTCTATGGCGATGGGGAAGGGATGGTTAAAGGCCAGGTTGTGCTGAACTCCACCAGGGATGAACCGTTTGGCCTCATCGGTCAAAGCCTTCGAACGTTTGCATTTCTCCTCGAAATACTTCAGGTAGTCATCCATTTTCTCAGGCTTTACCCTTCTCATGGGCTGGCGCACCAGTGCATCCAGCCGCCGGTAAATGTCATCCACGTCCGGGTATTGAGAAATCGCATAACGCTGTTCTTCAGTCATGATCGCCCTCCGAGTAAAAACGTGACATCGGGTTAATCCTCTGTTTAGCTTAAAAAGCGCTATAGACCCTTCTTGAAGGGATCGGCCCATAGCTTAACCGAAGCTGCAAGCTCCTTGTGCGTCTTGGCATACTCTTCAAGGGAAACGCCCTTCATAGTAGCATCTATGGCCTGGCGGAACGCCTTGCCGCCGGCTACAGGTCCCTGCGGGTGAGCGTGAATGCCGCCGCCCAAGCCTATTACGATATCGTTGCCAAGGTCCTGCATTACCTTGGGTACCATGGTGGGTGTTATGCCGCCGGACGCCATGGGAAATATTGCGGGATAGTTCACAACATAAGTGCCGATAATATAATCGTCATAATCTATTCCGTCGGGCAGGGCTACGGGCTGGCTAAGCATATCTTCTGTTTTCATTTTATCCTGCTTTTTACACCTGCTCGCAACGTTCTTTATTTATCCTGGTGTAAAAGCCCTTCAGATCCGTATAGAGCTCCTTGTATCTCGTATACAGGAAATCGTATACCTCACGGTTGGCTTCCCGCGGTGAGAACGAGTACTTGGAAGACACCACATTCTTCAGGCTCTCGAAGTCTTTGTATATTCCCAACCCCACCGCCGCGGTCATGGCCGCGCCGACGGCCCCGGCTTCCTGGGGATTGTTCACCGGCTCTATCTTCTTTCCGGTCACATCCGCCAGTATTTGCATCCAGGGATGGCCGAGGGCGCCTCCCCCGATAACACGCAATGACGGGAGAGGGAATTTGAACTGCGTCTCGATAACCTCGATTATCCACCTCAGGTTATAGGCCACTCCCTCGTAAACAGCCTTGATCATGTGCTCACGCGTGTGCTCCGGGACCAGGTTAACAAAGCCGGAGCGGATAAAAGCATCCGCCACCGGAGCCCTCTCGCCGTACATCCAGGGCATAAATATAAGGTAATCGGACCCGGCCGGCACCTGTTCAACTTTACTGTCCATGAAACCGAATATATTAGACATGGTGGGATCGGCCTTTTCCAGCCTGCACATCTCGTCTCCCAGCCACCTGAGGCAACCGCCGGCCAGTTCCATCTGTCCCAGCAGGAGGGTCTTGCCGGGATCGGCGGACTGCGTGCTCACGACGCCACTCTTGCCGGTGGGCGTCTTACGCGTCACCACACCTACCCAGGCCGAGGTGCCCATGCTGATATGCCCATCACCTTCACCCATAGCGCCGGAACCCACCGCCGCAGATTGAATGTCGCCGGTACCCCCCATAACGGGTGTCCCCGGCAGCAAACCCATCAGCTCGGCAGCCTCTTTGGTCAACTCTCCAATCTTATCCGTCGAGCGGCAAAGGGGGGCCAGCTTTTTGGTATCGAACCCGACGTATTTAAAAATGGCTTCCAGCCAGGTCTTTTTCTTGAGGTCCAGCCCGAAGGCCGAGGCGTTGCTCCAGGTCATCAGCATCTTGCCCGTGCAGCGGTAGTTGAGGTATCCGCTCACATCCAGGAAATACTTCATTCTTTTATATACGTCAGGCTCGTTTTTCTTCAACCAGAGGAGCTTGGGGATCCCGTCCTTGCCCGTAATGGATGCGCCGGCTATGGCGGCAAAAACGGTTGGCCCCAGGAATTTGTTCATGACCCACCTGGCTTCCTCCGGGGCTCTGCTATCCAGCCAGATGATGCCGGGCCTGAGCGCAGTCCCCGCTTCATCCATGGGCACTATACCTATCAACTGTGAGGCGTTGACGACACACAGTATGTCGGCGGGCGATACTCCCGTCTCCGCCATCAGCCGCTTGGTGGAAGTGGTCATGGCCTTCCACCAGTCTTCCGGGTCCTGTTCAGCCCAGCCTGGCTTTGGATACTTTATGTCATAGGGGCTGACAGACCTGCCGTGCACTCCACCTTCAGTATCCACCAGAACCGCCTTGTTATTGCTGGTACCGACGTCATGGGCAATTATGTACTTAGCCATATAACCTCTCCCCCGGATGATTTATTATGGAAAAACGTTCCTTATGTAAGCTGTAAACCGTACAATATGATACACACTTATTAGCACGGAATCAACAACGGTAAACTCGAAAAGGCCGCTCTTTTCGGCTAAAATCAGGACGGTCCGATTTTACATGAAAAACAACCGCTCTACATCAAAATGCAGGTACGGTTCGCTCTACAAATCAGGCGAGCTGAAGAGAAGGGCTGAAGCGCTCAATAAACGCCTGGCCGCGTGCGATATTTGTCCACGTTCATGCGGCATAAACCGCTTCGAAGGCAACGGCGGCTATTGCAGGTCAGGCAAACTGATATCTCTGGCCAGCCACTGCGCCCATCACGGCGAGGAGCCCGCACTCTCCGGGACGAGGGGCTCGGGAACGATATTTTTTAATAGCTGCAACCTGCGGTGCATCTACTGCCAGAATAGCCAGATCAGCCAGGGGAACGATCGAGATGAACATGTCGACAGCCGCGGCCTGGCGGAAATGATGCTTTACCTGCAGGATGAACTGCGCTGTCATAACATCAATCTGGTCTCTCCCACCCATTACGTGCCGCAGATCGTGGAAGCGCTCTGTCAAGCAGTGCCATTGGGACTGGATATCCCCATCGTATACAACACCAACGCCTATGATTCCGTAGAGACTATCTCTATGCTGGATGGCATCGTCGACATCTATCTCCCGGATATCAAGTATGCTTCCAATAAATGGGCCAGGAAATTCTCCGGCGCCCGGCGTTACGTCGAACACAGCCGACTATCTATATTGGAGATGTATCGACAGGTCGGAAATCTGGTAATAGACGATGAAGGCGTGGCTCAAAGGGGACTGATAGTGCGGCACCTCATCCTGCCCAACAGGCTGGCGGGGAGTGACGAATCATTAGAATGGCTGGCAACGGCCTTATCCCGGGATGTAACCCTGAGCATTATGGCGCAGTACAACCCCTGCCATCATGCACCGGCTGAGCCGCTGCTGTCGAGGCGAATTACTGCGGGCGAGTACCGCGAGGTGGTGGATATCGTAAATGGCCTCGGCATGGATAACGGATGGCTGCAACAACTGGACTCCGCCGATCATTACCTGCCGGACTTCCACCGCGAAGGCCACCCGTTTTCCCGCTAAGAAACGGTTTACATCCTGTCTTTCAGGTTGGTCCTGAAGATCGCCCGTTTGACGTTGCCACCCGCCTTGCCCCAGATCTCCTTGAGGCGGGGTATGTACATCAGGACCGGCACCAGGGTTACGAAGATGCTGTAGACGAATAGACCCGTATCCTTATACACAAACCAGGCGATCAGCCAGAACGCAATAAAGGATATTGCATAGGATAACGTGGGCCAACGGGTTATTGCCAGGAGGATCAGAAACGAGGCAAGGTATATAAGGTCGCCCAGGGGGATGGGGAACTTAAAGGCGCCGATATCAACCCAGTTGATCCATGCCAGCAGGAAGGCCAGTATGCCGATGGCGGTAGCGCCGCCTTTGCCGCCCTTAAACTTGAGGAAGACCGGGAAGTTATGCCCGGCGATGACGGCGATGCCGGCTACCATCTCGACTGGAACGACCAGGTTGGCCAGCACCTGTAAAAATATCGCTAGCCAATAGCTTAATGTGAGGGCCAGCATGGCCTTGCAAACATCGGTCGCCAGGACCAGCATGCCTGGCCAGAACCCGATAGTATAAAAGGTATTCATGGCGCCCATGTTGTGGCTGCCGACCTGGCGAATATCCACGCCTTTAAAGGCCTTGCCCACCATGTAGGCCGACGGTATGCATCCCAACAGATAGCTTACGATCGCGGAGATGACGAATGCCAGTACAATATTAATCATAAATTAACCACCCAAACTATTATAAGCCGGGCAAGCCGAAAATGTTACTACGTAGAACTGCGTATTTCCATCAGAAACTGAGGAATGTCTGGCGCGCTATCATAGCCACTGCCCCGCGCTGGTTGGTGTAAGTGACCTCAACCGTGGTCGACATGGTCGGGCCCAGCTTTGTTTCCTTTCCCACGATGCTGGCAAGCTTAATCATGGCAGCCAGCGTATCGCCGGCCCCTATGGGCGCCAGAAACTCATATTCCATCCCGCCGTCCAGGTTCCCTCTGGGAGCGCCTGCGGCGATAAGCTTCTCCACAAACTGGAACATGTCGAATCCGCTGGTCACCGGCCACCCGACAAAGCCTGGTGGCGCTTTAAGCCGGCCGAAAGAGCTTTGCGCGGCGTACTCTACGTCGCTATGCATGGGATTAGAGTCGCCGACAGCCTGCGCGTAGCGCTGTATGGCGCCCTCCTCTACCTTATATATAAGGAGCGGCTCCTCTTTGCCGATCATATTCTTCAATGCTTCGGTCAATACGAATTCAGCCATTTTGCCCTCTCTTGAACGATACAATACGCCGAAAATTACGGAACATCGCCGGCCTCGATTTAATATCGACATTCCGGCGATGTTCTATTACGCAAGTTTCAGGTTCGCGAGACTATTTCGCCTTGGACGGTAGTATCACGGTCGCTGCGCCTGTGGTGTTTTTCTCACCCTTGCTGTTCTCGACCCATATCTCGCATTCCACGAGGTGAGCATCGTTCTCTACATACTTTTTGGTGACCTTGCCCTTGCACCACCAGGTATCGCCGTCGACCGGATCCTCGAAGCTCTTCATCTTGCGCGGGTAATCCATACCACGATATCTACATGATAGCCGCTTTAGCGTGCCGTCCTGACCGATCCAGTCGGTCATCAGATTCACCAGCCAGGCCCTCTTAAGCAGGCCGTGCACGATGGGCTTGCCCACGCCCAGGTTCTTGGCGAAATCCTCTTCGTAGTGAAGGGGATTGAAGTCACCCGATGCCCCGGCGTACTGTACCAGCATCCTGGTCGTAGCTATTTTCTCAAGAGTCTTGACTTCACTGCCTATTTCGACATCTTCGTAATAAATCTGTTTTGCCATAGTCCCTCCACATATTAATAACAGGCTGACTTAGAAATTAAGGAAGGTGTTGCGCACAACCAGTACGACAGCTCCCCTATGATTGGTATAGGTGGATTGAAGTGTTGTTACCATGGTTGGGCCCATCTTGGTTTCACGCCCTTCAATACTGGCGATCATGATCTCCGCAACCAGAATATCGCCTGCGCCTATGGGCGACTGGAAATCGTACTCAACGCCTCCATCCAGCAGCCCCATGGGGGCCCCGGCCTTCATCAGCTTTTCGAAGAGCTTGAACAAGTTGAACCCACTTGAGATAGGCCACCCCATGAACCCGGGCGGGGCCATCACGCGGCCCCATTTGCTGTTCGCAGCCCATTCGACATCTGAATGTAGAGGATTGGAATCGCCGACCGCCTGGGCATACCTCTGGATAGCGCCCTCCTCGACCTTGAAAACGACAGGCGGCTCCTTTTGCCCTATCAGTTGTTTCAGACTATCCGTTACAACAAATGCTGCCATTTAAACCTCCCGAATAACCTTTATTTGCCGACTATACAGACGCTGACAACATTCATTGAGGGGAAACCGCCCATATTGTGCGTCAGGCCTACCTTGGGATCCTTGAGCTGCCTCTTGTCCGCCTTGCCCTGCAGCTGCTTGTACATCTCGTACATCATTCTCAGGCCGCTGGCGCCGATGGGATGGCCGAAACACTTGAGGCCGCCATCGATCTGAATGGGCTGCGCGCCGTCGAAATTAAAGCGCCCGGCGTCGATATCGTCTTTGACCTTTCCCCTGGGGCTGAACTGCAGGTCTTCCATGGCGGTAGCTTCTGTAATCGAGAAGCAATCGTGGACCTCAGCCATGCTGACCTCTTCACGGGGATTCTTGATCCCGGCCTCTTTATAGGCCGCAATCCCGGCGCGCCATGCTGGCTCCACATGCGATCCGTCCCACTTGGTGTAAAACATCTCTTCACCCGAGGATACCGAGATCTGCATGGATTTTACCAGTACGGGGTCCGGCCTGAACTTCTTGGCCATATCTGCCCTGCAGACTATGGCAGCGGCGGCGCCGTCGCTGACACCGCAGCAGTCGAAAAGGCCCAGCGGCCAGGCGATAATGGGTGCATTTACGATCTGCTCAACGGTGACCTCTTTACGAAGGTGAGCCTTGGGATTGAGAGCGCCGTTCCTATGGCTCTTGGCCGAGACCTTGGCCAACATCATCTTGCCGTCCTGCGGGCTGAGGTTATACTGCGAGAAATACTTGGTCGCCATCATGGCGAAACCGCCCGGCGCCGTCATGTTAAACATGGTCAAAGGCGCCTTGTAACCCATGCCGCCGGCCAGGGGAAGCCCACCGTAGCCGCAGTCCTTCAGCTTCTCCATGCCCAGGGCCAGGCAGATATCGTAGGCGCCCGAGGCGACCCCGTATACCGCCCCACGCAGGGCCTCCGAGCCGGTGGCACAGAAATTCTCTACCCTTGTGATTGGAATGAACGGGAGTTTGAGGGCTAAACCCAGCACGGTAGCGCCGCGGCCCACGCCGATATCCGGCATGTGAACGCCCCACCAGGCTGCTTGAATGGCCTTCTTTTCGATACCTGCGTCTGCAAGGCATTCCACAAACGCTTCCACGATGAGGTCCTGTGGACCTGCATCGAAGCGCTCACCGAACTTGGTGCAGCCCATTCCGATTATGGCTACTTTATCTTTAATTCCTTCTGCCATCTAATTATCCTCCTTGTTTTCTACTTACTTACGCGACGATGGGCATGGCCTTCCAGCCGTAGTTAATGGCGGCGCGCTTCTCATCGGCATACTTTATTCTGAAGGTCAGTTCTACCGGCATACCGACACTCAAAGCGTTGGAGTCACAGTCCGTGAGGTCCACACCTGCCCTGCCACCGCCGTCGAAGTCGATGAACCCGTAAGAGGCGGGCGGGTCAATGCTGGGCGCCAGGAAATCACTGGTGTAGGTGAATAGTACAGCCCTCTTGTCGGCAAAACGGTAGGAATCGTACTGGTCCACCGCGCCGCAGTCCGGGTTGCAGCAGATCCTCTGCGGGGGATAGCTCGGTGTGCCGCATTTCTTGCACTTGAACCCGACCATGCCGTAAATCTCCCTGTTATCCCTGGACACGACCGAGAACGAAGTGAACAGCGCCTCCTCGCCCCTGATACCTATCTCACATGGCATCTGCTTGCGGAAAGCCAGGTATTTCTCGTAGCTGCCCAATGCTACTTTGTTGGCCATATTTTTCTTTACAGCCTTCTTATCCTTGATCTTGGAGATCTTGTCGGTCACTGTCAGGTAGAAAGCGTCGCAACCCTGACCGAAGCTGATCACCAGAATCTTGTCTCCCGCCTTGGCGTCTTCCAGCGCGGCTACCAACATCAGAAGGGTCTGGGCCACGCCGGTATCGCCGACCGTTGTCAGCATGGGATCCTGGATCTGCTCGGGAGTAAGCCCGAATGTTCTGCCCAGCGCAGCATGTGCGCCACCGAACGCGCAGGCGTAAATGACCTTGGAGAAATCCTTGGTGTTCAGGTTATATTTCTTGGTCAAACCCGCCAACGCCTCAGGAATAAATTTCAAATAGCCCGCATCGCGGATGAAGCGTTCCTCCCACATATGCTCCAGGCGCTCGCCCTCGAGGCGCCGCCTGTCCACAAAATCATGCGTGGTGGAGTAAGAGCCCTCAATATTAGCGATGGTGTCGTCCTTGCTTAGTAAAAAGGATGCAGCGCCGTCGCCGTAGGTATAATCAGCGTTCCCGCCGACCTTGCTGACACGCATGTCAGCGGCGCAGACCAGACAGCTATTAAGGGAGCCGGCTGCGATCGCATCGGCGGCCGCCATCAGCGCGCTGGTGCCCGACTTGGTGGAATCGGTAAAATCCGCTGTCCTGGTGTCGGTATTGAGGTCCAGCGCAGCAGCGATAATGCCCGCATTCTGCCTGAGGGCGTATGTCTGCGAAGTGGAGGCAAAGTAGAGCCCATCCACCTTCCCGTAATTTTCCCCTTTCAGGCAGTCCTGGGCAGCGGCCACCGACATGGTGATGCTGTCCTCATCCCAGTTGGCTACAGCTTTCTCGCCCCTCAATGGGGCAAAGCCCAGAAACAAAAGGGACATCTGCATGATATTTCGATCCAAACGAAACCTGGGTATGTGCGCACCGTACGACTTGATACCTACCATTTTTCCTCCTTAAATCTGATTTAAATTATTTTAAGAGTGCCTGTCAACCCATCAGCGACTGATTTTACACCATATCATAGTATCATCACAATAGCCGGTGTATTCAATAGCCTGCCTGTCCCGCAGACTATGCTTACCCGTAATCCATCATTTCACACGACCGGCCTGTTAAAGACCTATGCAGGCAGCGATCTTCTCCAGGTGCAAATCGGTATCTCCCAGCATGAATTCGGATGACTTCACGCGGCGGAAATAACAACCTATATCATGGTCCATAGTAAATCCGATGGCCCCGTGTATCTTGATGCCCTCGATACAGGCCCGCTGGTAAACGTCATTGGCCTTGGCCTTGGCCTGGGATATGTATATATCTGACTTGGCGTCAGTTGACAGCATCCAGGCTGCGTAGTGAACAAGATACTGCAGTCCCTCAACATCGGTAAGCATATCGACGATTTTGTGCTGGATGGCCATGAAAGCTCCGATGGGCTTGTCGAACTGGGTCCTGTCCTTGGCATATGCCTGCGTCATATCCAGCACTGCCTGGCAGGCGCCGGAGATCTCAGCGCACTTGAGTACCGTGGCCCTCTGGGCCATATAGGAGATCACTTTCCACCCGTCGCCTTTCTTGCCTATGATATCCGACCTGCCGGCCTTCACATTCTTGAGCCGTACCCTGCACTGCCCATCGCCCGCAATAGTCGGGATCAGATCTATTTTCACACCGCGGCTGCCTGTCTTTACCGCGAAGAGGGTCAGCCCGCCCTCAGGCGACCGGGCCTTTTCCGTCCGGCATAGCACCAGCATGTAGTCCGCAACGTGGGCAAAAGGAGCGAACCATTTTTCGCCGTTGATGACGTAGTTTTTGCCATCGAATTCTGCTGCAGCTGCGATGTCAGCAGCTTCGAATCGCCCTGACTTCTCGGTTAGGGCCAGGGACCAGATGCTTTTGCCGTCCGCAATGGGCGTGAGATATTTGGCTTTCTGCGGGCCGGTGCCGAATTTCAATATAGGTATTGAGCACATCGCAACGGTTGAAAAGAAGGGGCCGGGAGTTACGTTCCTGCCCATCTCCTCCATCAACACCACCAGATCGAGGAAATCCGCGCCGGTCCCATTGTATTGCTCGGGGAATATCAGCCCCAGCCACCCAAGCTCAACCATCTTGGCCCACATAGCCGGATCGTATCCCTTTTCTTCGGCCTCCAACTCCCTGACCCTGGCTTTGGGGCACTCATTGACCAGGAAATCCCTGGCCATGGTCTTCAACATGTTCTGCTGTTCGTTAAAATCAAAATCCATCTCGATCCCCTTACTTATTAGTATGCCCTGGGCAGCCCCAGCTTGAACTGCCCCACGATATTCTTCTGCACCTCGTCGGTGCCGCCCGCGATGGAAATGCCCGGGAACATCATATAAAGACGGGTGACATTGCCCATGACCTTGGCCCATTTGGACCACATATCAACCTGGGAATAGGCGCCTATGATTTCCGTTCCGGTGGTGGCAAGACGCTGCATGACAAGATCGCAATATGCTTTGTTCCTGGCTGCCTCGTATATTGGTATTGCTCCCTTGCTCATCTTCCACGTGATCTCATAGCTGAACATTCTGAGCGTCTCCAGCTCCAGGGCCCTCTCAGCCAGCTTGTGCCTGACCACCGGGTCTTGCGCCAGCGTCGCGCCATTATACCGTATTTCACGGGTATATCTTATAATAGTCTCCAGCACTTTCCTTGACATCCCGCCAAATTGCGGCGCGATGCTGTGCCTCTCGAAAGCCAGGGATTGCATGAGGTGATACCAGCCGCGGTTCTCCGTACCCACAAGATTGGCAGCCGGTACCTTAACATTGTCGAAAAACAACTCGTTGAATATATGTATACCGGCATAGTTAACGATGGGCTTAATAGTTATGCCGGGGCTCTTCATATCGAGTATGAGTAAGCTGATGCCGTGCTGCTTTTTCTGGGCGCCGGGATCGGTCCTCACCGCTATCCAGCACCACCTGGCCCTGTGAGCGCAACTGGTCCATATCTTCTGCCCGTTCAGGACGTATTCATCGCCGCTTTTTATTGCCTTTGTCTGGATATTGGCAAAATCAGAGCCGGCATTGGGTTCACTATAGGCGGTGCACCAGACGCCGTCGGGCTCACCAGCTGCGATGGAAGGTATGTATTTCTTACGTTGCTCCTCGCTGCCGAAAAGCATCAGCGACTGCCCCACCCAACCTATACCACTCACTCCCATAGTAGTGCCAGGTATACCCTGGTAGCTGGCTTCATCGATGTACACAAGCTGCTCAAAGGGCGATGCGTCCCGGCCCCCGTACTCTTTGGGCCATGCCATGGTCAGCCACCCTTTCTGTGACAGTTTCCTGGACATCTGCATGGTAAATTCCCAGTCTTCATCCCTGCCCTCTTCCTCCAAGCCGCTGATCGCACGATGCCCCGATAATTCCGCCCGGGCAAAAGCCCTGATCTCCGTCCTCAGCCTCTCCTCTTTTTCGCCGAACTTAAAATCCATACCCTCTCCTTAAAGAAAAAAAGTATTGCAGATTATGTAATCTTAATGGCGTTGATAACCACCGCTTTCATCGCAAGTACCATATCTTTCTCTATGCCTTGCCTCTGCCAATTGACCTGTGCCCAAGCAAAATGGTATAACCTTAATTAATAGTGAACAACGTTATATTAACCGGTTAATATTCTGCAATGGAATTATATCTGTCGGAACAACGTTCACTTTATATCACAAGGCCCGGCAATTTGTCAAACTGACGGGAAACAAAGGACATGGCCATTCAATTTCTTTAGTTAGAAGGGCAGTATGAAAGTTGAAGGCAAATCGACCAAAGCTTTGATAATGCATGCGGCGCTTGATATCTTCAGCAAGGAAGATTTCGAGAAGGCTACCATGCGCTATATTGCGGAGAAGGCGGGCGTCACAACGTCCAATATCTACAAGCACTTTAAAAACAAGGACGACCTCTATGTGCAATTGATCAGCACCATCATAGAAAGGACCAGCCGGGAGCTGGACATGCATCTGACCGGTCTGGCCAGCACGAGGAACAAGATCTACAGGATGACCAATTATTACCTTAACTATTTCCAGGATAACATCCACATAGCCCGCCTGGTTTATGCCAGGACGAACCTCAGCTACTGGTATGAGTTTGAAAAGGCCTTTAAGACGGCCAAGGCATCCGGCTCGCTGTTTATTAAGGTTATACAGGAAGGCCAGCGAAAAGGGGAACTGCGAAACGATATCAACCTCAATATGTTGGGGCAGGTTTACCACGGCGCATTGCGTGACATGGTTGTAAACTGGCTGTATAACCAGGACAGCTACAGGCTCTCGGATTCGGCCGATGGTTTCGCCGAGGCTATTTATGAGGCGTGCCGGGTAAAAGAGAGCGTGAACGAGACATTTACCTGCCCTTTTTTAAAAGGTGGGAATCCACCGGTGGACCCGGGGCGTGTGGGATCTATTTAATATTTGAAATAGCCTGGTAAACCCTGTCCTTCCAGGCTACGCCGGTGCCCAGGGCCCGGCGGGAGGCCCCGACAATCACGGCAAGGATCAGGAAAGATATGCCCAGGGGATGAAAAAGAAAGGATATCTTTGATCCCCTGAAATAAATATCGCAGATAACTCTCATCAGCAGGATAACCGCAACCTGTATCAGCACCACCGCGCCCCAGTCCATCACATGACTCCCTAAGAACAGGGCGTTAAGCGGACGCGTACAGGCCCAGTAAAAAGGCGCCAGAAAAAATATATAGGCAATTAATACCGACCCGACGATGGCCAGCGGGGAAAGGGCAGCCACCGAATAAAACCACTTGATACATCCTTCAGCCATCTGGCCCATGTTGGTATACATCTTGGTTGTTAATACCCCGCTCAGGTCGACAGAGAGAATGCGGCACCCATTCCTGTGCATCTCGATACCGAACCAGACGTCCTCCATGATCCTGGATTTAACCGACACGTGCCCCCCGATCCCCATGTAATCTTCACGTCTGAACAGCAGGAATTGTCCGATAGCCAGGGTGGGCCCCGGCTTCTTCCATGAATGGAATAACCAGAGCGGGAACCAGCTCATGACGAAGAAATAGAAAAGGATGGGAATGACTATTTTTTGTGTGATCCCCGAAACATGCTGCCGGGGAAACCCGGATAGCATCGCGGCCTTGTTTAAGATCGCAAGCTGCAGAGTGCTCCTGATCATGTGAGACCGGCTGCGCGTGTCTGCATCGATAAAAAGCAGCCAGCTTCCGCGCGCATTCTGCGAAAGCTGGTGACAGGCGTAGCATTTCCCCGCCCAACCGTCGGGCAGCGGTTTACCCCTGATCAACTGCACCCGGCTGTCACTTTCCGCTATCCCGCCGACTATCTCCGCAGTCCTATCGGTGGAGTTATCATCAAGCACGAGGACCTCGAAGTTCGGATAGTCCTGGACAAGGATCGATTCCAGGCACCTCTGTATGTTCTCCTCTTCATTTCTGGCCGGTATCAGCACCGATACAAGAGGCGGATCAGCGGGCAGGGCCGCTTTCCTGGAAGGCCTTTTCAGGGCGGCCAGATTCATAATAAGGTTAATGAAGAAAAGCGCTAAACCGGCCAGCACAAATAGTTGATAGATCAATTTATATCAATCCACCATATTTAGTCAGGCTATTTTTCCTCTGGACCTGATCCAGCTTAACAGGCGTCCGGAAGTGCCTGATGACGTCTTCAATCCCTGGAAATGCTTCATTAACAGTATGGCTGTAATGACGGCCACATAAGCGATTTCCCAGGTGTCAGCCCCGGTCAGCGACAGGTAGACCAGCGTGCCCGCCATTCCGCACATCACCGTCCAGGCGTCGTTATTGATGAAGAGAAACCCGATAAAGAATAATATGACGAGGCAGATGATGATGTCCCACCGGCCCAGGGCCAGCAGGGTCCCGCCGAATACCGCCAGCGCCTTGCCGCCACGAAATCCCAGGAAGGGTGAATAAGCATGGCCGATCACCGCGCAAACAGCGATAATGTAACCGATCGGCTGCGCATAGCCCAACAAATATTCAGATATAAGGATAAAGGGCATTCCTTTAAGCATGTCCGCTGTTAGCGCGATAACACCCCACATCCGCCCGCCTGCCTTGAATACGTTGGTTGCACCGGGGTTGCCGTCCCCGAAGTCCCTGATGTCCCTGCGCAGCTTTGCCCTGCCGATCCAGAGTGAAAAGGGGCAGGCGCCCAGCAAAAAGGCCGCTGCAGCCATCAGGATAACTAGCGCTGTATCGATCATAATGCCCTCATAATCGATTATACGTGGCTTATTGGATGACGGCAATGCTATAGAAAAAGGGCAAAGGTATCAATCAACAGATGAATAAGATACGACCCCGATGGGGGTCGGGGCATCCAATACCTATGGGATGCTCGTCGTTATGAGGAATAATGTAGCAGCATCATCCTTGAAGCAAGGTGGGCCGCCCTATAATATATAGACCCTATCTGACCTTACCCTATCTGACCTTACCCTATCTGACCTTACCCTATCCTGTGCTCAATCCTTCGCATTCCCTAATCCGTCTTCAGATTTGCCCTTTAATAAACGGCATAACTCAGCAAAAAGAACCGAATATTAATCCATATATGCCATATTTAGAAATATTGTTTACCATTCTTATATGCCTGTACCCATTTAATAATATCGTCGTAAGCTTTAAGATCCAAATCCCAAATATGTCTTGATGCAAATTCGCGAGCATCTTTTGTATAGGACGAAGTTGTTGCAAGAATAGCTTTATTAGCTACCTCATCCATTCTTACAGCATAGAGATTTCTAACCATTGCAACCGTAACTTTGTTTTCAGGTGCATATCGTTTACATTCAATTAAATATTTTGTTCTAATTGCCATGGTTTCATAAATAGCAATGATATCACGACCACCGTCGCGAGTAGCCTGAGTAAGTTCCACTTTAAAACCACGATCTAGGAATATCTCGGCTATGAGTTCTTCGAACTGACGAGGCGTTATGCCAAAGATTAATTCGGGATTTTTTTGGATAATAGAAATAAGATATGACTGAACAGGAATTATTATACGTGGACTTACAAGAGTAGATTTTGGAGGAAAATAGATCATTGGGCCAATTTTCTGTTTAACAATAAGTATTATCTCATTGAGAATATCTTCCTCCAATTCTGCTTCGATTCCAAGTACCTCGCAACAAAATAATGCGCGACCAAAAAGATATTCAAGCAATTGGGGCTCGTATTCTTGGATTTTAGCATCTATTTTCTCTAAGATTTGCTCGAGTTCAATAATAAAATGTGAACTAAATGACGGAACCCCTGTTTCAGTTTTCAGTAACGAAAAACTCTTTCCAGAATACAATTCTTCTGGCGGATCATCAAACTTCTCTTCCTCTTCGTGAATTTCACTCTTCCAAACATTGAAAGCTCGGAAAATTTCACGATATTGTTGGCGTATAAAACGCCAATTCTCATTGAAGATCGATCCTATATTGGCGTCCATGTTCTATCGCAATTCTTAATATGTTACATTAGTTAATTGCTGAGTTGCAAAGACGATTATTATCAATAAATATGAATGTTTATAACACTATGCTTTACTATTCAGCCAGAGATGTCGCCAAAACTGTCTTATACTAAATTATTTCTTCGCTATCGACTTGATAAGCGGCACATCTAAGTAAAAATCACTACCCCTAATATCCATCCTTACCTCAATCTATCTACCGGACTAAACTTCTTTTGTGCCTCCACCGCATCATAGCATCCCACAGCCTGGCAATACCTATTCGTCATCATCAATGTAGTATGCCCCCATAACCTCTGCAACATTAAGCTATCTCCACCATTCTTCAGCTATAACGTAGCAAACGTATGCCTCAACAAATGTGGATGTACTGCTATTCCTGTCCTCTTAGCCAGGTGAATAAATAGTGTCTCAACACTCGATTCCTTTAACGCAGTACCTTCTCTAGTTATCCATAACTGGTCTGAATGTCCATTCACCATGCTCCTGGCTACCATCTACTTCAACAATGCCTTTGCAGACGTAGTACCTATCCTTATAATCCTCTCACCCGTCTTACCTAATACCTTCAACAATTGCTGTTCTATATTGACGTTACTTAAAGTCAGATTTAACAATTCTCCTAACCGAAAACCACCTACACCCCTTTTCATGAACTTATACGACTGCAAAATTATATATTTCAATAACGTCATTTACAACATTAATAGTTAAAACGATAGTCAGAGTTGCTAACTCATAGTATAATGTGCCTGGTTAGTTGCCGGGTGAATGAGGTCGCATTAACAGAATATCATCGATGATGAAGGGTAATATGGAGGTATAGCAAGGTGAAAATTCATTCAATAGTTATTAAAGGACTCTATGGTTATCTCAACTATAATATCAAGTTTTACAGTGACGTCAATTTTATAGACGGGATCAATGGGTCAGGAAAAACCAGTGTTTTGAATGTTATATATTGGACTCTCACTCCATCGCTTCTCAATTTGGCTCAGCTACAATTCGACGTGATTGAACTTGCCTACAAAGAGAAGAATAGGAGACTAAGAAAGATTGTAGTAAGGCATTTGAAGAATCATATTGAATTAACGATATCTGATATCGAAAAGAAATTGGAGGTCCCGATATTTGAATATTCCCGTGATGTAATGCACCCCGTTAATCAAGCCGGAACTAACTGAGTAATCTGGCTATTTCGATATTCGTTCTCGTATTGTATAGGCGCCTTGTAGCCCAGTGCTGAATGCAGGTAATTGCTGTTGTATTTAGCG